>WNGC01000967.1_pt1 | contig 45818 bp, 40 predicted proteins | sample 5400051 | NCBI WGS metagenome assembly WNGC01 (sample SAMN13153368, study PRJNA577476) | soil metagenome | isolation source: 20 cm soil or saprolite under grassland replicate 2 | place: USA:California | collected 2016-06-15
GCCAGCCGAGCGGTTCGGCCTGCGCGACCTCCGCCTGTTCCAGCGCTGATCGCCGCGCGGCACCATGCTTTGGACGTGACACCGACCGCGGCCCGCAGCAGAGCGGCCGACGACGCGCCCGCGACATCGCTCGACCTCCCGGTCACTCGCATCCCCGGCATCGGCAGCGAGTCCGCGAAGCTCCTCGAGCGGATGAACATCCACTCCATCGGTGACCTTCTCTGGCACCTGCCTTCGCGGTTCGACGACTTCTCCAAGTTCGTTCCCCTGCGCCGGCTCATGCCGAACGCGACCCAAACGGCCGTCGCGACCCTGGGGCGCATCTCGCAGCGGCGCACGGCGACCGGCAAGCTCATGACCGAGGCCGAGCTCGCGGAGGAGGACGGCACGCCGACCGACGTGCGGGCGACGTGGTTTGGACGCGCGTTCGTGAAGGAGACGCATCGCGAGGGGGAGCGGGTGCGGATCTCGGGAAAGGTCAGATTCTTCGGGCGCACGCTCCAGTTCAGCCAGCCGACGCTCGAGCGCGCTGACGCCGAGGCGGTGCACACCGGTCGGCTCGTCCCGATCTACCCGCTGACCGAAGGCATCAAGCCCGGACAGATGCGCCGCTGGCTGCACACCGCGATCGAGGGCGGGACGCGCCGCACCGGCCTCGTGAGCGAGGTGCCGGAGCCGCTCCCTCCGGGGATCCGCGAGCGGCACCACCTTCCGGACATCGCCTCGGCGCTCCGACAGGTGCATTTCCCCGACGATGTCGAGCGACTCTTCGCGGCGCGGCGCAGGCTCGCGTTCGACGAGCTCCTCGTGCTGCAGCTCGCGCTCGCGCAGCGGCGCGCGCGGTGGAAGGCCCAAGCGTCGGCGCTTCCGCTCGCGGTCAAAGACGCGGAGCTTTCGCGGTGGATCAGCGAGCTGCCGTTCGCGCTCACCGGCGCGCAACAGGAATCGTTCGACGAGATCCGCGCGGATCTGGGGAAGCGCATCCCGATGTCGCGGTTACTCGAGGGTGATGTCGGCTCTGGGAAGACGGTCGTTGCCGCGCTCGCGGCGCGGATCGCCGCCGCTTCGGGAGCGCAGACCGCGCTGATGGCGCCGACCGAGCTCCTCGCCGAGCAGCACGACCGGTCGCTCGCGGCGCTCTTCGCCAACGGCGGTCCGAGGCACGCCCTTCTCACCTCGAGCGTCACCGGCGAGCGGCGGCGCGAGGTACTCGCTGGTCTCGCCGACGGATCGATCGACGTGGCCGTCGGCACGCACGCCCTCGTCGAGGAAAATGTTGTGTTCAAGCGGCTGGGGCTTGCGGTCGTGGACGAGCAGCACCGCTTCGGGGTCCGCCAGCGCGCGACCTTCCGCGAGAAGGGAACGGGCGCCGACCCTCACCTTCTGCTCACGACGGCGACGCCGATTCCGCAGACCCTGAATCAGACCATCTATCGCGACCTCGACATCTCGGTGATCGACGAGATGCCCCTCGGGCGGAAGCCGATCATCACGCACCTGCGAACACCGGAGCACGTTGCGGCGGTCTGGGAGGGAGTCCGGCTCGCGGTCAAGCGCGGCCAGCAGGCGTTCGTGGTCACGCCGCGGATCGATCCCGCCGAGGAGGGCGGCGACGATGTCCCGAGCGCGATCGCCACCGAGCAGGAGCTCCGGCAGGAGGAGCTGCGCGGCCTTCGCATCGCACTCATGCATGGCCGCATGGCGGCGAAAGAGCGCGACTCGGTGATGCGCCGTTTCGCCAATGGCGAGGTCGACGTTCTGGTCGCCACCACCGTCATAGAGGTGGGCATAGACATACCGAACGCGACCGTGATGGTCGTCCTCGGCGCGGAGCGATTCGGTCTCGCCCAGCTGCATCAGCTTCGGGGGCGGATCGGGCGCGGATCGGAACGCTCCTACTGCGTCCTCGTGAGCGATGCGTCCGATTCGGAGAGGCTCGCGGCTATGGTGGAAATGAAGGACGGCCGTCCGATCGACGGCTTCGAGCTCGCAAAACGCGACCTGGCCATCCGCGGCGCCGGTGAATTCCTCGGGGCGCGCCAGCATGGTGTTCCGGAGCTGCGCATCGTCAATCTCGCCGACGTCGACCCGGAGCTCATCAGCGAAACCGCCGAGGAGGCCGATCGTGTGCTGGCCGGCGATCCGGAGCTCGCGCGCGCGGAGCATGCCGAGCTCTCGCGGGCCGTCGATCAGCTCTGGCGCCGCTACGCGCTCGCCTGATGCGAGTGATCGCGGGAGAGGCGAAGGGCCGGACCCTCGTGGTGCCGCGCGGGGGCGGCACCCGCTCGGCGACGGATCGGATCCGCGAGACGTTGTTCGCGATCGTCGAACCGGAGCTCGACGAGGCGCGGGTGCTCGATCTCTTCGCCGGGGCCGGGACCCTCGGCATCGAGGCGCTCTCGCGCGGCGCCGCGCACGCGACCTTCGTCGAGCGCGGCGCCGAGGCGATCAAAGCGCTCCGCCGCAATCTCGCGACGACCAACTTCGAGGCGCGGTCCGAGATCGTTGCGGCGAACGTCATCGCCTACCTCGACTCCCGGCCGCGCGGTCCATTCGAGGTCGTGTTCTGCGACCCACCGTTCGCCGACGTCGGCATCGCCGAGGCCACCCTGGGTCATGACGCGCTGCGATCGGCGGTCGCTCCGGACGGGCTCGTGGTCATGCGCGCGCACGGCAAACACGTGCCCGCGATCCCGGCCTCCGCGCACATCGCACGGGTCAAGGAGATCGGCGAGGAGAAGCTCCTATTCCTGCGGTACATTGGCCGCGCTGCGGGAGGGTGACGTGGACATACAGTTCCTGGTCGAGCGCCTCGAGGCCCTCGTTGTCAACGGAAGAAAAGTCCCGATGACCAGCCAGGTCATCCTCGAGCAGGCCGCGGTCCTCGACCTCATCGACCAGCTCCGCGTGGCCATCCCCGAAGAGGTCAAGCAAGCCCGTCGCATCAACCAGGAAAGCGATCGCGTGCTGTCGAAGGCCCGCGAGGAGGCCGAGCAGATCATCGGCGCCGCTCAGGAGCAGGCGGCGCTCTTGTTGCAGGATCAGTCGATCCTGCGCGAAGCCGAGACGCGCTCGCAGGACGTGCTCGATAAGGCGCAGGCGAAGGCTGAAGAGACGATGCACGGCGCCGATCAGTACGCCGCGGATGTCCTCGTCAGGCTGGAGAGCGACCTGGTGAAGACCCTCTCCGTAATAAAGAAGAGCCTCGAAGTGTTAGAGGAGCGACGAGCAGCGCCGACGGAGGGCTAGGCCGCACCATGAAGATCAACGTCGCGCCGCTGCTGAAGCAGCCGGTCGGCACCCAGGCCGACTACGAAATCACCGAATCGCCGATCGACCCTCACGGCGAGAACGCGGGCCTCACCGAGGCGGGTGCGACGAGCATCGACGCGGAGATCGTTGCGACGCACACGAATCCCGGCGCGTACCTCGAGGGCGATGCGCGGGCGACCATCGCCGAGCAATGCAGCCGCTGCCTGCGGCCGATCGAGACGCCGGTCGAGACACACTTCGCGGAGCAGTACTACTCGACGATCGACGTCGTGAGTGGCGATCCGAAGGACGCTCCGCCTGCTGACACCAAGCGGATCGGCAGCGACTTCAAGATCGATCTGACGCCGCTTCTACGCGAGGAGCTCTTTCTGGCGACGCCGCTCGCGCCGCTCTGCAGACCGGATTGCAAAGGGCTCTGCCTGGTGTGTGGTCGCGACCTCAACGAAGAGCCTCACGACCACGACGCTCCAGTCGATGAACGGTGGAGCAAGCTCGCAAAGCTGAAGGAATTCCACCCGGAACGCTGAGGCGCCTGCCGCTGCTCATCCCTGGCGCCGTTGAGTGCGCCAGGCCGTAACCAGCGGATCCTTACTCCACCGAGCATCGTATTTTCCTTGAGTCGCGCACAGTTCCTTGCTCCGGTCGGGCAGACTGCCCCACACGTGAACTGGAAGCGTTGGCTCGTCCCTCAGTCTCCGCCAGCTATCCCCGGCCCAGACGCGGAGGTACAACCAGAAAACAACGAGCGGGGCATCAGGCGCGCCGTGCACGAAGTCGATCCAACCCTGTGCCTGCGGACGTCCGATCCTGTCGATGACGCGGACGTCGGACATCTCCTCTAGGTGGCCATCCAGAAATTCCGTGCGGTGTCCCTCCTGACACGGATTCGACCAGTCGAAGGAGAAGCCTTCGGTTGAGACGCCGTAGTGGCGGAGATCCAACAACAATTCGCGCTCAACATGAGCGAGCAGCTCGGGCCCCATCTCGTTGGCGGGATGTCCGCGCTCGGTCATGGATTCGGCCTCGCGCGTTCCGGCGAAGTCACATGCTTCGGAATGCGGCCACGCTACGACCACCCGGCCGGTAGAATCAACGAAACCCCCTCGAGGAGAAACGCTTTTGGCTGGCCAGCCCAAGAAACGGATACCGCGCGCGGCACAGGGCGAGCGCCGCAGTCATCTCGCGCTACGCGCGGCCAATCTCGTGCCGTGCCCTCAGTGCAAGTACCCCAAGCCGCCGCATCACGCGTGCCCGCAGTGCGGCACGTTCCGCGGCCGCCAGGTCATACCGATCAAGGCGAAGCGGACGCCGGCTTAAGAAGAACGGCGCTCCAGTGAAGATCGCCGTCGACGCGATGGGCGGCGACCACGCCCCGGACGAGATAGTCCGGGGCGCTCTGTTGTATCGGGAAAAGGGCGGTCCCTCGGACCTCGTGCTCGTCGGGCGCGAGGACCCGATCCGTAAGGTTCTCGGTGCCGAGATCCCACCAGGCATCACGATCCGCGCCGCGCAAGACGTGGTCGGAATGGATGAACATCCCGCGACCGCACTGCGACGGCGCGCCGACACCTCGATCGGTGTCGCCACGGCGATGGTCAAGCACGGCGAGGCCGATGCCGTGGTGTCGGCCGGCAACACCGGGGCCACGATGGCCGCGGCGCTTCTCGTCCTCGGTCGCATCCGCGGGATCGACCGCCCAGCGCTCTGCGGCATGTTGCCGACCACGAAAGGAAAACCGGCGTGCCTGCTCGACGCCGGCGCCACGATGGATGCTGACGAGCACAACATCCTCCAATTCGCACGCATGGCGTCCCGTTTCATGGAAAAGATTCACGGCGTCGATCGGCCGTCGGTTGGACTCATCAATGTCGGCGAGGAACCCGAAAAGGGCGGGCGCATGCAGCTCGCAGCGCATGCGCTCCTCGAGGGCGCCGAGGATCTGAACTTTTACGGCAACATCGAGGGCCGGGATGTGACGCGAGGCATCACCGACATCTGCGTCACCGACGGCTTCACCGGCAACGTTCTGGCCAAGGGGATGGAGGGCGTCGTCGACGTCTTCGTCGAGGGCATTCGCCGCGACATCTTCGGCGGGCCGCTCGGCAAGGTCGCGGGTCTCATCGCGCTGGGCGGCATCTCGAAGTTCCGCGGCCGCATGGATTACGACCCGTACGTGTCCGCGCCGCTTCTGGGCGTCGCCGGAATTTCCGTTGTCACGCATGGGCGCGCGCGGGCGAACATGATGCGCCGTGCGATCGAGGTCGCCGAGCGCGCCGTGTCCACGCGACTTCTCGACGCGCTCGGCGAGGGCGTCGCATCAGCAGCGTGAGCGAGCGGCCGGCGCGCGGCGGCCGCCATCCCGCCCGGCGGCTCGCGCTCCAGACGCTGTTTGAGATCGACTTCAATCGCGCAGACGCCAAGGAGACCTGGCAGCGCGGTGCATTTCGCGCCGGACTCACAGACGAGGCCAGCGCGTTCGCGTGGGATCTCGTCGAGGGGGTCTTGAAGCACCGCAAGGAGCTCGACACGGAGATCGCGCAGCTCGCCCCGGAGTTTCCGATCGATCAGATGGCGCGCATCGACCGCAATGTGCTGCGGATCGCGCTCTACGAGCTTCGCGTCTCTGGCGATGCGCCCGCCGGCGTCGTCATCGACGAGGCCGTGGAGCTCGCGAAGATGTTCGGCTCGGAGGCCTCGCCGAAGTTCGTCAACGGCGTCCTTGCGACCGCAGTGGGCGGGAAAAGCTAGCGGATCACGAGCGGGATCTGGACCAGCCCCTGTTCGCTCCCGTCCTTTGGACTGGCCTCGTAGAGGTCGAGCGTCACGTTCCCCGTGAACCCCGATGGCAGCTGAATGCTGGTGTCGAACGTTCCCCAAACGGCGCTCGTCCCAAGACTTGTCAGGAAGTGACCGTTGGCGAGGACCTTTCCGGTGCTGTCCTTCACCCGCCAGACGACGTTCGCCTCGAAGACCCGCGCCGCACCGCTGAGCTGCAGTTCGCAGGTGGTCGAACAAGCTGGAGTCGCCGCGAAGACCTGCGCACGGTAGACGGCGATGCGATCGCTGACGGCGCGCGGAAGGCCGCCGATGTCGATGACGATGCGTGTTGGATCAGAGAGGACCATCGCTCGCCACGGTCGCTGGTCATCGAGGCCGAGCCGGTAGACCTGAGCGCGGAACGAGTTCGGTTTGCCGACGGCTATCCACCGGAGTGGGCTTCGGTCCACCTGCGTCGCGGTCGTGGTGGTATCGGAGCCGTTCGGGACGGTGATCTCGAGCTCGGCCTTTCCGGTCGTCGCGTTCGTCGTGGGAAAAAGCATCGCAGAGAACTGGGGATCGATCGACGCTCCCGAGGTTCCGTAGTCGAAAGTGATGACAAACCGAGCCAGACCCGGGGCGAGGGAGTCGACCGAGTAATTCGTGGAGAGCTGCGCGGCGGTGGACCCGCCCGCGATCTGCAGTGGGTCAAGACTGCCGCTGGCGGTGTAGCCGGAGACGTCCTCGCGCGTGAGCGGCTTCTCGACGACGAGCTGGTCGATCACGGCGTGGGGTTTGCCCTTCTCCGTGATGAGCGCTCGGTTGATCCCGGGTTCCTCGGTGATCGTGTACACGAGCTGCTGTAGCAGGGCCTGCGACTGCGCGGCGCCGTGCACGCCCCAGCCGGGCACGACATCAAACTCGACTGTCGCGAGATCGCCTTGCCAGGCGACACCCATCCACGTCTGGGCTCCTCCTCCCCCCGCGTTGAAGGCCACCAGCGACATCGGGTTGCTGGCGCCCGCCGGAACCTGACCGGAAGCGCGATCACGAAGGGCAGAAAGCCGTACCGAAATGTGGGCGCCCTGCGACGCGGTCGTGGGTACGGTTGTAGGAACGAACGCCCCGACCGGCGGGAGCCCATCGCGCGGGAAATAGACCCACGTCGGGACGCTCGTCGCGACGACCGCGCTCGCCGTCGGAGACGGTACCGGGGCCGATGGGGACGTGGCGGGGGTCGTGGGCGATGCCGCGACTCCGGGCTGACCATCGGTTGGCCGCGTGAGCCACGAGCCAAGCGCGACCGCGAGGAGGATCCCAACGACGGCAAAGCCAAGCTGAGACCAGCCGAAGATCGATCGACGCGCCGGTGCCGTCGCGATCCGGGACCGCTCAAAAGGCGTCTGGTTCAGGTCGATCGTGTCGATCGCGCGCGAAAGGGCGCGCCCGATGATCTCGTCGTCTCGTCGCTCATCACTCATCGCATGGCTCCTCGCGCGAGCCGGCCGGCGAGCTGGATCTGGCGAAGGCGTTCGATCGCCTGATGCAGCGTCGCGCCGACGGTCCCGCTTTTGATGTCGAAGTGGTCGGCGATCTCGTCGTAGGAGAGGCCGTAGTAGTAGCGAGCGACCACCACCGCCCGTTGCCGCTCCGGCAGCTCGCCGAGCGCGGCAAGGAGATCGATCCGGTCCGCGGCGGTGTCGAATCCGTCGTCACGAGGAGGTAACGAGGCCCAGACCTCATCCTCCCGGCGGGCCCGCTTAGCCCTACGGAAGACCTCGCGGGTGCCAACGACGAGGAGCCAGCCCGGAAGCTTTTCGATGTTGTCGAGGCCAGTTCGGTGCGCTTTCACGAAGGCCTCCTGCGCGGCATCCTCGGCCGCGGCGGGGTCGCGTCCGATCGCGAGTAACGCCCGCACCAGGCGGGGATACTCGCGGTCGTAGACCTCGCGCCAGCGGTCGATCATCGGCTTTCACCATAGAGAGGCCCGCCGAGCCCGATTTCTTTAGCGCTACCCGATTGACAGGCCCGACGGCTCGCCGTGACACTTGCCCGGACCTGCCGCCGCGGGCGGGCGGGGGAGGGGTCGCACTTGACCCGGAGGAGGAATTTGTTGGCGCAGGGAAACACCTACGACCGCCTCAAGAAGATCATCGTCGAGCAGCTCGGCGTCGACGAGGTTGACGTAAAGCCTGAGGCCTCGTTCGTGGACGATCTCAACGCTGACTCGCTCGACCTGGTCGAGCTCATCATGAGTCTTGAGGAAGAGTTCGGGATGGAGATCTCGGACGAAGAGGCGGAAAGAATCAAGACCGTAGGCGACGCGCAGGAATACATCGAGGAGCACGTCGCTTAGCGCGCACAATCACGTCGAACGTTGCGCATAGGGGAGGCAGGGGCATCGAGGCCCCTGCCTTTTCTGCGCTTATGGAGGAAGTGACCGACATCGAGATCGGCGGGTATCGCTTCACGGACTTGGCGCTCCTCGAGAACGCGCTGACGCACAGCTCGTATCTCCACGAGCATCCGGAGGAGAACGCGCCCGATTTCGAGCGGCTCGAGTTCCTGGGCGATGCCGTCGTCGATCTTGTCGTCGGCGAAGAGCTCTATCGACGTTTCCCCGACGCCACGGAGGGCGAGCTCACCGCGCTTCGCGCCGCGCTCGTGTCATCGGCGGCCCTCGCGGAAGTTGGCCGGCGCTTGGGCCTACCCGAACGTGCGCGTCTCGGACGCGGCGAGGAAGAGACCGGTGGCCGTAGTCGCGCGGGGCTCGCCGCGAGCCTGTACGAATCCGTCGTCGGCGCGTGCTACATCGAGAGCGGGCTTGCGGCGGCGACCGCACTGGTGGGGCGGACGATGGGCGATGCGATCGCGGCGACACTGAGCTCGCCGCGCAAGTCCCCGAAGACGTTGCTGCAGGAATGGGCGCAGGCCGCGCATCACCCGCTGCCGCTCTACCGCACCCTCGACGTGAGCGGCCCCGAGCACAGACGCGGTTTTGTCGTCGAAGTTGAGGTCGCCGGCAATGTCGCACAAGGCACGGGACCGTCGAAACGGGCCGCGGAAGAGGCCGCGGCCGCGAAGCTCATGGAGCTGGTGACGCAGTGAGCGACGAGCTGAAGGTGATCGAAGGCGGCGGGCAAGCACACGCCGTTCTGAAGAGCCTGAGCCTCGTCGGATTCAAGAGTTTCGTACATAAAACCGAACTCCAATTCGCCCCTGGGATCACCGCGATCATCGGGCCGAACGGCAGCGGGAAAAGTAACGTGGCCGACGCGATCCGTTGGGCCCTCGGCGAGAACAACGCGCGGGTGCTCCGGGCCAAGCGCAACGAGGAGCTCATCTTCGGCGGGAGCGAGACGCGCAAGGCGCTGAGCCACGCCGAGGCGTTGCTGCAGCTCGACAACTCCTCGCGGCGGCTGCCGATCGACTTCACCGAGATCGAGGTCGGGCGGCGTCTTTTCCGCAATGGCGAGGCCGAATACCTCGTGAACCGCTCGCGCGTGCGCCTGCGCGATCTCCAAGATCTGCTCGCCGGTGCGAACCTCGCGGACAATCCCTTCGTCGTCATCGGGCAGGGCCTCGTCGACCAGATCCTCGCGCTACGCCCATCCGATCGGCGAACGGTGATCGAAGAGGCCGCCGGTACGAGACGGCTCCAGCTCCGGCGCGAGGAAGCGCTCAACCGGCTGAAGTCGGCCGAGGTGGAACTGGTCCGCGTGAGCGACATCCTTCGCGAGATCGGCCCGCGGGTCGAAGCGCTGCGCGATCAGGCCAGCAAGTGGAATGAGTACGAGACGATCCGCAACGAGCTTCGGCGCCGGGCGCTGCGCTGGTACAAGGCCTCGTTCGGCACGACGGCCGATCAGCGCGCCGATCTCGCCACGAAGATCGGTGGCGTGGACAAGGAGATCGAGCGGCTGACGGATTACGTCACCGAGGGCGAGTCGACCACGGCCGGAACCGACGAGGACCTGCGCGCCGCGCGACAGGAGGAAGAGCGTCGCCGAATCTCGTCTGCGGATGCGGCATCGACCGAGGCGTCGGCGCGGGAGCGTGTCGCCGGACTCGAAGCGAGCCTCACCGCGATCGGCGCCGAGCGCGAGCGGACGGGCGCGGCCCTCGCCACGCTCCCTGCCGAGCTCGCGAGCCTCCGCGACCGCCGCACGCGCGTCGACGAAGAGGCCAGCGACGCCGCGCGCCGTGCTCGCGAATCCGCCGACGGTGCGCGCACCGCCGAGGAGGACGCGTCGCGAACCCGGGTGGCCCTGGCCGAAGCGCGCGCCGCCCGCGTCGAGACGGAGCGCGCGCATCTCGTGCGGGAGAGCGACGAGCTGCGTCTCGGCGAGGAGGAGCGGTCGCTCCTCGCCCGGGACGAGGAGCTCGCCGGGTCCGCCGCGACGCTGACCAAAGAGCGGGCTGAACGCGAGCGCGAACGACGCCGCATCGCCGCGGACCTCATGCGGGCGCGCGAGAAGGTCGCGGAAGCCGCGCGTGCCGCCGAGAGCGCGGCCGAGCGCGCGGGTGCGGCGCGCAACGAGCTTCAGCGGATCGACGGCGACCTCGCGCTCGTGCGCGGGCAGACCGCGGCGCTCCGCGAGGCCGTTGAGCGTGCGGACGCCGAGCTCGCCGCACGCGAGGAGGCCCACGATCTGCCCGCACTGCCAAAGGGATTCGCGTGGCTCCACGAGCGCATCGCGTCGCCGGAGGTCGTTCGGACGGCTCTGGGCCGAGCCGTGGCGATCGTAGGCGGTGGACCCGTCGACGCCCCGACGCCGAGAGGCTGCAGGCGGGTGGCGGACGGCGTCGCTGTCTTCATCGCACCGGACGACGCGACCGCGCTCGCCGCGGCGACCACGCTCCGTGCGGGCGCGGTGATCGCGCCGAGCGGTCTGCTCGTGCTGCCGGGGCTCGCGCGCATCGTCGATCCGCGGCAGCGCGCCGAGCGCGATGCGACGACGCAGCTCGCGGCGATGGCCGCGCGGCTCCACGAGGAGCTCATCACGGCGGAGCGCGCGCAACGCGACGTCCTCGCTCAGCGCGCCGAGGCCGAGCGCCGGCGCGAGGAGGCCGATAAACGGCTGGCCGCCGCGCAGAGTGCGCGGGGTGATGCCGAAGTCGTCGCGGATAAGCTCGCGATCGCTGAAGCGGACGTTCGCGATCTCGTCCGCGCAGAGGAGGCGAACGCCGCCGCGATCGAGCGCGAGCGTGCGGATCTCCTCACGCGTCGGGAAAAGCTGGCGCGCGACAGCGAGCTCGCGGCTGCGGCGCGGACCGTAGCCTCCGAGGTCTTCGCCACGTCGGAGCGCGGGGAGCAGATGGCCGTCGACGCGCACAACACCGCTTCCAAGCGTGCCGAGGAAGCGCGGCTTCAGTCCGCCACGCTGGAGGAGCGCCGCAGCGCCTCGGTTCGGGTCCGCGACGCGCTCAGCGAACAGGTCAGCGCGACCGAACGGCGCATCGCCGACGAGGAGTCACGTCTGCGGGCGCTCCTCGCGCAGGAGCGCGAGTCTCGCGGTCGTCTCGAGACGGCGCAGCACGATCTGGGACGAGCCACCGCCGACGCGAAGGAAGCCGCGCGTTCGGCCGAGCTCGCGCGGGAACGCGCGCTCGCCGCGGAGGGCTCGCGCCGCGAGTCCGAGCAGCGTCTGGCCAAAGCGCGCGAGCGGCTGGCGGAGCTCCGCGGCGAGCGAGGCAAGCTCGCGGTCGAGGAAGAGCGTGCCTCGGGTGCGCTGCGGCTGCTCGAGGAACAGGTGCGCGCGGAGCTCGGCCTTCCCGAGGACGAGCCGCTACCGGACCCGGCAAGCATCGCTCTCGACGACGAGCCCGATGAGAAGGAGAAGACGATCACCGTCGCCGCGCTTCAGCGGCTCCGACGCAGGCTCATGGCGCTCGAGCCGGTCAACCCTCTCGCCGCCACCGAGCTGGTCGAGCTCGGCCAACGTCACGAGTTCCTCTCAACGCAGAAGGCCGACCTCGAGCGCGCCATGACCGACCTTCGCTCACTCGCCGACGATCTCGCGACGACCATCGCCGAGCAGTTCAGCGCCACGCTGCAAGCGGTCGACCGCGAGTTCGGCGTGTTCTTCCAGCGCCTTTTCAACGGCGGTCAGGCCTCGCTGCGTACGAGCGAAGACATGGAGGAGCCGGGGATCGACATCTACGCGCGCCCGCCGGGCAAACGCATCGGCAGCCTCGCGCAGCTCTCGGGCGGCGAGCGGGCCCTTACGGCGACGGCGTTGCTTCTCGCGATCCTGCGCGTGCGGCCCGCGCCGTTCTGCGTGCTCGACGAGGTGGACGCGGCGCTGGACGAGCGAAACGTCGGCCGCTTCACCCAGGCGCTTCGTGAGCTCACGGACCGCACGCAGTTCGTGGTGATCACGCACAACCGCGGGACGATCGAGGCCGCGGACATGCTCTACGGGGTGTCGATGGACGATGCCGGCGTGTCGAAGGTCATCTCGCTCCGCCTCGCGGACCTCGATGCGGAGCGGCAACAGGCGGGCTAAGGGCCTCGGCGTCGGTCCTTCGCGATCTCGTCGAGGACGACGCGGGTCACGATCCGCGCAGCGACCATCAGAAAGAGGAGTCCCAGCACGAACCAGACGGCGACGATGAAAAGAACCCCTATGAGCTCGAGCGGCGCGGCTGGCACGGGCGAAGAGTACCCATCGACGTGAGCATCGAGCAAGGCCTAGCGAAGACCCGCGGCGGATTCTTCGCGCGCCTTTTCGGCCGCGGCGAGCAGCCGCTCACCGCCGATTGGCTCGATTCGCTCGAGGAGGCGCTCCTTCGTTCCGATCTCTCGGTGTCGCTCGTCGATCCGCTCATGGCGCAGCTGCGCGATCTGTTCGCGACGGGCGAGGTGAAGACGGTCCCGAAGGCGCTGGGTGCGGTCCGCGAAACGCTCGTCGCCGCGCTCGCCGGCGATCTCCGTCTCCGTGGCGATGGTCAGAGACCGCGGGTCATTCTCGTGGTGGGCGTCAACGGCAGCGGAAAGACGACGACGGCGGCGAAGCTCGCGAAGCGACTAAAGGATTCGGGAGAGCGTCCGCTGCTCGCCGCTGCCGACACGTTCCGCGCCGCGGCCATCGAACAGCTCGAGCGTTGGGCCGAGCGGGTGGGCGTACCGATCATTTCGGGCAAACCCGACGGGGACCCGGCCGCGGTCGTGTTCGACGCGGTCAGCGCGGCGGAAGCGCGCGGCAACACCACCGTCATCGCGGATACCGCCGGCCGGCTGCACACGAAGGGTCACCTCATGGACGAGCTCAGGCGCGCCCGACGAGGTCCTGCTCGTCCTCGATGGCACTGCCGGCCAGAACGCGATCCAGCAGGCGCGCCAGTTCACCTCGGCCGCGGCCGTAACCGGCATCGTCGTTACGAAGCTCGACGGAACGGCGAAAGGTGGCGCGGTCTTCGCGATCGCTCAGGAGCTCAAACTCCCGGTCAAGCTCCTGGGGGTGGGTGAGAAACCGGAGGACCTCGTGCCGATGGACCCCACCGCGTTCGTGAACGCGCTCCTATTCATGCCGTCCTGAGGTCATACTCGGACAACTTGGCGATCGTTCGGTTACGTCCAGGTGACCTGAAGCACGCCCTCGCCGCGGGCGCGCTCTCCCTTCACTACCAACCGCAGGTGCACATCAAAACAGGCAAGCTCGCGGGCGTCGAGGCGTTCGTGCGCTGGCCGCACCCGGTCCACGGGATGATCGGTCCCGGCGAGATCATCCGCGTCGTAGAGGAAGCCCGCCTGCACGTCGAGTTCGACCGCTGGGTGATCGACGCGATCTGCCGTCAGGCCAAGAAGTGGCGTGCGGAGGGCGTGCCCGTGCCGGTCGTCGCCGCGAACGTGTGGAGCGAGACCCTGCGACGGCCGGATGCCCTCCGGCTCATCGACGCCCTCGCCGAGACCGGCGTGGATCCCAAGAGCATCGAGATCGAATGCCCGCGCGGTTCGACCGTGGATCCCGACCTGACCAGGGCACTCGTGAAGATCCAGTCCCTTGGCGTGCGGCTCGCGTCGGAGGAATACGCGGCCGGCGGACGCCCCCGCGCACAGCTCAGCTTCGACACGCTCAAGATCCCGTTCCCGATCTCGCGTGACTACGTCGCGAACGCGAAGGAGATCGCGGCAGTCGTCGCCGCGGCGAGGACGTTGGACGCCCGCATTGTCGCCGATTCCGTCGAGTCGACCGAGCAGGAAAACGCGCTTGCGTCGCTCGGCGTCGAGATCGTTCAGGGATACCTCTACGGGCCCGAGGTCACGCCGGCGGAGCTCCACACGCTGATCACCAGGCCCGGCGCGTAGCGCCTTAAACGGGCTCCGCGACGAGAAGCTGATCCTTCCCAGACCGCTTCACTGAGAGGAGCGCGCGGTCAGCGGTGTCCACCAGATCATCGAAGTCCTCGGCCCCGTCGGCTGAAAGGGCGAGTCCCACCGAAGCGGTCACGGTCGAGCCGGACGCCGCGGTCACCGCCGCCACGACGGCGCGGATGCGTTCCATGATGCGGAGCGCGCTCTCGACCGGGCAGTCGGCGAGGTACACGACGAACTCGTCGCCGCCATACCGAGAGGCGAGGTCGTCCGCGCGGAGGTTCGCCCGGATGGCCGTGGCGACCAGGCCGAGGATCTCGTCGCCGGCGGGATGACCGCGCGAGTCGTTCACCGCCTTGAAGCCGTCGAGATCGACGACGGCGACCGCGGACGGGCCGCCTCGAGGACGGCGAAGCCGCTTCGCCACGAGTTCCCGAAAGGCCTGCCGGTTCAGCAGACCGGTCGTCGGATCGAGCTCGGCCCGTGTTTCGATGCTGCGCAACTGTTCGCGGTCCGAACCATAGAGGAGCACGAAACCGATCGCGAAGAGCGCGAGCGTGAGGAGCTCGAAGAGCGCGGCCGCATCTGCGTGCGCTTCGCCCTGGGTCCCGAAGGCGCTGTGCGCGACGAGCGTCACCGACGCGAGTGCGAAGAAGAGCCACGAGCGCATGCGCCGAGGCCGTCGTCCGCTCCGCAGCGCTGAGACGCTGAGCGCCGCGATAGAAATCGCGATCGCAAGATCGGCGCTCGCCGCAAAACCTTGGAGCGTCATGTCCACGAGCATGCGCGTGAGAACGCGACACCCGATGTACCAATCATGTGTCCGAGGGGATTCAGTCCGCATCGCAACTCTTGAAGTCCAGTTCGCAAACGCGCTTGCTATCACCCGACGGGGTGAAACGCGGCGGGAAGCCGCGTCGGGGGAGTCGCGTGAGCAGACGGGGATGGGTGGGCACACGGTGGGCGGGGTTCTGTCTGGTGGCCGTCATCGTGACGGCGATGCAGGCAGCCCCGGCGGGAGCGAAAACCCACGGCGCCGAAGCAAAGATCAGTCCTGCATTACTCGCACTCGCGCAAGCGAATCCAAAGGACGATTTCGCGGTGATCGTTCGCGCAAGCTCGGAGCCGGGGAACGGTCACCGTGCGGAGCGTGCCGCCGCAGCGGTCGGCCGCGCTAACGGCAAGGCCGGCCGGGCGCTTTCGATTGTCGGGGGAACGTCCGCGAGGCTGACAGGCCGCGAGATTCTGGATCTCGCGAAGGACTCGGACGTCGCCTACATCGCCTCGGACGACCTGGTGCTGGCCTCCTTCGATCCGACCGCGGGTGCCGGACTCGCTGCGAGCCCCGGGATCCTCGAGGTGGGGGCGCCGGACGCGTGGCGGCAGCTCGGCGTCACCGGCCGCGGCATCGGCGTCGCCATCCTCGACAGCGGCATCGCGCCGCACCCCGACCTCGCCGGTCGGATCGTCGCGTCGGTCGATCTCACGAGCGGCGGAAGCGGGGCGACGCTGGTCCCGCCGGCGGACCCGGGTGGACACGGCACCCACGTGGCCGGTCTCGTCGCGGGCGACGGCACCGCTTCGGGTGGTGCCTACGCGGGGGTCGCGCCGGGCGCGAACCTCATCGACGTGCGTGTTATCACAGCGACCGGTTCGACGACGGTCTCGACCCTGATCGCGGGGATGCAGTGGGTCCTCGCGCATCGCTCGACCTACAACATCCGTGTCGTCAACCTCTCGGCAGGCGCGCCCGTGAGCGTGAGCTACAGCAACGATCCGCTCGCGACAGCGGTCGAGGTCCTCGTCTTCGCGGGGATCACGGTCGTCGTCTCGGCCGGTAACGATGGCCCGAAGCGCTCGAGCGTCACGTCGCCTGGAAGCGATCCGTATGTGATCACGGTCGGCGCTATCGACGACAGTGGGACCGCGGCTGCGAGCGACGACGCGTCGGCGTCATGGTCGTCCCAGGGTCCGACCGCCATCGACGGCCTCGCCAAGCCGGATCTGGTCGCCCCCGGCCGCAAGGTCGTGAGCCTCCGCTCTCCCGGCAGCACACTCGACCAGGAGCTGCCCGATCGAATCGTCGCCGGGCTGGACCCGCTCGCACCGGCGTACTTCCGTCTATCCGGCACTTCCATGGCCGCACCGGTCGTGGCCGGGGTCGTCGCCCTCATGCTCGAGCGCACACCGACGCTCACTCCGGCAGAGGTCAAGCGACACCTCACGAGCACCGCGACCCCGCTCGCATATGGCTCTCCGGAAACCACCGGCAGCGGCTTGGTCAGCGCGGTTGCGGCGGTGATGGATTCTGAGCGGGGCGCCCCGGCGGTGACGGTGTCCGTCTCGGCAGGATTCGCGAGCGACGTGTACCCGTACCTCTATGGGCAACCGCTGGTCTGGCGCGATTCCGCGTTCAACGGCGGCGTCGACTCGAACGGCGTTCTCTGGTCCGCCGTCGACTGGTCCAACGTGGTGTGGGACGACATCACCTGGGACAACATCAGCTGGGATTCCTTCAACTGGTCTGCCGTCAGCTGGCAAGACATGACGTGGGAAAGCATCAGCTGGGAGGACATCACCTGGGACACGGTGACCCTCAAGGACAAGGCGAAGGGGCGCAGGGTCCACAAGGGCTGGGAGGCGCTCGACTGATGAAGCAGCAGGCCGCGAAGATCTACATCGCACTCGTCGCCACGCTTGGTCTGGCCGTTCTGATCGCCAGCTCGATCAACGTCCGCACCAACGCCATCGACCCGGTCATGTTCGTTTTCATCCTGGTCCTGGTCGGCATAGCCCAGCGAAACCCAGTCGTCCTCTTCCGGTCGAGCGCGATCTCCGTCGCCTTCGCGGTGAAGATCGCGGCGTACGTTCTGTTCGGCACGCCACTCGCCCTCTGGGCGACGATCGTCGTGGTCGCGGTCAACGCGTATACCCCGAAACCCAAGCCCGCTCGGAAGGTGCTCTTCAACTTCGGGCAGCTGATGCTGGCTACGTACCTCGCGTCGAGCACGTACCAGCTCGTCGGCGGGATGGTGCCGCCTGGCGCCTTCGTACCGACGATGCTCGCGGTCGCGGTCTCGGCAGCCGTGTACTTCCTCACGAACAGCGCGCTCACCGCGGCTGTCATCTCGCTCACATCGAACGCGCGCTTCGTAGAGGTCTGGATGCAGAACTTCGCGTGGATGCCGGTGAACTACCTGGCGACCGCCGTGAACGGCGCCGCGCTCGCACTCGCATACCAATCCCTCGGCTTCATCGGCGTGATCGTCTTCGTGCTCCCGCTCGGAATCGCGTGGTACTCGTTCAAGCTCTACACCATGAAGTCGACTCAGCTCCGCGAGCGCAACCGTGAGCTTGTCTCGATGAACGAGAGCCTGCAGCGGACCTCCGAGCGCCTCGAGGCGTCACACGTCTCTGTGATCGCCGCGCTCCTCGGGTCGCTCGCCGCGAAGGATCACTCCACGCAGGGCCACTCCGCCGCCACGATGCAGCACGCGCTGGCGGTCGCGAAGGCCCTCGGCCTCGGCCCCGATGAGATCGCCGCCGTGAATCTTGGCGCGCTCTTCCACGACATCGGAAAGATCGGGATACCCGAACACATCCTGCGGAAGCCCTCGGCACTGACCGCGGACGAGTGGGCCGAGATGAAGACCCATCCCGTCATCGGCGCAAACCTCATCGGCGAGGTGCCGAACCTCGAGCGCATCCGGCCGATCGTGCTCGCGCATCACGAGCACTACGACGGGACCGGCTATCCGAACGGATTGAAGGCGGACGAGATCCCGCTTGCGGCGCAGATCATCTCGGTCGCCGACACCTACGAGGCGATGATCTCGACGCGTCCGTACCGCTCGGCTCTCGGTCACGACGAGGCCGTCGCCGAGCTTCGCCGTGTGGCGGGCACCCAGCTCAATCCGATCGTCGTCGAGGCCTTCATCCGGCAGATCGAGACCGGTGCGTCCGGCGCGACGCACGCGCACGACGGGGTCGAGCACGCCCACGTCCGCGATCGCGCGGTGGAGGCGGTCCGTCTCAGCATGAACTAGGGGTCCGGCGCGCGAGACCCTAGAGTCGTGTGTGGTGTTCGAGCAACTCTCTGATCGTCTGACAAACACGTTCGAGCGACTCCGCGGGCGGCCGCGCGTCAGCGAGGCCGATCTGGACGAGGCGCTGCGCGACGTGCGCGTCGCCCTCCTCGAAGCGGACGTGAACCTCAAGGTCGTGCGCCAGCTCATCGCGACCGTTCGCGAGCGCGCGGTCGGCGAGCGCGTTCTCGAATCGATCACCGGCGCACAGCAGGTCGTGAAGATCGTCCACGACGCGATCGTCGACATGCTCGGGGGCGCGGCGACACCACTCGCGCGTGCCGACCGGCCACCGACCGTCATCGTGCTCGCAGGGCTTCAGGGATCGGGAAAGACGACGACCGCCGCGAAGCTGGCGAACCTCCTGCGAAAGCAGGGACGGCATCCGCTCCTCGTCGCGGCGGACGTGCACCGTCCGGCCGCGATCGATCAGCTCGTCGCGCTCGGCAAACAGCTCGGCCTGCCGGTGCGCGCGGTCGACCCCAAGCGCGTCGCGGCCGATGTCGCCGCGCTCGCCGCCGGTGCGGCCGCCGAGGGCCGCGACACGGTGATCGTCGACACAGCCGGCCGACTTCACATCGACGAGGCGATGATGGCCGAGATCGCGGATGTCGTCGCCGCGGCAAAGCCGCACGAGACCCTCCTCGTGGTTGACGCGATGGCCGGCCAGGACGCGGTGGAAAGCGCGACGGCCTTCCATGCGCGACTCCCGCTCACGGGTCTCGTGCTGGCGAAGGCGGATGGCGACGCGCGTGGCGGTGCCTCGCTCTCGGTGCGCGCGGTGACGGGCGTCCCTGTCAAGTTCATCGGCACCGGCGAGAAGCTCGACGCGATCGAGGTGTTCCATCCCGACCGGTTGGCACAGCGGATTCTCGGTATGGGCGACATCCTCACGCTCGTCGAGCGCGCGCAGGAGCACATGGACGAGAAGACCGCCGAAGCCCAGGCCAAGAAGTTCCTGGAAGCGCAGTTCACCTTCGACGACTTCTATTCGCAGCTCCAGCAGGTCAAGAAGATGGGGCCGCTCGGGGACCTGTTGAAAATGATCCCGGGACTCGGCGGGATCGCGAAGCAGCTGCCGGAGGGGCCTGAGACCGAGCGCGAGATGCGCAAGATCGAGGCGATCATCTCGTCGATGACGAAGGCGGAGCGTGCCGATCCGGTGCTCATCAACGGATCGCGGCGGCGTCGGATCGCCGCCGGCTCCGGCACGACGGTGTCGGACGTGAACCGCCTCGTGAAGCAGTTCGCCGAGATGCGCAAGCTCATGAAGCAGATGGGATCGATGGCGAAGAGCGGGCGGTTGCCCCGCTTGCCCGGCATGACCGGACTCCCGCGGGGGTGATGCCATATCATCGATGTGTTCGCCCCGGGGGAGGGGCACTCTACGAACGGCACATTCTTGAGGAGGATCCCGACCGAATTGGCAGTTCACATCCGCCTGCGCCGCGTAGGTAAGACAAAAGCGCCGACGTACCGCGTCGTCATCGCGGACTCGCGCGCGCCCCGAAACGGCAAGTTCATCGAAACGATCGGCCACTACGACCCGCTGGCCGAGCCCGCCCGCCTTGTCGTCGACGCGGAGCGCGCCCGGCACTGGTTCAAGAACGGCGCGCGACCCACGTCGACCACGCGCTCGCTGCTCATCCGGAGTGGCATTCCCGAGGACGAGGTCCCGGCAAAAGTACGGTGAGCGAGGAGCGGGTTCCGGTGACCAGCGCGGGAGCGCAGCCCGGACGGATGCGCGTGCTCCTCGAGCACGTCGCTCAGGCGCTCGTCGACGATCCCGCGGCGGTCGTCGTCACCGAGGAGCTCGACGGAGACTTCACGAAGCTCCACCTTCAGGTCGCCGAGCCGGACGTCGGAAAGGTGATCGGCCGTGGTGGGCGGATCGCCAAAGCTATCCGCGCGCTCCTCAAGGTGATGGCGACACGCGATGGAACAAAGGTCAACCTCGAAATCGACTGACAAGCGAGAGCGGGCCGCGGCCGCTGGCGGACGCGGACGCACGAGCGCAGTCGGTACCGCCGCAGGCGGTAGTAGTAGGACTGACGATCCCATCGTCGGGGTCGTGGGCGCTCCGCACGGGGTGCGTGGCGAGGTGAAGGTCCAGCCGCGTACCGATGTCGCCGATAGATTCAAGAAAGGCGCGCGGCTTCTCTGCGACGGCATGGGCGAGCTCGTCATCGCTTCGATGCGCGGCGCGCCTGGGGTCCCGATCGTGCGCTTCGAGGGCCACAACACACGCACGGATGCCGAGCGCATTCGCGGGCGGGCCCTCCGGGTGCCGCGCGCAGAGGCTCGGCGTGCGGCCAAGGGCGCGCATCTTTGGGCCGACCTCCTTGGCCTTCGTGCGGAGACTCCCGACGGACGATCGCTCGGAACGGTGAGTGAGGTGCTTCGGGCCGGCGAGACGGACGTGCTGGTCATTCGCGGCGAAGGTTCGCGCGCGGAGCTCCTCCTCCCGGCCATCGCGTCGGTCGTTCGCGAGATCGATGTCGCCGGAGGCCGGATCGTCGTCGTGCCGCAGGAGGTCCTCGAATGACCCCGCGGATCGACGTGCTCACCCTTTTCCCGAAGATGTTCGAGAGCCCATTCGCCGAGAGCATCGTTGCGCGCGCGAAAGCCGCGGGTCAGATCCAGCTCGCGGTGCATGACATCCGCGCATGGGCGACCGACCGCCATCACGTCGTCGACGACACGCCGTACGGCGGAGGCGCCGGGATGGTGTTAAAGCCCGAGCCGCTCACGCGCGCGATCCGCGCGACCAAGAGTGACCGCGGCCACGTCGTCCTCATGACCGCGCAGGGCGCGCTGTTCGATCAGGCCGCCGCCCGGCGTCTCGCGGACATGCCGCATCTCGTGATCGTGTGCGGGCACTACGAGGGCGTCGACGAGCGCGTGATCGAGGGCGAGGTCGACGAGGAGCTGTCGATCGGCGACTTCGTGCTGACCGGCGGCGAGCTCGCAGCGATGGTCGTGATCGATGCGGTGACCCGCCTTGTGCCTGGTGTCATCGAGCCCGCGTCGCTCACGCACGAGTCGCACACCGAGGGTCTCCTTGAAGGTCCGCACTACACCAGACCCGTCGAGCATGAGGGCCGCCGTGTGCCGACGGTGCTGCTCTCTGGAGATCACGCGGCGATCGCGCGGTGGCGTCGTGCCGAAGCGGTCCGCCGGACCGCCGAGCGCCGTCCCGAGCTGCTCGAGCGAGCCGGCCTGACCCCGGCCGAGCGAGCGCGGCTACCGCGACCGCAGATCCGCGAGCGGGTATCGGACGCCGACCTGAAGGCTGCGTATGGCTCCGGTGTGGGGTCGTACCGCATCGCCGCGCGCTTTGGGATCTCGCCTGCGACGGTGCGTGCGCGGCTCCGGGCGGCCGGGGGAGGTCTCGAAGATGCGCGGCACCGGGCTGACCGTTCGCGAGCTCGCGCGCCATTTCGGCGTGTCACATGTGACGATCCTGGATCGCCTGAAGAAGGCGAAGCGGTGATTGCTGCTAGAATCCCTTTACTTCGTGAGTGTCCTAACCATTCCTATGAACGACCTCTTGAACACGCTTGCCCGAGAGCAGCTGAAGGCCGATCTGCCCGAGATCCGGCCCGGAGACACCGTGCGCGTCAGCGTGCGGGTCGTCGAAGGGAACCGCGAGCGCCTTCAGATGTTCGAGGGCACCGTGCTTCGCGTGCGTAACGGCGGCGTCGATAAGCAGATCACGGTGCGCCGAATCGCCAGCGGCGTCGGCGTCGAGCGCACCTTCATGGTGCATTCGCCGCGCGTCGAGAAGATCGAGCTCATCCGTCACGGCCACGCGCGCCGTGCCGCCCTCTACTTCCTCCGCGAGCGCGTGGGCAAGGCCGCCACACTCCGCGAAAAGCGCCGATGACTTGACCGGCGGATAGCCGGTAGCCGAACCTAGACACCTGATTAATCTCCGCCTGCGGCAGAGACACGCTCAAGCTGACGGATTCGCTCCTCGCGGATGAACCGCTCGTCGCTCAAACTGGAGTTCCGATGCCTTCCCTGAACAACGAGAAGCGCCTATGGGCGCAAGGGCTCCTCCGTGTGGTCGGCGTCGACGAAGTCGGCATGGCGGCGCTCGCGGGGCCCGTCGTCGCGGCGGCGTGTCTCGTGACGCCGGACACGCGGCTCATCCGCAAGGTGAACGATTCGAAGGTCCTCACGCGTCTGCAGCGCGAAGGCCTTCTCGATTCGATCCGCGGGCGTGTCGTGAAGGTCGGCATCGGCGCCGCCTCGCTCGCGGAGATCCACCGCCTCAACATCTATCACGCGAGTCATGTTGCGATGCTTCGGGCGTTGCGACAGATCGGCGAGTACGACTGGGTCCTCGTCGACGGCCGCCGGATCCTCGATCCGGCGTTCGCGCCGGGAAAGCACAGCGAGATCGTGAGGGGCGACGCGAAGTCGTTCTCCATCGCCGCGGCGTCCATCATCGCGAAGGTCACCCGGGACCGGCTCATGGCAAAGCTCGCGACGAAGTACCCCGGGTACGGCTGGGAGCACAACTGCGGCTATCCGACGATCGATCACCGCAAGGCGCTCCGCGAGCTCGGTGTCACCCCATTCCATCGCCAGGACTTCGGCACCGTGCGGATGATGTTGTCGACCGAACAGCAGATCCCTCTCGAGCTCGAGGCCGCCGGAGTGTCACCGAGTTGACGTTTTGCGCCTGATTTGGTCGGCTAAAGTTCCCCAGCCGTGAAGACCTCTCCAAAGACCCTGGTTCGTGCCGCCACGCCCGCCGACTATCCGGTGCTCGTCGCATTGAACAAGTTGTCCTATCCGGACTACGGCGAGACCGAAGAGGAGTGGCGTCACTGGGACGAGACCTGGGACCACGAGAAGTACTTCAAGTCGCGAGTTGTGGCCGAGGACGGCGGACGCGTGGTGGGCTTCGGCCTCGTGAACCACATGCGCTGGGCGTTCGTCCCGACCAAATACCGGATCGACGTCACGGTGCACCCCGACCACCGCGGTCGCGGTCACGGATCGGCGCTGTACGACGCCCTCCTCGACAAGGTCCGCGCGCGTTCGGGGAAGACGGTTGCCGTCGCGGTGAAGGAGTCGATGGCGGATGGCGTCCGGTTTCTCGCGAAGCGCGGTTTCCGCGAGGTCAAGCGCGACTGGGAGTCGCGGCTCTTCGTGAAAGGCTTCGACTTCGCGCGCTTCGCGACGGCGGACGCCCGTGTGGCCAAGCAGGACATCCGTATCGTCACGTTGGCCGACGAGATGCAGCACGATAGCTCGGCTCTGCAGAAAGCGTTCGAGCTGAACGAGGACTGCCGGATGGACATCCCGAGCGTCGATCCGCCGACGCGTAACACCTTTGAGGAGTTCCGGCGCGACGACATCGATGCGCCCAACGCCATGCTCGACGCATTCTTCGTGGCGATCGACAAGGACGGCCGGTACCTCGGCGTCTCGAACATGTTCCGGTCCCTCGACGATCCGACGTTCCTGTGGCAGGGGATCACCGGCGTCCGGCGCGATGCGCGCGGCAAGGGCATCGCCATGGCGCTCAAGCTCCGGACAGTGCGGTATGCGGTCGACAACGGCGTCGAGCACATCAAAACGTGGAACGACGTCCACAACCGGCCGATGCTCTCGATCAACGAAGCCATGGGCTTCGCCAAACAGCCGGTGTGGGTCTCGTACGAGAAGGACCTCTAGCGCGTTAACCCAGCGATGAGGCGACTCTGGCGGATGGCGCTGCTCGCGCCGCTGGTTCTGGTGTCGCTCCTAACCCAGCCGGCCTCGGCCGCGCCGGGGTTCCACGCCGCATGGGTCGATCAATCTCCCTGGCCGACGCTCCGCCCGGGCGGGACGGTGTCGTACACGATCCATTTCCGGAACACGGGTGACACGACGTGGAATCGCGGGAGTTCTCTCCGTCAGGTCAACCTCGCCGTGGGCGGCGACTCGACGGCTCAGGCGGACGCGGGCATGGCCGTCGGATGGCTGAGCGCGAATCGCGTCGCGACGACCACCGAGATCAGCGTCGCGCCAAACGCGATCGCGACATTCACCTTCACCTTGCGCGCGCCGTCGACGCCGGGCACCTACCGGCTGCCGCTCCACCCGGTCCTTGAAGGCGTGCAGCACCTCGAGGATGAAGGCGTTTTCGTTCTCGTGGTGAGCGACCCCGGATTTCACAGCGCCTGGGTAAGCCAGTCCCCGTACCCGACACTTCAGCCCGGCCAGGTCAGCTCGCCGCTCAGCATCGTCTTCCGTAACACGGGCGCGCAGACCTGGACGAAGGGCGTGCTCGGGCTGGAGGCCCGTCTCGGGATCAATCAGGACGACGCGCAGTGGGCCCCGCTCGGGGTCAACTGGTTGTCGGTCAACCGCGTCGCCGCGCAGACCGAGGCGAGCGTGCCGCCGGGCGCGAACGCCACCTTCACCTTCCAGGTCCGCGCGCCGCAGATCGCCGGTACCTACTCGTTGCACCTCCGCCCGGTGATCGACGGCACCGCGTGGATGGAGGACCAGGGCGTCTTCCTCACGATCACCGTGCCGCTACCGGCCGGCACGGTGCCGCGACTGGTCCCCACGATCATCCGATCCGGGCTCGCGATCCCGTGGGATCTGGCGTTCGCGCCGGACGGGCGGATGTTCGTGACCGAGCGCGTCGGGAACATCCTCGTCTACGCGAGCGCGGCGCCGAACGCAACGCAGCTCGCCAACGTCTTCCCGGTCGCGAACATCAACGCGTCGGGCGAGTCGGGTCTCATGAGCATCGAGCTCGACCCAGCCTTCGCGACGAACAACCTTCTCTACGTCTGCGTTTCGGTAAACGACGGCGGCCAGTGGCTCAATCAGGTGCTGCGGTACCGAATGAACGGCGACACACCGGTCTTTGACCGCTACGTCATCCGCTCGGGCATGCGGGCGAACAGCAATCACGACGGTTGCCGTATCCGGTTCGGTCCCGACGGCAAGCTGTGGGTCACGATGGGCGACGCGGGAGACACGGCGAACGGGCAGAACCCGAACGTGCTGAACGGCAAGATCCTCCGCGTGAACGCCGACGGAACGATCCCCGCCGACAACCCGATCATGACGGGCGCCACCGCACGGACGGCCGTGTACACGATGGGGAATCGGAACCCGCAGGGCCTGACCTTCGAGCCAGGAACGGCGCGAGTCATCGAGGTGGAGCACGGCGACGATACGCACGACGAGATCAACATCCTCCGCGCGGGCGCGAACTACGGGTATCCGGTCTGCCGCGGACCGTGCGGCGACCCACGCTTTGTCGATCCAGCCTGGTCCTCGGGCAACGTCACGCTCGCGACGAGCGGCGCTGACTTCGCTCGCGGTGTCCAGTGGGGCGCGTACGACGGCTCGCTTTTCGTCGCGACCCTGAAGGAAACGGACCTGCGCCGCTTCACATTCGCCGGCGCGGTCGCGACACAGGCCAACATCTTCTTCAACGGAACGTACGGCCGCATCCGCACCGTCCGGCAGGGTCCCGACGGCTTCCTCTATCTCACGACCAGCAACGGGTCGGGGGACCAGGTCATCCGCATCACTCCGACGCAATGAGGCGCCGATCTTCATCACGTGGATCGGCACGCCCTCGGACTCGCCGGCGAGCGCGCGGCTGAGACGGCGCTTGCCCGATCGGGCATGCGCGTCGTCGCTCGCAATCAGCGGACGCGGTTCGGCGAGATCGATCTGGTCTGTCGCGACCGGGATGGCTACGTGTTCGTCGAAGTGAAGACACGGAGCGCCGGATCCTTCGTTGCCGCGGCCGAGGCGGTCGACCGCCGTAAGCTCGGCCGTCTCGCGCGACTCGCGGCGGGCTGGCTCGCGATGCGCGGCGAGCGCGACGCGCGGTGGCGTGTCGTCGTCGCAGCGCTCACCGTCGGAGTCGACGGCACACGAGTGGAGCTCATCGAGGCTTCATAGAATCAGCGGCATGGCGACGATTGCACTGCCGCTCCGCCGCGTCGACATCGCGCGAACCGGTACCGCCGTGCCGCTCGTCGTCGGGTTGATCGGGACGCTCCTCAGCTGGTTCGGCTCGGGGTGGGACGTGTCGTGGCACCGGCTCTTCGGTCGGGACACCTTCTGGAGCACACCGCATCTCTTCATCTACGTCGGCGTGGCGCTGTGGGGTGTGGCGGCGCTCATCGCGACCGCCACTGCCGTGGCCGGTCGTCCTATCCGCGGCCGGGTGCTCGTGCTCGGGCCGCTCCGGGCCGAGCTTGGGCTCGCGCTCATCGGCGTCGGCGCGCTCATCACGATCCTGGCCGGACCATTCGACAATCTGTGGCACTCGATCTTCGGCCGCGACGTCGACATCTGGAGCCCGCCGCATCTTGTCGGGATCGCGGGCGGCGCGATCGGGCTTCTGGGTTGGCTGGCGGCGACGGCGCCCGGCGTGTTTCCGATCGACGAGCGGATCCGGCGCCTTCTGCGGTTGTTCACGCTCGGCAATCTCATCGCCATCAGCGTCTTCGCGCTGAACTTCTACTACATCACCTCGGTGACGCGCGAAGCCTTCTTCTACCCGCTGCTCGTCGCGGTGCTCGCGCCGGCGACGCTCGCGATCGCGACGCTTGCGCTCCCCGGCCGGTGGGCGGCGACCTGGGCCGCGCTCGCGTACACCGTCATCGCGCTCGTCGGTTATGAGATGCTCGCCGGGAGCGGCTGGCGGCCGCCGGCATTCCCTCCGCTCGTCATCGCCGGCGCGATCGCGATCGATTTCCTGCGCGGGCGCGGCGGCCGGTCGTCGCGCCCGCTCGCGCTGGGCCTTGCCTTCGCGGTCGCGTTCGTTGCCGCGGAGCTCGCGCGAACGCTGCTGTTCGCGCCGCCCGTTCCAAGCAGCGCGCTTGGCGGCGTCGAACCGCGCCTCACGGCGCTTTACTTCCAGTACTACGAGCAGACCGTGGCGCGGCCGTGGTTCTCCCTCTGGCCGGTGGCCGCCGCCATCCTGGGAGCGCCGCTCGCGGCGGCGAGCTGGCTCACCGGAAAGCGCGCCGCCGGAGTGCTAGCGGACGATCTCCACTCCGAGGCCCTCGCTCACTCGTAGCGACGCGGAACGCGGCAGGCGGGCGATCCGGAGCCGCGCGCCGTGCGGCATCCGCACCTCCTGCCAGCCGGGTCCCTCGGCGCGAAGCAGGTCATCCCAAAGGACGACGTCGACGTCGGTGTCCGCGCATGGCCGACGCTCTGTGACCTTGGCGCACACGAGGGGGAGCGTGAAGTCCGATGTCGCGGCCGGGTCGTAGCGGAACACCGGCACGCTGTGCAGATAGTGGTCGACCAGCACGCCGTCGTACGCGGTCACGACCTGGGTGGTGTCCGACACGAACGAGGCGAGGTACGCGACCTTCTCGTCGATCCCGCGGTCGTGCCGCGCGATATCGCGCGCCGAGATCGGCGTGTCGCTGAACAGGAAGATGGCGGCGTTGCCGAGGACGGCCGCGGCGACGATCCACTTGAACGTGCGCGGCATGCGCATCCCTTTTGCGAGGGCGATCGTCCCGCGGGCCGCGAGGATCGCGAGACCCGGCAGCACGCTGAAGATGTAGCCGTACTCCCCGACATGGATGAATGCGTAAAAGGCGAGGGGGGTGAGCACCCAAAGCGCGACGAACAGGGTCCGCACGCGGTCGCGGAGCTCGATGCGGCGTGCTTCGGCTGAGATGAGCGTCACGGCGACGAGCGGGATGAGGAAGTAAAGCCCACGTCCGAGGAAGCGTCCGAGCTCGTACAGGTTGCGATAGATCGCGATCGGTCCGTTCCCGAGCACGCTGTAGCGCTCGTCGACGAACTTGCTCTGGATCTGGACCGCTTCGAGAAAGCGGCCGAGGCCCCCATCGGCGCTCGCGCTCGCGAACACCCAGAGACCGACGAGCGCCCCGACGGCTCCGGCCGAAACCGCCGCCGTCGCGATCGTCGCGCGCGACGCCGCGAGGAGCCAGAGCGGCGCGAGGAAGATCGCCAGATCGGATCGGAACCCGATCGCGATTCCCCACGCGACGGACGCGACGAGGAGCCGTCGTTGACCGCGACCTGAAGGGGTCTGCGCAGGATCGAGCGCGCGCCAGAAAAGGAGCGCGCACCCCGTCGTGAGCGCGCCGAGAAACGTGTATGGGTACGCGACGCCGCCATACGCCCAGAAGGTGACCGCCGTGAAGACGAAGAGCGCCGAGACGCGCGCGGTGCGCTCGTCGTACAGACGCGTCGCCAGCAGATAGACGAGGGCGACCGTCGCGGCACCCGCGAGCGCGCTCACGATCGTCATGGCGCGGTTCGGGTCGTGCGTGACGAGGTCGATCGCTCGGAGCACGAGCACGTACCAGAGGTAGCCGGGCGGCTGAGGGCGCTGATCTAAGGGATCGAAGAGCTCCATGCCGCGCGCGTAGAGGACGGAGTCGGGGGCATAGAGGTTCGTCGTCGCGAAGGGAGGTCGACGTCGCGAACGGCCTGCCGGCGCTCGTCGTTGTCGGGTTGCCCGACGCGGCGGTGCAGGAAGCCCGCGAGCGCGTTCGCGCCGCGGTGCGGAACTCAGGCTTCGAGTTCCCTCTCCGTCGGGTCACGGTGAACCTCGCGCCCGCGGAACGCCGCAAGGAAGGAACCGGGTTCGAGCTCGCGATCGCGCTCGGCATCCTCCGCGCGAGCGGGCAGCTGCGGGTGGACGTCACGGCGCTCTGTCTCGGCGAGCTCGCGCTGGACGGGGCGCTGCGTTCCGTGCGCGGGACGATGCCTCGCGTCCGTTACGCCGCGACGCGCGGAGTCAGCCAGGCGCTCGTCGCGGCCGCGAATGCGAGCGAAGCGGCCGCTTGCGGTGTCGAGGCGTTCGGCTTCGCGTCGCTCCGCGACGTGGTCGAGCACCTGGAGGGTCGCGCGAAAGCTGCTCCGACTGCGGTGCCGCCGCGCGCGGACGCACCACCGCATCCAGTCGACCTCGCGCACATCGCAGGCCAGGAGACGCCGAAGCGCGCGCTCGAGATCGCCGCGGCCGGCGGGCACAACCTGCTCTTCGTCGGGCCACCCGGGACCGGGAAGACGATGCTCGCGCGAGCTCTCGAATCGATCCTCCCACCGCTCGACGACGTCGAGGCCATCGCGGCGAGCGCGGTGCACAGCGTCGCCGGGCTTACCGATCCGCGTCATCCTGTGCTGACCGCCCGTCCGTTCCGCGCGCCACATCACACCGCGTCACACCTGTCGCTCGTCGGCGGAGGATCGCCGCCGCGTCCCGGAGAGGTCAGCTTGGCGCATTGCGGAGCCCTCTTTCTGGACGAGATCGCCGAGTTCTCGCGAAGCGTGCTCGACACGCTGCGCGAGCCACTCGAGGAGCACGCTGTCACCATCTCGCGCGCAGGCGGCGCCGCGACGTACCCGGCACGGTTCCTCCTCGTCGCTGCCATGAATCCATGCCCCTGTGGCTTTTGGGGCGATGCCGAGCGCGAGTGCAGCTGTTTACCGGAGCAGATCGAGCGGTATCGCGGCAAGCTTTCGGGTCCGTTGCTCGATCGCATCGACCTCCGCGTGCATGTTCCGCGCGTCCCCTTCGAGCGCCTGCGGGACGACGGACGCGAACGTTCCGCGGTCGTGCGCGAGCGCGTGCTCGCGGCACGGGAGCGGATGCGCCGCCGCCTCGCCGCGACCGGCCGGCGCGTGAATGCCGACCTCACCGTGTCCGAGGTGAAGCGCTTCTGCGCCGCCGACTCTGAGACCGAACGTCTTCTTGCGGAAGCGGTCGCGGCGCGGCGGCTCTCCGCGCGTGGATATCACCGCGTTCTGCGCGTAGCGCGGACCGCGGCCGATCTCGCCGGCAGCGATTCCCTGCGCGCCGAGGATGTCGCGCTCGCGCTGCTCCTGCGCTCCGATCCGTGATCGGTATCGGTCCGGCCGATCCGCGCTACCCGCCCGGCCTTCTCGACCTTCGCTGTCTTCCGGACCCCCTGTGGGTGGACGGCGAACAGGCGCCTCTCGCATCGCGCGCCGTCAGCATCGTCGGAACCCGACGCATGACGCCGTACGGCGCGCGGGTTGCCCGCGAGCTGGCCTCGGCCTGCGCCGAGGCGGGGCTCGTGGTCGTCTCGGGGCTCGCGCAGGGTGTCGACAGCGCCGCGCACCAGGGCGCGCTCGACGTCGGCGGTAAGACGGTCGCCGTGCTCGGGGCGGGAATCGCGTCGTATCTCGGGGACGCGCGCGGCCGGCGGCGAAGGCTCGCGCACGCGATTCGCGCGAGCGGCGCCCTCGTTTCGGAATTCCCCCCGGATGCGCCTCCGCAGAAATGGACGTTCGCGCAGCGTGACGCGACCATCGCCGCGCTCGGCGACCTCACCGTCGTCGTCGAGGCACCCATCGGATCCGGAGCGCTCATCACCGCCGAAGAGGCGCGCCGACTTCGGCGTCCGGTCTATGCGGTGCCGGGACCCATCGGCGCGTCAGCGTCTGCCGGTGCGAACGCGCTGATCGCTATGGGTGCGGCGAAGGCGTTGACGGGCCCGGCCATGTTGCTCGATGCGCTCGGCGCGGCGATGCGCGTGCGCGCGCCAGACCGCGATGACCTCGAGTCGCGAATCCTCGATGCGCTCGCGAGCTCGCCCGCCGGCCCCGATGCGCTGGCACGACGTGTCGGCATCAACTCCGGCCCTTTGTCTTCGCATCTCGCCCGTCTCGTCATCCGCGGAGTCATCGTCGCGACTTCGGATGGACGATTCGCGCGTCGTTAGCGCGACGGCGTGATCTTCACGATCCGGTCCCCGCTCCCGCTGCTTGTGGTCACGAGCAGCGAACCGTCAGGGGTCGACGTGACGGCGCGAAGGCGTCCGTATTTCTGATCGAGAAGGATCTCGCGCTCGGTCGCGTGTGTCTCCTCGACGCTGAAGCGCCGGAGATCCTGCTCCTTCAGCGTCGCGACGACGAGCGACCCTGTCCACGCACCCCACCCCGGACCCGAGAGGAAATCCGCTCCGGCGACGGCGAGTGACGGCGCGCCGGAGCTCCAGGCCGGATCGGCGAAGCCGCGACTCGATCCGGCAGGTCCGAGCACCGTGGGCCAGCCGAAGTTCGCGCCCGCCGAGACTTCGTCGATCTCGTCCTGCGTCTGGTCGCCGGCATCGACGACAAAACAGGTCCCGGTCGCCGGCTGGAACGTGAGGCCTCCCGGATTTCGCAGCCCGAGCGCGTAGACAGCGGAGGGTGAGGACTGCCCCTTCAAAACCGGGTTGTCGCTCGGCACGGTGCCGTCGGAATTTATGCGGAGCACCTTTCCGTTGAGCGAGGTGGCGTCCTGCGCGCGAGCCGGCTGGCCACCGTCGCCCGTGGCGATCCAGAGCTTCCCGTCCGGCCCGAACCGCATGCGACACACATCGTGTAGGCCGCTTGCCACGATCCCTGCACGCAGGATCGTCGTATCAACAGTGAGCGCGTCCGCAGATGCGTGGTAGCGCAGGACCTGATTCCGCCATTCGCCTTGGTCGAGGCGCGACGCGCAGACGTAGAAGAGCTGATTTCTCGAGAAGTCCGGGTCGAGTGCGAGGCCGAGCAGGCCGGCTTCGCCCATCGCGCGAACTCCCGATACCTGCGCCGACGCGACTCGCTTGGCCATGGCGGCGGTGCTCTCGAAGACGCTGATCGTGCCGGGCCGCTCGGTGACGAACATGCGTCCGTCGCTGGCGACCGCGACCTCCCACGGGACGATGAGCCCTGATTGGATCACGGTCTCGGTGAACGCCGGGCCGACCGACGGACTCGAGCGCCCGACGATTCCGCCGCCGGATGCGCAGGCGCCCGCGAGGAGCCCGAAGACCATACCCGCCGCGAGCCCGCGACCACCCACCGAGGCCCATTCTCCACGACGCCGTGCAAGACTCCGGCGGTGCCCCCTTCTCTGATACGGATCCTCGACGCGCGCGGCGCCTCGCGTCTCGCGCTCTCCCCCGATGCGGGGACCCTCTACTACGTCAGCGATCTCACCGGAACGATGCAGCTCTGGAGCGTTGCGGTGGCCGGCGGCGTGCCGCAACGCCTCTCGTACGAGGCCGATCGCGTGGGCGCCTACAGCCTGTCGCCCGATGGAACAAAGATCGCGTACGGCGCCGACGAAGGCGGCGACGAAAGGTGGGCGCTCTGGGTCATGAAGGCGGACGGCACCGAGGCGCGACGGCTTTCGACGGTTCGCGATCGTATCCACCACGTCGTCGAGTGGCTCCCCGACGGCCGCGGCGTCCTGGTGTTCGCCAATCTGCGAGACGAGAGGTTCTTCGATCTGCACGAGTTCCCCAGCGAAGGTGGTACGCCGAAACTGCGCTTTCGTCATGACGGAACCGGCTTTGGAGCGACGGCCCTCCCCGATGGCCGTGTCGTGGTCACCACCAACCGGGCGCGCGGCGATCAGAACCACCTGTCGCTGGTCGAGCGCGACGGTTCGACCAGGCGGCTCACACCCGAGGCGCCAATTGCCATGCACGCTTCAGCGCACGGATTCGCGGGCGGCGTTCTCGCGCTCTCCGACCGCGATCGCGACCTGACCGGGATCGCGCGGATCGATCTGGACGGATCGTTCCGCTATCTCGTTGCGCCGGACCGCGTCGTCGACGAGCTCGAGATCGCAGGCCAGCAGGTCGCCTACGCGCTGAATATCGATGGCCGCTCCGAGGTCCGACTCCTTTCGAACGGCTCGGATCTCGCGGTCACCGGACTGCCGCCGGGCGACCTCGCGACCGATCTCATCGGCAACAGCCTCGCAGTGGCGCCGGATGGCACCGTTGCCGTCGCGTGGGCCCGGTTCGACGCGCCGTCCGCCGTCTACGTCGCCGCGCCCGGTCGTCCGGCGAATCTCGTGGTGCCGCCGCAGATGGCCGGCCTTTCGTCCGAGGGGCTTCCTGAGGACGACCTCGTGTCGTGGCGGTCGTTCGATGGGCGGACGATCCCAGGGTTTCTCCTGCGTCCGCGCGGCGCGCCGAAAGGTCCACGGCCGACCGTCGTCCAGGTGCACGGCGGTCCTGAGGGTCAGGCGCGCCCGCTCTGGAACCCGCTCACGGTCGCGCTCGTCGGCGCCGGATTCAACGTGCTCCAGCCGAACGTCCGCGGCTCGAGCGGGTACGGCCGCGGGTACATGTCGCTCGACGACGTGCGGCTGCGCATGGACTCAGTGCGCGACCTCGATGCGGCCGCGGCGTGGCTCGCCGAGTCCGGTATCGCGCCGGCCGATCGGATCGGCGTAATCGGCGGCTCGTACGGCGGATTCATGACGCTCGCAGCCATCACGTTCTGCGCCGAGCGAAAGTGGGCGGCGGCCGTGGACATCGTGGGCATCGCGAGCTTCAAGACATTCTTCGCGCGCACGGCCGCGTGGCGGAGGCCGCTCCGTGCGGCGGAGTACGGCGATCCGGAGAAGGACGCCGACTTCCTCGAGTCGATCTCGCCGATCAACTTCATCGACCGCATCGAAGCGCCGCTCATGGTGATCCACGGCGCGAACGATCCGCGCGTCCCCGTGCAGGAGGCCGAGCAGATCGTCTCGACCCTTCGCGCGCGCGGTCGAGAGGTGGAGTACCTCCGATATGAGGATGAAGGACATGGACTCGCAAAAGCAAAGAACCGCGCCGACGCCTGGCCCAAAGTCGTTCGTTTCTTCCAAAAACATATGGGCACGGCGGGCTGAGCGGGGGCCGAAGCAGGTTGAGCAGCGTCGGGGTCTTCGGAGCGAGCGGCCCCTAAACGGCGGTCCAGAGCGATCCCACGAGGGGCCGAGCGAAGAAGCCGGCGCTGCTCGCACCCGAGGGACAGGACCCGCCGCGCTAGGTCGTAGGAGCAGCTACTGCTAGCGGCAGCGTGAAGGCGAACGTGCTGCCGCGGCCGGCGCCATCGCTTTCCGCCCAGATCTTGCCGCCGTGCGCGGTCACGATCTCCTTGCAGATCGAGAGACCGAGGCCCTGCCCGGCGACCGCATCGGCAGTCCCGCCGACGCGATAGAAGCGGTCGAAGATGCGAGCCAGATGCTCGGCCGCGATGCCGGTTCCATGGTCGATGACGCTGACCTTACCGACGCTCTCCTCGACCGCGATCGACACGAGGATCGGCTCGCCCGTCGGCGAGTACTTGATCGCGTTGGAGATGAGGTTGTCGAGAAGCTGCGCGAAACGCGCTTCACCGATCGCGACGCGCACCGGTTCGGCCGGTGCGTCGAGGTCGATCCGAGCACCACGAATTCGTGCGCGGGCGATGGCCTGGCGCGCTTCCGTCGCCGCATCGACCGGCGCCTCGTCACCGGGCGTCTGCTGCTCCGCGCTCAACAGGTCGGCCATCAGGCGCTCGAGCTGGGTCAGCTGACCCTGCACGGCCTGCAGGTTCCGTGACATGAGGGTCGCGTAGCCGTGCACGGCGGTGAGCGGGTTGCGGAGCTCGTGCACCGCGGTGGTCAGGGCGTCCTCCTTCGCGCGAAGGGCACCCCCGAGGCTTTGGACGTCCCGGCCGAGCTCGGTCGCGGCGAGCTGCAGAGCGTCTCGTTCGGCGAGGATCGCGAGCCGGTCGCGCGCCGCGCGAGCGACGCTCTCGAGGGACTCGAGACGCACGCTCAGCACCTCCGGCGGACCGAGCGCGGCGAGGACGCGGCCTTCCGAGAGGGTCACGAGCGCGATCGTCGTGTCCACCAGGGTCCGTGCCGCGAGCGGCACGGCGCTCGCGCTGACGATCGCCGGTAGGCGGCGGTCGCGGGCGAGCTCCGCGATTGGTCCGCCCGGAAGATCGCCGACGACGACCGTGCCATCCGACGGGCGGACGATGGCCGCCCGCCCGCTCGCGATCCGTCCGGCACCCAGCACGGTCGATGCGAGGACGCCCGCCTGCGTGCGCTCGCCGTCGATCTCCGCGATCGCTCGCGCGGCGTCATCGAGGGTGCGCAGCTCGGCTTCACGCTGGGTGCGCTCGAACGCCGCCGATAGGAGCGAGGCGGCGTCGCCGACGAGGTCGTGGATCGCGCCTGCGGTCGTGGCGCGGTCTTCCTCCTTGATCGCGCCGAGCGCCACTCCGACCGTCAGTGGCGGGTCGACCGATATGGGGATCGACAGGCCGGTCAGGTCCGGGACGATGCGTTCGAGCGGCGACGGAGCCTGCAGCGCTCGCATGGACTCGGCCGAGACGACGATCTCGGCAGGCGGCGCTGCGCCGGTCGTGACCGTCGTCCGCAGTCGTTGGTCGGGCCCGAGCGCCCACACCCATGCGCCGTGCACGCTCTGCAGCCGGGCAAGCTCGTGGACGAGCGCGCGAAGCACCTCGTCTGGTTCGCGCTGGCGGGTGAGTCCGCTGAGCGCGCGGGCGTGGATGCGCGACCAAAGCGTATCGACGTCCTGGCGCCCGAGGGCCCACACGATCTCGGCGATGACGAGTCCGATCGCGATGAGCGCCTGCACCGGCCAGAGGTCGGTCGCGCGGGCCTGCTCTCCCCGCACGACGAGCGTCGCGTCATACCCGACGACGGCGAGAGCCGTCGCCGCGACCGCGCCGACGGGCCCAGAACGGAGGGCCGCCACGCCGATCGCGAACGCGTAGAGGATCCATGGACCGAGTGAGAGCGGCAGCGCGAAGACGAGTCCCGTCACCGCGGCGAGGTCGAGCACGGGTACGACGAAGGGGATCCTCTGAAGTGGGGGGTAGTACCGCACGCTGACCGCGGCTGCGAGATAGAGCACCAGGACGAGCGCGGCGAGGGAGGTGGCGCCGACTCCGGCGAGCAGCACGAGGGTTCCGCCGAGGGCGATCGCTGCGAGACGAACGAGGAGGTGAGCGCGCTCGCGCGCTACGGTGGCTGCCGCCGTCCGTCCCACTGCGCCCGTCTAACGCATGCGAGGCGGCTTGCGATGCGCTCCTATCAGTAGCTCGCCACCAGGATGCGACTCGGGTCGTTGTCGAGCTCTATGACATGCGCGACACGCAGATGCGGCGCGTCGAGCACGGCGATGGCGTGGTCGAGTCCGGCGAGGGCGACGTAGAGCTGGTCACCATTCGGCGATACCGCAAGATCCACGACCGAGCCGAGGAACGCCGCCGAGGAGACGACCGACCGATCGCGGATCGTGACCGCCTCGGCGCCGTTCGGGGAACCGACGTAGAGGGTGTCCTCGCGCGGCGAGATCGCGAGCGAGGTGGGGAAGACGTCGGTCACGATGCGGTCGACGACGGCGTACTGCTCGGTGTCCACGACGTCGACCAGGCGCCGGCCCGCGATGGCCGCGTAGATGCGCGTGCCGGACCCGGCCATGACCATCGCGGTCGGCTCGCCGTCGAGCGGGATCGTGTACGGGGTCCGTCCGCCGAGGTTCAGGTAGAGAAGGTCGATCCCACCCTGTGTCGCCACGAAGACGTGGTTGTGCTTGTAGCTGGGCGCGAGCGACTCGGCCGAGCCGTGGTAGTCGAAGTATTCGGCCTGTCCCGTCGTGAGGTCGATCTGCTCTGCACCTGTATTTCCGACCACCATGACGGAGTGTCCATCGCGGTTCGCAGCCACCACCCCGTCCACGGTCACGCCCTGTTTGGTCTTTGTCTCGCCGGTGACGACGTCCTGCGCCACCACCACTCTGTCGACGGACGAGTAGACCGTCCGCTCGTCAGTGCCGAGTGCGATCTGCCGCACGTTCTTCGAGTCCGCGGCGAGCATCGCGCTCGCCCGGGTATCGCCGGGGCGCATCGACTGCACGGCGCCACCGACGAGCGCGACGATGGTGACGCCGCGCGGCGGGCGCGCGGCTGCGGGCTCGTAGTGGTCGATCGTCGAGCGGCGCTTGGTTTTCCAGCCGTCCTTCGCGACGAAGGGATAGGGGTCGACCATTCCCCCCGGGCCGAGGATCGGGTACGGCGTGTCGCCGATGCTGTCGTTGTCGGCGTCCTTGCCCTTGTAGTCCGCCCACCAGTTGCCCTCCTTCGTCTGCTTGTCGTACCAGACGTTGGATCCCTCGGTGTTGTCGCTGACCGGCGGATTGTTGCCGACCACGTTGTTGTGGAAGATCACGTTCTCTTTGGCGTCGCTGAACCAGATGCCCCAGTTGATGTTCGAGTCGATGGTGTTGTCGGTCACCCGATTTCGCGAGCTCGCGTAGAGGTAGAGCCCGTAGCCGCCAGGGCTGTTGTACGTCTGCCGGGCCAGCAGGTTGTTCACCAGGACGCAGTCGTCGGAGTTCTGGAGGTGCAACCCGTAGATGTTGAACTCGACATCGGAGTCCTTGACGGTGATCTTCTGCGACGCGTGGATGTAGAAGCCGAAGCGGTTCCGCAGCGTGGTCACGCTCTCGATCGAGCTCGACACCATGTCGATGAAGTAGATCCCCGTCGAGAACGCCGTGGTCTTGCCGTTGCGGATTGTCACGCCGGTGTGCCCGCCGACCCGAACACCGACGCTGTCGAGCTGGGGAAGGGGCCACGTCTGCGGGCCCATACCCGGGCCGGTGAGGGTGTGCCCGCCGAGATCGACCGTCACGTTGTCGGAGACGACGACCATCCCATCACCCGCGCAGGTGAGGTCGTTCGCGAGCGTGAAGCTTTCGCTCACGCGCATCGCGCAGGTGCCCTCGCGCGACGGGTAGCTCACGGTCGGCGAAGGCGCAGGCGTCGCCGACGCGCTCGCGGCGACGGAGCTCGCACCCGGGCTCGGCGAGGGTCCAGGCGCTTGAGCGGCCTGGCAAGCGACCGCGGCGACCAGAGCGAGCACGCCGAGTCGCGCGACGAGCGGCCGCATGTCGCAAGCCTATACAGCGTCTTAGCGGCGGCGGTTCCCGCAGACTTCGGTCATGCGTGAGGAGGCGCGGCGCATCGACGAGCGGCTCGAGGCGACGCTGCGCATCCCCGATGTCGACCCCACCGCGATCGTGGTCATCGCGCACGCCCTTCCGACGCATGGCGGCACGATGCGGACCCCGATCATGGCCGCGATCGCACGGGCGTGCGCCGAGCGCGGGTGGTACGCGCTGCGCTTCAACTTCCGCGGCGTCGGCGCGAGCGCCGGCGAGTGGACCGGCGGCCGCCACGAGACCGACGACGTCGAGGCCGCCGTCGATTACGCGCGAACGCTGGCCCCCGGGCTACCGGTGGGCCTGGTGGGATACAGCTTCGGCGCCTTCCAGGTACTCGCGTTCCTCGAGCGCGGCGGGCGCGCCGACGCGGTCGCCCTCGTCGGCGTCGGAACGAAGGATGTGACCTTCGCGCCGCGCGCGTTGCCGAAGATCCCCGACGGCACGTTCATCGTCGCCGCGGAAAACGACCAGTTCGGAAACGCCGCGGAGCTCCGCGCCGCGATTCCGCACGTGCGCATCGCGACCGTGAACGGCGTCGACCACTTCTTCGTCGGCAAACGAGACGAGGTGGGGACGCTCGTCGCGGACGAGCTCGCGCGCGTGCTGCCTGTACCATCGCATCTCCCATGAGCGCTCAGGCCACTGCTGTCGGCCAGCCATCGCCTTCCGCGAAGACGACGCGGAAGCGCATCCTCACGGGCGATCGCCCGACCGGAAAGCTCCACGTCGGGAACTATGTCGGCACGCTCGCCAACCGTGTGAAGCTGCAGGACTCCTACGACACGTTCCTGCTCGTCGCCGACCACCACATGCTCACGACCCGTCTCGATCGCCTGAGCGAGATCGAGCAGAACATCCGCGACGACGTCATCGACAACCTCGCGGTCGGCGTCGATCCGGAGAAGGTCAACTACTTCCTGCAATCTCTCGTACCGCAGATCCCGGAGCTGCATCTTCTCTTCTCGATGCTCATCTCGGTCCCTCGGGTCCAGCGCATCCCGACGCTGAAGGATCAGCTGCGCGATCATGGACTCGCGCAGCCCACCTACGGCCTTCTCGGCTACCCGGTGCTGCAGGCGGCCGACATCCTCATCGTGAAGGGTGACCTCGTTCCGGTCGGGCGCGATCAGGAATCGCACGTCGAGCTCACGCGGGAGATCGCGCGTCGCTTCAACGAGCTGTTCGCCCCGATCTTCCCGGTGCCCGAATCGTTGATCCCCGAGATGGGTCTCCTTCCGGGCACCGACGGCCGGGACAAGATGGGAAAGAGCCTGGACAACGCGATCTTCCTCGCGGACGACCCGAAAACCGTAGAGCGGAAAGTCATGCGCATGTACACCGATCCCAATCGCGTCCGCGCTGACACGCCCGGCCGAGTCGAGGGGAATCCGGTGTTCGTCTACCACGACACCTTCAATCCGGACAAGGCACAGGTCGACGAACTGAAGACCCGCTACCGCGCCGGGCAGGTAGCCGACGTCGAGGTGAAGCGCCTCCTGCTCTCCGCGCTCGAGCGATTCCTCGCGCCGATCCGCGAGCGACGCGCCGAGCTCGAGGCCAAGCCTCGCCTCGTCGACGAGATCCTCGCTGCGGGCAGCGAGCGCGCGCGGCGCGAAGCGGCGGCGACGCTCCACGAGGCGCGCCAGGCCATGCGGCTCGACTACTTCGGGCGCTAGGCCCGGCGGTGCCGCGGCTCTACGTTCTGGTCCTCTCGGGCGGCGCCGGGACGCGCCTCTGGCCGCTTTCCCGGCGCGACCGGCCCAAGCAGTTCCTGGACCTTCTGGGCGAGCGCAGCCTTCTGCAGGACACCGTCGACCGTGTCTCGGAGTTCGTTCCGAGGGAACGGATCTTTGTCGTCGCGCCCCCGGAGCACCGCGCGCTGATCCACGAGCAGCTGCCGGAGCTGCCCTCGGACCACCTCGTCGTCGAGCCGTATCCGCGGGGCAACGCCGCGGCGATCGCGCTCGCGATGGCGGCCCTCGCGGCTTTCGACCCCGATGCCGTCGTCGCCGTTCTCCCATCGGACCATGTGGTCGGCGATCGGGCGCAGTTCCGTAAGGTCCTCATCGCGGCGACCGCCGCGGCCGAGCGCGGGCACCTCGTGACCCTCGGGATCACGCCGGAGCGACCGGACACCGGCTTCGGTTACATCGAGGCGGCCGACAAGCTCGACATCGAGGCGCCCGTCGAGGTGCGCGCCGTCAAGCGGTTCGTCGAGAAACCCAAACGCGACGCCGCCGAGCGGATGGTCGCCGCGGGTGGGCACTACTGGAACGCCGGAATGTTCGTCTGGCGGGTGGAGGAGATCCTCCAGGCCTACGAGAAGCACCTTCCGAAGACGGCCGCGGCGATCACCGCGCTGCGCGATGCGATCGGCTCGCCGCGCTACGAGTCGGTGCTCGCCGAAGTCTGGGAGGAGACGGACCGCACCACGGTCGACTACGGGATCGCGGAGAAGGCCGACAACGTTGCAGTTGTGCCAGCCGACATCGGCTGGCAGGACGTCGGCTCCTGGGCGCGCCTTTCCGAGATCGTCTCCAAGGCGGACAACTGGGCTTCTGGGGATCTGGTCGCCGAAGACTCCCACAGCAACTACGTCTGGGCTCCGGGGAAGACCGTCGCGCTAGTTGGCGTCGAGGGCCTCGTTGTCGTCGACACCCCGGACGCCCTCCTCATCACCACGAAGGAACGGTCGGAAGAGGTGAAGACAGTCGTCGACCGCCTCAAGCGAGAGGACCGGGAAGACCTCCTCTAACCGACGCACGCTGGCACCGCCGAGGGCCCCCGCGCGCTGGGGAGCCGGCCGAGCCGTCCGAGGCCGGGGGCACCCCGGCGCGAACAGAGGGTTTCGGCGGTGCCAGCGGGCTTCCCGGTCGGGCTGGCGGGGCCGAGCGCTATTCCCGGCCAGTTTTTCCGCGCCTGCGGCGGTCGCCTACGCCTGCCTGTCTGCCGGCAGGTGGACGCCGACGTTAGAGTGGTGTGGGGAGGGCGCCCATGGGGTGCCCTCTTTTTGTGAGGCGAAAGGAACCAAGTGGCAGTAGCGGCGAAAAACCTGGTCGTGGTGGAGAGCCCGACCAAGGCACGAACTCTAGAACGGATGCTCGGTCCCGACTACAAGGTCGAGGCCTCCTTTGGCCATATCCGGGATCTCCCGAAGTCGAAGATGGGCGTCAACCTCAAGACCTTCGTCCCGGAGTACATCGTCCCGGACGACTCGGAGAAGCACGCCCGGACGCTCCGGCGCGAGGCGAAGGCCGCCGACCACGTCTGGCTGGCCACCGACCTCGACCGTGAAGGCGAGGCCATCGCGTGGCATCTCGCCGACATCATCAAAGTCCCCAAGTCCAAGCTTCGCCGGGTCACCTTCCACGAGATCACTCCCGCCGCCATCGACGAAGCGTTCAAGCACCCACGGGAGATCGATCAGGACCTCGTGAACGCGCAGCAGGCGCGACGGGTGGTCGATCGGCTCGTCGGCTACACGATGTCGCCGCTGCTCTGGAAGAAGATCCGCTACGGGCTTTCGGCCGGCCGCGTCCAATCGGTCGCGCTCCGCCTCATCGTCGACCGCGAGCGCGAGATCCAGGCGTTCAAACCGCAGGAGTACTGGACGCTCGAGGCCGCGCTCGCGAACCTCGCCGGCGAGACGTTCTCGGCCGAAGTCATCCAGCAGAAGGGGCACAAGCTCGAGATCCACGATGGCGACGCGGCGGACAAGCATCGCGCGGCACTCGCCGAAGCGAGCTACGCCGTCAAGAGCGTCGAGAAGCGCGAGAGCGGCCGGAACGCCGCCCCGCCGTACACCACGTCGACGCTTCAGCAGGAGGCGTCGCGAAAGCTCGGCTACTCGGTCAAGAAGACGATGGTCCTGGCGCAGCAGCTCTACGAAGGCATCGCGGTCGGCGACGGCGCGCCGGTCGGTCTCATCACATATATGCGTACCGACTCGCTGCACGTCGCCGAAAGCGCGCTCCATCAGGCCCGCGACGTCATCACAAAGGAGTTCGGGGCGCCCTACGCGATCGAGAAACCGCGCCACTACAAGACGCGGTCGAAGGGCGCGCAGGAAGCGCACGAGGCCATCCGGCCCACGGATCTCTCACGCACGCCGGATCGCGTCAAGCGTTTTCTCAAGCCTGACCAGCTCAAGCTCTACACGATCATCTGGCAGCGCACGATCGCGTCGCAGATGGCGCCGGCTCGATTCGAGAACACGCGGCTCGACATCGAGGCGGGTCAGTACACCCTGCGCGCCAACGGACGCCGCGTCCTGTTCGACGGGTTCCTCCGCGTGTACTTCGAGTCGAGCGACGAGCCTGAGAAGGAGATCGCGCCGCTCCCCGAAGTGCAGGACGGCGAGGCGCTCAAGCTCCTCGGGCTCGACGCATCGCAGCACTTCACGCAGCCGCCTCCGCGCTTCACCGAGGCGTCGCTCGTGAAGACGCTCGAGGAATTCGGGATCGGCCGGCCATCCACGTATGCGCCGACGATCTCGACGCTCGTGGATCGCAGATACGTGCGGAAGGAAGGACGCGCGCTCACGCCCGAGGACGTCGGCTTTGTCGTGACCGACTTCCTGCGCGAGCACTTCCCGGAGATCGTCGACACCGGCTTCACCGTGCGGATGGAGGAGGACCTCGACCGCATCGCCGCAGGCGAGGTCGAGTGGGTCCCCGTCGTTCGCGAGTTCTTCGAGCCGTTCGCAAAGCTCGTGGAAGAGAAGACCAAGAGCGTCAAGAAGTCGGACGTAACCGAGGAGGCGACCGACCGCATCTGCCCGAAGTGCGGGCGCCCGGTCGTGATCAAGCTCGGTCGCTACGGCCGGTTCTATTCGTGCACCGGCTTCAAAAAGGGCAAGAAGGGCGACCCGCTGGCGCCCGGCGCCTGCGACTACTCCGAACCGCTTGAAGGGCAGAAGGAGCCGCAGCTCGAGCTCCTCGAGGGCGAGATGTGCCCGGAGTGCGGCAAGCAGCTCGCGAGGCGGCGCGGGCGGTTCGGCCCGTTCGTGGGCTGCACCGGCTACCCGGACTGCAAGTACATCAAGAAGACACAGCAGAAGACCGGCGTGACCTGCCCGGAGTGCGGCAAGGGCGAGCTCGTCCGCCGTCGCGGCAGAGGCCGCTCGATGTTCTTCGGCTGCGAGCGCTATCCCGAGTGCACCTTCACCGCGCGCGAGCTGCCAGGAGCCGCCGCGACCCCGGGCAAGGACGCCGCCTAGGCTTGGGCCCGATGAGGGCGCGGCCAGCCACCACCGACGAAACGAACGGCTGGGACCGGCTGATGAACGAGACGGCGCGTCCGCATCTTCTCCAATCGACGGGATGGGCCGAGGTGAAGGCCGCCACCGGCTGGCGCGCGGAGCGCTACATCTTCGAAGAGTCCGACGCACGCGTCGGTTGCGTCCAGGTGCTCCGTAAGCGTCTCGTGCGTGGACTCGACGTGGCATACGCCCCGCGCGGTCCCCTCGTCGAGGACGAGCGCCTCCCCGGCGCGATCGTCGCGCTCCGCAAAGTGCTCGGCCGCGGCATGACCGTGAGCCTGCTCTGCGATCCCGAAGCCGCTGAGGACGACGCTCTCGCGAAGGCGCTCGAAGCCGAGGGCATCCGCCGCTCCCCCGTGTACGTGCAGCCGCGGCGGACGCTCTTGATGGATCTCACGCAGGATGCCGAGACGATGCTCGCCGCGATGCGCAAGAAGACGCGGCAGTACATCCACAAGGCCGAGCGCGACGGCGTCGTGACCGAGAAGACGACCGACCTCGCGCGGTTTCACCGCGTCCTGCGCACGGTCGCGGAGCGCGACCAGTTCGGGATCCACGACCTCGGATATTTCGCGTCGCTCGTCGAAGCATTCGGGGATGCTCTCCACCTGCGCATGGCGCGGGTCGATGGAGAGGACGTCGGCGCCCTGCTCGTCATCCGCATCGGCGATCGCGCGTGGGAGCTCTTCGGTGGATGGAGCGGCGCGCACAGCGAGAAGCGGCCGTTCTACCTGCTCAAGTGGCACTCGCTCATGCAGATGAAAGAGCTCGGCGTTCGCCGCTACGACATGTGGGGTCTGGCGGAGGGCGACGAGCTCTCCGGTGTGGAGAACTTCAAGCTCGGCTTCGGTGGCGAGGTAACGCCGTGGATCGGCGCGCTCGAGACGCCGGTCACCGCTTTCCTGTTCCCGCTCTGGAGGTTCGGCGCGCGGCGACGCCTCGCGGCAGCGAGCGCGTGAGCGAGCGCGTGAGCGAGGTAGGGGCCCCACCGGGCTGGGACGACGCCGCGGTCCGCTCGCGGGCCGGTCACGTGCTTCAGTCGGCCGCGTGGGCGAGCATTCGCGAGACGCAGGGCTGGCGCGCTGAGTTCCACCAGCTCGGGGCCCCTGCCCCGTCGGGGGCCCCCGCCCCGTTGCCCGTCGCACTCGTCCTCTGGCGTTCACTTCCCGCCGGTCAATCGATCGCGTACGTTCCGCGAGGGCCGATCTTCGGCGAGCGCGCGGAACTCGAAGCCGCCCTCGCCAAGCTCGCCTCCCTCGCGCGCGAGCGGCGCGCGATCTTTCTGAAGGTCGATCCCGAGATCGGTGCCGACGTCGGTGCCGGGCCGCTCAGCGCCGCGGGCTTCCGTCGCGCCCCTGACATCCAGCCGGTGGTCGCGACGCTCGAGCTCGATCTCGGGCCGGACGAGGATGCGCTCTTCGCTGCGCTCGAGAAGGACACGCGCTGGAGCGTGCGCCAGGCCGACAAGCGCGGCGTGAGCCTTCGCGAGGCGACCGGCGGCGAAGACCTACGCGCTCTCTATGACCTCTATGCGGAGACCGGTCAGCGTGCGGGCTTCATCACGCGCACCTGGGACTACTACCGCCGGATGTGGGGGACGCTCGTCGCGGCGGGCCATGCCAAGGTGCGTCTCGCGGAAAAAGACGGCAAGCCGGTCGCCGGCGCGCTCACCTGGCGTTGCGGCGAGCGTGATGTCTACCAGAGCGCCGCGACGAACGATGCCGGCCGGACCGCGTACGCCGCGTATGCGCTCCTCTGGCGGTGCATCATCGAAGCACGCAGAGGGGGCGCAAGCCGATTCGATTTCGGCGGCATTCCCGTGGACGTCACTCGAAAGGACGACCCGATGTACGGCCCGTACCAGTTCAAGAAGGGATTCGGCGGAGTGCCGAAGCGGTTTGTCGGCGCACACGACGCCGTCCCGAACGAGCTTGCGTATCGCGCCTACGCGATCGCGGAGCCCGCGTACACGGCGGCGCTTCGTCTCGTGGGGCGGATCCGCCGTTGAAGCTCGGTGCACTCCTCGAAGCGACGAAGATCGCCGTGCCCGACGGCGCGGCGGCCACCGACGTCCGTCAGATCGCCTACGACTCGCGCAAGACCAAGGAAGCCGCGCTCTTCGTCGCGATCCCGGGCTTTCATCGCGATGGACACATCTTCGCGACGGACGCGGTCGCGCGCGGCGCAGTCGCTGTCGTCGCCGAACATGCCATCGACGTCCGCGTCCCGGTCGCGATCGTCCCGGACGCCCGCGCGGCGCTCGCGGACCTCGCGGCCGAGTTCTTCGACCACCCGACCCGCAAGCTGAAGCTCGCCGCCGTCACCGGCACAGACGGCAAGACCACGACGGT
>WNGC01000123.1_pt1 | contig 45770 bp, 42 predicted proteins | sample 5400051 | NCBI WGS metagenome assembly WNGC01 (sample SAMN13153368, study PRJNA577476) | soil metagenome | isolation source: 20 cm soil or saprolite under grassland replicate 2 | place: USA:California | collected 2016-06-15
ACCGGCCAGTGCACCTGTCGGCGTACCGCAGGGTGCTGGACCGCCACCCTGGCCGGGAACCGTCGCGCCGCCAGCTCTTCCTCAACTTCAAGGGTGGCACCGGCAAGACCAGCCTCTCGGTGGCGTACGCCTACCGCCTCGCGGAGCTGGGCCACCGGGTCCTGCTGATCGACCTCGATTCACAGGGGCACGCGACCCAGCACCTAGGGCTAGCTGCCGAGAGCCTCGAGCGCACGGTCTTCGAGATCCTGGTCAACGGAGTACCGATCGAAGACGTGATCGTGCCGCACGCGCTCGCCGAGTTCGATGTGCTTCCGGCCAACCTGCGGATGACGACCATCGACATCTCGCTCATGCCGATGGCCGGGCGCGAGTACAAGCTCCAGCGGGCCCTCGCCGGGGTGTTGGACCGCTACGAGTTCATTGTCATGGACGCCCCGCCCTCCTTTGGGCTGCTGAACCTCAACGCGCTGATGGCGTCCGACGACCTGCTCGTGCCGGTGCTCCCGGATTTCCTGTCGTTTCACGGTCTCAAATTGCTGTTCGAGACGCTGAGCCAGCTCGAGGACGACCTGAACCACCGGCTGCAGCGGATCCGGATCGTCATCAATCAGTACAACCCCACGACCCGGATCGCACGCGAGGCCAAAGCCGCGCTGGAGTCGCACTATCGCGAGTTTCTGTCGGACACGATCGTGCGGCAGTGCACGCAGTTCGCGCGGGCATCGAGTGATCGCCTGCCCATCAATGCCTACGCCCCATCGTGCAAGGGAGCCAGGGACATCGATGCCCTTATCACCGAGATGATCAGCGCGCACGTCGAGCGCGCGATGGAGAGAAGCGCGTGACCACCGGTTTCGACGCCAACGTTCCAGCCCGCAAGCCGCGGACGATCTCCCGCGTGCTCTCCGAGCTCACGGCCGTCTCCGACAACAGTGAACCACCTCCTCCGCCTGCAGCTCCGAAACCAAGCCCCCCAAGCCCGCGCGCGGTACGCGGGAAGAGCGGTCAGGAGCGGGCGGGGGCGGGGGCCGCGTCGCTGCGGGAGCGTCTGGCGATGACCGCTCACCGGTCCGCCGCTGGAGCCGAGCCGCAGCAAACCGCTGCCGCGGTGCGGGAGCTGATCGAGGCCATGCGCGCCCGGCTCGAGTCCGCTATCGAGGAACGGACCCGGCTAGCCGGGGAGCTGGAGGAAGCTCGCGCCGCGCTATCCCGGAGCGAGGCCGAGCTGAAGAAGGAGCGCCGGGCCCGGGCCGCGCTCGAGGCTCAGGCCGAGGAGCGGCGGCGGATCGCCGAGGAAGCGGTGGCGGAGGCAGAAGCGCTCGCCGCCGAGCGCGATCAGGTGCTCGAGGAGATTGCCGGGCTGCGCGGGCTCGAAGACCAGGCGGCGCTGCTGCAGGAAGCTGAGGCGGAGCTGGCCGACCTGGACGGGCGGCTGCAGGAGGCGCAGTCCGGTCGCGCGCGCGCCGAGGCACGATGCCGGGAGCTTACGTCGGACGTGGAGCGCCTGTCCGCGGCCGGCGAAGCGCTCGAGGCCCTCGAGTCGCTGGTGAGACGCAGTCCCTAACTGCGACCCCTACCAATTGCCGTTCCGGTCCTCACCCCCTGACCCCTCTCCGTTCCGGAGAGGGGGGACGAAAGGCGAGTTCTTTTTTCGATCCGCGTTGCAAGGCTTGGGTTACGTAGATCGTTCGCTGCGTAGCACCCTCGGCCAATGGATCCGCTTCGTCGTCTCAGCGCGGCCGAGCCATTTGCGCGCGCCCGCGAGCTGCGCCACAACCCGACGCCAGCTGAGGGTCACGCCAGGACGTTGCTGCGCAACCGCGGAATCCTCGGGCTCAAGTTTCGGCGACAACACGTACTGCACGGCTTTATTGCGGATTTCTATTGCCCCAGTGAACGGATTGTGATCGAGCTGGAGGGGAACGTGCACGATACTGACGCGCAACGAGGCTACGACCAGGCGCGGACTGGGTTCCTAGAACGTGCGGGCTATCGCGTCATTCGAGTGCGCAACAGAGATGCCAGTCGAGAGCACCTCGAAGCGGCGCTGCGCGAGGCGCTCGACACCAACCGTTAGTTCCCCCTCTCCCGAAGGGAGAGGGGGTCAGAGGGTGAGGACCGGAACGGAGAGGGGTCAGGGGGTGAGGGCTGCGCGCGTCGCGAAGGACCTGTTGTGGAACCTGGTTTTGTCGATTCTCCCCCCTCTCATTCGTCGCATTGGTGTACATCACCGAAACCCAAACGCGAGGAATGACGCCGTGAGAAAGCTTATCGTACACGAGTTCGTCACCCTGGACGGCGTCATGCAGGCTCCCGGCGGCAAAGACGAAGACACCGATGGCGGATTCACCCACGGCGGCTGGACCGGCCCCTACTGGCACGACGACATCGGCGCCGCCTTCTTCCGCATGATGCAGGACGTCGACGCCTTCCTGCTCGGGCGGCGCACCTACGTCGGACACGCCGCGGCGTTCGAGCCCATGCAGCCCGGCGACCCGTTCGGCGACGTGATGAATGCGCCCAAGAAATACGTAGTCTCGAAGACGCTGAAAGAACCGACCTGGCGCAACACGACGATCATTCGCGACAATCCGATCGAAGCGGTGCGGAAACTCAAGGCCGAGTCCGGCAAGAATATCGTGACCGACGGCTCGAGCCAGCTCGTGCATGCGTTACTGCAGCACGACCTGGTCGACGAGGTATTCCTGCACGTCTACCCGATCGCGCTCGGCAAAGGCAAGCGCGTGTTCCCCGATCGCATCGATGCGAAATTCAAGCTAGCGTCGGCCCATCCGTATCCGACGGGCGTGATAGGGCTCCGCTACACGAAGTCATAGTTCCCCCTCTCCGGAACGGAGAGGGGGCCAGGGGGTGAGGACCCAAGCCTGAGGAGAGTCCCTTGTCTGGCTCCAGCTTTGTGTACGTCAGCTATATCCGCGTGACACCCGAGAAGCTGTGGCAGGCACTCACTAAGCCTGAGATCATTGCGCAGTATCGCTTCGGCATGAATGTCGAAAGCGATTGGAACGTCGGCTCAGCGTGGAAAATGTATGCTGACGGCCACCTCATGGACGCGGGCGAGATTCTCGAGAGCGTTGCGCCGCAACGCCTGGTGCTGAGTTGGCGCAGTGAATGGAGCGCCGCGTTCAAGGCAGAGGGAAACTCCAAATGCGTGTTCGAGATTGAACCCACGGGGCCGTCTTCGAAGCTCACACTCACGCATTCGAGCGAACGGCCGAACTCCAAGTTCATCGGAGCCGTCGCGGAGGGCTGGCCGATGGTCATTTCGAATCTCAAGTCGCTGCTCGAAACCGGGGAGGTGGCTCTGGTCTATCATCGCCGGCACGAAAACTCAACAAGGCGCGGCAGTTGATCAGACCACCGCGCCTCGTCGCTCTCCTCCGAATTCAGCGCTAACCATCACGCCGCCTTCGGCGCTTCCCTTCTTTTCTAAAGAGAGGCCGCGGTGTCATCCCGAGCGAAGCGCGCGGCACGCGCGCGTAGCGAGGGATCTGCTTTTTGACGAGAATAGAACGTACCTTGCCACAACCACTCGCCAAGCTGGAGCACCCTTGGACAAGAAGAAATTCCTCTTCGTCTCGCTCGACGCACTGATCGCCGACATCGCGTGGCAGGTCGTCAAGGAAGGCCACGAGGTGAAGCTGTTCATCGAGTCGAAAGATGAGCGCGAGATCGCCGACGGCTTCGTCCCGAAGACCGACGACTGGGTGCGCGACGTACCCTGGGCCGACGTGGTTGTGTTCGACGACGTCCTCGGCCAGGGCGCCAAGGCACAGCAACTGCGGCAGACCGGCAAGCTGGTCGTGGGCGGCTCGCCATATACCGACCAACTCGAGGACGACCGCGCGTTTGGGCAGCAGGAGCTGAAAAAGGCCGGGGTGGCCATCATCCCGCAGGAAAACTTCCATTCGTTCGACGACGCGCTCGCCTACGTACGCGCCAACCCCAACCGCTACGTCATCAAGCCGAGCGGCGAGGCGCAAAACATCAAGCAGCTGCTGTTCGTGGGCGAGGACGAAGACGGCAAGGACGTGATCCAGGTGCTCGAGGACTATCAGCGGGCGTGGGCCGACCGCGTCAAGGCGTTTCAGCTGCAGCGGCGGATCGTCGGCGTGGAAGTCGCGGCGGGCGCCTTCTTCAACGGCAAGGAATTCGTGCTCCCGGTCAACGTCAATTTCGAGCACAAGAAGCTGTTTCCGGGCGACATCGGGCCGTCGACCGGTGAGATGGGCACGGCGATGTTCTGGAGCGAGCCGACTCGGCTGTTCAACGCGACCCTCAAGAAGATGGAGTCGCGCCTGCGCGACGAGCACTACGTCGGCTACATCGACGTGAACTGCATGGTGAACTCGAACGGGATCTATCCGCTCGAGTTCACCTCGCGCTTCGGCTACCCGACGATCAGCATCCAGCAGGAAGGCATGCTCACACCCATCGGCGAATTCTTCTACCGGCTCGCCGAGGGCTCGCTGACGTCCTTCAAGGCGCGCAGCGGTTTCCAGGTCGGCGTACGGATCATGGTCCCGCCCTTTCCGTACACCGACCCGGAAACATTCGCCAAGACGTCGAAAGACGCGGTCATCATCTTCAAGAAACCGACGCGCGACGGCGTCCATATCGAGGACGTGAAGCAGGTGAACAACGAGTGGGTGGTGAGCGGTACGTCCGGCGTCGTGCTGATCGTCGTCGGCACCGGCACGACCATGAAGGCGGCGCAGAAACAGGCGTACAACCGCATCGAAAACATCATGATCCCCAACATGTATTACCGCAAAGACATCGGGGACCGCTGGTTCGAGGACTTCGATCGGTTACATACGTGGGGATATTTGAGGCCATAAAAGGCGGTAAAGTAGGAGGCGGTAGGTGGCGGTAGGAGGCGGTACCGCCCCTTACCGCCCCTTACCGCCTCCCTACCGCCTCCTACCGCCTCCTACCGCCCCCTACCGCCCCCTACCGCCCCCTACCGCCCCCTACCGTCATTTGTAGAACAACCGATACGCCGCATCCGCGTGCATCACGCCCTTGTCGATCAATTCCGCCATGTACCCTGGCATGGCCCCGATCTGCGGCTTCACTTTCTCGGCGCCACTGGGCGCCTGCGCCACCGCGAGACCCCGATACTGGTTCGTGAGGCCCGCGCGCAGCGCTTCGACGATCCACGGCTTCATCTCGACGGTGGCCTTCGTGACCTCGACGCCGCGAATCGTGCCACGTGGATCGTAGCCGATCGCGAGCTCAATCGGGCCGTGCTGGCAATCGACGCGCATGAACACCAGCGCGCCGACCAGCTGGTCCCCGCGCTTGCCGACGTAGAACGTGACGACGCCATCGGGCGGCTCCCAACCGACCGCATCGTGCAGCTTCCGCGAGTCGGTGCTACTGAGATGCAACTCGCGCGCGGTAAACTGATCCGCGCCCGGGAGAAGCTTGGCCACAGCGTCCTCGCGTTTCACGAGGATGACCGTCGGCGTGATATGCAGCAGCGCTGCTGTCACGGCGCCGAGTACGAGCGTCTTCATGGTTTCCTCCACCACATCTGATACGTGGCTAGTGCAGCCACGATGACATAGCCAAGAGCCATCGCCCAACCGCCCGCGAGCGTGACGATCGCAAAGCGGGGCGAGGCAAGTTTCGTGAGCCACATCCCGGCGAAGTCGAGCCAGGGCGCGGCAAAGAGCAGCGCGATAAGGGAAAGACTGGCCCAGCGCGGTATGGCAAGGCCAAGCGCGATCAGTCCCAGACACGCGGCGATCACGGCGTACATGGGCATGTGCACGTGCGTGTCCTGGACGAGCAGATCCAGATCGACATGATGCCGCTCCTCTCCCATCTCGGCCATCGATACCGGGCGCTCCGTCACCATCGTCGTCTCCGGCGGCATCTGCATCGTCATCGACGCTTCGCCGGCAGCGCTATAGGTCTGCGCGACTTTTTGTGTGCTGAACCCCGCGTACAGACCGACCATCCACGCGCCGAACAGATAGGATGCGCCGAGCGTGGCGAGCAGCAGGGTGACCAGCCAGCGCACGCGCAGATCGCTATGCCGCAGATCGTAGAGCACACGGCCTCCTAGAAGAGATAGACCAGCTCTACGAGGGCGGTCAGGTTCGCCCGCACGAGACTACCGTCCTTCTTCTCGAACACCGGCTGGTCCGAGTGATCGATGCGTACCGCTGGACGGATCGAGAACGCCGGCAGGCGGAACGTCGTGAACTCGACATTCGAGAAAACGCCCTCCTGTGCCTCGCGATAGAAATACCAGGGCGAGATCGTGACGGAGCTGAGCTTCTGGACCGTCCCCGTTCGTACGCCATCGGGATCGTTCAGAACCTCGCCGCGCACCGTCAACCCGGTTGACCGCCCGACCCGCCAGAACGCCTGGCCCACGACGCCGGTCCACGTGGTGCCTTGCTGCGATCCATGATGCGCCTCCGACTGGACGATGAGGCGCGGGAGCGGCTGCCAGGTGGCATCGCCCGTGAGCAACGTGCGTTGCGCGCCGTTCGTCGAGTCTTCTTCTGGCCCGTACAAGACGCCTGCGCCGATCGCGAAACCCGACGACGGAAAGGCTTGCAACTTGAAGCCTGCCGTCTTGCCGCTGTTATTGTCCGCTTTCTGATCCCAGCCGTTCGCGACGAGACCGAGCACGCTGACCTTGGGGTTCAGCGTGTAGCGAGCCATCACGCCGGTGAACTTCACCGGCCGGGCATGCTCGAACGTGAACGACGTCGTGGGAACAAGATTCAGCGGCTCGTCGTCGCGCTCGAACCCGATCGGCGCATCGAAGCGGCCGAACGAGAGCGTCAGCGTCGAGAGGCGCGCGGGTGTCCAGTTGATGATGAGGTTGTCGATCTCGATCGCCGTTTCCGGCGGACCGCTATCGGCCTCTTCGAGATGCGTCGTGAGCTGGCCGAAGAAGTAGAGCTGATCCGACCATGGCCGGAACACGCTCAGCGCAATCTTGGACCCGAGCGCGGTGTTTTGCGCCAGGTTGCGATCGTAGCTGCCCAAGCCGACCGCGAAGCCCGAGACGACAAGCGGCGTCTTGTCTTCAAGATTGAGGGTCTGCGCCGCCCCTGCCCGCCCCACAGCAGCGAGCAGCACGACGAGGCTCATCGTCGATTTCCCAATAGACATAGGGCCCCTCCGCCGGGGCTATGGTTTGCGAGGTGCTTCTAGGAACGCGGGCTACGCGAGCAGCTGTGGAGGAGCGAGCGCGAAGGGGAGGAGGTGTTTGCGAGAGGGAAGAAGACTGGAGCGACTCGGCTCGACATCGACCGCGACTACCGGCAGTGAGGCGGCTACCCAACCCGCGGCTATCGTGGGAAGCGAGCCGCTCACGCTCGCGGGACAACACGCTTGAGGAGCGTTCTCGTGCGTTCCCTTGTGATGTCCCATCAAATCATGATGATGACTACACGCGCGAGTGTCCTGCCCGGCCATCGCCAGCCCAAACACCAACGCCAGGACAATCCGGAGGGAGCGCATCGCTGTAATTATACAGCCTTCAGTTTCCACCGCCCCCGCCGGAACAGCACGGCGCTGGCGACGGCCAGGGTCGAGAATGCGATGGTCACCGCCCACGCGACGCCCTGAGGTCCCAAATTGAAATGCCGCGCCAGAAACCAGGCCAGCGGGATCTCCCACAACCAGAAGCAAAACAGATTCAACCACGTCGGCGTCCAGGTGTCGCCAGCGCCGTTAAAGGAGTTCGTCAGGACCATGCCGTACGCATAGAACAGATAGCCGTAGCTGATGATCCGCAGGCAGTCGGCGGCGATGGCCGCGACGGTCGGATCGCTCGTGAAGACATGCGCGATCGGCGTGGCGAAGATCACGAAGATCAGACCCGCGACGCCGAGAAAGACCACGTTGTAGAACGCGGCCCGCCACACCGCCTCCTCACCGCGTTCCGGCTTCCCCGCGCCGAGCGCCTGGCCGACCATCGTCGCGGCGGCATTGGCGAGCCCCCAGGATGGTAGCAGCGCGAAAATGATGACGCGGATCGCGATCTGATACCCGGCCAGTGCATCGGTCCCAAAGGACGCGTTGATGCGGGTGAGGCCGATCCAGCTCGCCATGCCGACGAATACCTGGAACGTCCCCGTGCCCGACAGGCGCAGCAGCGTCTTCATCACCGCCGGTTTGAGCGCAACCTGGTAGCGGTGAATGACGACCCGCCCATCGCGCCGCCAGAGACGATAGAGCTGATAGAGGACGCCGGTGGCGCGCCCGATCGTGGTCGCGATCGCGGCGCCGGTCACTCCGAGCCGCGGGAAGGGACCGATGCCGAAGATGAGCAGCGGGCCGAGGATGATGTTGATCCAGTTCGCAAGCCACAGCACGCGCATCGCGATCGCCGCGTCGCCGGCGCCGCGGAAGATCGCGTTGACGAGGAAGAGCAGCAGGATGACGACGTTGCCGCCCAGCATGACGCGCGTGTAGGTCTGGCCGGTGGCGATGACGCTGTCGGAAGCGCCCATGAGACCGAGCAGCGTGGGTGCGAGCAGCACGCCCGCCACGCCGACGATGGCCGCCACGATCACGCCGAGCGCGATGCCCTGCACCGCCGCTTCGGCCGCCCCTTCGGGATTCTTTTCGCCGATGCGCCGCGCCACCATCGCGGTCACGCCGATCGAGAGTCCCATCGCCGCCGTGTACGCGATCGTCAACATCGACTCGGTGAGCCCGACCGTAGCCACCGCGTCCGGGCTGACGTGTGCAACCCAGAAGATGTCGACGACGGCGAACACCGACTCCATCACCATCTCGAGCACCATCGGCACCGCGAGCAGGATGATCGCGCGGCCGATGGGGCCGGAGGTGTAGTCGTGATGTGTGCCGCGGATGGCCTCGCGGATCGTCCGCCAGAATCCGTGAGGCGTTTCGACGTGCGCTTGGGTGTCGGTCATAGGGCGTGAAATCTCGTCACAAACGTTCAAACCCGCATCGCAGGTTCACGCAAGACTCGGCGCGGCTGCCGAGCGATCGTACGTCCATGAAACCACTCGCCATCCTCCTCCTCGCGGTGCTCACGGCCTGCTCCGACAACATCATGTCGGCGCCCCCCCCGCCCCCGCCGCCTCCTACGACGATCTCCGTGGCGTACTGCACGGGACTCGAGCCCATGTGGGTGGCGTTCCAGGACGGCGACGGTGCCTGGACGCGGGCGTTGCCAACCGTGTCCAACGGCAAGGTCGTCTTTCAGTCCGGATTCGCTTCGGACCGCGGTGGCATCGCGACCGTGTTCCGAGCGGGGTCAGGGATCACGTTTTTGGGTGTGCTGTATGGCGCCGCCGAGGAGCTCGGGACCGTCAGTGACACGAGTCCGCGCTTTTGCGGCCCGCCCATCGTGAAGAGCCTGGTGGGGAGCGTCGCGGGAGTCGACAGCAACGAGTTCGTGATCGTTCGCGCCGGCTCTGATGCCCAGACGCTCGCGCATGCCGGTCAGGAGTTTCTGCTCAACGTTCTGCCACCTGGTCCGCAGGATATCCTTGCGACGCGGGTCGCACGAATCGGTGCAATTGACACGCTGACGAAGATCATCCTGCGGCGCGGCGTCGACCTTCCCGATGGCGCCACGCTGCCGGTGCTCGATTTCAGCTCACCGGAGGCTTTCGAACCAGCCGTGGCGAGCGTATCGCTTTCCGGAATTGGCACCGGCGGCGCAGCCATCTCCACCCGCCTGATCACGAGTGGGTTCAATGGCACCTTCGGCGTTGTCACCGGTCAGGACATCGGAACCATGCGGCCGTATTTCGCGATCCCCGAGGCGCGACTGCTTCCGGGCGATCTGCAGGTGCTGTTTGCATCGGGACATGGTGCAGGCCCGAACAGCGTCCGGAGCGCGGCTCGCTTTTTCCACGCCGTGCAAGACTTCACGATCGGCCTTGGCGCCGACGTGGTCCCGCCCACGTTCAGCACGATCGCTACGGCACCAAGCCTCCGGCTCCGCGCGCGGTTCGTGAATCAGACGGAGTACGGTCGCCAGACGTCGGTGTCGTATCAGGAGGATAGCACGCGATTGGTGAGTGTATCGATGACGCAGGATTATGCATTGCGGATTGGCGGAATCTACGACCTGGTCATCCCTGAGCTCATCGGTGTCGCCGGGTTCGACCGGGCCTGGGCGCTCTCGGCCACAAACTCCCTCCGCTGGTCCGCCGCTCGAGTCGGTGGGACACTCGGCCTGGGCATCGACCCCGCCCCGTTTGACGGAGCGACCCAACGCGGAGCCTTCATCTCGGACCTGCTGACGCCGTAGGCGACAGCTAGTGCCGGGTGCGCACCAGCGCGCCGGGCGTCGTGCCGAAGGCGCGCTTGAAGAGCCTCGTGAAATGAGCCTGGTCGGCGAACCCCGCGCGCTGCGCGATGTCGGACAGGCTCGCTTCCGTGGTTTCGAGCAAGCGCCGCGCGCGCTCGAGCCGCAGCGCGAGCAGATACTGGTGCGGCGCGCGACCCATCGTCTCTTTGAACGCGCGCGCGAAGTGCGCCGCCGACAACCCGACCTCTCGGCTCAACATTTCGACGGTCAGCCGCGCATCCAGCGCGGCGTCGATCAGCTCCAGCACCCGACGCTTCGCGACCGCCGATAGTCCGCCGCGATTGTGGATTGGCCGTGGCTGCTCGACCCCCGCGTGCCGCACGAGCAGATGGCCGAGGGCGCTCGTCACGGCCTCGACCATCGCCAGCCCGTGCGCATTGCGGCTGTCCGCCTCGTATTTCAGCGCCAGCATGAGGTGCCGGATCTGCGGCGACTCGACCGCATATGTGCGGCGCAGGTGCACGGGCCCGACCTCGTCGAGTGACGGAGTAATCAGGCGGCCCAGGTGCAGCGGATCGATCGACACGCGGAGATAGCGCAGCGTGCTGTTGAGCCGCAGCGTGATGGGGTTCGCGCTCGGGCTGATCCAGAGGCTCCGCGGCGGAATGACGAACGGCTTGAAGCCGTGCGGCTCCTTGACTTCGAGTTTGAGCGGTGCCGTGTCGAGGTTCAGCGAGAGATAGTGCTGATCGCCGACCAGGTCGTCGACTCCCGCCACGTCATTGCGCCCCGCCTCGACGAGCATGCCGGGCCAGTCGAGCGCCTGGGTGGTGACGATGGCCGAGCGGCTGTCGCGGCGTGTGACCTGGCCGCGCGCGACGATGGACTCGAGTAGAACGGGGGCTGCGATCGGTGTTGGCACGTCTGGAGAACACCGGACTGTTCCTGGGAGTTGTCAGGAACGTGCAAAAGTGGACCACAGATCTGATCAATACCCGATGCCGAGTCTCCCGCAATTTGGTTGCGTCACTCACCAGGACAACGACATGTTCACGCTCAAGACTCGACTCGCCTTCGTTACGTTGGCGGGAGCGCTCCTCGGATGCGGCGGCGGTTACGGTTCGACGGCGCCACCGCCCCCACCCCCCCCACCGGCCCATACGGTCGCGGCCACCGACGCAATCGTCTTCACACCGGCGACGCTGACCGTCGCGACGGGCGAGACCGTGACCTTCACGTTCGGCTCGATCGCGCACAACGTGTTCTTCGCTGCCCAAGGCGGGGCACCGGCCGACATTTCCGGCAACAACGCGAATGTGTCAGTCGCACGGGCCTTCGCGGCGCCGGGCAACTACGCGTACACGTGCCACATCCATCCGTCGATGCACGGCACCGTCGTGGTGCAATGAGGGATTGCGGTAGGGGCGCAGCGTGCTGCGCCCCTACTACGACGCTCTCAGCTCTGTTGGTGCGCCTCGACAAACCAGAGCCATTTGTCCACGCCCCGGGAGATCTCGGTGAGCGTATCGGCACTCCCGGCGTCTTCGAGCTCGTTCATCTCTTCGATGCCGATGCGCATCGTGCGACCAAACGCGGCGAGGGCGTCCGACAGCGCCGCCACGTGCTCGCCCCCGTTCGATAAGGCGAGGGGATAATCCGGCAGGGTGGAGCGTTCCTCCACCGCGCCGACCGTGCCTTCGGCGATCCCGCCGAGCTGGACGACGCGCTCGGCGATCAGATCCACGTATTCCTCCACGTCTTCATTGACGTCATCGAACAACTTGTGGAGCGCGATGAACGCGGGGCCCTTCACGTTCCAGTGCGCCTGCTTGCACTGCGTCTGGAGATCGATCGCCTCGGCGAGGCGCTGATTGAGCAGCCCGATCACTTCGACTCGGGCTTTTTCGGGCAAGTCGTTCTTGGTCGCATACAGCTTCGGTGCGGCGGGCGCGCGGGAGGCCCGCTCCGGGGGGCGCGGCTGCGACTTCGCGCCGTTGCCGCGGGATTGGCGCGGTGTGCGCGAGGTGCGTGGTGCGACTGTGCGGGGCATAGGCTTCTTTCGTTACGAGGAGTAATCGTTCAGCTGGACGACGTCGCTAGCGTCGGGCGCTTTTCGGTCGCGGAGACCTTGAATCGGATCCACATCCCGGCGAGCCCGTGCCCCGGCACCGCGCAAAAGATCATGTATGATCCTGGCTTGTTGGCCACAAATCGCATCGAGTCCGCTTCCCCCGCCCCATGCCCTTGCATCAACCGGGTCGTCATGGCGCGCGGCAAGGCCGGAGGTTCGACCGGACCGGCCGGCATCGGTTTCGTGGTGTCGACGACTTCAACGGAGTGCGGGAGATTCGGATCCTTGTTCGTGAAGCGAATGACGACCGTCCAATTCGTGGGAACGGTGAACGTCAACTTGCCATCGTTGAAGCCGTTGAAATTTAGGCCGCCATTCAGCTGCGTGAGACCGGCGGTCAACTGCAGGGTCGCGGTCTTGGCCGTGGTATCGACCGTGAGCCAATTGCAATCGATCGCGGACTGTGTTGCTGACGCCGCTGCTGGAGGATTCTGCGCAGCGCAGAGCTGCGCCGCTAACAGGAACGTCGCGAGAAACGCCGAAAGTTTGGTCATATGTCCAAGGTACCTAGCGACCGGCCCCGATCGAAAGGCCTAGGTAGAGGTTGCGTCCGGGTGCTGGTTCGTAGAAACGATCCCGGGCAGCGTTGATGACGACCGAGCTGACGTACAGGTGATTGAACGCGTTGTTGATACCGAGGAATGGGGCGAGACGCATGCCGCCGGCTTTGCCTTCCCACCCCACGCGCACGTTCGTCGCCGACCACGGCGCCGCCCGCGTGTTCAACGTGTCGCTCACGAAGTAGCCGGACGAGTAGCTCTGCTCAACTTCCAGCCACGCGCCGCGAACGGCGGACGGCTGAGCTCGCAGGCTCAGGTGCACCCAATGCTGGGGCACACCTGGCAGCGCGCGCCCATCGAGCGTGTGCAGGGTGGTGCCTGTCGTAAATGAGTAGCGCCGATAGCGGTAGTCGGCATACGTCCAGACCGCGGCGAGGTTGACGCCCGTGGCCAGAGCGAAATCGGTGCTCAACTCCACACCACGATGCCGTGTGCTCCCCGCATTTCTATAGTAGAAACGCGGTGCGGCAAGCTCGTAGGGGACCAGCGCGTCGCGCACATCGGCTTGAAAGAGGGCGACGCTGTAGGACAGGCGTGCGCCGGCTGGCCCTCGCAGACCGAGCTCGTAGTTCCACGCCTGCTGTGGCTTGAGATCGGGATTGAATCCCCCGGCACCGGACTGCGAATTCGCCAGCTCCGTCGTCGTGGGCGTCTCGAACGACGATCCCACGTTGCCGTACACCGTTACCGCCCTCGACGGATTCACGGCGATCCCGAGCGACCCCGAGAGCGCATGCATCAACCGATCTCCCGAGTCGTCAGGGTTGAGTGGCGTGGTGGTGACAAGCCGATCGTGGACCGCGAACCTCACCCAGTCGTAGCGCAGGCCCGCCGTAATCGTTGTCCCGGGCGACAGCGCCAGCGCGCTCTGCAGGAACGGGCCGATTTCCGTGACGTGCTCCAGCTGATCGAGCGAGCGGCTCGTATCCGCTGTCGCGGAGTCGCCGGGCGTGTTGAGGTAATTGAAATTCTTGCGGTCGTCGCGCTGGCGCTGGAAATCGAAACCCGCGGTGAGCCGGTGGGCGAGCGTGCCCAACGACAGCGGATACGTGATGCTGGCACGGACGCCGTAGTCCACGCGGCCTAAGTCGATGTATGTCGTGGTGATTGGGTTTTTCAGATCGCGCGTGAGCCCGAAGAGCGTGACGGCCGCTTCACCGCCGTCCGGCAGCGGACGTCGCAATGTCGCGCCCGACTGGACCTGCGTGACCGCCTTGCCCGCGTTGCGATTGCGATTGAGCAGGGGCACCGTGTCGCGGTTCGCCTGCAGCTCGGCGCGCGTCAATGAGCCGGGATTGTCGGCGCGCGGGTTGTCGCCGACGTCCGTGACGAGCGCCAACGACCAGGCGCTGCCCAGCCGCAGTCGTACGCGGGCGTTGAGGACGCGGTTGTCCGCGGCGCTGTGGTCGCGCTCGCCGTCGTAATCGAGCCGTGAGACGGTCAGGAGCGCGGTGCCTGCACCGCCCAGCCGCGCACTCGTGGTCGTTTGCCACTTATTCCACGACCTACCGGACCGCGCATCGAACCGGCCGGCGACGAAGCGCGCCTCTTCATTTATATGCGTCACGTCGTGCGGGCTGGTCCAGATGCTGATCACGCCGCCAGCCGCGTTCCCGTAGAGCGCCGATGCCGATCCCCGCAGCACCTCGATGTGGTCTACCTCGCCGAGCTCCAGGTTCGTGAGCTGACCCTGGCCATCGGGGAGCGTTTGGGGGATGCCGTCCACGAGAATCTTGATGCCGCGCACGGCGAACGCGGACCGCGCGCCGAAACCGCGAATCGAGATCCGTTGATCCTGAGAGAAGTTGTAGCGGTTGGCGACGTATACGCCCGGGACGTTGGCGAGGGCTTCATCCAGCCCCCACGTCGGCTTTGCCCGGCTAATCTGCGCGCGATCGATGCTATGAATCGCCAGCGGAACCTGCGTGAGCGGCATCTCGGCGCGCGTGACCGAGACGGTCGTCGGGGCGAGCGTGTACGGTTTTGTCGTGTCTGACGTTTGAGCATGCAGCGCGGGGAGCGGCCGGCAGCAGAACGCAGCCGCAACAATCGTCCACCGTACCGGCCGTGACATGGTCGGTGGTTTCTAACTCCTTCGCACAGATCGCGTCAAGACCGTGCCACAATCACACGGATCAGCGACGGATCTGCACGCGCCCTAGCGGTGACTGACCGCTACGATCGTGACCACGGCGGCGAGACTCGAGACGATGATTCCCGTGATCCGCCATTTTGATTCGGGATCGCGCTCTCCCGGCACCTGAATGCGATCGCCGGCCTGGACGCCGAGCTGATCGAGCGTCGCACCGTGCGCGATCGCTCTCTGAAGTCGATCGCCACCCCACAACGGCGCACTGCCCCGCAGAATTAGCAGCCGATCAACGCGCGCGAGCTGGGTAGCGCCGCCGGCAAGCATCAGAGCGTCGGGCAGCACGAGGTCCACGGGCACGGCGTAGAATCCAGGCCGGGTGACTTCCCCGACGACGGAGACGCGGATCAACGCGCGCGCCTGAACCACTGGATCCTTGATGTAGCGACGCAGCTGCTGCGTCAGATGCGCTTCGAGATCGGTCCGGCGCACGCCGGCAAGGGAGATCTCGCCGATGTCCGGCAGGCGCAACGCCGGTCCGGCCACCACGGTGAACGTGTCCGTGAGCGCGGAGTCCCCTTCGACATGGAGGAGGATGCGGTCGCCGGCCTGAAAGGCGGTGATCGGTGTTTGCGCCCAACCCCGCCCTCCCGCGGCAACGAGAACGACAGCGATAGATAGGGACCACCAGGAGCGGTTCATGAGACCACCTTAGACCACCTGCGGACCGGAGGTACCAGCCTCTTCGACCGCCTCGTAGCCGGGCAGGTAATAGGAGTAGTACGCGTAATAGCCATAGGCCGCACCGCGCGGCACGTCGTTCAACACCGCGCCGAGCAAACGGATCGGCAGGCGCTCCAGCACCTCGAGCTTGGCTCCCGCGATGCCCCGGTGACTCTTCCCCGTTCGCAACACGACCAGCAAAGCCCCCGTCACCGTTCCCAGGACGAACGGATCAACCCCGGCGGTGAGGGGCGGGCTATCCACCACGATCACGTCATATTGCTCGCGCAATTCGCTGAAGAGCTCGGCCATCGCCGGCGAACCGAGCACCTCCGGAGCGCGCTGCGTGCGCGTGCCACATCCGATGATCGACAACCTGGGATAGGGCGTCTCCTGCACGATTTGGTCGCGAGGCGCCTGGCCCTGAATGAAGTCGACCAGTCCAGGCTGACGGTTGCACTTGAACCGGCGATGTAAGACGCCGCGCCGGATGTCGCCGTCTATGAGCAGTGTGCGGTGACCTCCGTCCGCGAACGTGAGCGCGAGATTTGCCGAGACGAAGGATTTCCCGTCGCCGGGCTCGGGACTCGTCACGGTGAAGACCACGGGCCCCGCACCGAATTCATGTGCGACATTGAGTCGCAGGCCACGCAGCGCCTCGACCACTTCGGCCGGTTCCTTGGTACGGAGATGCGGCACGGCGCCGAGAATCGGTAGGCCGAGATCGCGCGACACTTGCTCCGGATAGCGCACTCGGGGATCGACGCGGTCGAGAACGATGGCTCCGACCATGCCAAGGCCGAGGCCAAACACGAAGCCCATCAACAGGAGGCGTGGCGTGGTGTTCTTGATCGGACGCTGCGGCACGATCGCCGGATCGAGAATACGGACATCCGGAACCGTGGCTTCCGCGGCAAGCCGCGATTGATCGAAGCGTTGCTGCAGCGCCGTGTACGTCTGTTCCTTCAGCTGGGCGTTGCGGCGGAGCCGGACCTCATCGATCGTCCGACCCGGAATCCCACGGAGATCGACGGACGCAACATCCACCTGCCTGCCGAGCTCCGCCTCGCGGGCGCCGAGCTGGGTGACCAACTCCCGCGCGAGCGACGGGATCGTGCGGTGCTGGAGCTCGTCCACCTCTCGCGCGAGGCGCTGCAGCGGCGGATACGTGTCGGTGTAGTGGTAGCGATAGGTGCGCAGCGACGCCTGCTTGTCACTCAACTCCTTGAGCGCATTCGACAGCTCCGGCGCATGCTGCACGGACACGATCGCCGAGAGTGCATCGGTGGGCACCGAATCCGCCAAGAAGCGCTCGATCGACTGGCGGTCGCGGCGCAATTGATCCCGCTCGCTCTGCATGTCGAAAAACGTCGCGCGGATGGGATCACGTGACTCCCCGGTCGCTCCCTCGCTGTTCGGCTGTTCCGACGGGAGCGTAATGTTCCGCGTGCGAAAAGCCCGCAGCGCGCCTTCAGCCTGATCGAGGTTCTGCTGCGCCGTCGCCAGCTGGTTCTCGAGAATCTTGGTGAGCTCGGTGAGCTTTTCGCGCTTCAGCTGGGCCGCCACCTCGACGTACCGCTGCGTCACACCGTTCAGAACGTTGGAAATCAGGACCGGGTTGGTACCGCGCAGCTCCACCGCCAGGAAGTTGCCGTTAAAATCCATGCGCACGTCCAGCTGCTCTCCGAGCGCCAGCGCCGCGTCGCGCGGCGTCATCAGCGAGAACTCGAGCGTGCCGCCGGACGGCAACGTTCCCGGCGCGGGCTGCCAGTGGAATCCCAATCGGCGACCGATGGAATCACCGACGCTCCCCCGCTCCAGCTCCGCACCGTCTTTCGAGGCGAGTGTATACGACCGGCCGTCGTCGCTGACGCTCAGTTTGTAATCGCCGGGGCGGAACACGTCGCCGACGCTGAACGCGGTGAAACCCGGGCGGTCGCCCGGTCGCTTCACCGTGACGTACAACCGGAGATCGCGGACGACTTGATCCAGCACGATGTACGAACGCATCAGTTCGACCCAGTCATCGGCGTCGAGCAAGGCGCCCTGCCGGATCGGGCCCCGCGTGTCTGATGCGCCCTCGCCGCGCCGGCCGGGCACATCCACCCACACGTTGGCCTGCGCCCTGTAGACCGGACGCAGCACCCGTGTCGCGGCGAAGGCCCCGCCGAGTCCGACCAGGACCATCAGCAGGACGACCCACTTGAAGCGGAGCAGCGCGCTCCAGATGCGACGCCAGTCCGGACCGGAGTCGTCCTCCGGCACTGCGGGCATCGGCGGCGCGCTGGCCTGCCGGAGGTATGAAGGCGAGGACTCAGGACGGATCGCGGGAAGAGGCCTGGAATTCATCAAGAGCCCTGTGGGGCAAGACCTGTACCGCTCACCGATTCATCGGCAGGTGCTCCGGGGCGTCGCACGGTTCCTACAGAGCGGTGGGTACGCCATGTGGCATTGATGCGGCATACTCCTCGTAGGCACGGGGCTTGCCAATTACGCGGGCATGACAGTGCCTCGTCTCTATCCATTTCCTTGGACCGTGAGGGTTGGATCCCTCGAATCCCCGGTGTCGCGCGACGGCGCGCGGCGCCTGCTCAACGTCGTCATCGCGTTGCTGGGGTTGGTGGTGGCCTTCGTACCGATGCTCGTCATCGCGCTGCTCATCAAGCTGACGTCTCGTGGCCCGGTGCTGTTTGCGCAGCGGCGCGTGGGGCTCGATCGCCGCGCCCCGGGCAACGAGGGTGGCAACTGGCGCCGACATGCCGACGACGGCGGACTGACGTTCACCATGTACAAATTCCGAACGATGCACGTGGATAACGAGCAACCGGAGGAGCGCGAGGTTTGGGCGACGCCCGACGATCCACGGGTGACCAGCGTGGGACGCGTGCTGCGCAAGCTCCGCCTCGACGAGCTGCCCCAGCTCTGGAACGTGCTGGTCGGCGACATGAACATCGTGGGGCCGCGTCCCGAGCAGCCGACGATCTTTGCCTCCCTCCGCGAGCAAATCGGGGAGTATCCGCGTCGCCAAAAGGTCTTGCCGGGGATCACGGGCTGGGCGCAAGTCAACCTGGCCTACGACAGCAGTGTGGATGACGTGCGCGAGAAGCTCAGTTACGATCTCGAGTACATCCAACAGCGCTCGGCGCTCGAAGATCTGAAGATCATGCTGCTCACGCCGGCAGTGATGCTGGGACGCCGCCACGGCTGGTAGCGCGCCGAGCTGAGCTCACCATTCGCCTTCCAGACGGCTCAACAACGCGTTGCCGCTCAGGATGGCATCGAGGATTTCCGAATCCTTAGTATGGGCTAGGGTCCAGTAGTCGGCCTGCCGGAAATAGCAGTGCCGCGTGGACATCTCGCGCACCATACTCGGTTCCAGCCGGCCCGCGACCATCGTTGCTCCGGTACTCCACACGTCCGACAGGAGCGCGTCAAACACCGGCGCGCGGGCGTCCTTTCTCGCCACGAGCTGCAACACCTCGGCCAGGCCGCCCGGCTCGACGCGATAGAAAAACCAGCCCACCGGTTCTTGGTGCGCGTCGCGCACGAGCCGGCGACGTACGACGCGCTGCGGGTCCATCTGCTGCGCCAACCCCAACAGCCACGCAAGCCATTGTTCATCGTATTCCGGCTGCAGGGCGCGACTCGGCAGTAAGTCCGGCAGGCGTTTCGCTACGACGTCGAGCGGAAGGTCTTCTATTGAATACCCGTCGCTTGCGGCGCGAGATCGGGCGGGCCCCCACCGAGCCAGCGCCGCATCGGCGACGGCAGCCACCGGCCGAAGGCTCTGTGTGACCACTGCAGGGACGCCGCGCGCTCGCAGCCACGACAAGGCATGGCGCGCCGGTCGCACCGGCCGTTGCCACTGCATGCTGTACAGCAGGATCGTGGCGGCGCCTCCAAGGGCCTCGAAGATCCGGCGGGCGGCATCGTTGCTGATGTCGGTGAACAGCAGGTCTTGCGGCCCCGCGAGGACGTGACGCACCAGGCGGCTCGCGACGAGCGGCGCGGCGGTGGGCGCCGCCATCAGCTTTGTAGCGGCGATCATCCGCAAGCGACGGCCGCGAAACTGGAGCCGCTTCGGCTGCACCCCGACGAATGCGTCGATCGCGCCGCTGTCATTCACATGCACCAGCGACGGCAGCTCCTCGTCGTACCACGGATTCTCGAAGAACACGCGCTTGAAGTACGCGTCGAGCGGGATGCCCGGAGGAGCGTGGTGGCCATTATGCGCAAACGCCCAGCGAAACAGCTCCAGCACCTCGGAGATATCGGCCGGTGCGAACGCGCGAATTAGGTCCACGCGCCCTGTCTCAGTTCGCCACGCAGCGCGGCCACGTCGTGCTTGCCGCTGGGTAGCCGCGGCAACGCGTCCCGCACCTCGTAGCGCGCCGGTTGCATGTGCCGGGGAAGCTCTACACCGACGTACGCTCGCAGGCGGTCGAGCGAGCCGCCCCCGGCGAGCACGACGAATGCGATAATGCGCTCGCCGCGCGCGTCGTCGGGCTCGGAGGTGATGATACACTCCGCCACCTCGCCCGACGCGTACAACACCGTGCCGATCTCATCAGGACTTACGCGATAGCCCAACGTCTTGATCATCCGCTGCGAGCGACCGACGAAGTACAACCAACCGTCGGCATCCTGACGCACCAAATCACCCGAGAACACGACGCGCTCCGCGTCGGGCGTGCCGGCGGCACGGAGCGGGTGGGGGCGAAACACCCGCGCTGTTTCTTCCGGATCGTTCCAGTATCCGAGGGTGACCGTCGGCCCGCGATGGACCAGCTCGCCGACCTCGCCGGGCTCGCAGGGCGTGAGATCATCCCGCAGCACCAGCACTTCCGCTCCGGGGATTGCCCGCCCGATCGAATCGGGCCGCCGGTCGACTTCCTCGGGCGGCAAGAACGTACTCCGCAGCACCTCGGTCAAACCGTACATCAGGAAGAGTCTGGCCTGTGGCTGCGCGCGACGGAGGGCGCGCACCACCGGCACCGGGAGGTGACCACCCGCGTTGGTGACGAGGCGCAGGCTCTGCAGCGGCTCGTCCCGGAATGACGCCACATTCAAAAGCTGCTGCCACAACGGTGGTACTGCCGCCAACACGCTCACCTGTTGCGCGCGCAACTCGGTCACGAGCTGCGACGCCAGCGGCGAGCGCGCCACGACCAGTGCGGCGCCACTGCCGGCGGCGCAGAGTACCTGACTCATGCCGTAGACGAAGCTGAACGGCAGCACGCTGGCGACACGATCCGTCGCCGTGATGCCGAGATACCCGATGACCGTCTCGGCGGCCGCCAGGAGATTGGCATGCGTGACCGTCACGCCTTTGGGAAGGCCCGTCGAGCCCGACGTGAAGACAATCTGTGCCGGGTCCATGCCGCTCCGGGGCACCGGGGCGTAGGTGACGGGGAGCAGGTCCTCGAGCATCGGCGCGAGCAGGAGCCGAGTCCGCGTCTCGAGCTGGCGCGGTTGTCGCGCCAGGAGATCCTCCGACGTGATCAGCGTCGTCGCCCCCGATGCTTCCAGGATGTGCTCAACTTGGCGCGGTCGCAGCGACTCGTTGATGACCACCGCGATGCCGCCGGCGGCAGTCACCCCGAAAAACGCGGCGATGGCGTCGGCGCCGCCGTCGAGGAAGATCCCGACCCGGTCGTGGACCTTGAATCCGGATGACGCCAGCGCCGCGCCGATAGCGGCCGCACGACGCTGGAGGGTGCCGTAGTCAGTCACCCGCCCCCCCTGCATTACCGCAGGGAGAGCGGCACGAGCACTCGCCGTCTTCCACAACAAATGGGCGATATTGGAGATCAGAGGTGCCTCCGGCTCACACGCACAGCATCACCTGTACCACCCGGATTGAGCCTTCGTCTACATCCGGGTGTTGCGTCGACGCACCACCTGACGCGGAGCACGGCTGGCCGCCTGCACCACTCTTGCGGCGCCATCCTTGCATAGTTGGCGCCACACAAGGCGTCTCAACCCCACGAGGAGCGATGTGAGTCTGGCGAACGACCTGCACCTCAATCCGGCCGAAGAGACGGAGCGGATCGCCGCTACGCTGCGCCAGCAACTCGGCGATGCGTTGAATCGGCGGGGACTGGTCGTGGGCATGAGCGGCGGCATCGACAGCTCCGTGTGCGCGGCGCTCGCGGTGCGAGCCATGGGAGCAGCCCACGTATTCGGCCTGCTGATGCCCGAACAAGACTCGGATCGGAACAGTCTCGGCCTCGCCTCCCGTTGCGCGGAGGCGCTGGGCATCTCCTACGAGATCGAAGACATCACTGAGATTCTCGCGGCCCTCGGGTGCTACCGGCGACGCAACGCCGCGATCCGCCGGCTGATACCCGACTTTCAGGACAACTGGCGCTTCAAGGTGGTCTTGCCGGGAGGGCGGCTCGATTCCGACCGCTTGAATGTCTCGTACCTGGCGATTGAAGCTCCGGGCGGGACAGTCCGCCAGGTACGCCTCCCGCCGGCCGAGTATCGGGAGATTGTCGCGGCGACGAACTTCAAACAGCGCGTCCGTACGATGCTCGAGTATTACCATGCCGATCGGCTCCACTACGCGGTCGTCGGCACACCCAACCGGCTGGAGTACGATCAGGGGTTTTTCGTCAAAGGCGGTGACGGTCTCGCCGACGTGAAACCCATTGCCCATCTGTACAAGACGCAAGTCTATGAGCTCGCCGAGTTCCTCGGCGTCCCCGCGGAGATTCGTTCCCGCACCCCGACGACCGACACGTACTCGTTGCCGCAGACGCAGGAGGAGTTCTACTTCGCGCTCCCCACCGCGACGCTCGACCTGGTGTTGTACGCCCATAACTTGGGCATGAATCCAGCTGCCGTGGCGGCAGAGCTTGGACGGACGCCTGAAGAAGCGACCCGCGCCCTTCGTGATATCGAACAGAAGCGCACGGCGACGCGCTATCTCCACATGCCACCCCTGCTCGTCGAACCTGTCCTCGAGCGGGAGCCGGTCTGATGTGCGGCCTCGCGGGCGTCGCGCGCCGCGAGCCGCGCGGCGTGGCGACCGAGATGCTCGATCGCATGGCCGGAGCGCTGCGGCACCGTGGCCCGGATGGCTGCGGTCGCTACGCCGACGCGCAGGTCGGTCTCGCGCACGTGCGTCTGAGCATCATCGACGTCGCCGGCGGTGCGCAGCCCCTCGGCAATGAAGACGGGTCCGTGCTGATCGTCTACAACGGCGAGGTCTACAACTATCTGGAGTTGCGACACGAGCTGGTCGCGGCCGGCCATCGGTTCCGGACGCGCTCGGATACCGAGGTGCTCGTGCACGCGTACGAGCAATGGGGCACCGGCATGCTTGGCCGCTTGAACGGACAGTTCGCCTTCGCGATCTACGATCGTCGCGCGGGAACGGTCCTCCTCGCGCGCGACCGCTTCGGCGTGCGCCCCCTGTTCTACAGCATTGCCCACGGAGACTTGTGGTTCGCGTCCGAAGCGAAGGCCCTGTTCGCGGGCGGTGAGGTCGAGGCCGAGCTCGATCCGGTGGGACTCGACCAGGTGTTCACGTTCTGGGCGGCCCGGCCGCCCCGGACCGTGTTCCGCGGCGTGTACTCGCTCGAGCCGGGCACGTTCGCGGTGTGGCGCCAGGGCGTGCTGCGTCACGATCGCTTTTACGAGCTTCATTATCCGGAGGCGCGCGAGGAATCGTCCGACACGCTCCCGACGCTCGGCGGGCTGCTCGACAGCAGCGTCGCGCTGCGGCTGCGCTCCGACGTCCCCGTCGGTGGGTACCTGAGTGGCGGCCTCGATTCGTCGATAACGTGCGCGCTCGCGGCCCGCGGGTCGCCGTTCTCGCTGCGGACGTTTTCCGTCACCTTCGACGACCCGCAGCTCGATGAGCGGGAGTTCCAGCAGCTGGTGGCGCACCAGCTCCAGAGCTGCCATCACATCCAGGCGATCGGCGCCCACGACGTCGCCGCGGTTTTCCCGGAAGTCGTGCGCCACGCCGAGACGCCGCTGGTGCGCACGGCTCCCGCGCCGATGTATCTGCTCGCCCGGCTGGCGCGCGAGCATGACATCAAGGTGGTTCTCACGGGGGAGGGATCAGACGAGCTGTTCCTCGGCTACGACTTGTTCAAGGAGACGGCGCTGCGGCTGTTTTGTCTCCGCCAACCGCAGTCGCAGGTGCGGCCCCGTCTATTCGATCGCCTGTATCCCTATCTCGATCCTCGCGGTCGCCGTGGGGACTTCTGGCGCCGTTCGTTTCTCGAAGCTGGCGCGCCGGACGACCCGCTGTTCTCGCACCTGCCGCGGTTCCTCCTCACCGCGCGCATCAAGGACTTCTATTCGAGCGACCTCCGCACAACACTCGCCGGAGGAGACGCGCTCGAGGAGCTGCGGGCCAGCCTGCCACGACAGTTCGCCTCGTGGGCGCCGCTCAATCGTGCCGCCTATCTCGAGATGGTCACGCTCCTGTCCCCCTATCTCTTGAGCGCGCAGGGCGACCGGATGTCACTGGCGCACGGCGTCGAGGCACGCTACCCTTTCCTCGATCATCGCGTTTTCGAATTCGCGGCGCGCCTGCCGGCGCAGAGCAAGCTCCGCGGTTTGCGCGAAAAGGCCGTGCTGCGCCGCTGGGCGCGGGACGTGGTTCCGCCGGCTGTGCAGCAACGGCCCAAGCAGCCGTATCGCGCGCCCGACGTGCCGGCGTTCTTCACCTCACCGGCCCCGGAGTACGTTGACGAGCTACTGGATCAGCGCAGCGTTGCGCGGACCGGCCTGTTCGAGCCGGCGGCGGTGGCGGGCCTGGTGCGACGCTGCCGAGCCGGTACCCCATTGGGATTTCGCGAGAGTCAGGCGCTCGTCGCCATTCTCTCGACAGAATTGTGGTATCGACAATTCATCACGAATGCCGCGCGAGGCTCGACGCCGCCGGCGCCGCTCACAGACCGCGTCGCGGCGGTAGGCTGACCGTCAACCCAAGGGAGACGCACCCGGCCATGGACGAGGCAACCATCCTGGCGCGCACGCGCGCGTACGTGAACGACACTTTCCTCTATATGCGCCCCGGATTTGCCCTCGGCGACCAGGACCGTCTCCTGCAGCGAGGCGTGATCGATTCGATGGGCGTGATGGAGCTGATCGCCTTTCTGCACAGTGAGTTCGGCGTGGTTGTGGCCGATGAGGACATCACCGAAAGCAACCTGGGCACGCTCGCCGACATCGCGCGCTACGTCTCAACCCATCGGAGCCATGGCAACGGCGGAAGACCCGGCACAAACGGCGCGGGAAGCAACCCTCGGGGTTAACTCGACGGCACGGCGCCGCGGCGCGTCGGCTCCCAAACCGGCGCGGCCCGCCCGGTGAGCAACCGGAGCCAGGCATGCAACACAGCCACGTTTCCCGCCACGACATACGCCGGCAGTGCGAGCACGCGCGGTACTGACGCTTCGTCGGGCCAGAGCCAGCCCAATGCCGCGACCGTCAGCGCCGCTCCCCCGACGACGAGCGTCACCCGAGCCCACTCGAGAGCAAATGCGAGATCGGCGAGTGCCAAACCCGCGCCCACCAAGCTCCAGGGTACGAGCCAGCGGCACACCTTGTGGCTGAACAGCATCCAGGAGAACACGCCGTACCGGATTGGGTTGAGAAGCGCGCGCTTATGCGCGAGTGTCGCCAGACCGCGCGTCATGGTACGGACTTTCCGCCGGTACTCCTGGTGCAGTGAGCGGCTGCGCGGCACATAGCAGATCGCAGCTGGAACCGACACCGCGCGAAACCCGTGCTCCCGGGCCGTCAGGGCCGCCGCAAAATCGCGACTCAAGTCCTCGCGGATTGGGCGCATGTGGAGCTTGGCGCGGATCGCGTACAAGCAACCGGAGGCACCGACAATCCCAGCTACGGCCGTCTCCAGATCGCGAATCCACATTTCGTACCCGACGTACGCCCTCTCTCCGCCACTCACGGGCTCCGCAACGTTCGTGACGCTGACATCGCGCGCGGATGCCACACCGACGCTTGTGTCGCCGAACGCGGGCACGAGCGCCTTGATCGCGCCGGGATCGATCCGGACCGACGCGTCGGTGTTCACGATGATCTCGCCCGTCAGCAGTGGTCGAGCGGCGTTCTCGGCTGCCGTCTTCCCCTGTCGCTGCGGCAGCCGCAACAGCTCAACACCGCGGCCCCCAAACCGGCGGACGATCTCGTCGGTCCCGTCGGTCGATGCGTCCGATAGAACGAGGATCTGGCGCCGGTCGGCGGGATAGTCGATCGCGAGTATGTGCTCGAGCGTCTCGGCAATCACCGTCGCTTCGTTGTAAACCGGAAGTACGATGCTCACGCGCGGCAGCATCGAGGGCGATGGTCGCTGCTCCGCAAGCCGCTTGCGCAGGCTCAGCAGTTTGAGGATGGCCGGATAACCGAGATACGTGTACAGGCAGAAGCCGGTCGCCAGCGCGAGTACGAGCGCGGGCAGGAGCATCATGCCGCGACGGGTGCCGACGCGCCCCCGCCCCGCGTGATGAGTCGGTAGATGCCGGCGTAACGATCGAGCCAGGGCCCCACGCCGAACTCGCGCTCTAGGCGAAGGCGGGCCGCGCGGGCGCGTCGCGCCGCCGCGTCGGCGTGCGCGTACACATCGCGAATCCCCGCCGCCAATCCCACCGGGTCCTCCGACGCGACCAGGACCGCTTCCTCCGCTGACAGGACATCGGGGACTCCACCCACAGCGGTCGCGACGACGGGAACTCCCGCCGCCATCGCCTCGAAGAGGACGACGGGGGTGCCTTCGGTGCGCGAGCTGAGGACACAGACGTCGAACGCCGTGTACACGCGCTCCGCATCCGGCACCACGCCGTGCCAACGAATGCGGTCTGCGACTCCCAGTTTGTCCGCGCGGGCTCGCAGCGCGCGCTGCTCAGCGCCGGTCCCACCCCCGATCAGGGAAATTGTAAGCGGTACGGTGTTGAGGTGGGGCAGAGCCTCGAGCAGCACATCGGGCCCCTTCTCCACGCTGAGCCGGCCGACCCAACCGACAACAAAGTCGTCGCGAGGAATCCCGAGTGTCCGGCGCGCGGCGTCGCGGTCGAGCGCCGCCGCGATCCGGCGCCACGCGTTGGGCAACGTATGAATCCGCGACCGTGCGACACCCGCGCGCGCGAGCCGGTCACGCAGCGGCCGGGAGACGGCCACCACGGCGTCGAAGCGGCGAAACGCGCGCCGTTGGAGGAATTCGTACACGAGATTTCTCCACGTGCCGCCGGTGAAACCGTGCACGGTCGTAATGACCGGGATGCCCAACTGCCGCGCCACGCCGGCGTCGACGACGTCTGGTCGATAGCCATGGGTATGAACGGCGTCGGGGCGCAGGCGCTGGCATAAGGCCGCGATCACAGCGCGCTCGCGCGCATAACTCCGGGCGGATAGGACGATCTCGTGCGTGGCCACGCCCGCTTCGGACAACGGGCCGTGAAACGCTTCCGCAGCACCAGATTCAGTCACCACGGACACGACGTGAACCTCGTGTCCCAAGCTCCCGAACCCCGTCCCCAGCATCTGCACCACGCGCTCAAGTCCACCGAACTCGCAGGGCGCAACCACGTGCATGATCACCATGTGTCACCGGGCATCGACGTCGTCTCGAGCGCCAGGGCCGCGCTGCGCCGCCAGCGCCTCGCTGGCGCCGCACGCGTTCGCGTTCCCTCTAGGATGACCACGGCGGCCGCGAAGCCTTGCTGGTGCGACAGGCTGACATGCGCAGTGCGAACGCCAGATTCGCGCGCCTGCTCGACGAGCGCGCCCAACAATCGAATTTCGGGAGCACCGCCCGGGGCGGACACCAGCTCGACTTGCCGCAGCGCACCCTGTCCAATCCCGGTGCGCAGCGCCTTCAGACACGCTTCTTTCGCGGCGAAGCGCGCGGCCAGCGCATCCTCCCGATCAGCGCGGCCTGCGCACGCCGCGAGCTCACGCGGCGTGAAGACCTGCGCCTCGATCTTCGCGAGGACGCGCGACCAGCGCGCGACTTCGACGATGTCGAGTCCGATCCCGACAATCATGCTAGGCGTGCGGCCAGCGGGATCCGCGGCTGCGTGACTCGTCGCACGGAACTCTCTGCGGAAGGCGTGGGCCCGACCGCGTAGCCCCATCCCGTGAACGCGGCGGCGACTGTCTGCGCCGCCACCGCAGCCCCCCCGGGCGTAAAGTGGTCATGGTCGTAGTAATGCCGCAGCCCCTGGTTCAAGACCGGGCGCAGGTCGAGGTGCTCAAGCCCAAGTTCCTCTGCGACGGCAACCACCCGCGCATCGATCTGACTCAACAGACGGTTGATCACCTCGAGGCTGAAATACACGCTGACCGTTTCCTTCCACGGTTTCCCGATCCCACCATGCCAAAACCGCCCCATCTCTTCGTCCGTGTACTTCTTTTCGAACCAGGGCTGGCGCACCACAAGCACGCGTGGCGCTCGGGCGGTCGCGTGGCGGAGCGCCCTGCGCAAATGGTGCTCGAAGTGGTTCAGAACGGTGCTCGGATCGGGAACAGTGGCGCGAATTTCCTGCGCCTGCGCCCGCATCTTTCGCCCGGCCACGAGCCACGCCCCGACGTTCTCTTTGACTTCCACGGGACGAAGCCATACCTGACGCAGTCGCCGGACCAGCTCCACGAGGGCCGAGCCACGGGGATTCCAGCTGAACGGCTGCCCGGGATGACGGGCCAACAGCGCCAGCTCCGGGACAACCGCTGGTGGACGCCCGGGCGGCGCACCATCCTCGAGCCAGTGGTACACGGTGCTCGCCCCCAACATGACGACGATCGCGTCCAGCCGGGCGTAATTCGGTAGCACGCGCTCGAACATCAGATCGAGCTCGGCCGCCCCGACGCCGGAGCGAGCGATGTTGCCGACGTGCACGCGCCGGGCGCCGAGGGCGCGCAACGCATCGGCGCGGTTGAGGAGGCGCTCGAGCGCCCCGGGCCAACTCGTCGGCTGGTCGAGCGCGTAACACTCGACTGAGCTCCCTCCGGCAACGAGGATCCGGAACAGGCCGTCTTCGTCACGGCGCACGTCGCTGCCGCGCTCACCGTCCGCATTGATGTCGATGCGCACGCGCGGCTCGATTTCCGGAAAGATGTCGGGATGCTGACGCACTTCGAGACGCAGGCCGGGCGGCCACACGTGATAGCGAGTACGCTGGCGGATCCACCAGCGAGCGAGTAGTTCCGCGCCGATCAACACGACCGCGAATGCGGCGACGACTATCCAGATGATCATACGCGACTCGTGACCCCCCCTCCTCCCCTGAGACGCGGCAACCACGCTCGAAGATCGAGATATCGGTCGTTGCGGTACACGAAGAAGACCAAGCTCGCCGCGAATACCACCACCATCGCCACGCCGGATGCCGCCAGGCCAAGCAAGCCCCGAACATCGAGGCCGGCCTTCAGCCATAGCAGCAGGGCCAAGGCGGGCACGGCGCCCAGCACCGCGCGCGGCACGACGTAGCGGAAGAACGCACCCACGGAAACGTCGAGCTCACGACAGGCCTGCACGAACACCACGGCGGCGAACAGCACATTCGGGATGGCGGTGCCGAGTGCCACTCCGGCCAGCCCCATCGGGCGAACCAGCACGACGCTGAGCACGAGATTCAGCACGCCGGTAACGAGGAAGCCAATCGTTGGGAGGCCGGCCTTCCCGAGTCCCATCAGCATCGGGAGCGCGACGCCGCGAACCGGCAAGAACACGAGATACGACAGCATCAGGATCTGCAGGACCTCACCGGCGGGCTGCTCGAAGCTCGGATCGACCCACCAAGCGATGAACCGAGGACCGAGGACGATCAGAAACAGTCCGGCGGCGAGCGTCAAGGTGAGCGCGATCTTCGACCACTTCAGGAAAATCTCCCGCAGCTCCTCCTGTTTGCCTTGCGTCTGGAGGCGCGTTGCGGTCGGCATTACAACCGCCGCGATCGAAACCAGGAAGTCCATCAGGTAGATGATGAAGCTGTTGGCGACGGTGAAGTACGGAATCGAGCCCACATCCATGTATGCGCCGATGACGATGGAGTCCGTTTCGAACGACAGCCGCCCGCCGGCATTCAGCAGCAAGACGTAGAGGCTGAACGCGAAAATCCCGCGCGTCATGCCCCAGTTCCAGTCCGACAAGCGGATGCGCGTGGTCGGATAGCGTTTCCGGATGATCAGCCAGCACAGCACGAAATCGAAGACCATGCAGGCGAGCTGCACGATCGCCAGCATTGTGAGCGACGCCTTGATCGCGAGCAGTCCGATCGTCAGGACGAGGCGCAGCAGTACGCCCCACAACCGCACGATGTTGCGCGGCACGAAGTCGTCGTGCGCCGACAGAATCCCGTTCGGCAGCAGGGCGACGAAGCCAAGCGAGACGAACAGCACGACGATGGCGAACGCCACGCGCGCGTCGCGGTGCAGCGACGTCGGGATGTGATAGCCCTCGACGAAGAAGACGAAGAGACCCGCGCCGGCCACGAGCGCGAGCGCTCCCAAGGCGAGATACAACGCCGTGCAGCTCCCGATGGCCTCGTTCAGCTTCTGCGCGTCGCCCCTGGCGGCGTGCTGGGCGAAATAGCGGACCGACGCCATCGGCACTCCGAGCACCAGCAGTCCGAGATAGCCCGTGATGGCGTTGATGAGATTCCATGTTCCGTACCCGTCGTCGCCCAGCTTGTGAATGGTGAACGGCGTGAGGAAGTACACCGCGACCATCGTGACCACCGACACGAGCCAGTTACTGCCGACGTTCTTGAACACGAATCGCGGTCTCCCTGGGGATCGGTGCCGGCGCTGCTCCGTGCGTGGGGGGAGCACGTGCCGTGCCACCCCTATGAGGGGAGAATCGCCCGCCCGGGCGTTGCGGGCGCGCCACAGGTGCGGCGGAGGCTCAGCCCAACAATTCCGCCGCTTCGCTGACCGTGGCGAACTTGAAAGGCGTCAGCCGCGCCAATCCCTCGACATACTCTTCGATCGATGCGTAGAGCCGCTCGACATCCGCCGCAGTTGGGGTGAAGGGGCTGAGGCCGGGTATGAGGCTGGGGGTGTGACAACTCATGTGCAGTTGGCGCACGCCATGATCCAAGAGGCGCGCTGAGAGCGTGAGCATGTCGGCGACCGATTCGTATTCCGGATTAAGGCTCAAGCGCCGACTCAGACCGACGCGCGACGCGAGTCCGGGCAAGCGCAGCCAGCGGAGGGGCGCTGCTTCGAGCACCCGTTGTACGCGATGCCAGACGGGGAACGGTCCGCGATTGAAGCCATAGGACAGAGGCATTTCAAGAACCGGTCCATCTGGATCCGGCTCCCGCACGTCGCGGTACGGCGCCAAGCGGTAGCGCTTAAATGGGGCGCCGACAAAGCTGGGCCCGTCGTCGACCTCCTGGAGATTGACGAACGGGCTGACGCTCGAGTCTACGCGATAACCGCATGCGACCAGCGCTGCGACCGTGTCGGGGCCAATGCCGTATCGTCCCGCCCGAAATGCACGCGGTCGCCGGCCGAATGCCTCGTCCAGTGCATCTGTCAATGTTTCGATCTTGGCGAGCTGCAGATCCGCGGGCAGGTTCTTCACCATGGAGTTGCGAGGCACGAACTCCTCAGTGAGCGGCGGCGTATTCCACGGGTGCAGGTGCGCACCAATCTCTCCACGGCTCTCGTCTCCGACGTCGCGCACTACTGCCGCTGCGTCCGGATCGATCGCGACGTGATATGTCGTGAAGTACGTGGGCCGCACACCCAGGCGGTCGAAGAACTGTGCCAACCGCCGCAGTTCACGAATGTTCCGCACCGTCACGCCTTTGCGGCTGCGGTTCCAATTGTCCTCTTCGGTATCGAGGGACACGATAAGCAAGAGCGGGGTGCGTTGCGTAATCATGCGGGTCCCCCGCGGAACGCGGCCACCCGGTCGAGCAAGCGCAGGGCCCGGCCGCCCCACCCGGAACGAAACACAACCATCTCCCAGGTCATGCGCTGCGACGGCTTGAACGCGTTCTTGTACTCGTCATCCCCACGCAGGAAGTTGAAAACTCGATAGCCCCGCTCGATGGCCCGCTGGATCATGAGACTCATGAGTACCAGTCCGACGCTCTCCCGCTGCCACTGCGGATCGCGTCCGCCCTGGTAGAAGTAGACCGCGTCGTCCGATGTGAAACCGTACCACGCCGCGGCCGCCCGGCCGTCCACGTTCAACGTGGTAAGCCACAGGCGTTGCTCTCGCGCCATTGCCCCGGCGAATTGACGCTGAAGTTGCGCGTTGCGGGGATCGCGGAAGGCACCTCCTGTACCGTTCCATCGCTGCTCATGCAACGCCAGCAGGTGCCCCCAGCCTTCATCCAAGCTTGTCTCGTCGTAATCGACCAGCGCGACGGCATGGTCCCGCCGCAAGCCGCGCTCCTTGCGCCGCAGGATCTGGCGCCGGTTCGGGCTCAGGGTGGCGAGGTATGTGTCCCAAGACGCCGGCAGCTCGAGCCGCGGGCAGCTCCAAAGGGGAAGATGACGCGTCGTGTGACCTCTCTCTTCCAGAGCACCGCCCAACCGCCGCGCGCCCGGCGCGTCTTCTACCAGGTTCGGCAGAACGATGATCTGCCACGGAAGGTCTTCGATCGCCTCGGCGAGTGCCCGCAGGTCACGATCGGGCGGCGCTGGCACATCGAGCTCATCGGGACAGCCGATGTCTCCGATCGCCCAGGTCAACGCGCGCACGGTGATCCGACGAAACCGCAGGCGGCACTGACGGAGGGGCAGCACGGCCTGTAGCGATCCGGAGTCCTGCAGCGTCAGGACCTCGCCCGCACCCGCTTCCGCTAACGGGGCGGCATCGGCCCAGGCGCGATGCCACGCCCAGCTCATGAACGGGGAGGCGCATCCCGCCCGCGTCATCAAGTCGTCCCACAGGAGCGGGCCAAGCGCGAGTGCCTCGGCCAACGATACACGGGTGACTGGGTTGGAACGCACGGCCAGAGCATTCGCCTCGATCATGCAGTGCTACTTGGCAAAAGCCACGCCGCGTTCAGAGAAGGCCGGACCGTTGCGCGCGCGCCACACCTGATGCGTGGGCCGTGGCGTCACTCTTGCGCTGCTGCCACGCACCATGTGCGGGATAGCGGGGATCGTCTACCGCGACCGGGAACGTCCGGTTGCCGAGTCGTTAGTGCGCGGGATGTGTTCCGCACTCCAGCACCGCGGTCCGGACGACGAAGGGCTGTACGTGTGCGGCGCCGTCGGGCTGGGTATGCGGCGTCTCAGCATTATCGATCTGAGCGGCGGCCACCAGCCGATCTTCAATGAGGACGGCTCAAAGGCGATCGTTTTCAACGGCGAGATCTACAATTACCGGGAGCTCCGCCACGGCCTCATCGCCCGCGGACACACGCTCCGCACGGCGGGCGATACCGAGACAGTGCTGCACCTCTATGAGGAGCAGGGCCCCGCCTGCGTCGATCGGCTGCGCGGTATGTTCGCCTACGCAATCTGGGACGCCGCCGCCGAGACGCTCGTCCTGACGCGCGACCGGTTCGGGATCAAGCCGCTCTACATCGTCACCGGCGATTGGGGGATCGCCTTCGCCTCCGAGCTCAAGGCCTTGCACGCCGCCGGGCTGACGTCGCGCGAGCTCGACTGGGAGGCACTGGATGCGTACATCCAGCTGGGCTACGTCCCTGCCCCGGCGACTCCGTTCCGCGACGTCCGCAAGCTGGAACCGGGCCATTGGCTGCGGTGGCGCCGGACCGGCGAGCTCACCGTTCGCCCGTACTGGGATCTACCGCAGGGGACGATTCCCGCGCCGCCCGACATCGAGCAGCGGGTCGTGAAATGGATCGACGCATCGGTCGCCGCACACCTGGTGAGCGACGTTCCCGTCGCCGCGTTTCTGTCGGGTGGCTTGGACTCGTCGGCCGTCGTGGCGAGTGTAACCGCGGTCGCCAGCCGTCCGGAGGAGGTCCCGCACGCCTTCACCGCCCGCTACCACGGTTCGGGGGCCGCGGCCGCCGACGAGACGGAGTTGGCTCGCCTCCTGGCCGGGCGTTACGGTGTCCCGCTCACGGTCGTTGACATCAGCCCGGAGGTCCGGGACGTGTTCGAGCCGATCGTGTACGCGCTGGACGAGCCGCACGCCGACGACTCCGCGATCCCGACGTGGGCCCTCTCGGAGATCGTCGGCAGCAGGTACAAGGTCGCGCTCACCGGCATCGGGGGGGACGAGCTGTTCGGCGGGTACCGCCGGTACGCGGGAATGTTGGCGGCGGAGCACTACGACCGCTTGCCGCGGCCGCTGCGGGCAGCGGCCGCGGCCCTCGGCGACTTGCTTCCCGGCACCGGAGGCAGCGAGCTCGCGGTCGACCGCGTGAAGCGGTTTCTCCATGCCGGCAACGGGGCAACGAGTCACGCGCTCCGGGGCGCGCCTGAGCGCTACCTCGGCCTCTTGAGCCGCGCACCCGACTTGCTGCGACGGTCGCTCTATGCTCCGCCGCTGCGCGACGCGATCGCGGGCAACGTTGCTCAGGAGCGCTTCCGGCGTCTTTACCGGGACGCGGGCTCTCCGCAGGGTCTCGCGGCGGCGCTCTACCTCGACTACAAGACCTACCTCGCCGACGACATCCTGGCGCTCTCGGACCGGCTGTCGATGGCGCACTCGCTCGAGATCCGCGTCCCGCTGGTGGACCACGTCCTCGCCGAGCAGGTGTTCCCCTTGCCCGCGCACTTCAAGGTTCGGAGCTGGCAGCTGAAGCCACTGTTGAAGCGTGCGCTCGCCTCACGGATCCCCGCCGCGCACTTCAAGGCGCCGAAGCGCGGCTTCGTGGGGCCCACGGCGGCGTGGCTGCGGCACGAGCTCCGCAGCATGGTACTGGACGAGTTGTCGCCCGCCCGCATGGCGCGGCTGGGGTACTTCGATCCGACGGTAGTGCAAGGGCTGTTGGACGACCACTTCTCGCAGCGTCACAACCGCGAAGCGATCCTCTGGGCGTTGCTGTGCTTCTCGACCTGGCACCGGCTCTTTGTCGAAGCGAGCGCGGAGCGCCGCCCGGTCACGCGCCGGCCGGTGCTGGAGGTCATCTGACGAGCCGCTGGCGACGCCCGTAGCGCACAAAGTCCGCCAGCGTCGGGAGCCCAAAGTAGGAATCGGCCGGGACCTCGCCCACCGGACGGAGCTGCAAACACTCGCCGGCATCGAGCCGTCGAATCGCCTCCGCCTGAAGCGCGCTCTGCCGCTGCATGCCTTTCCAGGCGAGCGTGAGATGGCTGTCCTCTCCCGCCACGATCGGTACCCGCTCCTGGAAGAGCACGGGGCCGGTGTCGATCCCGTCGTCCAGCAAAAACACCGTGAACCCGATCAGATCGGCGCGCCCGTGCAGCAGCGCCCAAAAGGGGGAATACGCGCCGCGATACCACGGTGTGATCCCGGGGTGGCCGCCAATCACCGCCACGGGCGCGAGCATCCGAGCCTTCGCACCGACGATGAATTTCGTATGGGCCACCAGGATGTCCGGGTCGAGACGGGCGATCGCAGCCAGGGTGTCCGGTCGCGAATACGAGTCCGTTTGGATGGCCGCGACACCGGCGCGCTCGAGAACCACGCGATCCGCGGCCTCGTCCACGAGCCGGCCGAGCGCTCGGGCGTCCCCACGCGCGTTCCGGGCGCGGTCGTAGATCCTCCCCAGGATCTGACCCGCCGTATAGAGCGCGCCATGTCGCGCCGCCCACCGCCGCAGAAACTGCGCGCGCGCGCGCAAGCCCCGGCGCGCGCACCACACGATCCCCACCAGGTTCACGCCGGCGCGGACGAGGGTCGCGCACGTGTTGCGCTCCAACACGCCGTCGGAGCACAGCGCAACGACCCGGTGCGGCCGCCGTGGACCCGGCCGCAAGTGCTCAGGGCTCGAAGACATGTTCGCGGCCGACGGCCTCTCCGAGCAGCAGGCGCCGCAGCCTCGAGTAGGTCCGCATCCCGAGCACGCGTTTCGGGACGCCCAGCAGCGCGGCGCGCGCCCGTTCCCGGCGCACGTCGCCCGTGAGCCACCGCCTGAGCGTAGCAGGGGTCGTGTCCTGCTTGACGCCGATCCGCGCGATACCGCGCCGCCCGTCCGCCGTCGGATTCATCCCGAGTGCGGACGTGAAGACGTGGTCATATCCCACAGCGGCCGCAATGTCGAGCACCCGCCGGTCCGTCGCGCCGCCGGGCACACTCAGGTAGGTGACCGGCCTGCCGAGGAGGTCCTCAAGCCTACTCCGGGAATCGGCGAGCTCCGCATGAATGGCGTCCGACGACAGACCGCTCAGCATCCGGTGCGTGACGCCGTGGGATCCGATGGTGAAGAGCGAGGGATCGAGGCGTCGCAAGGCGTCCGTCGTGGCGAAGAACCGCCGGCCCACGAAATCCGTGGTGATGAAGAAGAACGCCGCCATGCCGCGCTCCGCGAGCGCAGGCGCGGCGCACTCCACGGCGCCGCGCCAACCGTCGTCGAACGAGAGCAGCACGCCCGGGCCCGTCCGAGTCCTGCCCCCCGCGAGGCAGTCACGCATCGCGGCCTCGTCGAGGCAGCGGAGCCCCGCGCCTTCGATCACATCGAGATGCGACCTGAAGGCGCGATGGGAGACGTGGTACATCGTCGCCGAACGGCCGAGGCGCCCGTAGCTGAACGCGTCTTCCGGGTGGACGTCGTGATAGACGAGCGCGATAAAGCGACCCGGAATCATTGGGGCGCCCGCAGCACGGCCGCCGGACGTGACGCGTCGGGGCAACGTTCTGCGCTCGTCGTGGAAAGGAGGCGGAACCACTGCAGGGTCTCCACCATGAACGGCAGCGGATCGCGCCAACGCCAGACTTCGCTGCGGTCACGGCGGGAAACACGCAGGAACGCGCGCAGCGCCTGCAGGCGAGCGCGCCCGTCGCGCAGGCGCAGATACAGATGGTCCACGTCTCCCCAGAACCAGCGGCTGCGAATGCCCACGCGGTAGTCTCGGCATTCGGGCACACGCTCCCCCGCCGCGCAGCGGACGAGCAACGCCGGGAAGTCGATCCCGGCGTCGATAGCCAGCTGCAGCGACCCCCAGAATCGCCCGTTCACCTCCATGACCACCTGCCGGCCCGTCTCCGCCTCGCGTTTACACTCGATCATGGCGCCGCCCTGCCAGTCGAGTGCGTCGAGCAGGCGCAGTCCGGGGCCGGCCAGGCGCTCGTCGAGCGCGATGCTCTCCCTGTAGACGCTCACCCCACCGGCGGGCGGCTTCTCGCGCAGGCGGCGATGGGCGAACGTGGCGACTGGCCGCCCGCCCCAGCGCAGTGCAAAAAAACCCTCACCGATGCCGTTGACCCGCCGCTGCAGGAGGACCGGAAATGCCGCGGCCGGCAGAGCGTCCAACGCACGGTGACACGCTGCGGCGTCCGCCACCGGCGTGACGAGCAGCTTGCGGCGTACGCCGGCCACCGAGACGACCGAACGATGCGGTTTGATGACGGCTGGGAAGAACCCGGCGTCGGGCGGTACGCCATCGCGCTCTCCCCAGGTGGCGATGAAGCGGGTCTCCGGGACAGCGTACCCACACCTCTCGGCGAGCCTCAGCACCTGCGCCTTGTCCGAAGCGGCGCGGTACGTCGCCAGGTCAGGGAACGGGAGGGCGACGCCCGGCGGCAACGCCGCAGCGTGCTCGAGCACGGCCTCGACCGACGCGTCGGTAAGCGGCAGGAGGATCTGAGCCCCTTGCTCGCTCGCGATCCGGGCGACCTCCGTCGCATAGCGCGCCGGATCGGTGAGCGGATCCGGCGCGAGCAGGCACGGGCGCACGGCGCGCGACACGCCAGCGAGTGATACGCGTGTGGGGGCGGCAACCCACACCGCGTGACCCGCCCGCACTAGCGACCGCGCGACCGCGAGAGCGACGCGCTCGTTGCCATCGGTGATGAGGACCCGCATGGTAGACCCGGACAGTACGCAACATATAGGCCGAACCGGAGGCCCCGCCGTGTCGCGGCGACGCCACAGTACGGTGGCGTCGGTCTTGCAGTGCCCCCAGGCATGACCACCACGGCGCGGCGGCTCGATGTTCCCCAGCCCGCGCGTTTTGACGGCGCCGTGCCGGCGCCCAGCCCGGCGCGGGGCTGGGACCCCCTGTTGATCTGCATCGCCGTATACGTCGCCGCGGCGGTCGGTCGCATTCACGACCTGTTCCCCGTCCTCGCCGTTTTCAAGCCCGCCCTGACCGCGGGCACCTTGGCAATCGCCTTGTACCTGCTCCAGCGATCGCGCGTGCGGCGTATGCAGCGCGTACGCTCTCGCACCGCGGTGTGCCTGCTCGGGCTCGTGCTGTGGAGCGCGCTGTCGGTCCCCGGCGCGCTGAATCAGGGCACGGCCTTCCAGTCCTGGACGGAGTTGTGCCGGACGGCTGCGATTTCCTTCGTCATCGCGGCCAGCGTGCGCAGCGTCCGCGATGTCGAGCGAGTGGCGCTCGTCTACTTCGGCGTGACCGTCGTCTACGCGATCGTCGTGCTCGCGCGGTTTCAGCTCGACGCCGAAAGCTGGCGCCTCGGCCGGCTCTACTATTACGACGCGAACGACTTCGCGACCCTGGTCGTGACGGCCATGCCGTTGGGCCTGTACTTCGTGCTCGCCAAACGTCGCCCCGTTGTGCGTGCCGCGGCGTTGGCCGGGCTTGCGCTCCTGGCGGTGTGCTTGATTCGGTCCGGCTCGCGGGGCGGCTTCCTCGCGTTCCTGGTGGTGGCCGCGTTCGTGCTCATGCGCGTCACCACGATTCCCGCGCGGTCGAGATTGGCGGGGCTCGTGCTGATCCTGGCCGTCCTCTCCGCGACGGCGAGTGACCAGTACTGGGCCCAGATGCAGACCATCGTCCGCCCCAAGCAGGACTACAACCTGACGTCCGAGGAAGGTCGCTTGAAGGTCTGGAAGCGCGGACCGTTGGCCAGGCTCGCCGAGCGCGGTATCGGCGTGCGGTGGGGGGCGGCCCACAACAGCTACGTGCAGGTGGCCGCGGAGCTCGGCATTCCGGGTTTTGTGCTGTTCGTGGCGTTGCTCTGGAGCGCGTTCGCCTCGCTGCGCCGCGCAGCGTTACGGCGGCGAGGGGGGAGTACCCGTCCGCCCACCGACGAGTTGTCGCGTCTCGCACAGACCCTGATGGCAGCGTTCATCGGCTTCGCTGTCGGAGCGTTGTTTCTGTCGCTGGCCTACACGGACATGCTGTACACCCTCGTGGCGATGGCAATGGGGCTGGCAAAGACGGCGCGCTGGGACGTCACATGAGCGCGCGGCCGCGCGTGCTTATGCTCACCCAGTCCCTCCCCTACCCGCCCCACGCCGGGGTCGCGAATCGTACGCTGAACGTGTTGCGGCAGCTGCGGCTCGAGTATGATGTCGACCTCGTCCCGTTTTCCCGGGCCAATCACCAGCCCGATCGGGCCGCGCGTGAGGCGGCGTGGCACGCGTTGCAGAACATCGTCAGCTCGGTCGCGGAGCCAACGCCCATTCCCAACGAGCATTCGAGAATCCGGAAGATCTGGGATCACCTGCGCGCCCTCGTGAGCGGGCGGGCCTACACGTACTACGAGTACCAGAGCCGCGCCTTTGGGGACCGGCTCCGCGCCGTGCTGCGCCAGCGGCGCCCCGACGTCGTCCACTTCGACGCGCACGATCTCTATCGCTGGCTTCCCGAGCTGCCGCCCACGCCGATCGCCTGCACGCACCACAATCTCGAGTCCGAGCTGCTGCGTCTGTACACGATCGGTCTCAAGCCGGCGCTGCTGCGCCACTACGTGCGCATGCAAGCGGATCGCGTCGAGGCTCTGGAGCGCTGGCTCTGCCCGCAGTTCGATCTCAACGTCATGGTCTCGGAGGTGGATGCGGAACGCCTGCGCGCCATCGCTCCCGGGTCCGCTACAGTCGTGGTGCCGAACGGGACAGACACCGACTACTTCCAGCCGACCGGGGCCGCGACGGTCGCCGGGCGCGTCGTCTTCGTGGGCCCGACCTACAGCCACCCCAACCGCGACGCGGTGGAATTCCTGCTGCAGGACATCTGGCCGCGGATTCGTACCATCGAGGCGCCCGCGACGCTCCATCTGATTGGGCGAAACGCGGACGCCGATCGGGCACGCTACGCGGCGGCGCCGGGCGTCTCACCGTTGGGGTACGTCGCCGATATCCGCCCCGTGCTGGCCGAGGCCCGGTGCTGCGTCGTACCCATCCGCATCGGCGGCGGCACGCGCCTGAAGATCCTGGACGCCTGGGCGATGGGGAAGGCCGTCGTCTCCACGTCGATCGGCTGCGAGGGTCTCGACGCCGTGGACGGCGAAAACATCCTGGTGCGCGACACCCCCGACGCATTCACCGACGCGGTGGTCGAGGTGCTGCACGACGGGGCGCTGCGCACAAGACTCGAGCGCAACGCTCGGCGCACGGCGATCGAGACCTACAGCTGGAGCGTCGTCGGGCGGCGGTTGCGCTCGGCGTATCACCAGCTGCTCGATCGGCCGACCTTTTCCCCGCTCCCCCATCGAGCCGCCGTCCCACCTTCAACGAGCGTGGTGGCCCCATGAACGGCCCCGTCTCGCACAGCGGCATCATGCTGTTAGCGATTGGACTCATCACCTGCGAGGGACCCCCGCCCCCGGCAGCGCCGCCGCCGGATTGTCACGGTGTTCCTCCATGGCCCGGCCAGCCACCGCTCCAAGAGCCGGCGGGTTTCCGGCCGATCAGTGATGTCGACTGGGCCACCTTGAAGCCCAAGGACTGGGACTATCTGCGGCGGACCAGCTCCAAGCACGACGACATCTGCCAGGACTCGGGGGGAGGGGGGATGAGGTCGGCACTGCGGATCATCTTCACACCCGACATGCGCCCGAATACGGAGCCGAGCGTGCACTGGATCGGCCTTCCGTTCGTGAATGCCGTGTACGCGGCGTGGTCGGTCCGGCTGTCACCTAACTGGACGTCCAGTCCCGCCGGCGGCGGCAAGATCACGTTCCTCCACACACCGATGGGCCAGGTGTACACGGGGTTCTTCGGCTCGACTGCGCCGCATCACGTCAGCGTCAACACGGAATGGCCGCCATACGGCCAGCTGATTTGGGATCCGAATGTCACGACGACGCCAGTCACCTACGACAGGTGGTATCGCATCGAATGGTACATGAAATGGGAATCCGTTCCGGGAGCGGGCGACGGCGTGATGCGGTGGTGGGTCAACGGTGTGCTGAACGGCGACTACAGCAATGTCCGCTATCCTATCGGCGGCTTCTCACAGTTCGAGTTTGCGCCGACGTTGCAGAATCCGCCACCCCAAGAGCAGTACATGTATGTGGGCCACACGTACATCAGCACGCCTTAGAGACGCTCGGCCGAAAAATCGGACCGGAACGCTTGCACCATGATGTCCTGAAATTCCTCGCGCGCCTGCGGTGATGCCCACACTGCGCCGATCTGGTAATCGAAGCCGGCCTCGTTGAGGAGGCACAAGAAGTCCCCGAGCTTCGCTTTGCCGTGATCGACGTGATGATGGTATTCCACGACGAATTGCTTCACTTTTCTGATGACGCCGCTTTCGACCAGATCCCTGAGTACCAATCCTTCGGCGCCCTCGATGTCTAGCTTTACCAGATCCACGGGTGTTCCGTTGACAAAGGCAGACAACTTCGTGCCGTCCACGATCGTGCTCTTGTAATCGGCCGCCGTCGTCCGCTGCGGATCCAGGCTCATGAGCAGCGATCCGTTGCGACTGGCGGAAACGAAGAACTCGACGGCCCCCACCACGTCCGACAGCGCGACGTTATGCGGATGCACATCGGTCAGGTGATTCGCCTGAACGTTGCGTCGCAGCATCTCGAAGGTCGGCCGGTCGGGCTCGAAGCAATGAATGACGCTCCGCGGGTACAGCCACTTGAAGAACAGCGTGGCCATTCCGATGTTCGCACCGCAGTCGAAGATGAGCGGTTGATCACTTGAGGAATCGAACCAGTACTCGCTGCGGACGAAGATTTCCCGGAACAGGAAGTGCAGCGTCTCGTAGTCGAACGACTCGACGCGAAACCCGCAAAAGCGCTCGCGCCTGAGGCGCAGCAGCGGCGCAACAGTGACCAGCTTGAACGTGAGTCGCCAGTAGGCGAGCAGAATGCGGGCTTTGCGCCCGGCCTTGTGCCGGCTGCGCAAGACGTGCGCGCTGTCAAACACCGCTCTCCCGAACGCTCGGAGGGGGTTCACGCCTGTAGGCTCGTCGCAAGAGCAGTGCCCCGGATGCCCGCGACATGCCGCCGGCTGTGGCGTCCACGCAACAGCCGGTCGTCCCGCGTAAGGCGTCAAGGGACGGTCTGCGTCTTGCACCCTCGCGAGGCAACCCATGAACATCCTGCTCCTCTGCGAGGGCGACGCTGAATCGTGGGACTCCTGGTCCGGAATCACCAAGAGCCTCGTGGATCATCTGCGCACGGCCGGTCACACGGTGATGTCGGGCGACGTCGACCTGGCCGGTGCAGATCGGTGGCTCGCGGCCGCGCTGACGTTCGCGGTTGACCGGCGGCGCTGGGGCACTCGGTTCCATCTCAGCAGGCTACCGTTTCGGCTGCGCTCGCGACGGGCGGCTCGCCGCATCGCGGCGCACCGGAACCGCGTTGACGCCATCGTGCAGGTCGGGGCCACATTCAAACCGCTTGGCCGCGGGACCATCCCCTACTTTCTCTGCTGCGACTCGAACATCCGCATGGCCGAGCACGGCGCGCCGTGGGGCTATAGTGATGCGGTCACCCTGTCGCGCGGCGAGCTGTCGGTGGTGCGGGAGCGAGAGCTGAGCGTTTACCGCGACGCCGCCGGGATCTTCACGCTGAGTGAGCGCCTACGGCGTTCGTTCATCGAGGATCTCGAGCTGTCGCCGGCGCACGTGCATGCCATGCTCGCCGGTCCCAATCTCGATGTCACTCGGATTCCAACGACGTTTCCTCGTGATGCCGTGGACCACGCGCCCACGATTCTGTTCGTCGGCCGTCAGTTTCATCGCAAGGGCGGCGACGTGCTCATGGAGGCGTTCCGGCGCGTGCGGGAGCGCATCCCCGATGCGCGTCTTCTGATCGCCGGTCCGTCGTCCCTCGTGGTGCGGGAGCCGGGGATCACGGTGCTCGGCGACCTGAACAAGAATGACCAGGCGGGATGGGCCGCGCTCGTCGACGCATACGGTTCGGCGGACGTCTTCTGCCTGCCGACGCGCTTCGAGCCGTTTGGGATCGCGTTCATCGAGGCCATGTACTTCGGTCTGCCCTGCGTCGGCACGAACGCGTGGGCCGTGCCCGAAATGATCGCTGATGGCGAGACGGGGTTCACGGTTCCAATCGACGACGTGCCTGCCCTCACCGACCGCTTGCTGCGCCTGTTGACGGACCGCGCCCTGGCGCGCCGCCTGGGAGAGGCCGGGCGGCTGCGCGCCCAGCGTCATTTCACGTGGGAGCGAGTCGTGCAGCGGATGATGCAGACCATCGAGCCGGTTGTCGGCGCGCTCCCCCGGGCGGGCTAGGATGCCGGCGCTGCGATCCGCTGGCGCGATTCTGTGCTTCCACGGCATCACGAGTCCCGCCACGCCCGGGCAAAGCGAAGCGCACATGTCGCTGGCGGCGTTTCGAACCTTCATCGACACCGCTCGACAGATGGGACAGCTCGTTCCCCTCCGTGAGCTCGTGCGCCGTCATCTCGCGGGACGCGGCACCGGCGGGCTGATCGCGATCACGGCCGACGACGCGTACGCATCCTTGCTGAGCGACGCGTCCGATTATCTGGCGCGCGAGGCAATCCCGCTGACAGTGTTCGTCGTGACGCAACCAGCCGCTGCAGGCACACGGTACTGGTGGGATCGGGTCGACGACCTGTTTCCCCAGGTCCCACGAGAGCGTTGGCGCCAATTCGAGGACGCCTGCGGCCTCACCGACGGCTACCGCTGGGGACAGCCGGCCCGCTACGGTCCGCTGCGGCCGTTCCGTCAATGGATGCTGGCCACACACCAAGGTTGCTGGCCCGCGGCGCTCGAGCCGGAGCTCCAACGACTCGAGCGCGAGTTCGGCATCCAAACGGCACAGCGCTCCATGAGCTTCGAGGAGCTCGCGCGCTTCGCAAGCCTTCCCGCGGTCGACGTCGGCGTGCACACGCTCTCCCATCCGGTCCTGCCGCTGCTGACGGATCACGATCTTGGCCGTGAGATCTCGGCTGCTTACCAGATCTTGCGCGAGCATTTGTCCGTGGCCGTTCCCATCCTCGCCGTGCCGTTTGGTCTTTTCGACGAGCGCACGCTGAACGCAGCGCGAGCGGCGGGTATGGAGGCGTCTCTGACGCTTGCCGGCACGACCCTCAAACGCTACGCCGGGCGGGATGACTTGCCGCGATTCTGTCTCTGTCGCCAAGACCGCGCAACCAAGCTGCGCGCACGCCTGACCGGACTGTTTGACCTCGATCGCTGGTGGCGTGTTGCGGCCCGCCGATATCCGGCCTTACCCTCGGCCACGACGTGAACGCGCGACTCGCCGGACTCCGGATCGCGCATCTGATCGAGACGAACGGACCGGGCGGCGCCGAGCGTATGCTCGTGCACATGGTCCAGGAGCTGCAGGCGGTTGGCTGCCAGAACCTCGTGATTGCACCGGCGGAAGGAGAGCAGTGGCTGCAGCAGCAGATCGGCGGACGCGGTGTCACGGTCGAGCCATTTGTGCTCGACAAACCGGTCTCGCCGAAACTCGCCGGATGGCTGTCCGCGCTCTTGCGACGGCATCGCATCGCGCTCGCCCACAGTCACGAGTTCACGATGGCCGTGTACGGCGCCTGGGCGGCCTGGCGTGCCGGGATTCCGCATGTCGCGACGATGCACGGCAACCGCTACTACGCCGGACGCCTGCGGCGTCGCGTGGCACTGCGTGCGGCGTTCGCGGTCACCGGCAAAGTGGTCGCCGTTTCACACGCGCTCGCTCAACAACTCCGTCGCGACTTGTGGTTGCCCGCTTCCCGTGTGACTACCATCGGCAACGGCGTGCGCCCGGAGCACGCCCAAAGCTCGGACCTACGTCAGCAGCTCGGGCTCGGGCCCGAGGACCGCTTGGTCCTCGCCGTTGGCAACCTGTATCCGGTCAAAGGGCATGGCTTCGCCGTGGAGGCGTTGGCATCGCTGCGCGGCGTGCATTTAGCCATTGCCGGGCGGGGCGACCTGGCGGACGCGCTTCGTGAGCAAGCAGCACGTCTCGGCGTCGCCGATCGCCTGCACCTCCTCGGCCTCCGCTCGAACATCGCGGATTTGTTGGCGGGCGCCGACGTGTTCATCCTGCCGTCGCTGTCGGAGGGACTCCCCATGGCCCTGCTCGAGGCGATGTTCGCCGGGCGTGCGATCGTTGCCAGCGACGTCGGTGATGTCCGTGCGGCGCTGGACGACGGTCGTGCCGGCACCCTCGTCCCCGCCGGGGACGCGCGCGCACTCGCATCCGCGATCCACGAGCTGCTCAATGCTCCGACGCGTGCTCGCGAACTCGGCGCGCGGGCCGAGCAGCGAGCCCGTAAAGAGTACGACGTCTCGCGCATGGTCACCCGGTACGTGACGGTCTATAAAGAACTGCTCGGGAGCGAGCCACATGCACCCGCCCCCGAGCAGCTACCTTCGCAATCCTACGGCACACTCACGTAAGTGTGATCGACGTACATGTACTGCGTCGCCGGCGGCGGATTCTGCAGCGTCGGCGCGAACTGAAATTCCGTGAAGCTACTCGCCGGGTAGTGCACGTTCGTGTAATTGCCGTTCAACACGCCGTCCACCCACCAGCGAATGATCCCGTCTCCCGAGCTCCCCGGCACCGTCTCCCACCGATAGTAAACCTCGATGCGATGCCACTCGCCCGGATTGATGAAAGTGGTCGAGACGTTCGGCAGCCACACCGCCTGCCCGTACGGCGCCCACTCCGTGTTCACGCCGATCCGATACGGCGGCCCGTTCACCCAACCGTTCACCGGATCCCCACCC
>WNGC01000263.1_pt1 | contig 45558 bp, 48 predicted proteins | sample 5400051 | NCBI WGS metagenome assembly WNGC01 (sample SAMN13153368, study PRJNA577476) | soil metagenome | isolation source: 20 cm soil or saprolite under grassland replicate 2 | place: USA:California | collected 2016-06-15
GGGCCGTTCCCGCCTTGGACTGCCGCAGTAAACGTCACCGTCTGTCCAGCGTCGGGGATTGTCGGACTGGCCGTGAAGCTCGCGGCCAGAGGAAGAACGGAGAGTACTCTGACACTTTGAGTAGACGTTGCGGAGCCGCCCGCAGAGTCGTGGGCAGTTAGAGTTACCGAATAATTTCCTGTAGCAGTGTATGCATGGGTCGTAGTCAGTCCTGTGCCTGTCGCACCGTCTCCGAAACTCCAGGAGTAGCTGTATGGAAGTGCGCCGCCAGATACTATTGCTGTAAGATTGACGGTGGCATTGACAATGGGAGTCAACGGCAGGAGGGTGAAGCTTGCAGAAAGTGGTAGTGGGCCGATTGTTCCGAAGATGTCCGTCATCTGAAGGGCGTTGGCGCTGTTAACCAGTGTCCCGAGGTTCCAGTTGGTCTCCAGCATGCGGAGAGAGTTGAACTCGTCATAGCTCGCAGTCGACGTGTAGCCTTTCTTGATCATGTTACCATACTCTACGTTTGGCGAAGGATCGTACTCGTCCCACCAAAGGTAGAGGAGAGTGCGATACTGCGAATTTGTGAAAAGGGATGAAGCGAGAAGTGAGCCCGATGCGGGAGTTAGTACAGTGCCATTACCTACCAGAAATTTCTTGAGATAAGAGTCTCCCGATGATACGCTGTTGTCGTGCATGTTGTGATTATCGGTGGGAGTGAACCATAGGAGGTTGGGAGGATTAGCGGAGTTAGCCGCGGTGATGAACTGGCTCGTGGTTACGGATGAGCCTGTGAAAATGTCCGGGCTATTCGCATCGCTTGCAAATCCTGTGAATGGAAAATGGTCGTTTCCTCTAGGGCAGCCGCTCTCGCAATAAGCTTGCCATGTGAGTCCTGCGCTCTGCAGTTGATCAACGAGCGTGGTGCCGGTAAGACAGCATGAATAACCATCTGAGACTCCATTATCTGATCCTGAAATCAGAGCTACATAGCAAGCAGCCGAACATCCGTTGATGTTGTCGCCCGAGAACGCGTTTGCTCCGTAGCTGTGGTAATTGGTTATTGTGGTACCTTGGGCGGCGAGGCTGTTGATGAACGGAGCCGAAGAACTTCCTATGACACTACCGTAATTCTGGTTCTCCATTGCGATAATAACAATATGATCGAACTGGAGGCCAGGCGGCGTTGCTGCAAGGGGAAGTAGAGACGTGAGGAGTGTGACACTGAATACGGAGAGAGCAAGGAGTAGTGATACTCGCGCTATTCGTCGCGGACCACATCCTACAGCCATGAAACTGCTCTCCACTTTTGGTCTTCTGGTTCTCCGAACTGTTCTCCGTAGGGTTCGTCATATCGAGGGGAAGGAGCTAGGCTCAGTCTAGTTGAGCGAGTCCTCTGGCCAGCAGAGTCGACCGCGGGGACTAACCATTCGTCTTTTTCAATTCTAGTTTTTTGGCTCAAATACTTCCCTCTACAAGCAATTCTGAGGAGGAAACGGTGAGGTTCGGCTACGACGGTAGGACTAGTTTCACGAGTTCGGATGTTTCATACCGAACTTTGGCTCGGCACTGGCGCCGTAGACACTACTGAAAAAAAGGTTGGACTTCGAAGCGCCTGCGGTCACCATTATGGGTGAACCCTCGTCGGGGTTCAAGAGAAGGGCTAGGAAAAGAGTTTCCAAGACCCGACTCGAGGCGTCATAGTGATCGCTGGGAATAGAGAGACATACCGTCTCCATCGCTCGACAGTCGCCGTAAAGGAAGGATGAGTAATTAACGGTTGGGTATGACTGAAGATACCGAAGTCTTCATGTCTGGAGCGGCCTCGGGATATCCACGTCTATCGCCCTCTGAAGTGGGTCTGTGAGAAAAAAAGGGTTCTCTCTGAGTCTTGCGCGTTACCCTTGATTATGAGATGGCTCGATTTTGCGTCGAAAAACTTAACGTCTAGTTTGTCCGGGCTCATTTGATAGGTAGCTCATGAGGGCCATCAAGCCAGCCGGGGGAAAGAGAGGTGGGAGGGCCATTGCCTTCAGGGCTCAGAGTTCAGGGAGAGTATTCTCCGGTGGGCCAGAGCCGTGGCTTGAAGAGGTTGAATTCAAAAGGCTAGCCGTTCTTATGGCGTTGGGCACCGCGGCTATTTCATCCTGGCTTGTCACCGCGGCGACTGTTCGGATCCCTGAATTGCCGCCGGATGCTTTCTTCTATGTACACCAGCTGCCATCCATTTACTGGCTCGGACTCATCTCGACGTTCGCCCTCTTCGCATTACGAAACCTTGTCAAGAGCCGCGCGAGGACTTTCTTGGAGATTTCGGCTCTTCTTCTTCTCGCAATGTACTTGTTCGCGCTTCCATCCTTCGTATACCAAGATCCGAGGTTCCTGGACACGTATCAGCATGAGGGCAACGCGCTGGCTCTCTTGGGTTCAGGAGGTTGGTTCAACGGGCCTGTCTGGTATGTATACCAGTTTCCGGGAGCCTACGTGTTCTTCGCCCAATTGACTGCCATCGCGGGGATCGATCCTTTCCTGCTGATGAAATACTACCCTGCAGGGATCTCGTTAGTGCTTGCCTTCCTGATTTATGCGACTGCGAGAAGTTACGGCCGCAACTACGCAGCTATCTCTACAGCTTTCATTCTCAGCGGTTTCTGGTTTCAGCTTCACCTCTCTCCTCAGAGCCTGGAACTAATTCCATACTTTGGTGTTCTATTCGTGCTCCTAAAGATCATCGAGGACCCGGACCGGAGGAGACTCTGGACTCTCATCGCCATCGGAGTCACGCCGGTTCTAGTGATGAGTCATCCTGAGACTCCATTGGTTTTGGCCGTTGGAATGGTGGCCTTTTTTGTTTTGAGGCCCTTATTCATTCGTGGTAGAATAATGGCGATCAGGTCAAGCCTCTCGACCATTGGGCCTTTCTTCGTCGCTTTGTCTGTTGTGACCGCGGCTTGGTGGTCTATCATCGCTGCTGGTGCGACGGGCGCGGTAAGGGGGATTCTTAGCGGCGCGCTTTCAATCGGTATCTCGGGGCTTGCTCACGGTGCTCCGGCTGTTCCCGCGACCCCAGCGCCCAGCTATGAGTTTGCAGTTCTTTCGCAACAGTTGATTTCAGCGTCGGTCTGGCTGATCGGGCTCTTTCTCCTACTCGTAATCAGAAAATTCCGTATGAGCGAATACTTCTTAGCAGGATTATTTTTGGCAGCAATATCGACTATCCCTATCGCTCTCTTCGCGAACGCGGACGTGCTTCAGAGAGCCTACCTGTTCGCTCTCTTCCCTGAAGGTCTGCTGTTGGCCTCACTTCTGGAGCGGAGGGATGTTATGAGACTAAGGAGTATGTCTTTGGTACCCTTAGTCGGGAAGGGACTGATCCTCATCGTGCTCGCATTTTCGATCCTCATGCCGGTAACACGCTATGCGGGTGACTCCTTTGATCAGCTTACCCAATCCTCTCTCTCTACGTCGAACGTTGCGGCCGGCCTCACGTCCTACTCACTTCTCCTTCTCCATCCCGGCTGGTACGGATGGAGATACGCTATACCATTCCACGGCTTTTATGGGGCGATTCTGCTCGAGCAGAAGAATATCTCGGTCTTGCATGGGGGCTATGTCAAAATCGGGACATACGACGCGTACAACTTGACGTTCAAACCTGCAGATGGAACGGCCAATTACTTGCTGTTATCTGACTATTTTCAGAACTTGTACACTCTCAGATACGGGTCCAACTCCACCTTCTATTCGGGAGAGAAGATTGCCTTCGAGAACAATTTTGCGTGTCTAAGCGGATGCCCTCAGCCCATCTTCCTTCAGCCTATTTTGAGGTTCAACTTGGTATATTCGACGGGCACAGACCGCCTTTACGAGAACTCGAAACTAGGTTGACGCTTTCCTTATCGGAGCTTCTGTCTATGCGGATGTGCTAAACCAGACCTGAAGCCAGGTGCCGATCTGCGCGAATTCCCCAGGATATCCATACTCGAAAGAACCAGAAGAGAGATCGAAAGTCCAGAGTTCAAAGATCAGCCTGAAGTTGCTACCTAAAACACTGCCGATCGGTGCTGAGCTGAGTGATTGACCATTAATTTGCAAGTTTAGGAAGACTAAGTCTCCTGTCTGGTTAGTCGACTCCACCGTCCAGGTAAAGTTGATGTTAGAAGTCTCTCCATCACCGACAAACCTGTCCAATCTTCCGAGTTCCGGGAGAGGCGTTGCTGGGGAAGTGACGTTAGGTGAAAAAGTCGTCGAGTTCCCTATCCGGACAATGACCATTAAGAACTGTTCTCTGCCTGTTCTATTTGCCACCGTAAGATTCCAATTGAGGGTCTGAGGGGGAGTAATTGTCATGTTGCCTGGCACATAGCCCTGGAGTCCCTGCTGTGAATATATGCCGAATCCCATATACGACTGGACCGGCTTGGGGCTGATAATGTAGAATGTTGCGGAAGTGAAGATCGTAGTGAGACTTAGGAAAACCACGAGGTAGGTGGCCAGTCTATGTTTCATCTTACCTTTCCCTGTAGTCGATCTTCGCTTTCAGTAGTCTTCTTCGGCCTACAATCCGCCAGATTCTGTTTGATTCAAGAACAGCGACCGTTGAAAAGACGGCTGCTACAATTGCGATGATGTATGCCAATATGGTTCGATACGAAGACGCATTCTGCGCCTCGTTTCCCAGAGCTTCCGCCGCTACCGCAACCTGCGTCGAGAGGTTGATTGATTGGACCGCGTACGAGTATGCGCCGCTGGCGTTTCCCTGCTCGGAGAGCATTTCTGCAGCTTCTTCATACTTCAGTGCAGTGTTTAGTTGGATCGAGAGCGGGAGAAGATCTGTGTTGGAGGCACCCTGCTGTTCTGCCTTCTGTATGGACTGAAAGGCTTGTAGTAGGTCCTGTTTTGCGACTAATATCTGAGCTGACTGGCCCGACGCTGGGTGTGTGATTATGCTCAGAAATGTTGAACAGATTAGAAGACACGCTAGTAAGGCTGGGGAGTGTAAGCGCAACCTTCTCATCCCAGCTCGAGATAGATGAATGTGCTGAGATCTTGACCAATATAAGGAGGGAGACTGTCCTCGTGTGCCTTCAGAAGTATCATCCCTCATCGATCTCTGAGCTAAAGAAGAGACTGAACGAGGAGGGGATTCGATCAGCTGACGAGGATCTTTTGGAAATTGTGCGGGAGCTACAGAGCGATGGCGAGATAGGTTTGCTTGATCCGGTCATGCTCGATTCGTTCCCTCGATTCCTTCTGGACGCTAGCAATTCTTGGGCGGTCTATGCCGTTGTGTCGTTTTCCATTTTAGAGCTATTTCTGGTCGCGTATCCAACTCAGAATACGATCTTGGTGAGCTTGAGGCTTCTGTTCGGGCTTGGCTTGCTCGGATTCTTGCCCGGATATTCTACGGTTCAGATTCTTTTCCCCACAAACGAATTGCATATCTTGGAGAAGCTTCTTCTGAGCATATTTCTAAGCTTAGTGATTTCAATAGCGATTGGAGCGGCGCTCGGTGCAGGATATTTCTTTACGGGCGTTTCCAGCGCGTCAGCTTCCACTGGCTATGTTATTGTGGCAACCATCTTTGCTTCTCATCGAAGATATTCCGCGTTAAGAGCCATTGCAGGGAGAGAGCACTGAAAAGTCCACGACCCGATTACAGCTAAGACGGAAGACGTTTTGGATCAACTCGCAGAACATTACTGCAATCAGTAGGCTCCTTTCGTCGTAGAATGGCCCGCTCTTGTTATGGATTGACTGGGACCCTATGATCAGCGTTGGTTCTATGTTGCTGCGATCGTTTGGCTGGGTACCTGCACTACCGGCCGATTCTCGTCAATCTTCGTCCATACGAGCTGCTTGTTTCCTCTTGCTTCTTGGATGATGGCTGCCACCATCGTGAGATTGTTCGAAACATAGGTGGTGGCGGTAGTTCTTAGGCTTGGTATAGCCAAGGTGACAACGATTGCAGCTGTCACGAAGTACGCGATTATTGGGATCGTTGCCATCACGAGTCCAGTCAGGACGAGCAGTGGCAGAAAGAGCAGTGGGTTGATGGCGTAGATGAAGAACTCCATCGGGAAGATTACTCTAGAAAATACGCCTTTGCCCCACAAGAGTCTCTTGTGTTTGAGAAAGGCTTGGAGAACATGTTGACCCCGTCTTATCTTCTGCCTGAACCTAGCTCTCCACGCTGGAGGAGCTGGGTCGTAGAAAACTACGTCATCAGCGTTGATAGCCCGCAGGCCCTTCTCTACCATACATAGGGCGGCGCATGTGTCGTCTCCTCCTACATTGGTGTCAAAATGATCGAGGTCTCTCCGTCGGAACAGTTGGATCTCGCCCTCACCAATTGGGGTGCTGTCGAATTTGGATTCTGCCACTCTTAGCATTCGATAGACTGACCGGTATGAGCCTTCCACATTTCCCGCCATGGTCTCGCCTGAGGTTGGCACGTAGTGGACTCCAGAGACGGAACCCACTGTCGGGTCCGAGAGATATCGCACGGCGTTTCCGAGCGCGTTTTTGTCCCATCTGCACTCCGCGTCGCTGATGCAGACGAGTTCTCCTGTCGCCTTGCCAAGGCCTATGTTGAGCGCGGCAGATTTTCCAGTTCTCCGGTTCTCTTCAATCACTTGTCCGTTGAGATGGTTAAGATTCAAGAATTCTCTCGCGATGTCGGCTGTACCATCTGCGGAGGCGCTGTCGACGATGATCAGTTCTAGTCTGCTTAACGGGTATGCTCCCTGAGCTATGTTCGACAGTTTCTGTTCGATTACGCTCGCTTCGTTGTATGTCGGAATTATGACGCTTACCGCTGGTTGTGTGTTCGATTGGAGCACGAGATGGTAGTCGCGCTTTGCAGTGAGTCTTTTCATAAGGGCAAAGTATCCAATGGGGACCCCAACTTGGATTGAACCCACGACAATCCAGACAACGAGAAGAAGGTTGATCAAGGGAGAGGCTCCGTTATGAATCCATCAGATCCGTACCCAGTAACCAACTCGGTTCGAAGCTCTTCTTGGCTCTCCGCGCCTGTGGAGAGTCCGGGTTGGCTGTCGCCCATTTTCCAAGAGGCTCGCGATCTTAGCTTCCACCAGCTAGACAGTTCGCCGAGCGTCATGATTTCGCACTCCGGATCCTTGGAGAATCCCTCGAGAAGTCGCCTATACTCGCCTTGATGTTCTGGCATACCAAACTCATAGTCCGGATGGACTAGCAAGACGCATGGTCCGGCTAAACTGCGAATCCAGCTTGAGAGTCGCAAGAGGAGGTCAACCGCGGCTGAAGGCCGCTGCCCGGCTATTCTAATCAGTTGATGATCCTGTGGGAGCGATACCGGGATCTCTAGTATTCCGTTGATTTCAAACGGGAATATCGTTCCAACGCCGTGTGCCCTCAAGGATGTCGGGGACAGTATTTCCCAAGAAGGGCAGGACGAGTCGTAGTCGAAACCCGCCCTAGTCGCGGACTCTGCTAGTTCTCGGCTGTGTTGCAGCAGAGGTGCTCTGAAACCTCTAACCTCTCGACCGGTAAGTTGTTCTAGCCTGTTCTTGCACTCTCCTAGTCGACGGATCTTCTCGTCAATATTCAGAAATGTAAGCCGCCCGTCGTGTTTGGTGTCGTGACCTCCAATCTCTCCCGAGTTCTTCAATTTGTCTAAGGAGTGAACCGATAGAGGGTAACGGTCGCTCGGAAGGTTCCAGGACGAGCGAATCCGGAGGTTACGCTCAACCTCTAGCAATTGAGCTGTTCCTCTCTCCAAACCAGAGGCTCCTTCAACGTCGTGTGACACGACCAGAGCGTATGATTTTCCTCGCCTCCAGAAACCGATTCGAGGAATCGGACCAGAAGATATGACTAGGCTCGCCAAGAACAAAGTTCGAAGGCATTCGACGGGGGCCAGTTTCTCGTACACGCTCTCTCCAAGATCTTCCTTCGTTCGGAAGGATCGTTCCCTTACGAACCGAGGAATCGCTGAGTAGGAGAATGGCAGTCTAGTGGCCATCCGGAATTTCCAGCTAGGGGTCTCTTCAAAGCCGTCGTAGACTCTCTTGGAGAACTCGCCGACAAGATTCAACGAAAGGAGATAGACTCTCTCGCCTCTTACTTTGGTGAGAACCTGTGTGTTCCCTGACTTGAGAAGTGGTTCTGCATCGGGTCCTGAGAATTCACAGACATCGGTTCTGACGGATACGTTGGTGCCGGGGCCCGCCGGAAGAGAGATCAGGGAATTCCTTACAGATATTCCCAGTCCGTAGCTTCTAGCAATCCTCCCTGCTTCCTTCATTCCATTCGGAGATATTATCAGCGGGGAATCTTTCGGGTCAGAAGCCGTAGCATTGCCCGTAGCGAAAATCGCGGCTCCCTTGGTGCTGCTGTTGAGTTCGTAAGGTATCTTCCAGAAATCTGCGTATTCTCGCAGAATGTTGGATTCAGTGTCTGAGTCCGATTTCAAGACAACAGGTCGAGTCCGAGAGATCTGAATCATGGCTAGTGCCTTGCCCCGAGTCTCAGAAGGACTATTGGCGTCACTATTTGACGCCAGTCTTTCAAAGGAGATATGTGCGAATATCCCCTTTTCTGAGTTTGAGAATACGTCTTCGACACAGGACGTTCGGTGAACCTGTAGCCGAGAGTCAGGACCTTGTAGTGAAGGTAGTATTCCAGCTCGTATCCGTTGAGCCATTCCTGCGAGACGTTGATTTCTGGGTCTTGCAGCAATGCGGCCCTATACGCTCTGAATCCGTTGGTGACCTCGGTGCAGTGGACTCCCGTAAGTAGGGTCCAGGCGAAAGGGAACAAGCGCGTGAATATTCTTCGCAAGAATGGTGTTCGCTCGCCTCTTCCGCCTGGGAGGAATCTCGATCCCTGGACGTAGTCGAAGCCGTCTCGGATGATGGGGCTGGTTAGCCTCGGTATTTCCTGGGGGTCGTCCTTTCCATTTCCTGCCATGACTACGATAATATCGGCTCTCTCGGACAGTGCAGAGGTGTACCCTTGCTTGATCGCGTATCCAATGCCCTGCCTGACAGGGTTTTCGATGATTCGAATTGGAACCGTGGTCTGTTTCCTACTTGACTCTATCTCGGCCAATATGGCGGCATTAGGATTGTCGACAATTATATAGATCTGGTCGACAGAGTCGGGCGCAAACCTCTCGATCACGCGCCCAATCTTTCCGACTTCTCGATAGACCGGGATGATCGCAACGCGTCTCATCGACGAATTCTCTTACTGGGAAGTTTATGGCCGTTTATCTGCAAGGGGGGAGGTCTGTAGCCTACCACTTTCGCGGGGATTCCGATTGCGATAGCGTTGTCTGGAATGTTCTTTGTAACGACTGATCCTGATCCTATCAGCGCATTCTCTCCGATCCGCACTCCGGGATTGATTGTGCTTCCGGCCCCGATAGACGCGAACTGTTTGACCCTCGTGTTGAGCCTCGTCCACTGTCCCTGTGCTCGCGGATGTTTGTCGTTGGTGAACGTGACGTTTGGGGCAATAAACACGTTGTCTTCTATGACTACACCTGTTGGGATGAAGACGAAAGGCCGAATCTTGCAATTGTCGCCTACCTTGACGCCTTCCTCGATGTACACGTAAGAGTCTATCTTTGTGTTCTTGCCTATCTCGCAGCCGTAGAGGTTTACTTGGTCGTAGATTCGCGCGTTGCGTCCTATCTTTGCATTGTTGATGATGGAGTATTTTGTTGGCTTCATTTCCTGACCGGGATTTCAGGCATAAATGGTAATGAGACCTGTACTGTGCGGTCTTGGAACATAGACTCTCTTGAAGCTTCCAACAGGGAGACGACGCGGGCTCCAAGTATCCCGTCGGAATGATTCGCGTAGGGAGTAGAGTCTTGATTGTTCCGGATGCAGTCTGCGAAGTGAATGATCTCGCTAGCGAGCGTATTGCTTTGCACCACTGGGATCTCGCGTTTTCCCTGCGGTCCCTCGATGGAAAGTTTCTGCGTAACGCAGTCTAAGTGCGCCGTCCCTTCACTGCCTATGACGGTGACTTCCCGCCTCTTCTCCCTGTCGAGCCAGCTGACCTCGATGCGTGCCATTACCCCTCCCTTGTGCTCTGCCGTGATAAACGCTACTTCCTCATTCTGCTTCGTCCTGTATCCCCGCCCCTTGGCCGAGATCCTATCAGGCCATGAATCAAGAACATAGTTGCAGATGTCGAAAGGATGCGGAGCGAGGTCGGTTACGACTTCGCGTTGCAACTGTGGGCTCATGAACGCGGTCCATCTCAATCCCAGATAGTAAGGGTCGCCTATCCCGCCCTCTTCCAGCAAACGGCGGAGTTCGCGAACGCCGTTATTGAACCGGTGAATGTGTCCAACGCATAGAACGCGGTTGTTCTCCTTTGCGATCCTTACGAGTTCGTACGATTCCTCCGTCTTGAGTGTTAGCGGTTTTTCCACCAGCACATTCTTTCCTTGTCTAAGGAATCTTGAGGCTACTTCGAAGTGGGTACCGTTCGGTGTGCAGACATGGACCCCGGAAAGCGAAGGGTCAGACGTGAGTTCTTGATATCCCATCCTATAGCCAATGCCAGCACCGAATTCCTCCTGGCACTGAGCCAGCGACTGGGGAGAGCTGTCGACAATTGAATGAAGCTGGATCTGCCCGGTGGCTCGTCCTATCTCGAGTGTCTCCCGGATCACCTTTCTTCCCCAGTAGCCGGAGCCTATGACCGCTATTCGGAGAGGATTCATTCTTGAAAAAATCACACTCTGTTTAACAGTGCAACGATTGACTTCGTCGCGGCAAGACGACCTGCGGGGTAACTGGCAAGGTTCCGAGCCTCCCGCGCCAGATTGCCGGATTCTTACCCATATCTTCTACGCTGAATGTGCCGATCCCGATCTTTTGCTCTTAACTTAATCGGTGAGGAGGGATATTCGTCAATAAAAATATGTCTGAAGATATGCCTAGATACATAATGAATAGCGATATGTTCTTCAAGAAATCCGCGTTCGCGGCTGCTCTTCCTGCACTTCGCGAATTGAAGGTCTGAGAGCTCTGGTTCAATCATTGAATTCGTGATTTAACGGTTAGCTCGATCGATTCTCGACTGTCATGTACCGGCCTCCATCCTCTAGCTTTGAGTTTGCTGATGTCCAGGAGCATATTCTTCACATCTCCCAACCAGCCGCTTCCATCTCGCTGACCACCGGAAAGATTGAACCTTACTTCCTTCAGTCCCATCGTCTCAACTACCGTCGCGGCAATTTCCCTCACGCTGATCTGGTCGATAGAGCCGACGTTGAAAACCTCAATTGGCCTGCGGGCAGCTTTGACTGACGATAGTATAGCCTCGACAGCATCGTCGACGTAGAGATATGATTTGGTCTGGTTACCATCTCCTAGAATCTGAAGCTCTCTTGGGTCTCGAATTAATCTTCTAACAAAATCGTTCACTACCCCATGTGTACTCCTTGGACCCAATATGTTGGCGAACCTCAGGACTATACCCTGTCTGTTGAAGCTGTGGCAGTATGCGGAGATCATCGCCTCGCCAGCGAGCTTGGATGCACCGTAGAGTGAGATAGGCTCAAGGGGCGCATATTCCTCTGGGGTGGGAAGGGTCTTTGCCCTCCCGTAGATCGTGGATGTGGAGGCGAAGACGATCGTTGAAGCCTTGCTAGTTCTGAACGCTTCAAGCACGCAGTATGTAGCGTAGACGTTCTGTCGATAACATTGTTTAGGATTGTTTAGTTCCATCCTGACTTCGGGGTTCGCAGCTAGATGGAACAGAATGTCGCAGTCGCGAGCCGCTTTGCGAATCTGAGCGGGCCTAGTGCAGTCTCCTGATACGATATCAAATCTGCTCTTGCCAGTCTCATGCAAAAGCGGACTAATGTTCTTCCTTGAGCCTACGGTAAAGTTGTCGAATGCTCTTGCTTCCCAGCCCGCCGCTATCAAAGCCTCGCAAAGGCTTGATCCGATGAATCCAGCACCCCCCGTAACCAGCGCTTTCAAAAGGCTTTTCCTCTCTTCCCGAAATGAAATAACCCGCCCCTTAAATTGATGAAGAGCCGATAGAGCGGCTCACTCGGATTGGATAAAATCTGCTTCGAACCGGAATGGAGTGTTCAAGTGCCTCCCTTTCGTATGCTATAGGATGAACTGAATGTTCCCCGACCAACATCGTTTGAACCTAAAATACGGAATAAGCCGCAATAAAGGCGCATCCCAAGATATGTTTGGATACCCAAGGATCTATAGCTTGTCTAAGGTCAAGAATTGAATAAATAGCTGGCGGAGAAAACATCTAGCTAAGGATGCGATGTGGATCTCGTGGATAGTATAGTATTGGTGAGTCCACGATACCCCCCGTACATTGGGGGAGTAGAGACCCATGTCTCGCAGATGGCGAAGAGAGCCAGGAAATTCTTTGATCACGTGTCGGTGATAACCACGGACCCATCGTGGCATCTTGGGCACATTCAGAAGACTGCTGATGGACTGACTATTCATCGGATCCGATCCTTTGCCCCTAGCGAGAATTATCACTTCCCTTCTCCCATCGAGCTCTTCGCACAACTGAAGGAATCGCGTCCGCAAGTGCTTCACATACATGCCCTCCATGATCTTCCGGGCCCGGTTGCAGGTTTCATGGACTCTCAGAGTTCTCTCATTTTCACCCCTCACTATGTCGGAAGGATCAATTCGAGACTTGGCAGAGTCCTATTCAAAGCGTATCGGCCTCTAGTCCACAAACTGATCAAGAAGGTTCCGAGGATTATTTGCACGTCTCGTTTTGAAGCGCGCTTGATGGCCGCGACTTTTCCGGACTCTTCGGCAAAGATCGAACTTATCCCAAACGGTGTTGACCGCGAGTTTCAGGAAAAGTACCCTTGGAGAGAACCTGCAGAGCCGAGGATTCTCTACGCGGGACGATTGGAGAGGTACAAGAACGTAGACAAGATCCTGAGGGCTGTCGCACAACTACAGCCAAAGTATGAAGACCTCAAGACAACAATCGTGGGCAGAGGCCCCTTCAAACCGGAACTGTTGAAGCTGGCTGCGAGCCTCAAGGTAAACGGTGGAGTAGAGTGGCTTGAAGGCTTGACGCGTGACGAGCTCTTCGAGCTCTACTCGTCGGCTACCGCCGTAATCGTTCCTTCTGAGTCTGAGAGTATGGGCGTGGCAGCAGCAGAGGCTATTGGCGTTGGCGCGCCAACAATCGTCGCAGACGCGTCGGGACTCGCCGAGTTCGTCGAGGAGGGCCTCGCTCAGCCTATCGAGCCGCCTGTGACTTATGTGAAGCTCGCTCAAAAGATTGAGGAGGTTCTAGAGGATCCCAAGCGGTTCTCGCCAACTGGAATGAAATCGCCTTTGATCAAGACATGGGACGAGGTCGCGGAACAAACCTATCGCTCGTGTGCATCATGACACCCATGCTAGGAGGAGTCTCCGAGTGAGCTTTCTCGAAAATCTGGGGATTGTGAAAACGGCTAGAAGAGAGGCTGAATCAGTTCTACTCCTCAAAGCCTTGATCCAGAAGCAGGCCCTTCGTCCAGTAGACAAGAATCGATTCATAAAATTGGCAGAGAAAAACAAGGTAATCTTGAGAGCAGCACCGCTTCTAGACGCGCCAGATGGGGTCGTCAAGAAAGCGAAGATGGAGGCCGATGAGGCGATGCGCCTCTACGATCTGATGAGCGACGAATTCGAAAGGATAGGAGTCCCTTTCGTCGTGATAAAATCATTTGACTCGCTTCCAGATATCGGTCACGACCTCGACTTTCTCTTACCTGACTCTTCAGGATTCCGGAAGGCTGAGAAATTGCTGCTCGGCAAGATGAAGGTTCGGCCTCAGCCGTTGACGCACTGCGACAGGCTCGTGGGCAAGTTTAGCTGCTTCCTTCCGGGCTTCGACCACGACTTCGAGCTCTACCCTACGATCAGCCAACTTGGCGAAGAACACGTGGAGCCCAGCAATATTCTCAAGGGTCGGAAAATCGAGAGTATCAAAGGCAAGAATGTCTGGGTGACCTCTGACAAAGATCGAGTTCTGATAAGAATAATTCACGCAATGTTCCGGCACAACTTTCTGAAACTATCGGACATCATAGACTTTGAGGTTTTGATGCGCAACTGCACTACGAGAGAGATTCTCGACGAAGCGCAGAAAGCGGACATCGGAGATGCCTTTCTCTTCTTCATCGAGTCTATCGACCGATTCCTTACCGCATGCAACGTCCTGGATCCTAAGATGAAGGAGATGAAAACAGAAGGCGAAAAGAGGTTTGGAAGGGATCGGCTTGGAGTCTTTCGGAGAGACAGGCTCGTCCTGCCCTACCGGATACCCACTATGGCGCTCATTATGATTTTCCTTCTCAAGGGAGTCAGAGAGGCCTCGAGAGGGAGATGGCAGAGCTCGCTGAAATGCCTTGTATCTCCCCCTCTACTCTTGCTGGATTTCGTCAACGCTGTCTTCGGGTTCAAGCTGCTCCGAGGGCGGTTATGGTAGCGTGAAGACGGTACTGGTAACTCTGAGCGGGACGCACGGGAGTGGAAAGTCGACAAACGCGGGCAGGGTCTACTACTTGCTGAACGGATCGGGAAGAAAATTCTCCTACATACGGCACCAGGACCTGCTCGACCCTTTTGGTTTCATAGTTAGGAGAATGGCGAGGATTCTTCATCTGGACGTGAACTACCTTGAAGGAACTGCCCCCGTCAGGCTTCTATGGTCATTCTACTTTCTCTTCATCTACTATCCCCTTCTGGCGGGCGGAATAGGTCTGAGACGTCGCGTGGGGTACAGCGTCGTCGCAGACCGGTATCTCTACGACCTAATTGTCGGGTTTTGGGGGGTCAAACAGAGAGTCCCATTGGAGCATGTTCTGATATGGGTCCTTCCCCGCCCTGACGTCTCATTCGTCTTCGAGGCTGACGAGCGAAGGATTCTAGCAGACAGGCCAGAGCACTCAGCGGAATTCATCAGAAACGAGAAGAGGCTGTACAACCGACTGGCAGAGCAATTCCATCTAACGAGAATTAACACGTCAGAATCCATCCAGTCGGTTTGGAAGCGCGTGGTCACAGAGATAGAAGCGTCAATGGAAAATCTTCCTGATGGAACAGACAGACCGAGGGGCTATGAACAATGAAAGCTATGGTCATCGGCCTCGACGCAGCATCTCCTTCTCTAATAGACAGATGGGCTGACCATCTACCGAATATCCGATCGCTGTGCAGCACTGGTGTTCACGGAGTACTAAATTCCATAGTCCCACCCTCTAGTGTGCCTGCGTGGCAGTGCTTCGCGACCGGCAAGAACCCGGCCAAGATCGGAGTCTGGGGATTCCTCTCAATCGGACCCGATAGAAAGCTAAGACATGCAAGGACGCCTCAAGACATCGGTTGCATCTGGGACATTTGTGGAAATGCGGGATTCAAGGTCGGAGTCTTCAACGTACCTGGAACGTTCCCACCGTATCCTGTAAACGGATTCATGGTGTCCGGATTTCCAACACCTCCCGGAAAGCCATGGGCATATCCAAAGGAAGTGATGCGAAGACTGGACAAGGCGGTCGACGGCTACGAAGTCGACGTTCCCTTAACCAAGCCCTCAGAAATGAAGGGTGGAGAAGAAGCTTACCTCATACAAGTGGAACGCCTCCACACCAAAAGCGTCGACTCGGCCAAACTGCTATTGGAATGGTACAAGCCCGAGCTGTTCGTGATGACGCTTCAGGGAATCGACCTGGTGCAGCACGACTTCAGCCGGTACATGAACCAGCCCGGTTCTGAACACACCGACGTGGTCAGAGACTGGTACATCAAAGTAGACCAGGCGGTCGGAGAGCTGAGGCGACTGGCGACACAAGACACTACTTTCTTGATTCTCTCGGACCACGGATCGATCCCGATCAGTACATCATTCCATGTCAACGAATACCTCAGGTCCCAAGGGATACTGAGAACCAATCAGACAACAGAAAGAAGGAATCATGATTTGAACAGTAGCCTTCGAAAGCTGATCCTCAGAACACTTCCACCAAGCGCGATCAGTACTCTCTACCGGGTGGTGCCGGATTCGTGGTCGCACAGGCTCACAGTCTCGGCTCAGTTTGAGAGGATGCTTACACAGCTCGTCAGAAGCATAGACTGGAAGAACACAAAAGCGTTCTCGACTGGCGGCCCACAGGCAGCCATATTCATCAACTCCCGAGACTATGATGGCGGCTCTCTACGGGATCCGGGAAGAAGATCCGAACTGCTGCAGGATCTCCGTAACAAGTTTGGTAATCTCACTCATCCCAAGACGGGGGAAAGAATACGAGCCGTGTTTCACGTCAGAGAAGACACGTTCGAAGGTCCTTACCGATTGGAAGCTCCAGATCTTGCCGTCGAACTATTCTCACAAAGTGAGAAGATACACATCAATATCAAGTTCGGCTCTGGAGACTTGTGGAGCTTTTCGCCCCACCTCTCTTCTGAACACGTCCGAGAGGGATTCTGGGCAATGTCTGGACCGGGTATTAGGCAGGGCCGGGTAGTAGACGCGAGCATCCTCGACATGGCTCCTACACTTCAGAAAATATTTGGGCTCAGCATTCCCGACGATGTCGACGGCAAAGTGGTGCAGTCAATATTCGAAGAACATCTTGTCGCCAGGATTCCGAGCTAGCCGCAATCATCGAAATCACGGCTTATCTCTCACATTTTCGACGTCAGCAACATTCTCTCGAATCATTCGGCCGATTATGAGCTCCGCCTCCTTCTTTACAGCTGGTTGAGTCTCAACGACCACTAATCCTTGAGAAGGTTGTCCGTATAGCACGAGCCCTCCATCCGGGGACTCTACTATGCACGGAAGGGCTAGAAGATCCTCCTCCCCCTCGACATAGATGACAACATCTTCCTCTCTCATGGCCTGCTTGATGACCTCCCAGGATCTCATTGAAATCACCCCAGCCGGATTCCTGACGTGGTATGTTTTTCGAGCTTTTATCGCGAACGAGCGAGCGGGTTTTCGCATTGAGATATGATCAATTATCCTCAGGTCGACCGGGATTCCTGCTGCAAGGGTCTCTTGTGAGACCACGTCTCCGACCGCCGTTACTCTGCTCGGATGGTTTCTTCTCACCAGCATATTCAGTTCGGGCATTGTCTTGGATGGGTCTCCTGGAAGCAGCTTTCCGAACGGCTCCTTCAATCTCGCGAGGTCGGCCTGGTTCGGTCGAAGCTGAATCATCTACTCTCCTTGGGCGGAGAGTCAACATTGATCACGGGAGGGCCGCTACCCACAAGAGTGTTGACAACAACTAGCTCGTGGTCCTTGTTTGGATTCAGATCCCTGTGAACTAGGCCCGCCGGGATGTGAAAGAAGTCTCCAACACTCAGGTCAGCTATTTCCTTTTTTTTCAGAAAGTACTCGAGTTGAAGTCGACCTGAGACGATGAATCCGTAGAGTTGACGAGTCCCGTGATGATGCCATCCCGAGACGACTCCAGGAGCGACCTGTGACTGCGAGACGATAGTAGTCTCCGATTCGAACGCCTTTTTTCTAACGATGCCTTCAGTCGAATACCCGGCTCCTAGTTCAGAGCCTCGAACGACCTCGATGCGAGACATGGTTCACTAGTTATCAGAGAGTGCTACTAAGACTTAGCTTCATCCTGCAAGCTCAAACATTTGAGAAGTTGACAAGAGCGACCATGATATCTACTTCCTACCCGGAGATTTGGTTAGGAGTGTGCAGCCGATAGATCTTCGAATTGCCGATCTTGGTCAGGTGAAACTGGCTTATGTTGAAGCTGGCAGCGGCGAACCGGTAGTATTTGTTCATGGAATACCGACCGATTATCGTGCTTGGAACAGCCAGATTGGATCCTTCTCTGGCAAGCATCACGTGATCGCTTACAGTCGACGCCTCGCCCAGCCGAATCAGAACACCCTGGACTATGAGAGGAGCACGATCGAAAACAATTCCGCAGATCTTGTCGGCTTCATCGAAGAACTCGGGATTTCCCCCGTTCATTTGGTAGGCCACTCCTACGGCGGGTTCGCTTCGGCGTTCTGTGCATCGACCAACCCACAATTGATTCGGACTCTCACACTGATTGAGCCAGCAGTCTCAACTATTTTGCTGAAGAATCTAAAGAGTAAGTTAGAATTCCTAGGCCTATTGTTCGCACATCCTTCGATAGCCATCTCAGCCGCCAAGTTTCAACGAAACTCATTGGACCCCTCGCTTAGCGCTTTCCGCCGGGGAGATTTCGATGCCGCGCTCAGATACAATCTTGACGGCATCATGAATCGGCATGGAGCATTCGAAAGGTTTCCCGAACCAGAGCGCACGATGGTGAAGGAGAATGAGAGAACGGTTGGAGAATTAACGGCCGAGGTCCCGGTGTTTAGCAGTGAAGATGCGTCGAGGATATCCGCGCCAACACTTCTGATCCACGGAACCGAGAGCCCGAAGGTACTGCACGCCATCATAGACCGCCTGGGAAAGGCGATTCCCAAGAGCGAAATCTCAACGATATCTGGAGCCGCACACTTCCCGCACATCGAAAAACCTCAGGAGTTCAATCAACTAGTGCTAGGGTTTCTCTCGAAGCACTCCTCTAATTGATGAGAATCGAATCTTAGGGCAGCTCAGTTGGAAGTCTACCTCGTCGATGGCACCTACGAGCTTTTTCGCCACTTCTACGCTATGCCTCCCCACTCGAACGGGCGGGGTGAGGAGGTCGCGGCGACGCGGGGAGTGTTGGGAAGTATTGCTGGAATGCTTGAATCAGGAGTTACACACATCGGGGTCGCGACCGACCATGTGATCGAGTCCTTCCGCAACGATCTCTGGCCTGGGTACAAGACGAGTGACGGCGTCGATCCTCGCCTACTTGCACAATTTCCCCTGCTCGAAGAGGCCCTGAAAGCCATGGGGGTCGTGGTCTGGCCGATGGTCGAATTGGAGGCGGACGACGCTCTCGCCGGTGCAGCGTTGTCTCTTAGCAGAATCTCTGCAGTGTCCCGTGTTTACATCTGCACCCCAGACAAGGACTTGGCACAGTGCGTGAGCGACGATCGCATAGTCCAATTGGATCGCCGAGCGCGACAGGTCCGGAATGAAGCTGGGGTCCGTGAAAAGTTCGGCGTCTCGCCAATGTCCATTCCTGACTATCTCGGGCTTGTTGGTGACACTGCGGATGGGTATCCCGGTCTTACAGGGTGGGGTGAGAGGTCCGCTGGGGCGGTTATCGGTTTCTACGAACACCTGGAAGCTGTTCCTAGATCAGCCGTGGACTGGAAGGTTACTGTTCGGAGAGCTGACCGTCTTGCTCAGACTCTCCGAGAGAACTTCAAGCTCGCATTGCTATTCCGAGATCTCGCCACCCTGCGAACGAAAGAACCGAGGATCCGCTCAGTAAACGGGATTCGTTGGCGCGGACCTGGCCCTAGCTTTACCGCCATATGCGAGCGACTGGATGATCCGCAACTAGTCAACCGGGTCGCTGACATTGCCGCTAAACGGCAAGCCAAGACTCACAGTTCAAGCCATCGACAAGAGGCCTAATGTAACTCGTCTGGAAGTCACGCTTCTTGGTCGAAATGTCAACCGGCAAATTGTTCTTCGAAGTAGCTGCATCTCTAGACGGCTTTATCGCTCCAGAAGGAATGGATCTGGCCCACGCGAACCATCCAGAATTCAAGCAGTGGATGAGCCAATGGACGAAGTTGCAGAACTGGGTCTTTCAGCAACAGTTCTTCCGGAAAAACCTCAAGCTCGGCGACGGCGGTGAGACTGGCCGTGATAATCGAATGTTGGAAGAGACCTTCAACCGCACAGGCGTGAGCATCATGGGAAAGAGAATGTTTGACGGGGGAGAACGATTCTGGCCGGAAGAAGCGCCCTTTCACACACCAGTCTTCGTCTTGACTCACCAAGTGCGCAAGCCCTGGGAACGGCCAGGAGGCACCACTTTCTACTTCGTCAATGAGGGGATAGACGGTGCACTTGGACAGGCGCGAAAAGCCGCGGGCAACCGGGACATAAGAATCGCGGGAGGCGCAAATGTCATTCAGCAATATCTTAACGCTGGATTAGTTGACGAGTTTACAATCCACTACTCACCAGTATTCTTCGGTCACGGAGCGCAGCTGTTTTCGAAAACAAGTAAGGACATTCGCGTAAAGATCAAAGAAGCATTTCCATCCAAGGAAGTTACGCATGTTACGTTCGAAGTAGAGAGGTGAACGATTCGATTCTGTTCTACTAACGGCTCGTCTTAGATAGAACCACAGAGATTCCCGTAGGCGGTGGCGTCGCGCAGCGTGACGAGAGTGTATAGGATCCATGCGATCAGCGCTACGACTCCTACGGCTGTTAGCCCTACGGTGAACAGTATCAGAGCCGGCTCCAATATTATGAATAGTGTCCCTAAGAGCCAGAATAGTGCTCCTCTCTGCATGCTTGCACGTTTCTTAACGTTGCTCAGCTTCAACACTCCTACTCGGTAGTAGTAGAGTCCTGACAGGCTGAATGTTAGGATAGTCAGAATTATGATTGTCAGGGTAAGCTGGAATAGGGTCGGGTCAATCCGCCCCGAGGAGTATTGTGGGTAGAGGAAGAAGAGCAGGAACGTGAAGACGGCAATTGTCGACCCTACAAGGGTCCCAGCTCGGTTCACGTTCGCGGCTGCCAGATCAAGGTCCAACCAGCGTTCTTCCTTGGAATCGGACACTGAATAGGCCTCTTCTACGAGTTCGCTCGAAGCACCTCTCCAGTATTAAGGTAGTCGAAAAATCCCGCGAGGACCATCAGTCTAGACTAGTAGCCTTCGATTTCGCGTTTCATGCGTGCAAGCAGATCTACTGCGTTATCTGCGTAGCTGCCGATCCACCGGTCGTGCAGTTCTTTTATCGGGAGCGGGTTGATGTAGTTCCAGCGAAGACGCCCCTCGCGCTTCACGATAACTAGGTCGGCTTTCACGAGAGCGCGTAGGTGTTGCATCACGGTGCACCTGTCTAACTGCTTGAAACGCTGTACCAACTCGCCGGTTGTTCTGCTTCTGACTTTGAGCAAGTCCAGTATCTCGCGTCTTAGAGAGTTGCCTAGTGCCTTGAGAATCAGATCATACTTTTCTTCCCGTGGCATGCTACCACCTCCAATGTGAGACGTGTGTGCGAAGATTCAAGGCTGAAAGTTGAGTAGTGGACAAAGTGTTATAAAGATATAACATGTCGGCAGGTCTGAGATAGCTATGGGGATGGACCTGAGATTCACAGTTCAGACGAAGATCCAGAAACCTGTAAGCGAAGTGTTCGACGCTGTATACAACCCAAAGAAGCTCAGCAAGTACTTCACGACCGGAGGAGCCGACGGGCCGTTAGACGAAGGAAAAACCGTGATGTGGAGCTTCAACGATAATGGGAACAAGATCCCTCCTTTCCCAGTGAAGGTGAAAAAGGTGGTGCGGAACAAGCTGATCCAATTCTCATGGGAGGCTAGCCAAGGGGTCTACGACCCGAAGACTGGCTCAATGCCGACCGGCGCTGGATACGACACTCTCGTCGAGGTTAGCTTCGAGCCTCTCAACGCGAACGAGACGCTCGTGAAGATCGTAGAAGGGAAGTGGAGGCCTACCAAGGGCGGTCTGCATGGCTCATACCAGAACTGTCAAGGCTGGACGCACATGAGCATGTGTCTCAAAGCCTACTTGGAATACGGTATCAACCTCCGGAAAGGATCTGTTTGAAAAAGTTCTGAAATCACAGGCAGCAGTCGCGAAAGCCTGGTACGATCTACCTCTTCGCAACAGGGATGGGTTCGTAATCGAGCCGGACGACTCCGTTCTTGTACGCCTTGCTTGCGTTGAGTTCGAGGTTGAGCCGCTTTTCGCCGCGGAAGAATGGCTTGCCGCTTCCGAGTAGCGTGGGGTGTAGCCAGATATGGAACATGTCGACGAGACCGGCCTCGGCTAGGCTCTGCACAAGTTTAGGGCTGCCGAACGTGACGATATCTTTTCCAGGCTTTTCTTTCAGCTTGCGAATCTCTCGTAGGGTGTCGCCTCGGAGTAGGGTGGCGTTGGCGTACTTGCCCCATGGGGTTTCCTTGAGAGTATTCGAAGCGACCAGCTTTGGTGTATTGTTCATTACCTCCGCGCCGGGAGAGGTCGTTTCAGTCTGGTTTGGCCACGCGCCTGCCATGATCTGGTAAGTCTGACGGCCTAGGAGGAAGGTCCCCGCGTTGGCCTGTAGTTTACTCATGTCAGCTCCCATGCCCTCGATGTCGAAATTATTGATCACCCAGTCCATCTCCTCTCTGGGACCAACAACGAATCCATCTAGAGATAGGAACATGGAGACGACAACTTTACTCATGGGTAACAGAATCCTCCCGACAGCAGGACTTCCATCCACCCAGTCCAGCTTATTTCTTTGTTTTCGGCTGCAAGAATTCCAGGATCACCCTGTTCGCAATGCTTGGCTTTATGACAATAAGAAGCACGTAGTCTCAGTCCCCAGATTCATTCTTCTGGAAATCTGCGAGCTTTTCTATGGAGCGGCGAATGATTCGCTGAGTTTTCTTGGTGGGCCCGCCCGGATTCGAACCGGGGACCGTCAGGTGTCTCTTGCCGTGGCTATGAGCCTGCCGCTCTTTCAGTCCGTTGGATGTGAAACCTGGCTGAGCTACGGGCCCTCAAACCGGTGCCCTATGATCTGAAGTTTTAATGTTTAGTGAAATAGGTCAACGCTGAGCAGGATAGCGATTCCTACAGAGCGTTGCTGAGCGTCGCGGGGCAAGTGTAACTTGGCGTTTTCTTCACCAGTAACGATACAAGCTTCAACAGAGCAGTTCTACACGTTGTTCAGTACACGAAGGTTCACGGTTTGCGATTCCGGCGATTTCTCAAGAACGAGCGCGGTATTGACACCATTATCGCTTCAGTTCTAATGGTTGCCATTGTCGTAATCGCATCTGTAATGGTCTATATCTACGCGACGGGTCTATTTGGCGCAATTGCGACTCCTCAGAAGGTAGCGACAGAGTCGATTAGCCTGGAATACGCATCCTTCACTTCGAACAACACTGTGAACCTCTCCATCAGAAACATTGGCACTACTCCGATAACACTGAAGTCATACTACGTGAATGATTACACAGGGAACCAGTACACTAGAGCAAACTGGTCTGGACCTATGTTCAATGCCACAACTCAGACAAACGCGATAATCGTAATTTCGTCAGCGTGCCCTAGCTGCACTGCCAGCGGAACCGCGTTCGTCTTCCAGTCAGGATATCCCTATACGATAATAATGGTCACTGCTACGAATGAACAATTCTCCTTCATGATCACTCGATAATGCATCGCAATCAATCAGAACATCCGACGGTCGGATTTCTAATGCTTTAGTTTACTGAAGTTAGAAATAGCGTCGTCCCGGTTCGGATTCGAATCGGGAGAACCCCACAAGTGAGCAGAGTCCTCAGAAACTATGCGGGTCTCACTATCACTTGCGTTGTGGGCGTAGCTTTTGTTCTAATATTCGCAGCCTCATCCACATCCTTCTCTTCCCTGACGCTAATTCTCGCCCTCTTCACTTTCGCCTCCGTAATTGCTGCAGCCATGATGATTGCCTGGGCTGCTGAAGCATCACAGTACTCTATCAGCCAGGGTCTTGCATTGGCGATTGTAGCAATCGTCCAGACGCTTCCAGAGTTCTTTGTCGAAGGAGCCATTGCCTGGAACGCGGGACAAGATCCTGTCGGCTGGCTTCCGAACGTGACCGCGAACTTTACCGGAGCGAACAGATTACTCACAGGGCTCGGATGGCCTCTGATACTGTTCACGGCTATGCTTTCGAGAAGTGGGAATAAGCGATCTGGACTGCACGTAATTGCGCTGCGCAAGGAACAGAGCATCGAAGTCGTGTTCATGCTTGGAGCAACCTTGTACTATGTCCTGATCTGGCTCAGAGGTTCCCTAGAACTCATCGACACCTTCGTCCTCCTCGCCGCCTTCCTGGGCTATCTCTGGATGTTATCGAGGCTACCGTCCGAGAGGCAGGACCCCCGGGAAGCGCTTGACGCATCGCCCCGTGCGATAGTTGAACTCAGAACAAGAAAGCATCGAATCATCGCCATCCTATGTCTCTTCAGCTTCTCCGGGCTGGTCTTCGTATTCATCTCGACGCCTTTCGTGGACTCGATCAATACTATTGCAGTAGCCCTGTTCGGCGCGGGTGCAGGATTCTTCTTCATTCAATGGATCGCCCCATTTCTGTCCGAGTTCCCTGAGAAAGTGACTGCGTTTCACTGGGCACGGAAGATCAAGCTTGCGCCCATGGCTCTGTTGAACTTCGTCTCATCGGCTGTAAACGAGCTGACGGCCCTCGTTGCAATCATTCCAATAGTCTTCGCTCTCAGCATCGGAGCTATCGGACCGGTCTCTCTAACAGCTCACAGGGACGAGGTGCTGCTGACTATGGCTCAGTCGCTCTATGCTTGCGTTTGCCTGATGGATTTGAAATACGATGTTAGAAACGCGCTGCAGCTCTTCGGCCTCTGGTTAGTATCAACAGCATTCGTAGAGACCAGATTCGCAATTTCAATCGTCTTCCTTCTCGCGTCCCTGGTCGAATTGATTATCCAGCGGCGCCGCATCACTGTATTCAGCTCGTTCAAACAGACCCTTCAACAATACTTCTCGCGGCACTCCTGACGAGTAATGAATAACCGCACTTTGAAGCTTGGTAACTATCCTGAAAGGTCAGATTGTTTCTTTGACCTATCATTTCTCCTAAAAATTCCCTTCAAGAGTCTCCTGATCATCCCTCGTCGGCCTTCAACAAGAACTTCCTCCCAGTCGACCCTCATCAACAGGATGGCGACTAAGACCACGATCACAGCTGACAGTATGGACACGTAGAGACCGCCGCCCAGAAGGTCCTCGAGCCCTCCCTGAGAACTCCTTGCCGCGTAGGTTATCAGTATCGTCAGAACAAACTTTCCTGAATAGAGCGCGATGAACGTTTTTACCGGACTATACTTGATAATTCCGAGAGGCACAAAGACGATATCGTCAGGCAAGGGCAAGGCCGCGAAAACAAGTGCGAGGAGGAAGGAGCTGCCGCCCACGAGTTTTCTGAACGAGTCGAACCTTGCGGCGCGTCCACTCAGCGCTCGTCGAGCTCCGTATCCCACCCCATAGCTTACGAATTTTCCTATAGAAGCTCCCAATGCGGATACGGCCGCTATCTGAAAGAGCCCCAGACCGGGGAAGCCGGATGCGATGGTGATCACGAACAGCAGATACGGTACGGGGAAGAATGGGATCATGTTGCCTATGATGCTCACCAGAAAGACAACGAGGATCGGGTTGCCCCCAACGAGAACCATGATTGCGCCTACGATGTCGAAGGCCATTCTTGGCTAAGACCATCGACAACCCAGCAATAAGTCCGTACGTCCTGTGGAATCCCGCATAGATCTCAAGCTTCTCGAAGGGCGGATCCCGAGAGCCTCTGCGTATTCGAATCGTGATCAACACAAATGGCTCGAGCCCAGAATCTTCCTGTCCTTCGCCGGAAAGTGCTTTAGCTGTAGAGAGAGCACGTCTCCAGCCAAGCCCAACTTATGACCACGACCTTTCTCTTCGATCTAGCAATCGCGGTCGCAGCAGCCCTCCTCTTCAGTCTACTCTTCTACAAACTTCGACTTCCAATGATCGTAGGACAGCTAGTGGCGGGAATGGTCGTAGGACCCTTCGGTCTCGGCCTAATCCGAGACACAACAGCCATTGACTTTCTCAGTACTCTAGGAATAATTCTGCTGCTATTCGTAATAGGTCTCGAGCTAGATCCTCGCCATCTCAAGAGCGTCGGATCAAAAGCCATAGTACTCACCACTGTAGAGTTTCTCGTAGCCTTCACACTTGGCGTTCTCTCAGGACTCGCTGCAGGATGGAACCTTGGCACTTCTCTGTTCCTAGGTTCGGTACTAGGCTTGAGCAGCACGGCAATCGTGGCGAAGATTGTCGCCGACCGGACTCATGAACACGGCGAAAGCCTCGCCGCTACAATAATGATGGTTATGGTCGTCGAGGATCTAATAGCTGTCTTTCTACTCTTCCTCACACCAGAGCTTGCCAGCGGAAACCAAGTTCAAGCCGCGGCATTTTTGATTGTAACTGGCAAGGCCGGCTTCCTCTTCCTTACCACCTTTGGTTTCAGCAGGTACCTCGGCCCGAGAATCATCAACCGAGTAAGCCAGTACGAGATCGAAGTTGGAGAAATCTCATTTCTCCTAGCTCTATCATTCGGGTTCCTCTTCGGAGTCTTATCCGATTACCTTGGCTTCTCACCGGGCATAGGCGCCCTGCTGACAGGATTCTTTCTGCCGGTCAAGCATTCCCGTTACGTGAGGGAGAAGATTCTGCCTCTCAAAGAAGCCTTCATCGTGTTCTTCTTCCTCTCCATGGGGGCACTCATTGATGTTAGGGCTGCACTGTCCGTAGGGCTTCCACTGGCCATCATACTAGGAGCAGCAATCTTCGGAAAACTAGTCGGCGGCTCACTGGGCGCACGTCTGGCAAAAACCGGGGTCCCATTGCTCATAGGCAGCATACTAGTTCCCCGCGGAGAATTCTCACTAGTGCTCGCCAAAGCCGGAGTTGATTCCGGTATCGTGAGCTCGCAACTCTACCCGGTTGCAGGATTGGCGGTCCTGGCTACGACTCTCGCATCGCCAATAATTGAAAGGTCGCTGCACTCTTCTAGAACTGAGAAATTGGTGACGGAGTCTTAACAGCGGACCGACTTTGGATGGTGGTTAGGATTTCTCAGGGAGAGATGCTTCTTGACAACAACTGCATACGGTGCAGGTTGGTGACATAGGGCTGATTGAACCATCATCGTGCAACAGGAACACTTCATGTCTAAGCATCGGCCTCGGAGGCCATGACGGCAGTCTTGGCAGGAACAGCTGCTTCCAGAACCCGTGAGAATAATGAATCCCGTCGGCCCGGTCTCAGAACGCTTCTTCTTCAAGCCAAACTGGATAATTAACTGGATAAGCTGTTTAACTGGTTGCCGTTACCGAGAATCACTTGGCCAACGTCAGAACTCCTAAGGCTTACGAAAAACATGCGTGGACGCTTCTCTTCGCATTCTGGACACTCCACTTCGTCCTATCGGTGCGCGACTTTTTCCCGAGTTTGCAAGACTTCTGCCTAGCGTGTCTGCCTGGGGCACAGACCGCGATACAGACTTCAACTGGTATGAGCTGGAGCCAGCTGGCCTCGACGAATCCGAGACTCGCCAGTTTCTTCGGCTCCACACTCATCGATGACGGAATCTCAGAGTCGGCCTAGCTATTTTCGGAATGTTCGTCTCACTGACGAGTTTTAGGAGCGGCGAGAAATGGGCCTGGTACGTGTCGTGGTTGATGCCGATTGGAATTCTCCCTGCTCAGCTCAATGTATACCTGTTAACCGGGTCCGTAATGGTAATCGTGCTAGCCATCGTGTTTGTCGTGGTATCTCTTCTGGCCGTCTTCCTCCCGTACAGACAGTTCTTTCCCAAGAAGATGTTGCCCGTTTCCTAGAATCTTTTTGACCCAGTTCCAGAGGTCAGCCTTATCCTTTAATAAACGGAGTTTCCGGATTGCCGTTGCCGCCGGCTAGAAGCGGGCCGCCGTTCCCTCAAACAGGGGCGCGAGCTCAGTGGTAGAGCAGCGGGCTCAGCTCAAAACTGAGGCTGAAGCTGTTAAAGAAAGCCACTGCAGCAACCCGTTGGTCAGAGAGCCCACAGGACGGGCCCGGCCAGAGGTTCGAACCCTCTCGGCGGCGCCAAAACTTCAACGAAATTGAATCTAATTTGAACAGGTCTTCCGTGGTAGTCTTCGTCCGGGGTCCGATCGTGTCCCATTCACAGAGCAAAGGCTTCTTCTCTAAGCGTCCCGATCTTCCTCGGCGAACATGAGTATCGACGGCCGCGACTCCAGCAGGTTTCCCGTGGGTGGTGGGTTTCTTAGAGGACTACCTTTCTGGCTTGGCGCTGTTATCGTTAGCTTCGTTCCGACAAAAACACTTTCGACAATAGACTTTGTGCTCGCTCCTCCGCAGGGAATTGGAAACCTAATCTTCGATGATGCTCTCTTTCTCTCCCTCATTATGCTCTACTTCCTGTACGCGATGCGATACATTACTAGAAGAATAGATCGATTAGGCGAGTACGTGAAAGATATGAGCATTGGGAACACGGCGTTACACTTGGGAACGTCCTACCGACTGTCAAGAGTTTTCCTAATTTGGATCATACTCCTCGGAATCATCACACTACTCTCGCCCATTCCCGCGACAATTGAAAAAGTTGCCTTGGAACAGATTCCCGTCTTCGCATATTTCTTCCTCATCCTAGCACTCTTCCTATGGACGTACGGCTCTTCCATGCTTGCGATATATCGAGCCGGTAGACTTCCGTTTCAGCTGAAACCCTTCACTGAAGACAGAACCCTCGGATTGAAGCCGTTCGGCACCGCCTCCATGAGGCTGGCAAGTGTCTACGCCATCTTCCCGATAATCGTAACAATCACCCAACTCTTCAAAATCAACGTGGAAGTTCCTGGTGGGGTAACAGTTGAGCCGGGACACTTCGAAGCGGGCACTGCGATTTTCCTGGGCGGACTGATACTCGTTGGAATCGCCCTCTTCCTCCTTCCCTTAGTTGGCATCCACCGTCGGCTCCAAGAGGCCCAGCGTCGGGAGCTCGATTGGATAACGCCACGTTACACTACTCTTGTCCAACGACTGAAAGATCGAATGTCGCGTTCAGACCACTTGGAGAGCGCGGACGAGAAAGACGCTTTGGCGAGTGAGCTCTCAGCTGTTCGTCAAGTCGAGAGTGACATTCACAGGATTCAGACCTGGCCCTTCGACATCGGAGTCATCACCCGACTCGCAACCGTTCTGGTTCTGCCTCCAATTCTCGGTGTAATCGCGAGAATAATGATCCTCATATTCCTCCACATATAGAATGAAATCAGCGATTTCACGGTTACCGGGGACCGAGAACCATTTCAACCCAAAGCCTAGGAAATCGTAGTTCGAATAACTGATGAGCAAGAGGAAGGATGCGCCATTCGGTCGTCTCCGATATCTCTACATGGGAACCTCTAATGTCCAGAAAGACGTCTTCCAGGTAGACAATTTGAAAGCGGTATCAGAGGAGCTCCGACAGAGGGGCTGGAAGCCCGAAGGAGAACGGTTCGAAATTCCCGAAGGCCCGTGTTACAGGTTTAATGATCCAAGCGGCAACCCGCTCGCTCTCCTACAAATAACAAGACCCAACGTACTCGGAATAACCACTGAAGAGACGGAATGACACTACTGGACTACCTCAACAGAATTTGCTTTGTATTGGTGGCTACTAGGAAACGCGGACGGGATCAAATTTGACGAGGAAGATTACGGTGAACATGTACATGACTCTCGACGGATACGGCGAGTTTCCCAAGTATCCCGGGTCCGACGTTCCTTCGAAGGAACCTGGTGAGGGTTTCACTGACATGTGGATCAAACGATATGATTCGGTGGACACGATCTTGTACGGTCGGAAATCCTACGAAGGTCACGTTGCCGTACACTCCGAATCAGCGAGGAAAGCATCAGATCCGGAGTACCTGTTCGAGTTCTCACGATTCCTAGGCCGAAGTCAGAAGATCGTCCTCTCTCACGTCCTGAAAAAGACCGAATGGCAGAATTCTAGGATCATGAAAGGAGACCTCAAACGAATCGTCGCCCGCCTGAAACGGGAACCGGGAAAGGACATCATCGTGGACGCGGGCCCCTCGCTCGTCCAGGAGTTCATCCGGCGGGGTCTAGCAGATGACTACCGTATGATAGTGTGGCCAGTCATCCTCGGACGCGGGAAACACTACTGGGGGTCGATGCTGAAACAGCAGACGCTAAATCTCCTTTCTGTCAAGAGCCTAAAGCATGGCGAGCTTATGCTACACTACGAGACGGTCCGATCCGGGAAGCGACAGGGGCCCCGCCGAGGGGTCCGAACCCCTTGACAAGAAATCCTCCTAGGATTCCTACTGAATGATAGACTTTGAGAATGATGGTGAGGGCTCAACTACTTTCTGGCTTTCTCTCTCTTTGCGTCTTCCAGTAGCTTCTTCTTGGCGCGTTCAGGGTCCTTAATGTACAGAATCATCGCGTTGGCGTGACCGTGTCCCAATCCACAGTCCGATTTGAGCCAAGAGAGTAGCTCAGTGTGCTTTACTAGCCCTTTCTCTTTCGCGAGTTTCTGAAAGTACTCGGGGTCCTTACCGGTCTTGGCCTTGATGTTGTCTATGTACGCTTTGTATGTCATGTTCTCACGACGTGTCAGACCCTTCAAGTTCGAATTTGACTTAACTCTTCTCCAAAGAAGAGAACAATCAAGGAGATGCTCGTCAGTCCCCAAACAGTCAGCAACGGACAACATTCATTGATGGTGGTGGAGCTGTTCGTTTGACGTTTTCACGGAATCGCTGAAACTCGTGGAGGTTTGATGGATGTTCCACGCGCGGGACGCGTGGGTTGCGATACGGATTATAAGCGGCGAAGCATCTAGTTACCCGTAGAGCACTGTTCCTATATCTGCTCTGGCTGGTTGAGACATGAAGCTTGACCCAGGTGGCATAGGCGAATTGCGAGTCTTAGACTCGGGATATACAGACCAGGTCTTACTAGACACTATCAGCGAGGAGGTTCTGCGGATCAAAGCGACAGTCTGCAACAGTCTCCAAGATCTCAACAGGCTCTACATGGTCGACCGCGCACTATACACCAACACGCCCGGCATACCTCTCTACATGGAATTCACGCCGCAAAACATGAAATCGATCAAGACGCCACTCATAATCAGCGAAGTCAAACTCTACACCGTGGAACGAGTCTGGGGCGTGCGAACCCTAAGAATCACTAGGTAAACTGAACTAGTCACTCCTTACAGTTGAACTGGGTGACTACGCTTACACGAATTGCGTAATAATCTGAGCAGGATCCATCCTGAACCCCGGCACGATCAAGAAGAGCACGGAACGAAGTTCGACATAGACGATCTGGGCCTGGCTAACTTCTATCCCGCCAAGATTCACCAAGAGATCTCACTATACACTCTTCGTCGGAGTCACCCCATCCTGTCCAGCTTCTTAGGAGTTGCTCTGCTGGGTCCAAGTATAGGAGGCTATCCGTATCAATATCGAGATTCGGAAGTTACTTCGAGTATGCGTGTATAGTTTCGTTCTGCTTAGATTGAACAGACGAGTATCAACCATAGAACAAAGGAAAGGAACTCTGTCGATGTCACACTCCTCAACTGAGCAATCTAATCATTCTTACACAGCCATGCCGGGCTACGTCAAGATCATCATCCTAGCCCAGGCAGCCACGATCCTCTCGTTTGCTGTCTGGATGTACCAAGAATACCTGAACGACATATATTTCCAAGAATACGTTATCAGCCTCCTCAGGTCAAACATAATCGCCGACGCACTCTTGCCCATCGTCACAGCTTCAGTATTCGCCCTCGGCACCTTCACCCTGCTAGGCTCAATGCGCACAGCACGCCTAGCAAACAAGGCATGGCGTCTCCTGTCAGAGAGAGAGGAAGATTCACACCAGTCCCTACTGCCTAGCTTGGAGCCAGTCGAACCATCTGCGAAACCGCGGAGCACAAGCCGCCGACGGGGCACTCGAAGACCGAGGGTGGATACGGACCGGATCCTTGATTCTATGCGTCACTTTGGGGACGACCGCAGACAATCGAACTGACAGTCTCTACCGTACTCGCGGATTCCTCTTGGCTTGTAAAGGGTTAGATCTGCGACTGTTTTGCCTTGGGAGTCTTAGGGGCTATGGCCTGTTCCTTGTCGACACGACGAATTTTGCATACGAGTTGATCGTCGGTCTCTTCTAGCTCCACTTCCATTCCAAGTCGAACACTCAAGGCTTTGAGGGACGCGCCATAGTAGGCGGACGCGCTCTGTCCCATGCTATGCCTCAGAATTATCGTGCGGTTGCGGTCATCGCCCGACTCGGAGTAGGCGAACGCGTTGGAGTATTCCGCGCCTATCACCCGGAAGGTCTTCAGAACAGACTCTAGATCGAACTTGCGGAAATAGTAGAGAATGAACTCGACGACTGCGCTGTTACCGTTCTGGAGCCCCATTTCTCGAGCCTCTTCAACAGTTAGGTGCGACCAAAGCAGTTTCATTAGTCGGGGATCGCTGATGACCAGCTTGAAGTTCTCAACGAATCTTCCCCATTCGAGGTAGTGTCGCAGGGCCTTGTTGATGAGCAAGTTGGCCTCTAGAGTATGACCATCTACAAGAGCGTCTATTTTCTCGCTGACGTCTGGCTCAATGGCAAATGTTCGACGCGTCAGTCGTGCCATGAGGGTTGTCGCAACTAGCGCTGGGCGGGATCAAGCGTATAGGAGTTGCCTAGCCCAGCGACTATCATGTGGACCCTAGCATAGTCCAGATCACAAGAGGCTACCCCAGGCAAAGACTTTCAGAGATAGTATGACTCTTCTATGACTTGGCCGGAATCCCCTTGTCTGATACTGTTGCAATCTCCGGACCTTGAGGAGCGTGGCGAGAATGGCTTCTCATCAGAGGTCGATTGATAATCTCAGAAAGCGTTAGTTGACGGTCACTGGCTTACCTGTGTTGTGCAGCACCAGCAACCTTTGTTGAGACAGTCACTCTGAAGATGATGGTCGCAGTGTCCGCAGACGCAGAAGAACTTGCCCCTCTTGACCTTGCCCATCGTCGAATTGTGAACCTCGATGGTATTCGATACCAATGCCTGCTTGGTCAGCGACATCTCTCAACGGTGGTGGAAAGATGCGATTGAGGATAACTCGGTGTTGTAACTCTGAGTGATCGATACCGGGTTTCCTAATCCAGAGGTTTCATGAACAGTTACTCCGTTTCTCACCATTGGCTAGAACCCGAGAGTCAATACACGGGTTGCAGATCAAAAGAATACGCGCGCCCCCAATTGCGGGCAGGATTAAGATGGCGTCACAAACCAAAGGAAGAGAGTCGTGGACCGAAGAAGAGTCTACGAGGACAACCATTCGGCAGTCGAGCCCGCTAAAACTGTCAAGGGTTTTCAGATTCGTCGACCAGCAGACTGGGGCTCCACAGATCTCAGACTTTCCAGACTCCAACCCTACAGGAGACACTCCCCTAGAAATCAGGATGAAACATTTCACGGAGATCGAGAACTTCACCTTTCTAGCCTACACGCTCTCCCACGAACTTGGAGGGACTACTCCGAGGCCCATTCGGACCGTAGCTGATCTACAGGTTCCCGACGAGGAGTTTCAGAACTTCATCAACGAAGCGAAGACCGCGAACCTGACTGACGAGGAACTTGCGGACACTGTGCTGGATGTGGGAATTAACTGGGAGCACTTCGTTGCCTCAACCGATAATCTCCTAATCCCTGAACATCCGCTGAAGATAACGGATGTTCTGATGCAGGAGAAGATCGACTCCCTCGACATCATCACAGAAGCATTCGTCCGAGAGGTCAACCTCCGCAGCATCGAGAAGAAGACCGGGACGAAAAGCAGAGAAAGCTAAGAACGATTAGCGCAAAAGACAATCGACGTCTCGAGTTCTTACCTGTCGGATGGAGATAGGTTGTCATGCGAGATTGTCGTATGCCATTAACGTCATGAACTCGGGGAAGCTATCGCTGGTCGTCAGTCTGTCAAGTAACTCTCCCGCGCCTCTGTAGTTGCTCGTATGATAGGCTCTCAATCCGATCTCTTCCGTTATTCGCGCCTTTTCTTCTCTCAGCATTGAGCGGAACAACCGGCGCGTAATGGTGGGTCCTTCGACTAGTTTGGCAGAGTGATGAATCCACTGCCAGATCTGTGCCCTACATATCTCCACCGTCGCCGTGTCTTCCATCAGGTTGTTGATCGCAACGCACCCTAAGCCTCCCAACCACGACTCTAGATATCTCAGGCTCACGGCAATATTCGCTCTGACAGCTTGCTCGCTTATCTTCGGCTCCGGGACCTTGAGGAGATCCTCGCGGCCCACCTTTACTATCTCGCCACCGTCGTTGGATTCCAGAGGATGGTCGTTGAATACTTTCATGACGACAGGCACTAGTGCTGGGTGAGCGACCCACGCGCCCTGGTATCCCTCTGAAGCTTCGCGCTTCTTGTCCGCGAGCACCTTGTCGATTGCCTCCTGAGAACGCGGGTCACCTCTGATAGGGACCTGTGCAGCCATTCCTCCGATTGCATAGGCGCCTCGTCTGTGGCACGTTTGAGCTAACAGTATCGAGCAGGATTTGAGGAAAGGCGTGGTCATGGGCAGTAGTGGTCTTTCGGGGACGACGAATCTTGGGTTCTCACCGAGGAATTTGATGAGGCTAAAGATGTAGTCCCAGCGGCCGAAGTTGAGGGCGGTTATCCTTTCGCGTAATGAGTAGAGGATTTCGTCCATCTGAAAAGCTGCAAGAATAGTCTCGATAAGGACGCTGCATTTGATGCTGGCGTGGGCAAGCTTGAGAGCCTTCTCCGTATAGTCGAAGATGTCGTTCCAGAGACGCGCCTCCTGATAGCTCTCTAGCTTGGGGATGTAGATGTAGGGTCCAGTCCCGCGACCTGCTAGCTTCTTTGCGTTGTGGTAGACGAAGAGGCCGTAGTCGAAGAGGAAGGCCGGAGTCGGATTGGACCCGAAGTGAGTATGCTTCTCGGTGAGGTGTAGGCCTCGAGGTCGGACGAAGAGTGTCGCAAGCTTTTCTCCGAGCCTATACTCTCGTCCATCCGGACCCGTATATGCGATGGTCCGGTTGACTGCATCTCGAAGATTAGCCTGACCCTGCAGGGTTCCCCTCCAGGTTGGCGAGTGGGAGTCTTCGAAGTCGGCCATATAGACGTCAGCGCCGGAATTGAGAGCATTGATCACCATCTTCCGGTCGACTGGACCAGTGATTTCGACGCGCCGCTGGCGGAGGTCGGCTGGGATAGGTCCGATTTTCCAGTCGGAGTTTCGAATTTCGCGCGTCTCGTCGAGGAAATCGGGAAGTGTTACGGTGCGGAGGCTCTCATGGACGAGGATTCTCTTCTGAAGTAGGAAGTCTAGGCGTGGAGAAAATTCTCGGACCAGATCGCGGACGAAGGCGAGCGCATCGGGGGTCAGTATCTCTTCGAAGCCCTCGAGGGTCGGGGATGGGATCATAAAGCTCGAGAGTCGGGACTAGACTTTAGATCCATAGTCAGGTTAGGTTGGTGATTCAATTCTGTTGACTCTTGTCGTGATCGTTTTCCGAGCGGTGGATCGGAGGCGTGACCATGGCTGTTTGATCTTTGAACTGAGCTGTCTCTGTAGACTCATCCATCGCCGTGGTTGAGGATGTTCCGCTCGATATTACGGTCGAAACCTCGTCGAAGTATTCAGTTCCGACGAAAGCCTGGTGTTTGACCGCTGCGTAGCCTTCCCTTTCGGCCTCGAACTCTTTTCCTTGGACACGAACGTAGGCCGACATTCCTTCAACAGCGTACTGTCTGGCGAGTTCGAACATGGAGACTGAGAGGCTGTGGAAGCCTGCGAGGGTGACAAATTGGAACTTGTAACCCATCGAGGCTAGGTCCCTCTGGAAGCTCCGGATTACATGAGGATCGAGATGTTTCTCCCAGTTGAATGAGGGCGAACAATTGTACGCGAGTAGCTTACCCGGATAGACTCTATGGATGCCTTCAGCAAATCTTCGAGCCTCGTCAAGGTCTGGCGTCGCAGTCTCACACCATACGAGGTCGGCGTATGGCGCATAGCTGATGCCACGCGCGATTGCCGCTTGTAGTCCGGGTTTGAGTCTATAGTAACCCTCCGCGGTTCGTTCCCCTGTCGTATACGGAAGATCCCGCGGGTCAGCGTCGCTGGAGAGGAGCTTCGCTCCGACTGCATCCGTTCGCGCTACTAGATAGGTAGGGACGCCCATCACGTCCGCCGCAAGCCGGGCAGCGACTAGGGTCCTGATGAACTGGTGAGTTGGGACTAGGACTTTGCCGCCTAAGTGGCCGCACTTTTTCTCTGATGCAAGCTGATCTTCGAAGTGTACTCCCGACGCTCCCGCTTCGATCATTGCTTTCATCAGCTCGAACGCGTTGAGGGGGCCTCCAAACCCGGCCTCGGCGTCGGCGATTATCGGGGCGAACCAGTCGATCTTTCCTTTCCCGCTCAAGTATTGTATCTGATCGGCTCTCTGGAAAGCTTGATTGATTCTCTTTACGAGATTCGGAACGCTGTTGGAAGGGTAGAGGCTCTGGTCCGGGTATGTCTGGCCTGAAAGGTTAGCGTCCGCGGCTACCTGCCAGCCGCTCATGTAGATGGCTTTTAGGCCGGCCTGAACCATTTGAACTGCCTGGGCTCCTGTAAGTGCGCCTAGCGTTGGAATGTAGGCCTCATCCGCCAAGAGGCGCTCGAATTTCTCTGCACCTATTCTAGCGAGCGTATACTCGGGACGGATTGTACCACGAAGTCTGACAACATCCTTTGCCGAGTAGGGTCGACGAATCCCATTCCAACGATCGGAGAGCCAGCTCTGCTCTAAGCGTCCAGTCTCGTTGCTGGCATCAGCTACGCTGGTCACGAAGCGTCTAGCTTTCAGTGACTGATCGGCCGATAATAAGCCTTGATGATATGTCTAATCAATTTCTATCCTTGGATATACTTGTATGCACAGCTAAACCCGAAAATTCCCGAGACTCGGAACGCCTAATTTGCTTTGGACCAGATGGATGATGCGATGGAGAAAGGATGGATTCTTCGAGCAGGTGCCGTTTACGCCACGCCCATATGTCCCGCGTCTCCAGCATCATAACGATCCAATAATCGCAGGTCCGCTCCTCCGTCGGGATCTTCCTGTTGCTCTCCAGAACTTGCAGGTCTCATTCTTGGAACCAATCACCTTCAGATTCAGATTTTAGCTTCTCATCTGAACTGAGAATGGACTCAAGCCTTAGCGCCTAGTGGCAAACAATTGGGCAACCAAGGAAATTAGGCCAACACCGATCCAGAATAATTCCCCACCACGAATCCATTGGTTAGGTTCCACAACCAAAACGGGCGCTAAGACCAAAGTCAAAGCTGTAACACACAAACTGGTAATCCCAAGACCAAACCCGATGGCGCGGAACAAAGTCCCAGGTAAACATTGAGTCTTGTATTCGGCATCGTAAGCTTGGTCTGATTCTACGATGTTGGCAACCTCGGCTTGCATGGCGTCTGTGGAGTATCGGTTGCTGAAGACTCCTACGGGCATGTCGTCGGTGTAGACTCCCATTTTCTGGCTGTGAATGCCCACTATCCTGTTTCGGTTGCCAACGTCTTCGACCCGTGCGAGCGCAAGGTCGCCGACCGTTGGGTTTGAGGAGTCGCATGCTTGGACGTGATATCCAGCAGATTCTAGGATTCTACAGGCGGATGAGCATTTTACTCTGGGGCTATGAAGATTGATCTGCCTGTCGACGAGAATCGAGGTCTGCGGGGCCCAGCGTTCGTTAAGCTTAGTGACTTGGGTCGTTGTCCGTTCACACATCATCATAGGCTTGGATCGATATGAGTTGGCTGTACACGTTCAAACGCTAGAGAATTCGATAAAGAAAGAGAGTGATTGATCGTCTATTGTTAGTCAAGTCAAGCAATAGTGCAAACATTCAACCACAATCGAACATATGTGGTGGATAAATTTCGGGGATCCTAGAATCTTGTAGGCATCTGTGTTCACCCGTGGACATAACCTATTTCCGGTTTGATGTAGAGATATTAGCCGATGCGCTTCCCATACCCCCTTGACAACTGCGAATGCGGGCACTACAGGATTAGTCACAGCGGCAAGACAGGCGTGGGCGAGACCACGTGTAACGCGTGCATCTGCCACCAGTTTAGCCTGAAGCTGCCAGAGGATGGACGGAGCAAGGTGCAGACCCGGGCTTGAAGGACAAGCCGGAAACGTACGACTTCACCAAGCGATGTCCGTTCGATGTCCAGAGTGCGACCAAATAGAACAAGTTATTCAGTTAGGCGGTACATGGACCGGACTGATACAATGCGCCCACAGCGGCAACGTCCTCCGGGCATCACAAAACATCAGCCGCGATCAACAGCCAGCGTGAGCCCGACCTAGCGCCTTTAGGCAGGTCGGAGTCGAAGAAGCTAAGTGGTGCTTAATCATACATCGGGGCGGACTGCAAATGAGGACCAATGAAGAGATCATCAAACAGGCAGGAAGAAGCCAGTCAATGATGGACTTTTACATGATCCAAATGGAAATTCTACTAGACATCCGCACACTGGTGAAAGAGCTCGTAGAAGCCAGCTCATCAAATACGCGAGCGGATGAAACCAAACGCCCCGGCACGTGATAGTCTGCGAATGCTGACAGCTCGGTTGCTCTCCGGATCAGTTCTTTGCAATGGGCTGGACGTTTATAGCGGTACTTCGTGTAGGAATTCTTCCAACCACGTACTGGATCGAGTGCTCTATCAGAGAGCCCAGGACGAGGAACACTGGACCGATGGGCCCATAAAGCAACCAGAGGCGTGCGCCGACACCCTCGCTGAGAGTCTCAAGAATTACACCAGCTGTGATCGCACCCCTCGCGTTCCTGAACCGAAGATATGGCTGCTGCGTGATCACGTTCTCGGTAATCTGGTGTTCAATATAGAACCCGACGAAAAAGTAGAGCGAGGCAATAAGCGAACTCATCGAGAGCAAGGACGAAGAGTTTGAGAGGAGGGTCAGCCATACGCTCCAGTTGACCACTTCAAGCAAGAGGCGCGGGCTAGAACCAGCCAGGCGATCAGCCCAGCATCCTCTATGATAGTGACTAGTAGAACAACGCCAGCCGCGCCAGCCTTCGAGTAAGAGCTCATCGATTTCACACGCTACGCATCGGAGCCACAATATACCATCCATGTACACAAGTGCATCAAGAAATCATCGTCATATTCACGGATCAAAAATATGGGGAGCAGGAAAAATGCTCCTCATAATCAGCGAAGCGATTTAGACTGCTGAAAAAGAGAGCGCGCGCGGGATAGGAAAGAACAGAGATGTTCGTCCACGGGATTATCGTGTGGACACAACCTGTGTTAGTGGATTACAGTAGAGTTAATGAGAGAGGATTAGTAATACTCGACTGCGAAATGCTTTGAGAACTTCCCATTCGCTATTGCTGCTCTCTTTCATGATTCTTGGACTTGTTGCGGTCGTTCCAGTAAAGGGAGATGTTAGTGGTCTCAGTGTCAATGTGGGCGATTATTGGACCTACAACTTTTCTACACTATCGGGTCCTCTCAATCTGACAGGTACCCTGAAGCTGACAATTCTCGGAGCTGAGACTATCAACTCGCACGGAGCGTCCGTCGATCTGTACAAGGTTGCCGGTGATGGCTCAGGCTATGCGACAGGCGGATTCGTCACTGGAAGCTGGACGATTTCAGGGACCCAGTTTGCACGCCGTTCCGACATGGCTGGAGTAAACGGAACGTTATCGATAACGATCCAGGCAAATGGCATCACCGCGACAGTTGTTGCTGCATCGGATATGTCGCCCGCCCAAGAACAGGTGACTTTTCCCCTGTACGTTGGAAAGACATGGACACAGACCGTGACCACAAATACGGATCTGACCACAACGCTCACGATCCCGCCGAATCCGCCAACGACCACTACAACGAGTACGAGCAATACGACGACTACGACTTATGCGGTGATCGACAATCCAGTTGTGAAAGTTGAAGCCGGTTCTTTCGACGCTTATGAGATACGATCATCCGACCGGGACAGTGTCAGTCTATCATACTACTCGCCGCAAGTCAGCGCCCCGGTCAAGAGTGTCAGTAGCAACTCGACAACAGGTCAGGTCACGACCAACATGTCATTGAAAGAGTACAGTACTTTTCCGTACAAGACAAGCTACAACCTCTCGGGGACTAGCAGACTAGTCTACGTCCAATCCGACGTGTCCCCCTCCAACTTCCAGCAAAACGCTACCGTTGTGAGCTTCACTTTGACAGGCAGGGATGGGACAAGTGGACATGTGGCAGTCACATTGCCGTTTCAGCTTAATACAACTGATCTAAAGGTCTACCTCGACAACCAGGCCGTCTCCCCTACGATAAGCCGGACATCTAACAATTATACCATATCATTCAGCTTGGCGCACTACTCCCCACACACAGTGGCGGTGAGCTATGGTTCGTCCGTCGTACAAACTCCTTCTCAACCGCAGTCCTCGCTCACTCTATACCTGATCCTGGGAGGAGTAGCTGTCGCGATCATAATCATACTTGCAGGCGTCTTGATGTTGCGCAGGCGTGGAAGAACCACCCCACCCAGCAGATCCAGCGAACAACCCTCAGCGCCGAGTTCTGCGCCACAGGTTGAGCCACAGCCGGCAGTGTCCCTGGCAACTCCTTAGCGGCTAACAAGTACTGGTCTTCACGAATCCCTAGACAAGCCCCGCCTTTCCTGACGTTGAGAAACATATTCCGCTTTTATACATGAAGCAAATGCGGCCATATCAGGATGGGTTGATATGACGATGCAGCCGGAGCAAGGTATTGGACGCGAATTGGGTCTCGGCGAGGTTATCTCGAAAACCTTCGACGTTTACCGGCGAGACTTTTCGAAATATTTCGTTCTCTTTGCTATAGTGGGAGTGATCGTCCAAGTCGTCACTACGTTGGCACAGCAAGCTTTCGTCCTCCCGACTCCTCCTGTCAATCCCACGCCTCAGCAATACTCCAGCTGGTTCTCTGCATTGTTTGCAGCACTATTCCTGCTCATCGCCGTGATCTTTGTTGTGAATATTGTATTCTCTACCATTGCCGAGGGCAGCGCAGTCAAACTAGCCTCTGAACAGATTACACGGGGACAAGTTAGCCTCGGAGCATCCATCAGATTCGCTGTCTCAAGACTTCTCTCGATCTGGGCCCTCAGCATAATCGTCGGGATCATCGTCGTTCTAGGCTTCATCGCTCTAGTCGTCCCCGGAATCATACTGGCGATAATGTTCTCCCTCGCACTCCCAGTCCTCCTTATCGAGAACAAAGGAGTAACCGAGAGTATGGGGAGGAGCCGTCAGCTCGTCAGCCACCGGTGGGCTAAGACCTTCGGAACATTCCTCGTCCTCGGAATAATCGTCCTGATCGCGTCTCTTATCTTCAGTGCGATAACCGCTCCTCTAGGCATCATAGGTCCAGTTGTCAACGGGATTCTCTCAGCACTCTATCAGCCACTGTTCCCGATACTGATGGCCGTCTACTATTACTCCAATCTTGCAAGAATCTCGCAGCCTCCTCCAGGCCAGATGCCCATGGGACCAAACGCGACGTTCCAGGCTGGAATGAAGCCCTGCCCCACCTGCGGCACGCAGAATGTCTCTTCGGCCACCTTCTGCACAAAATGCGGGGCCAGGCTCAACTAACCGCGGCGAGCAGTAGCGTTCGTTGAGGAAGACTGTCCCGGCGGTCGCACTCGCCGTCGTGGCGGTACTAGCTGCGGCTAGTGTAGCCTACTATTACGTTTCTCGCAATGGACCTCCCGGTTCGGATAACTCTCAGTGCAGTGACCCGGACTCCATATCGAGCCACGTCTACAATTCATACCGTCTGAACGTAATCAGGTCCTGCATAACAGCCTCGGGAATCGTAGACAACTTCCTCCAAGAAGCTGACGGAGATTACCACGTGCGACTAGCTCTCGATTCTCAATACAGCAATCTCACCAACAGCGCAAATGACCAGTATCAGTACGGTGATCTAGTCGTCGAAATAATCTGCGCACTACCCGTAACGCAGTCCGACGCAGTCTCATCGTGTCAGAACTACACGAACAACATCACGATGCCCAGCGTCAATGACCATATCATAGTCACCGGACCCTACGTCTTAGATACGAATCACTACAACTGGGCAGAAATCCATCCAGTCTATACACTCACAATATCTTGACCCTCTGAGAGAACGTGAGAGAGGATTTGATTCCAACTCGGATGGATATGATGGTTCACGTCCAATGCCAGGAGGATCTACCGTTGGACGTGGAAAATCCTCACTATTTTCCGCAACAAGAGTAGACTAAGGTTATTACACCCCCAACCCGAGAACAAAAAAGCAACTGTGTCGAAGTTCATAATGTCACTACGAGACGACGCGTATCAGGTTCTTCAACTGGAGGCCACGAGAAGATGGATCTCAGTACAAGAACTGCTGAGAGCTGTAATTATTCCTGAATGGGTAGAACAAAACCCGCCCGCTCAGAAGATACTAGGCCCACGCCTAGCACACCCGCTAATTCGATCATGATATGCCAGTCTTGCCACTAGTCGACGGAGAAACGTGGCACCTCAGATATGATGCCTAGGCGGGAATGCTAGAACCGTCCACGACAAGTGCTCTAAGGACATCCAGTAGGGCGGCACGAAAGACTACCTCAATTTTCGGGGCTCATGATGTTCTGAACACTCCATTTGCATCGCACTAATCGAAAGGTCTTGCCATCCAATCCTCTCGACATCTGCACCCGTGCAGAAACCGCCTTCACAAGTGTCCCTTTGTGTTGGTTCGTGGACGCAACCCCAATATGCCGACCATAGGGTATGGGTCGTAATAATGGATAATGGATGAAGCGGGAGCAGAGAATATCTCAGGATAAGTGTACCCACGCCCAAGCCTTGCGCAATAGGGATGGAACCATGGAGTGTTCCGAATGCGGCAATACATGGGAGTCGTTACAATCCTACGTTTCGAATTCTCGAATGAAGCCGTCGAAGACCCTACACCACGATTCGCCGAGTATTGCCTAACGCCCGGATACTGTCCGGCGACCATTTGGTTGCCAATGTTTACTGTAGGCAGGTAAGGATCCAGACTTCAGCTATTGGTCCCTTGACAGCGTATTCATTTCTTTCACTATCATGCCCATAGAAATTAGGTGAAGGAAGGTTTTCAGAAACGCCTTCTGCACTATCGGTTCCAGTGCCTGTCCAGTCTTTACGTATTCTGCCGTCCAAGAGACGAGCCTTGAGGATTTTGTCAGGAGAACCATCCTGATCTTGCCGTTTCTTGTCAAGTAGCGCTCACCGATGATTTCATCTTCAGCGTCACCTGCATCGATTTGAGACACCTTGCCCACGCAATTGTCGGATTGATATCAAGCTCGCGATAATAGTCGAGTTCAACTTGGCTGAAGGCAAGCCGGTGACAAATCCAGTCCGTGAAAGTGCGCGGAGGCTCGTAGAGTCTTGCAAAACGTTCAGTTGTTCTTCGCTGTCGTTGGGCTGCTTGGGCACTTCGCCGGTCGCAGCTAATACAGCACATTGAGTAGCATCTCGCTGTTTCTGACCCGGAAGCCCTGAGAAGACGATGGCGCTCATGGAGTCTCTTCCGTCGACGGCATGTGGGGAAAAGTCTACATGAGATCGTTATTGCGTGTCGGTTAGAAGTCGGAGTCTAGTAGATTGCCTAGGGCACTACGGTTCTGCGCCTGTTTGCTGCCATGCCGTATCTGTAGCGCAGATAGAGGACCTGTAGTCCAATTCCTATCGCCGCGAATACGCCTCCAATCGTTATTGAAGTGAGGCTGTTGTTCGTGAATCCCCACCACATGAAAGCCGCAGCGAGTATGAGCGCGATTGTTGGAGGATTGGGGCCTCGAATATCGAACATTTTTCCGTCTCCAAGCATAATTCCGCTTCCGCGGCTCTTAAGGCGGGTGATACCGTTCTGCCGGACCATTTTACCGTCGATGGTGAGCTAGGGTTACATGCTCAGGGGGCTATCGTGGATCTAAGCTATGAGCTTGTTTCGACCATAACACATTCGTGAGTTCGTCAATTTCCTGCCTTGTCGTCACCAAATTGGACCCTATTCCCTAGAGCCAATGATGACTCAATTATCTAGGAAGAGTCGGCGACCATTGAATACCCGACGCTAGGAACCTCTCGAATTCCAAGAGCAGTGTCACGATGGGAACGGGATCTTCACGGCAACTGTAAGCATTGCTGTTATTGGCGCGGGTCATTGGGGAGAGAAGGTCATCAGAGAGATTCTGATCCTTTCCCGAAAGACTGGCGTGGTGAGCCTGCGTTCGATTGTTGACAATTCTCCAGCCGCGCTGGAACGGTGTCGCAAGAAGGTTGGACCATTGGATTACAGAACAGATTATCAGAGCCTCCTCTCAGACGCGGACCTCTCAGCAGTTCACGTATGCACGCCAAACTCGACCCATTTCGAGATAGCATCAGCCTTCATCAAGGCAGGAAAAAGCGTCTTGGTAGAGAAGCCCCTCGCCCTCAGCTCCAGAGAAGCCTACGAGCTTGTAGAGCTGGCTAGAGCTTACAGAGTAGTGCTGTCTACGGGGCATTTTCATAGATTCAACAACGGACTCAGAGCACTAAAGAGCACGCTTGAGCCTACGATACTCGGAGAGCCCCACTATCTCGGGCTAGAATGGACAGGCATCTCACCTCCACAAGATCAGGGAAACGTCATAACCGATCTAGCGCCACACACCTTTGACATAACCAACTGCCTGACAGGGCTGTGGCCCGACAAGATTTCGTGCATCGCAAAGGGATATAGGAACAGAGAGAGTGAAGAGGTTGCTTTCATCACATGCGAATACGAGAGCGGCCTTTGCGCTGAAATCGAGGTAAGCTTGCTTGACTTCCGGCAGCGTAGAAACCTGAGGATTGTGGCCGAGAAAGGGAACGCCAATCTAGATTTTCTAGATCAGAGAGTGGTTCTACAGCACCAACACGGAGTCGTGAATATGCCGATAATTCCAAGTAATATTCTGAGAGAAGAAATCGAACACTTTGCGAACTGTATCAGTCGAAGTAGACTTTCGCAAATCTTCTCCAACGACAATGATGGACTGCTGGGCGCACACGTAGTCACTTGCCTTGAGGCAGCGAGAGAATCCCTATCAGAGGAACAGTCAGTGAGGGTCAAGTTCCCCTGTAAGAACGGTGAGTCGGTGGTGATGAACTAAAGTATGAATATGCATTCGGATTATCCTGATACCGGAGAATCGGGCGAAACGTACGAAGTAGAACAGAGTTCCAGCAAGCGCTAGCGGCTGCTGCGGCTTGAAAGCTACAATGTCTGTGAGCGCGCCTGTGCGTCTAATCCTGCCGCAGAAGGGGGTTCAAGACAGGTACAAACCTTGGCTCTCTGACGCAATGCCTAAGCCAAAGAAACAATACCTCGTGCCGGTCTCTGACAAGGAGACTTGGGACCACATGATGCAGGCCATCAAAGAAGCTCTGGAGACCCTGCCACAGATGTCTCAACTGCGGAAACACTAGCGGTTGCGGCTAGAAAAACATCCGGGCTGCTATCCCGAATCTCAGGATTGGAGAGACGACCTTCATGCTGGCGGTCTACTGCTTTTAATCGTCGAAGTCGCGCTGTCTAGCCTTTCTTTGTACGGATCGTGATCCCCGTCTGTTTCGAACAATTGTGCCAGATTGGGGGCTCGTTGAGTAGCGTAGATTAGCAG
>WNGC01000122.1_pt1 | contig 45522 bp, 37 predicted proteins | sample 5400051 | NCBI WGS metagenome assembly WNGC01 (sample SAMN13153368, study PRJNA577476) | soil metagenome | isolation source: 20 cm soil or saprolite under grassland replicate 2 | place: USA:California | collected 2016-06-15
CACACACTCGTCCCAACCCTGGCAGTGTTCGCGATCGGCACCGTTCTGCTGCACGCCTGCCGCAACGACCGCCCCACCGCGCCTTCTACTCCTCGCTCGGGCGCAACCCTGGCTGAGGCTGCGTCCACCGCCGTAATCCATCCAACTGGGGACACGTACCTCAACATCTATGCCGGCAACCATGCGACGGGAACGCAGCTCAGTCTGTATACCTGGCCAGATGCGAAGCCGGCGAATGCCATTCTGATGACGTTTGATCTGGCGAGCATCCCGGCGGGATCGACAGTCTCGAGCGCAACCTTGACGCTCAATCTCGTCGCGAGTGACGCCACGACCGATCCCACCTATACCGTCACCGCACACGCGATCGTCAACAAGAACCCCGTTCTGACCGCTGCGACGGGCTACACGTACGACGGCGTCAATTCCTGGACTCCGAATACCTGTTGTTACAACAACGTCCCCTTGGCGCAGGCTGACATCGGGCCTCCGGTGGCGACGCAGGAGGTCGACAAGACCCCGGGACTCAAGCAGTGGGATGTGACATCCATCGTTCGGGGATGGCTCACCGACCCCTCGACGAATTTCGGTCTGCTGTTGAATTCCGACCCCTCCAAGCTGCGGGATCGGTACCGCACCTTCAGCAGCAGCGAAGAGCCGGTCACCAACAACCGTCCTTATCTCACGGTGGTGTATACGCCGCCGGTGGAACCGCCGCCGGGGCAAGACTCGTCGGTGTTCCATCCCGCCGCCGACACATACCTGAATATTGACGCGCAGAACAATGCGGCAGGCGCCACGCTCGACCTGTACACCTGGCCGGATGCGAAGAAGGCCAATGCCATTGTGATGACGTTTGATCTCGCGAGCATCCCGGCGGGATCTACCGTCTCGAGCGCGACCTTAGCTCTCAATCTGGTCGCGAGTGACGCCACGACCGATCCGACCTATACCGTCACTGCACACGCGATCGTCAACAAGAACCCCGTTCTGACCGCTGCGACGGGCTACACCTATGATGGCGTCAATTCCTGGACTCCGAATACGTGCTGTTATAACAACGTCCCGTTGGCGCAGGCAGACATCGGGCCTCCGGTGGCGACGCAAGACGTCGATAAGACGTCGGGACTCAAGCAGTGGGATGTGACATCCATCGTTCGGGGATGGCTCACCGATCCCTCGACGAATTTCGGTCTGCTGTTGAATTCCGACCCCTCCAAGCTGCGGGATCGGTACCGCACGTTCAGCAGCAGCGAAGATCCGATCGCCAACCACCGACCCACTCTGACGGTCGTGTATAACCGACCGGGACCGCTCCCGCCGCCCCCGCCGCCCCCGCCTCCGCCGCCACCTCCACCTCCGCCCCCACCTCCGGAGGCGCTCGTCGGCCAATGGTCGACGGTGTTCCCGGCGCCGATCGTGCAGCTGCACGTTCATCTACTCCCGAACGGCCGGGTGCTGAGCTGGGGTCGCATCGGTGATCCGCAGGTGTGGGACCCGCTGACCGGCGGGTTCACAGCGGTGCCTGCGCCGTCGTGGTTGTTCTGCGCTGGCCACGACTTCCTCCCGGACGGCCGGCTGTTCGTGGCCGGCGGGCACATCACTGATGACCACGGACTGCCGAACGCGAACGTGTTCGATGCTGCGACCGGGTCGTGGGAGCCGGCGCCGGCCATGGCGCACGGACGCTGGTATCCGACCACGACGACGCTCGCCGACGGCCAGGTGCTCGTGATGGGCGGCAGAGATCAGGCTGGGGCCGTCGTCACGACTCCGGAGGTCTGGAACGGCAGCGGCTGGCGCCCGCTCACGACAGCGAACCTGGAGACGGAGTACTATCCGCGGAATTTTGTCGCGCCGGATGGGCGGGTGTTCTATGCCGGTGAGGATCAGCCGTCGCGCTGGCTCGATGTCAGCGGCACGGGCAGTTGGACCGACGGCCCGCGACGCAACTTCACGGGCGGGCGTGGCTACGGGTCCGCGGTCATGTATGCGCCCGGGAAGATCCTGTACGTGGGGGGCGGCGACCCTCCGACGAACACGGCGGAGATCATCGACCTCAATCAGCCGAATCCGGCGTGGACGTACACGGGGTCGATGGCGTTCGCCCGGCGGCAGATGAACGCCACCCTGCTTCCGACCGGCGACGTCCTGGTCACCGGCGGCACCAGCGGCGGCGGCTTCAACAACCCCGTCGGCGCCGTGCACGCGTCGGAGCTGTGGAGCCCCGTGACCGGCACGTGGACCACGCTCGCGAGCAACGCGGTCACGCGCATCTACCATTCGACGGCGTTACTGCTGCCGGACGGACGCGTGCTGCACACCGGCAGCGGCGATGGTGGCGGGGGCGCGGACGAGCGGAACTACGAGCTCTACTCGCCGCCGTATCTGTTCCAGGGTCCTCGCCCGGCCATCAGCGGCGAGACACCCAGCACCGTCGGCTACGGGCAGATCGTGTTCGTGGGGACGCCCGATGGCGGCAGCATCGCGAAAGTGACGTTCATCCGGCTGGGTTCGGTGACGCATGCATCCGACATGGGTCAGCGTCTGGTTCCACTGAGCTTCCAGCAGGTGACCGGCGGCCTCTCGGTTGCCATTCCCGCGAGCCGGACCTCCGCCCCCCCCGGTCCCTACATGCTCTTCCTGGTGAGCGGAAACGGCGTGCCTTCCGAAGGGCGGATCACGCTCCTGCAGTGACGGGGCAGGAGACTACTCCCCGTCCTCCGTCTCGCCCAGCGGATGCTTCCGCAGCTCCTCGCCGATCTTGGGGTGCTCGCGCCACAGGAAGTAGCCCATCGCCAGCGCGGCTAAGCCGTTGCCGATTGCCACGTTCCACCAGGCGAGGTAGCCGAGCAACGGCTTCGCGAGCAGCGCGACCAGGATGTAGAAGCCCACCTCGAAGAAGCAGAATCCGACCACTACGAAAAACAGCGTGGACGGCGCGTACTCGACCTCCGCCGCGAGTGCCGCCGCGATGCAGCCCACCACGACGAATGCGCTGACGTGAATCATCGTGTACCCGAAGATGCGGGCCGGTTCGATGACGACGTGCGTGGGGTCGGGGGCGCCCCAGAACACCGCGCTGCCCAGCATCGCGGGCGTATACAGTGGCTGGCCGTTGATCGAGTCGACGATCAGAAACCAGACGGCGACCGCGGCCGCGCCGATACAGCCGGCAATGAAACCCTCGCGGAGAATGCGATTCAGGTCCATGGCGGGCTCAATATATCGGTGGGCTGGGTGCGTGCTAGATTAGGGCCCCATGCCACGCCGTCCGTTGTTCTACGGTCTCTGCTTGCTCCTCGGCGTGCTGTTGTTCGGAGTCGCCGGTTTCATGCATCCATTGCTCTCCGGTGACGGCGCCGCCCAGCTCGCGACGATCGCAAAGACGAGTGCGTGGCGCGAGATCCATTGGGCGTTGTTGTTCGGCCTCGTCTTCATGTACGCGGGCGTGATCGGTGTGGCATTGCGTCACAACGATACGCCGGGTGCGAGCCCGGGGCGTGCCGCCGTGCGCATGGGGGCGTTCGCGTTTGCCGTGTGGTCGCTCAACATCCTCTTCATGGTCGGCGCGGGCTGGCAGCTCGCGCGCGCGTACACAACCTCAGATGCGGGGCTGACGGGCACGCACGCCGTGTTTGTCTACGACATGCTCCATCCCGTGGGTCTGGCAGCCGAACGGCTGGCGACATTCATGTTGGGACTGGTGGCGTACATGTTCGGCTGGGCGATGCGCAACGGCGGCGTGTTGCCGAAGTGGTTGGCTTGGATGGCGTGGTTGGTCGCGGTCGTCAACGGCGGGGTAGCTATCGTGTTCAGCGAGTTCTCGCCGAACATGTACTACGCGCAGGCCCTGTTCGTCATCTGGCTGGCGGCAACGGCCCTGCTGATGCTGAAAAAAAGGGCCCTCGATTGAGGGCCCTGGGCACTGGCGCGTAGGGGCGTGAATTACTGTCGACGTAAGCGCACGACCCGCGGTTGCCAGCCGTTCCCTGTTCGGGATAGGACCGTGAGCATCAAGATGTCACCGGATCTCGTGGATGCCAGCGCTTTGTGGAGCTCTACCCGCGTTCGCGTGGGCTGTCCATTGAGGCGAAGGATGATATCCGGTCCACCGTTACCCGCATCAGCCAGTCGCTCGTAGGCGGGTCCATCCGGAGAGACCTGCGTGACCACAAGGCCGCCTCCGCTCCGGATCACCGAGCTGAGTTGGGCATCACGCGCGTCCTCTTGCGAGAGCGGCTCCACCGAAATGCCAAGCGCCTGCTCCGAAGGGGCTGAATCCCGGCTCGGGCGTTCATCATTGGCGTCGGCGGTTTCGGATTCGTCGCCAGGCGCCGCAGTCAGCCTGACCGGAATCGTCTTGCGTGCGCCACCCTTCCTCGCCACCGTGACCTGGACGGTCTCACCGGGCTTTTTGAACCCAACACGCTGTTGCAGCTGGGCGACCGATTCGACCGACTGGCCATCGATCGCGATGATCACGTCCCCCTCTTGAAGCCCAGCGCGCTTGGCAGGAGCGTCGTCGGCTGTAAATCCCTGCACGACCGCGCCCTTGATGTCAGGCAGTTTGACGTCCTCCGCATCCTCTTGCCGTACCGGCAGCACTGAAACGCCTATGACGGATCGCTCGACGTGGCCGGTCGCAATGAGCTGCGTCATCACGGTCTTGGCGATGCTGATGGGGATCGCAAACCCGTACCCGTTATAATATCCGGTCTCACTGGCGATGGCCGCATTGATCCCGATGACCTCGCCACGCACGTTGACTAACGGCCCTCCCGAATTGCCGGGATTGATGGCCGCGTCCGTCTGAATGAAGTCTTGAATCGCAAGCCCGCCCGAATTCAGGCCCTGTAACCCTCGGCCCTTGGCACTCACGATACCGGCGGTCACGGTGAATGTGAAAGCTTCGCCGAGCGGATTGCCGATCGCGAGTACCCAGTTGCCGATCTTCGTCGAGTCGGCATCGCCCAGCCGCACGGTGGGCAGCCCGGTCGTCTGGATCTTAATGACCGCGATGTCCGTGTTCGGGTCCGTCCCGACCGTCTTCGCGATGAACTCACGATTGTCGAACAGGCGAACCGTCACTCGATCCGCGCCCTGTACGACGTGATTGTTCGTGAGGATGTAGCCGTCTTGCGACACGATGAAGCCCGATCCGGAGCCCTGCTCGATCTGGGGGCGACGCGGGATCTGGAAGAAATCTTCGAAGCCCGGCGGCAAGCGGCGAGTGGACATCCGCTCGCGGTGCTCAGACTTGATAAACACGACCGCCGGCTTCACATGATCGGCGACGTTGGCGAATGCATCGCCCAGGTCGACGGCGGCTTTCGCCATCGGTAGCGGCCGGCTCGTGTCCTGCAGCACCGACCGCACCGCCGCTTCTCCGCGCGATGGTAGCCGGAACGCCGAAGCGAATGTCAATCCCAGCGCAAACGCCAGGATCACCAGCGTGCCAAATTTCAACCAGTCCCGCGTCTTCAACGACATCAGCGCCCCCTTTTAAGGCTTCTTCGATTTATCCTCGTCTACGATTTCGTAATCCGCATCCACAACCTTCTCATCCTTCTTTGCTTCGGCGCCGGGTTGCCCATCGCCGCCCTTCGCCGCCCCTTCGCCGCCTTCCGCCGCCCCGGCTCCGCGTGACGCAGCATACAACGATGCCCCTGCCGCTGAATATGCCTGCTGCAGCTCCTCCAGCGCTTTGCTGATTTCGTCAGCATTTCCACTGCGGAGCGCCGCCTGCGCCGACTGGATGGCGGCGTCGAGCCGTGACTTGAGCCCAGGCTCCAACTTCTCGACCCAGTCTTTGGACTCCTTGGTCACCTGGTACACCATGTTATCGAGCCGGTTACGCTGCTCGATCACATCACGCCGCTTCTTGTCCTCGGCGGCGTGGGACTCGGCCTCCTTCACCATCTTGTCGATATCCTTGTCGGCCAGGCCGGACGAGGCTTCGATCCGGATCTTCTGCTCCTTGCCAGTCGCCTTGTCCTTTGCCGAGACGTGTAGAATACCATTGGCGTCGATGTCGAACGTCACCTCGACCTGGGGCACGCCGCGCGGAGCCGGCGGAATGCCGGTCAGCTGGAACTTGCCGATGGTCCGGTTGTCCTGCGCCATCTGGCGCTCGCCCTGGAGCACGTGGATCTCGACCGTCGTCTGGTTGTCCTCGGCCGTCGAGAAGACCTCCGACTTCTTCGTCGGAATAGTCGTGTTCCTCGGGATGAGCACCGTCGTGACGCCGCCGAGTGTTTCGATACCGAGCGACAGCGGCGTGACGTCGAGGAGCAGCACGTCCTTCACTTCACCCGCCAGCACGCCGCCCTGGATCGCCGCGCCGATTGCCACGACCTCGTCCGGGTTGACGCCCTTATGCGGCTCTTTGCCGAAGAAGCTCTTTACTATCTCTTGGACCTTCGGCATGCGCGTTTGGCCACCGACCAGGATCACTTCGTCGATGTCGCCAGGCTTGAGCCCCGCGTCGGTCAGCGCCTGCTGCATGGGTGGAATGGTCCGCTTCACCAGATCGTCCACGAGCTGTTCGAGCTTGGCGCGCGTCAATGAGAGGTTCAGGTGCTTCGGGCCCGACTGGTCGGCCGTGATGAACGGCAGGTTGATCTCCGTCTGCATCACCGTCGACAGCTCCATCTTCGCCTTCTCGGCGGCCTCCTTCAGCCGCTGCAGCGCCATCGGATCTTTGGAGAGGTCGATCCCCTGGTCGCGCTTGAATTCGCCGACCAGCCATTCCATGACGCGCGCGTCGAAGTCGTCGCCACCGAGGTGCGTGTCGCCGTTCGTGCTCTTCACCTCGAAGACGCCTTCGGCGAGTTCCAGAATGGAAATGTCGTAGGTACCGCCGCCGAGGTCGTACACGGCGACCTTCTCTTCCTTCTTCTTGTCGAGTCCGTAGGCGAGCGCCGACGCGGTTGGCTCGTTGATGATCCGGACCACGTCGAGCCCGGCGATCTTGCCGGCGTCCTTCGTCGCCTGCCGCTGCGAATCGTTGAAGTAGGCGGGAACGGTGATGACGGCCTTCTCGACCTTGTGGCCCAGGTAGTCTTCCGCCGTCTGCCGCATCTTCTGGAGGATCATCGCCGAGATCTCGGGCGGCGTGTACTGCTTCCCGCTGACTTCGACGGACGCCAGACCGTTCTGACCGCGCACGACCTTATAGGGAACGCGCTTGATCTCCTCCGAGACCTCTTCGATCCGCCGTCCCATGAACCGTTTGATGGAGAAGATCGTGTTCTGCGGGTTGGTCACTGCTTGCCGCTTGGCGACTTGCCCAACGAGTCGTTCACCGTCCTTGGTGAAGGCGACAACCGAAGGGGTGGTGCGGCCACCTTCGGCGTTGGGGATGACAACGGGATCGCCACCTTCCATAACCGCGACAACGGAGTTGGTCGTCCCGAGGTCAATACCGATGATCTTCTCAGCCATAACTCTCAGCTCCTGATAGGGATGTGATGCCGGCCGGATGCTGCGGGTCGCAAAGGCAAGCATCGTGCCCTGATTCGCTGCCAAAAAGGCAGCGACCGCAAGGGAAACCATGAGTATGGTGCACGCGTTCCCGGGTCGTCTCAAGAACCTGCATCAAGGATTCGCACTCTGATCGTCGTCACCGGTAGCACCGGCACAATCGGATCCGAATTAGTTCGGTTACTGGCCGCTGCCGGCGCCGATACCCGCGCGATATATCACCACGCCGATGGCGCGTCTCGTCCCCCTCATGTCTCGCTTTTCCGAGCTGATCTTGCCGATCCCATGCAGGCTGAAGCCGCCCTTGCAGGAGCGTTGAGCCTATTCCTTGTGACTGGGAATGAACCCGGTTTCCTGCAGGTGCAGCGCACCGTGGTTGAGGCGGCGCAGCGGCGGGGCATCCGCCATCTCGTGAAGCTCTCCGCGCTAGGCGCGTCGGATCATTCGAAGTCGGGCATCGGTCGCGACCATTGGGCAGTGGAGCAGGCAATTCAGCAATCCACAGTTCCCTGGACGATCTTGCGTCCCCACGCCTTCATGCAGAACTGGCTGAAGGACGTGGCGGCATCGGTGCGGACCGAAAACACGATCTACTCGCCCATCGGGGAGGGGCGCGTGCCGTTCATCGACACGCGCGATATCGCGGCTGTTGCAGCGGAGGTCCTGCTCCATCCGGAGGTGCATGTCGGCAAGAAGTACGTCCTGACGGGTGGGGAGGCGGTCGGGTATGCGGATCTCGCGACCGCGCTGACGAAGGTGACGGGGCGCGCAATCACGTATCGGCCGATCAGCATGGAGGAAGCGCGAGAGCGGCTGACCCGGGCGGGTCAGCCGACCGCGTTGATCGAGGCCACACTCGCGATCGCGGCCTATCAGCGGGATGGTGGCGCGACGGCGATGGTCTCGCCTACCGTCGCCCGACTGCTCGGACGCCCGGCACGCACGATGCGCGACTTCGCGCGGGACTACGCCGCCGCGTTCAGTTGACCACGAGACGGCCGGGTTTCGACGAAACCAGACACGCACCGCGAGCGTTTGTCTGTCAACGATGAGCACAGCTCTCCGTTTTACGCGTGCGGCCTTCGGCGCGGTGCAGCGAGCTTCGCCGGGTCTCGCGGCGCGGTGGGCCGAACGACTGTTCTGCTCGCCGCCCCGCCGTCCGATCAGCGAGCGGATGGCGGCATGGCTGGCCGGCGGACGGCGCTTCGACCTGACGGTCAGAGGCCGGCGCGTGGCGGCATGGTCATGGGGTGACCGCGGCCCCGGCGTGCTCATTGTCCACGGATGGGGCAGCCGAGGCGCCCGCTTTGTCGATCTCGGCGGCGCGCTCCTCGCCAGCGGCTTCCGCGTGGTAACATTCGACGCGCCCGGACACGGCGCGTCCTCCGGGAGACTCAGCTCAGGGCCGGAGTTCGCGCGCGCCGCCCTGGCGGTGGCGACTGCGGTCGGTCCCGTCACTGCCGTCGTCGGTCATTCCCTCGGCGGCTTCGCATCGGCGCTGGCGATCGAGCGCGGGCTCGGCGCGCGCCGAGCGGTCTTCATCTCGCCGTCGGCGAACGTGAACACATACAGCGCCCAATTCGCGTCGCTGCTCGGCGTGCGGGATCCCGTCATGGCGTCGATGCGCGCGCGGCTCGAGCGTCGACTCGGCTTCGAGTGGAAACAGATGGACGTGCCCCGCTTTGCCCCGGCAATGCGCATTCCGCTGCTGGTCATTCATGACCGGGAGGACCGGGAGGTGCGCTGGGACGACGGTGCCGCGATTGCCGCCGCCTGGCCCGGCGCGCAGTTGGTCACGACGACGGGGCTGGGGCACCACCGCATCGTCAGCGACGGCGCGGTCATTCGACAGGTGCTGGCTTTTCTGAAGTAGACGACGAACATGAGCATGACAATTGGGAGGCGTGATGGGAGGCTGCTATGAGCCGGCGTGACAACCGTGCCCATCTGACGGTACCTGTTGGACCACGTGATCATGCAGCCGGCCCGCAAGACGCTCCGGTCACGCTCGTGGAGTACGGCGATTTCCAATGTCCGCACTGCGGCAGGGCCTACCCCATAGTCAAGGACATCGTGCGTACGCTCGGCGCAAACCTACGGTTCGTGTTCCGCAATTTCCCACTTACCCGGATCCATCCTGAGGCAGAGCATGCGGCGGAGGCGGCTGAAGCCGCCGGCGGGCAAGGCGCCTTCTGGCCGATGCACGATCGCCTGTTCGAGCGACAATTCGCCCTCGACGACGACCACCTCATAGAGTATGCGACCGAACTCGGACTAAATGCTGAGCGGATCCGTGGCGAGCTCGAGGCGGGAACGCACGGGCCCCGAGTGCGGGACGATTTCATGAGCGGGGTAAAGAGTGGCGTGAACGGGACGCCGACCTTCTTCATCAACGGCGTCCGCTATGACGAGAGTTGGGATCGGGATTCGCTACTCGCCGCGCTGAAGCATCCCGAATAACCCTCGGGAAACTCTTCCCTTAGATTCTGTCGCGTGTTCCCCTACAAGGATGAGAATCCCACCGAACGGCCGGCCGTCATCACGGCCGCCATTATCATCGCCAACGTCCTCGCTTTCATTCTTGTACAAGGGGCCGGGGCGCAGGGGCCGTTGGTTCGGTCGGTGTGCGACCTCGGGCTGATTCCCGGAGAGGTCCTGCAGAGCGTCAAGCCGGGCAGCGGGATCGCCCTCGCTCCGGGCATGGCATGCCTGGTCGGAACGGCGCCGAAATACTGGACCGTGCTCACATCGATGTTCATGCACGGCGGCTGGCTGCACCTGATCGGCAACATGGTGTTCCTGTGGGTCTTCGGAAACAACATCGAGGACGTGATGGGCCACGGGAAGTTTTTGATTTTCTACTTGCTCTGTGGCGTCGTTGCGGCCGCCACGCAGACGTTCGTCAGCCCGCACTCCCTCGTTCCGATGGTCGGGGCGTCGGGAGCGATCAGCGGTGTCCTGGGCGCGTACATCCTGCTCTATCCGAACGTCCGCGTCCACACGTTGATCCTCTTGCCATTTTTCATCACCACGGTGGCACTGCCCGCATGGGTGATGCTGGGCTACTGGATCCTGATCCAGGTCCTGAGCGGCCTGGGCAGCCTGAGCGAGATCGAAAAGGGCGGCGTGGCGTTCTTCGCGCACGTCGGCGGCTTTATCGCGGGACTCGTGCTCGTGAAGCTGTTCGCCTCGGAGGATGTGCTGCGACGCCGGCCGCTGCAGCCAGCGGCGTACTACCGGTACCGGACCTAGTGAGCGGCTAGCCTTCCGCGTGATGTTTGATCGACTTCCCCTCCACGAGAAACACCACATCCTCAGCAATATTGGTGGCCAGGTCCGCCACGCGCTCGAGGTTCCGGCTCACCAGAAATAGCTCCATAGCCGTTCCGATGATATGCGGGTCCTCCATCATGTGCGTCAGCAGGATCCGGAACATCGACTGATGCAGCGCGTCCACGCTGTCGTCGCGGCGGCAGATGGCACGGCCCGCCTGCGCGTCGCCGCGCACGAACGCGTCGAGCGCGTCGGCGAGCATGGTGCGCGCCTGGCGTGCCATCTCGAGGAGCTCGGGCTCGGGGACGATGGGGCGGGCGGCCATGAGGCGCTCCGCCGATTGCGCGATGTTTACGGCGTGGTCGCCGACGCGCTCCAGGTCGTTGGAGATTTTCATCGCGGCGGTGAGGAAGCGGAGGTCGCGGGCCATCGGCTGCTGAGTCGCCAGTAGCCGGATCACCGTCTCCTCGACTTCGAGCTCGAGATGATCGATCTCGTTGTCGCCCAGAATGACCTGACTGGCCTTGTCGCCGTCCCGCTGCAACACGGCCTCCACGGCCGCGGCGAGCGCGGCCTGGGCCTCGCCCGACATATTGAGCAGTGCGACTTTGAGCTCGGAGAGCTCATCGTGAAAATGGCGATGACTCGTCGCTTGCGCGTTCATCCGAACCTTCCTGTGATGTAAGCTTCTGTCCGCTCGTCGGTGGGCCGCGTGAACACCTGCTGCGTCGTGCCGAACTCCACCAGATGCCCCACGTAAAAAAATCCCGTGAAGTCCGACACGCGGGCCGCCTGCTGCATGTTATGGGTAACGATGACGATTGTGTAGGTTTGCTTGAGCTCGACCAGCAGCTCCTCGATCCGCTGCGTCGCGATCGGATCGAGCGCGGAGCACGGCTCGTCCATCAGCAACACCTCGGGCGCGTTCGCGAGCGCCCGCGCGATGCAGAGGCGTTGCTGCTGTCCACCCGACAACGCGGTCCCCGGCTCCCGCAGGCGGTCGGAGACTTCATCCCACAACGCGGCCTGGCGCAACGCGCGCTCCACGCGGTCGGGCAGCTCGCGCGCCGGCGCCAGGCCGTTCAGGCGCGGACCATAGGCGACGTTGTCGTAGACGGGCTTGGGGAAGGGATTGGGCCGCTGGAACACCATCCCGACGCGGCGGCGCAGCGCAACGACGTCCGTTCCCGGCGCGAAAATCGATCCGCCATCGAGCAGGATGTCGCCGGTGTGTCGCGCGCCCGGCGTGAGATCGTGCAGCCGGTTGATCGAGCGCAAGAACGTCGTCTTGCCGCAGCCCGATGGACCGATCAGCGCAGTGATCGCGTTGCGGGGGATAGAGAGGCTGATATCGTGCAGAGCATGGTTCGGCCCGTACCAGAAGTTGTAGTTGCGGGAGTCGAGCACCGACGTCGGACGGTCGGACAGTCTGACGGTCTGATTGTCCGGCGCCTTACGGTCTAACCGTCCGACGGTGAGACGGTCCGATGCAGTGGAGCTCATCCAAACCGCCCCGTGATATAGGCCTCAGTCTGCTCGACTTTCGGCTTCGTGAAGATCTCGTTGGTCTTGCCGACCTCGATCAGGCTGCCGAGGTACATGAAGGCAGTGTAGTCCGAGACGCGCGCCGCCTGCTGCATGTTGTGGGTGACGATTACGATCGTGTACAGCCGCTTGAGCGCGTGGCACAGCTCTTCGATGCGCTGTGTCCCGGCGGGGTCGAGCGAGGCCGTCGGCTCATCGAGCAACAGGATCTCGGGCTGCGGAGCGACCGCCCGCGCGATGCATAGCCGCTGTTGCTGGCCGCCCGAAAGGTCCAACGCGCTCGTGTGCAGCCTGTCCTTCACCTCGTCCCACAATGCCGCCTGCTGCAACGCCCGGCTGACGGCGTCGTCGAGTGCCGCGCGCCGGCGGCCGCCGTTCACGCGCAGCCCCGCGGCGACGTTGTCGTAAATCGACATCGTGGGAAACGGTGTGGGCCGCTGGAAGACCATCCCGATGCGGCGGCGGAGCTCGACCGGACTGACGTCTGCCGCATAGATGTTGACGTTGTCGAGCAGGACCTCGCCCTGCACACTCGCGCCGGGCGTCAGCTCGTGCATGCGGTTCAGGCAGCGCAGCAGTGTGCTCTTGCCGCATCCTGAGGGGCCGATGATCGCGGTGACCGTGTGCGCCGGGAATAAGAGCGACACGTCGCGCACGGCGCGATGTTGCCCAAAGAGCGCCGTCAGGTGCGCGGTTTCGAGGCGCAGCCTGGTATTAGCGGATGCGACCATACCTGGCCCTCGTCACCCAGCGGGCGGTGAGAGAAATCACCAGCACGAGTCCCATGAGCACCAACGCCGAGGCCCACGCCAGGCGGTGCCATTCGTCGAATGGACCGGTCGCGTATACGTAGATCTGCAGCGACAGCGTCTGCATGGGCTGCGTGACCGAGGTCGTGAAGTTGAGATTGCCAAGAGCTGTGAAGAGCAGGGGAGCGGTTTCGCCGGCCACGCGGGCGATGCCGACGAGACAGCCCGTCACGATCCCACCGAGCGCGGTGCGCGCCACGACCTTGAGCGATGTGCGCCAGCGCGGATATCCGAGGGCGAGCGCCGCCTCGCGCAGCGAATGCGGCACCAGCCGCACCATCTCTTCGGTCGTGCGCGCCAACATTGGGATCATCAGAATCGCGAGCGCGATGCTGCCGGCCAGCGCGGAATACCCGCCGCTCGGTTTGACGATGAACGTCCACCCCACGATCCCGATCACGATCGAAGGAGTGCCGTTGAGCACGTCGGCCACGAATCGTACCGCGAATCCCAGCCGCCCCCCGCCGTATTCCGCCAAATACATGCCGGCGCCGACGCCGACCGGGACGCCGATGAGGGCGGCAACCCCGACGATCAGAATCGTGCCTGCGATCGCATTGGCGACACCGCCGCCCGATTGTCCCGCCGGGACAGGACTCTTGGTGAAGAACGCCCAATCGAGGGAGGAGGCGCCTTTCACGAGCAGGTTGCCGAGGATGAGGACGAGCGCCAACACCGCCGTGAACGACAACACCACGATCAGGACCGTCATGACTCGGCTCGTCAGATGGCGCCGTAGCGACGCGCCGCTCATAGGGCCTTGCTCCCGACCGCCGCTCCCCGCGCCACGCGCCAAATCAGAATGCGCGCGATCGCATTCACCACGACGGTCAGCACGAACAGGATGAGCCCGACCTCGACGAGCGCGGATTGGTACATGCCGGTCGTCGCTTCGCTAAACTCGTTGGCGATCGCCGCCGCCATCGTGTAGGCCGGCTGCAGCACCGACACCCCGATATCGTGGCGATTGCCGATCACCATGGTGACCGCCATGGTCTCACCCAGCGCCCTGCCAAGCCCCAGGATGACAGCGCCGATCAGCCCAGCGCGGCCGTACGGCAGCACAGCGGTGCGTACCGCTTCCCAGCGTGTCGCGCCCATCGCGAGCGCGGCCTCGCGCTGGCTCGTGGGCACGGCGAGCAGGACTTCGCGCGACACCGCCGCGATGTACGGCACGATCATGATGGCGAGGATGATCCCGCCGGCCAGCAACGAGTTTCCGTAAAACACGCCCTGGAGGAACGGCGTCCAGCCCAACAGGGCCTTGAGCGGTGGGACGACATAACTGCGCAGGAACGGGATCAGGACGAAGATGCCCCACGTGCCGTACACCACGCTGGGGATCGCGGCGAGCAGCTCGACCAGGAACGCGACCGGCTGGCGCAGCCAGCGTGGCGAGAACTCCGTCAGAAAAATCGCCACGCTGAGCGCCAGCGGCACAGCGAGGAGCAGCGCCAGCAGCGAGGACGCCAGCGTCCCGAAGATCATCGGCGCCGCGCCATAGACCTCCGCCACGGGATCCCACGTGGAGGTCCATAGAAACGATGGCCCGAACCGTCGCAACGCGGGAAGCGCGTCGACGAGGAGCACGCCGAGGATGACGAGAATCAGCGCGGGCAACGCGAGCGCGAACGCCGTAAGGGCGCGTTGATAAATGCGGTCGCTGCGGAGCTGAGTCATCGCCGCGGGAAACCTACCGGCGGGTCGTGGGGTGTCCGTCACGACGATGTAACGGAATTGTCACCGCAAACAGCCCACCTCCCGAGGTCCCCCAACCGCACCTCGGGAGGTGGCTTATGACAACGGCTATTCGGTTACTCGGCCTTCCAGACCGCCCGGCCGCCGGCGGCCACAGTCTTCAAGCGCGCCTGAATCCACGGACGCAGCTCTTGCGGCAGAGGCGCGTAGCCCAGCTGCGGCGCTTTGGCCTGGCCCGCAGTCTCGGCCCACCAAATGAACTGCACGAGCGCCCGCGCCTTCGCGCTGTCGGCATACGTCTTATGAACAAGCAGCCAGGTGAAGCTCGCGGCGGGATACGCCTGCGGGCCCGCCGAATTGGTGATGGACACTCGGAAGTCGGTGTTCGGCCCCATGTCCTTCATGGCCCCCGCGGCCGCCGCCGTCACGGACGCGAGGCTCGGCGTGATCCAGTTGCCCGAGCCGTTGCGCACCGTGCCGAATGACATCTTGTTGATCAGCGCGTACCCCAGCTCGACGTAGCCAATCGCGCCAGGCGTCTGGCGAACGGTGGAGGCGACGCCTTCGTTACCGCGTCCGCCGAGTCCCACCGGCCAGTTCACGGACGTACCGCGCCCCACTTTCTGCAGCCATTCCGGGCTCACCTTGGACAGGTAGTCGGTCCACACGAACGTCGTGCCGGAGCCATCCGAACGGTGCACGACGATGATGTCTTGGGTGGGCAGCTTAACGCCGGGATTGATGCTGGCAAGACGCGCATCGCTCCAATTCGTGATCTTGCCGAGGAAGATGTCCGCAAGGACGTCGGGCGTGAACCGCAACGCCTGCGAGACCTCGGGCAAGGTGTAGGCGGCCACGACAGCACCGAGGACGGTCGGGATATGCAGCACGTCCCCTTTGATGGCCGCGATCGCCGAGTCGGTCATCGGCGCGTCCGACGCGCCGAAATCCACCGTGCCGTCGGAGAACTGCCGGATGCCGCCGCCCGAGCCGATCGATTGGTAGTTCAACTTCACGTCGCTATGCCCCTGATTGTACGTCAGCATCCAGTCTGAATAGATGATGTTCGGGAACGTCGCCCCAGCGCCGGTGAGCTGCACCTGCGCCGCCGCCGGGACGGCGGCGCCGAGCAGCGCGGCGAGAGCGAGCACGCGAGTGGACGTCATGAGTGTGCGTTCTCCGAGTATGCGTTAGAACGTGAATTGCGTCTGAAACAGGATTTGGTTCGTGGCCGTCGCGCCGCTCTCGAACGAGAGACGATCGAGGTCCGCGAGGAGGCGAATGTTGGGCGATAGTTGATACGACGCGCCGGCGATGATGCGCGTGTTCTTGTTGTTGCCGACGTTCTTGTCGGGGTCGACGATGTCCACGCGCGCGATCACGGCCGCCTTGCTCCTGGTGAGGTGATAGACGCCGAAAGCGCTGATGATGCTTCCAGTGACCGCCCCATTCTTCACCGAGACGAACTCACCCGCGAGCGTGTACTGCAGCGTCCGATACGACAGCATCCCCAGGTACCGGTTGCGGTCGGCGCCGGTGCCGGTGACCTTGCCGATCCCAGCATAGCCCGAGACCCGCAGGCCGCCGACGCGACTGTTGTCGTTGGTGGGTTGGACGCGCACGGAGACACGGGCCTCGACGTCCTTACGGAAGTCGCCGGTGCCGCCCGAGTAGCCCTCCCCGTTCACGATCACGAACTGGCCGTTTATCCGTTCACCGTTCCAATGGCCGTCGACGCCCACACCGATGTCCGCCGCCGTCATGGTGCTTGGTCCGCCGATCGGGTTGCGATCCACGGCGATGGTGCCCTGCATGCGGTAGTCCCAGAGGGTCTCCTCGAAATCGACCCACGGTGTGTGAATCATGCCCAGCTTATAGGTGAGACTGCTGCCTGTCGGCGTCCACGCCGCGAAGGCGTACTTGAGCCGGATGACCTGGTTCGTGGCCGCGCTGGGAATGATGTCGGTGGTGAGGCGGGTGGTGATACCGTTCGAGAACCGACCGAGGACGTTGACGTACGCGCGGGTGACGTCGAAGGTGTTGGTGTGAACCGCGGCGTCCGTGTACTGGTATTGTGTGTAGACGACCCCGCCGACGGTAACCGGTGGGGCCTGAGGGGCGTTCTGCGCGCCCAGTGCCGTAGCCGACACGGCGAACGTGGCGACTGCCAGGAACGATCGTCTTGCGTGCACGGATGGCTCCTCAAGACTTGGGTGATTGTTGACAGCTCCGAGGAAAAGTGAGCCGTCGGTATAACCGCGATGAGTCGGAGATGTCACGGTTTCGTAACGGCCCGCCAGAACTACCCCCCAAGCAGATAGCCGAGCCATCCAAGCCTCGGCTACCTGGGCACCCGGACGGTCGGCCGTGCAAACCGCCGCCGGGCACATGACCCAAAGGTTAGTGAAGTACGACAAGCGCGGCGCCGACGGCGCCGAGTAGGCCCAACACCGCACCGCCCACCACATCCCCGACGTGATGCACACGGAGCGTGACCCGAGAAGCAGCGATGAGCGCGGCCAGAGGCAACAGCAGCGGGGCCAGGAGCGGATGCGCGATCGCGATCGTTCCGCCCACCGCGCTCGCCGCTGCGGCGTGTCCCGACGGGAAGGAGAACGGATCGGGCAGATCGACCAGCGCGAGCGGGCGACCATTCGCATCGCACGGCCGCGGCCGCGCGACCGCCCGCTTGAGCACCTGCACCGCCACGTGCGACGTCGTCAGCGCGAACAGTGCCGCCAGGCCGAGCAGCTGCTCGCCGGCGGCGACCAGTCCGAGGCCGACCCCGATCGTCACGCGCGCGCCGCCGAGGTGCGTGAGCCAGCGCATCAAGCTGCCGCACCATGCTGCACAAGGCCGGCGGCTGCGGCGTATTGCTGCAGCAGCGCGAGGTTCTCGGGCACGACGTCGCGCGCCACCGCGGCCGCCCGCGCCGCCGTGGCGATTCCGGCGCGACGCGGTGGCGCAATCACAAGGGAGAGGATTTCGGCGGCGAAGCCCGTCGCGTCCGCGGGAGCCACCAAGATGCCGTTCTGCCCGTGGGTGATGCTTTCACGGAACCCGCCGGCGTCGGCCGCCACGACCGCCAGACCCGAAGCCATCGCCTCGAGCGCCACGAGGCCGCACGTTTCGGTCTTCGAGGGGAGCACGCAGATGTCGGCGCTCGCGTACACGTCGGCGAGCCGGCCGCGATCGAGAAAGCCCAGCTGCCGGACCCACGGCAGCCGCGTCAGGAGCCGCCGCGTCTCCGGTCCCTCGCCTGCCAGCACGAACGTGGCGCGCTGGCCCGCACGTTCGCGCGCCGCAGTCCACGCTGCCGCAAGGACGTCCATGTTCTTCTCGGGCGCCAGGCGGCCCACGTGCAGTACGATCGCCGTGTCGTCACCGCCGGCCAGCCAACGGCGCCAGCCCGCGCTCCGCCTGCCCGGGTGAAAGTGCGCGGTATCGACGCCACGTCCCCAAACGACGGGATTGCCGATGCCGCGCCGCTTGAGCTCGTCGGCGACCGCCTCGCCGGGCGTCTGCGTGAGCACGGCCGGGCGATGGAACCACCGCAACCATTTCCAGACGAGCAGCTCCAGCGCTCCGGCGCCGTAGTGACGTGCGTACTGCGGAAAATTCGTGTGATACGACGTCACCAATGGGATGCCGCGCCGCACGGCGTACCGACGCCCGGTCAGCCCGAGCGGGCCTTCCGTCGCGACGTGCACGATCTCGGGCTCGAACGCATCGAGAAAGCGAGCGACGGTACCGAACTGCGGCACCGAAAGGCGGATGGCCGGGTAGGGCGGGAACGAGGCCGATGGAATGCGCAGCTCACTCGGCGACGCGTCGTCGTGACCAGGGTAGCGGGGTGCGACAGCGACGACCTGGTGACCGAATTCGCGCAGCACGTTCGCGATACGGACCACCACGGTCGTGACGCCGTTGACCTGCGGCGTATAAGTGTCTGACACGAGCGCGATTCGCACGAGCCAACGATGCCCGCGGCAGGTCAACGGGTGATGACGACTGCGTTACGGGTGTGTAACGGGACTTAAGCCGGGAAATACAAACGGATTGTGGTGCCGCGCCCCAGCTGGCTTTCGGCTTCCACACGGCCGCCGTGCGCCTCGACGAGGTGCTTCACGATCGCCAAGCCGAGCCCCGTGCCGCCCTCCTGGCGCGAGCGGCCGGGGTCGACGCGATAGAAGCGCTCGAAGATGCGGGGCAGGTGATCGGCCGGGATCCCCGATCCCGTGTCGCTGACGCTCACGACGGTGTCCCCCCCAGTCCGCTGTGCCGCCACGCGGATGCGACCGCCGGGTGGCGTGTGCCGCAGTGCGTTGTCGAACAGGTTGGTGAAGATCTGCCGGAGCGCCTCGGGATCGCTATTCACGGCCGTCGAATCGCTGACGGTTTCGAGCTCGACATTGCGGCTGGCGGCGCGTTCGGCGAACGGGCGCCATGCCTCACGGGCCGAGGCATCGACGCCGACCATGCGGGGCTCGGGATGCCAGCTCCCCGACTCGATGCGCGACAGGTCGAGCAGGTCATCCACGAGGCGCTGCATACGGCGCGCGTTGTCCACGATTGTCTGCGCGAATTTTGCCGCCTGTGCATCGGAGGCCGCTTCCGCGGCGAGCGTCTCCGCATATCCGGCGATTGCCGTCAGCGGTGTCTTCAGCTCGTGCGAGACGTTGGCGACGAAATCGCGGCGCACCGTCTCGAGCCTGCGGAGTTCCGTCACGTCGCTCAGCACGATGAGCGTCCCGGCCCCCTCGATGGCGCGTGCCGACACCATCACTGTCCGCTCGCCGAGGTCCAGCTCGCGGTTTTCGATGATCGCGCCGGCGAGCACTTCCCGCATCACCGCGCGATGCGTGCGGTCGTGAAACAGCTCGGAGAGCGGGGGCAGCGTTCCACGGGTCCCGTAGCCGAGCAGCCGGCGCGCGGCGGCATTGGTCGAGATCACATTGCCTCGCTGGTCAGCGGCGATGACGCCGTCAGAGAGGGCTTCGAGCAACGTGCGCGACTCTTCCCGTTCGCGGCGCAGATCATCGAAGCGTCGTTCCAGCTCGTGATGCATCGCGCGCAGTGCGTCCACGTGGTTCGCCAGCTCCGGCACGCGCACGTCCGGGAACTCCGCGGCACGACCCATGGCAATGTCGTGCGCCGCGCCCGCGATTCGGACCAGCGGCCGAGCGAGCGCCCGCGCCATTATCCAGGCGACGAATCCCGCCGCGAGGAGGAGCACCAGGCCCGCGGCGGCGACGGCCCGTTGAACCGCATGAACCTGGGCATCCACGCTCGCCAACGAGGCCGACACGCGTGTCACCGCGAGGCCGGGCGGGGCGGGGGGGGGCGGGGGAGGCTCGCGCACAGCGACGTAGAGCTGTCGCTCGTTGGTGGATGCACTGAGTCGTGTATTGGTGCCGACGCCGGAAGCCGAATCCATCGCGGCGCGCACTTCGGGACGGTCGCGATGATTCTGTAATCGAGCCAGGGCTGCGCGGTCGAACTCCGTATCGCCGCGCACGCGGCCGCTCGAGTCGATCAGCGTGACGCGACGCCCCCCGCCCAATCGCTGGCCGGCGAGCATCGCGAAGTCGGGCCAACGCGAAGAATCCACCGGCGTCAGCGCGGCCACGAGCCGCGCCTCCCGCTCGAGCTCGATGGCGACTTCGGCCTCGAGATGGCGTCGCAGCAGAACGTCGGTGGCGAGGATGGAGCCAAGCACCGCGGCGGCCACGAGCAACCCGATGCTCGCGAAGAGCCGCGTGGCCAGTTTCATGCGCGGCGCCGCTTCGGTGGTGCGGGGGGTTCGCGGAAACGATAACCAACGGCGCGCACCGTCTCGATCCAATTGCCGCCGGCGCCGAGCTTCGCGCGGAGCCGCTGGACGTGCATGTCCACCGTGCGCGTCTGGATGTCCGGCTGGGCCTGCCATACCGACTCGAGCAGCTGCGAGCGCGATTGCACGCGATCGCGGCGTTCGATCAGACGCTCCAGCAGCTTGAACTCGGTCGCCGTCAGCTCGACGTCTTTGCCGTCGGCCGTCACGCGGTGCGCTGTGCGGTCGAGGACGATCGGTCCGCCGACCAGGCGGCCGCCGGCGGCGACGGGCGGCGCGGCGAGGCGACGTAGAATCGCGCCGACGCGCAGCACCAGCTCTTTCGGTGAGAAGGGCTTGGCCAGGTAATCGTCGGCACCCAGCGACAGCCCCTTGATGCGGTCGGGCTCGTCCTTGCGGGCGGTCAGGAGCAGCACGCCGACGTCGCGCGTCTCGTCGCGGCGGCGCAGCTCGGCGAGCACTTCGAACCCGGAATGGCCCGGCAACATGAGATCCAGCACGACCATGTCAGGTCGCTCCTCACGCGCGGAGCGTAGCGCGTCGGCTCCGGTGCCGGCGGTCGTGACGCGATAGCCCTCCTTCGCCAGATGATAGGCGACGAGCGCCGTGATGTCGGGCTCGTCGTCCACGACGAGAATGCGGTGCGCTGGTGCGGTGTCGTTCGGCATCGCAGGCGAGAAGCTAGCGTGACGCCCTGTTGAAACACAACCGCGACGTCACTCTAGCACGACGCAGAGGAGCCGCGGTAGCTTTCTGCGCACTATGCGGCTCCTCTGCACCCTGCTGTTCGCACTGCAAGGCCCAACAACCCCTCCTGACACCGCACACGTCGTCCTCGTCGCGACGACCGACGTGCACGGCCGAGTCCTCGGCTGGGATTACGTGCGCGATGCGGCCACCGCAGGCGGTTTGTCGCGCGCGGCGACGGCGCTCGAGACGCTGCGCGCGCGCTATCCGGGCAATCTGGTGCTGGTGGACGCCGGCGATCTGCTCCAGGGCAATCCATTTGCCACGTACTTCGGTCGCTACGACAAGCGTCAGCCGCAACCGATCGTCGATGCGTTGAACGCGTTGCAGTACGACGTTGTCACGCCGGGTAACCACGATTTCGATTTCGGGTTCGACTTCCTCAGGCGCGCCGCCGCCGAGGCGACGTACCGCTACGTCTCAGCGAACGTCGTCGACGACAGCGGGAAGGCGCTGTTCGCGCCAACGGTGGTGGTGCCACGGGGTGCCGTGAAGATCGGCATCACTGGGCTCACAACTCCCGGCGTGCTGCTGTGGGATCGCGCGCAGCTCGCCGCACCCTCGCGGGTGCGAGTCCGCCGCATCGCGGAAGCGGCACCGGCCGCGGTGGCCGCTCTCGAGCGCGCCGGCGTGGATCTCAAGGTCGTGCTCATTCACAGTGGTTTCGGGACGTCCACCTACGACACCACAGGCGTCGGCCCCGAGAACGACGCCGCCGCGCTCGCGTCGATCAACCCCAAGCCGGACGTCGTCATCGTCGGCCATACACATCGCGAAATCCGCGACACCGTGATCAACGGCGTCCATTTCGTGCAGCCCAAGAACTGGATGCAGAGTCTGGCCGTGGTGCATGTGTCGCTCGCGAAAGACTCGGCCCGCGCTGGTCGCTACCGTGTCACGGGTGTGCGCGCCGAGCTGATTCCCCTCGCGAACGTCGCGGAGTCGCCGCGGTTCACGCAGCGGGCGAATGCCGCGCACCAGGCGGCACGTCTCTGGGCAGGCACCCCGATCGGCAGCGCGTCGGGAGGATTCGACGCCCGCTATGCCCGCGTGCAGGATACGCCGCTACTCGACTTCATCAACGAAGTGCAGCGCCGCCACGCCGGAACGCAGCTCTCCGCCGCGGCGGCCTTCGATGTGCAGCCGGGACTGCCGGAGGGGGAGGTGCATCAACGGGAAGTGTTGGGGATCTATCCCTATGAAAACACGTTGCGCGCCGTGAAGATCAGCGGCCAGCAGCTGCGGGAATACCTCGAGCATTCCGCACGCTACTTCAACTCCTACGAACCCGGTCGTCCCATCATCAACGACAGCGTGGCCGGCTACAACTACGACGTCGTCAGCGGCGTAGTCTACAACATCGATCTGTCCCGACCCGCGGGGCTGCGCATCCGCGGTCTCGCGTACAACGGCAAGATCGTGCAGCCCACCGATACGTTCACGCTGGCCGTGAACAGCTACCGGCAGGGCGGCGGCGGCGGGTACACCATGATCGCCCACGCGCCGGTGATCTACGACAAGGGCGAGGACGTCCGCGAGCTGCTGGTCGACGAGATCCGTCGCGCGCGCACGATCCAGGCGGCGACGTATCTCCATCCGAGCTGGGCGATCATACCCGATGCGGCCCGCGCCGCCGCGCGCGCGGCGTTCGGACCGGCGCCGGGTTCGGTGGCCGTCGTCCGCGACAGCACGATGTTGCGCGTGCTCGCGACGAGCGATCTGCACGGCCAGCTCGAGCCGCGCGTGTGGGATTGGTCGCAGGGGCGCCCGGTCGGTGGCGTCGCGGCGCTCAAACCGTGGCTCGACAGCCTCGCCAATGCTTGTCATTGCGCAGCCGTACGGCTGGACGCCGGCGACGAGATGCAGGGCACGGCGCTCTCGAACGCGACCTACGGGCGCGGCACCGTCGCCGCGATGAACAGACTCGGCATCGACGCGGCGGCGATCGGCAATCACGAGTTCGATTGGTCGATCGACACGCTGCGTGCCCGCATCAGCGAAGCCAGATATCCCTTCCTCTCCGCCAACATCACGAACGCCGCCGGGACCGCACGGCCGGATTGGGCCACGCCCTGGAAACTCGTGACGAAGAGCGACGTGAAGATCGCGGTGATCGGCTTGACGACGACTGAGACGCCCACGAGCACGGCGTCACGCAACATTCAAGGCCTCGCGTTCGGAGACGGCGCGCAGGCGATCAAGCGCTATCTCTCCGATGCCCGCGCCGCGGCGGACTTCGTGATCGTGGTCGCGCACGCGGGCGCGTCGTGCGATTCCGGGGGGAGCGGCACCGGATCGTGCCACGGCGAGATCCTGGACGTGGCCAACCAGCTCGATTCGGGATCGGTTGACCTCATCGTCGCGGGCCATACGCATCAACGTGTGAACACTGTTGTGCATGGCATCCCGATCATCGAAGCGCAGTCGAGCGCGCGGGCGATCGGCATCGTGGACTTTGTGCGCGCGGGCGGACGTCGCGAAGTGCGCGTGCAACTGGTGACGCCTTATGCGGACCAGGTAAAACCCGACACCGCGCTGGCCGCCGCGCTCGTACGCCAGCAACAGGCCGTTCGCAACATCACTGAGCGGGTGGTCGCGCGGATCAAGGTGCCACTGAAGCGCGAGGGTGACGAATATGGTCTGGGACGCCTGATTGCCGACGCGCAACGTGCTGCCGGCCGGGCCGATGTGGCGATCATGAACAATGGCGGCATTCGTACCGATCTCCCCGAGGGCGTAGTCACGTGGGGGCAGGTCTACCAGGTTCAGCCCTTCCAAAACCGTCTGCTGCGACTCACCGTGAAGGGCGACGTCCTGCTTGATGCGCTCGAGCACTGTGTTGCCGGGTGCGATCATTTGCCGGATTGTCACGTCGCAGGCGTGGAAGTCTGGTATGACACCGGCAAAGCGCCGGGTCAACGCATCACGCGCACACGGCTCGCCAACGGCCAGAGCCTCGACAAGGGCGCCACCTACACGCTGGTCGTCAGTGACTTCATGGCGACCGGTGGCTCGGGCTTCGGGATGCTGACGCGCGCCCCCCGGGAAGATCTCGACGTGCTCGATATCGACGCGCTGACCCGCTATCTCGGCGTGCTGCGGTCCCCTGTCGAAGCGCCGAACGACGAGCGTTTCCACCGGACCGATCGCTGATGCGGGTTTTCATCAACGACAAGGCAGTCGAGGTCACCCGCGGCGCGCGCGTGCGCGACGCGGTCGCACAAGCGGATGACGGCCTGGCCCGCCTCCTCGAGGGCGCGGCCTATGTGACCGACGCCGCGGGCCGTCCCATCGACGCCGGCGAGCCGGTCGGCGAAGCGGGCTCCGTCTATCGCGTGGTCGTCTCCGCCCGCCGCGAGGGCAAGCCACGCCTCACCAAAGAGGCGTTACGCGGCTGGCCCAAGGCCGAGCTGCATGTGCATCTCGATGGTGCGCTGCGGCCCGCGACGATGCTCGAGCTGGCGCGTGCGCAGGGTATTCCGTTGCCCGCCGACACGCCCGACGCGCTCGCCAAGGCGATGCTGGTGCGGGACGCGAAAAGTCTCGAGGAATACCTCCAGAGGTACGAAATCACGCTCTCGGTCCTGCAGACCGCCGCGGCGCTCGAGCGGGTGGCATACGAGTTCGTCCTCGATAAGGCCGCCGAGAATGTGCGATACGTGGAGGTGCGGTACTCGCCGCTCCTGCATCGGCCCGCATTGACATTGGCGCAGGCGATCGAAGCTCCGCTGGCCGGCGTTCGCCGCGCGTCGGCGGAAACCGGGACGAAGGTGGGGCTGATCGTCTGTGCCATGCGCACCAAGCCGCCCGCGGAATCGCTGGAGTTGGCGCGCGCCGCCGCCGCATATCATGCCGACGGCGTGATTGCGTTCGATCTGGCTGGTGCGGAGCGTGGGCACCCCGCGCGCGAGCACCGCGCCGCCTTCGAGTATGCGGCGGCGCACGGGATGGCGTGCACCTGTCACGCGGGTGAGGGCGACGGTCCCCACTCCATTCACCAGGCGTTGCACGAGGTCGGGGCACAGCGGATCGGGCACGGCACGCGCCTCGCCGAAGACCCGGCGCTCCTCGAGGAAGTCGTGGCACGCAAGATTCCGCTCGAGATGTGCTTGACCAGCAACGTGCACACGCACGTCGTGCCGTCGGTGGCGGAACATCCCTTTAAGCGGTATTTCCAGCAGGGTGTCGTAGTCACGTTGAACACCGACGGCCCACTCACCGACGGCATCACGCTGACCGACGAGTACTTCCTGGCGCACGCTGTGCTGGGCCTCTCGCCTGACGATCTGACGCGCGTGGTGCTGAACGCGTGCGAGAGCGCGTTTCTCCCGGACTACGAAAAAGTCGCGCTGGTGTCCCGCGTGCAGAGCGAGCTGGACGAGATAGGGGGAACCTCCTGATGTCCTGGCGCCGGGTCGTCCTTGCGTTTACGATCACGTTGGTCTCTGCGCTCGTCGTGTTTACGCTGCCGCGCTTCGTGTTCAACACCGTGCGCGGCGCGACCGTGCAAACGCCTGCGCAGGATACGGCCAAGGCTCAGCAGGCTCCGCCCGCGCTCCCCCAACCTGCCCCCGCGCCGCGCGCGCTCGGCTCGCGTCTCACGGGAATCTTCGGCCTGATCCTCATCCTCGGCATCGGCATCGCCCTGTCGCGCAATCGGCGGGCGATCAGCTGGCGCGTCGTGGCGTGGGGCGTCGGCCTGCAGCTCGCGTTTGCGGTTTTTGTGCTCCGGGTACCGCTCGGGCAGACGATCTTCGGCTGGCTCGGCGGTGTGGTCACGAAGATCCTGAGCTTCTCCTATGCCGGCTCGGAATTCGTGTTCGGCGAGATCGGCAAACAGCACTCGAGCCTCGGTGTGGTGTTCGCGTTCCAGATCATGCCCGCGATCATCTTCGTCTCGGCGCTGTTCGCGATCCTGTACTACCTCGGCATCATGCAGATCGTGGTAAAGGCGTTCGCGGTCGTGATGAACAAGATCATGGGCGCGAGCGGCGCGGAGAGCCTCAACGTCGCGGCGTCCATCTTCATGGGGCAAACCGAGGCGCCCCTCACGATCCGCCCGTTCCTGCCGCGGATGACCCGCTCGGAGCTGATGACCGTGATGACGGCGGGTATGGCGCACGTCTCCGGTTCGATCATGGCGGCCTATATCGCGTTCGGCATCGAGGCACGCCACCTCCTGACGGCCGTCATCATGACCGCGCCGGGCACGATCATGATGGCGAAGATTCTGGAGCCGGAGACGGAGGTGCCCGAGACCCTCGGTGGCGTGAAGGTAGAGATTCCGCGCACCGATGTGAATGTGCTCGATGCTGCGGCCCGCGGGACGAGCGACGGGCTGTACTTGATGCTCAACGTGATCGCGATGCTCGTTTCGTTCATCGCGCTGATCGCGTTGGTCAACGGCTTGTTCGGCTGGATCCACGGGGGCGTAGCGTGGTTCCCCGCGACGCTGCAGACCGTGCTCGGTTGGATCTTCCGGCCTATCGCGTGGGTCATGGGTGTGCCGTGGCACGACAGCGGTGTCGTCGGCTCACTGCTCGGCGAGCGGATGGTGATCAACGAATTCATCGCGTATGCCGATCTGGGCCCCATGAAAAGCACGCTGAACCCCGTCTCATTCACGATCGCCACATTCGCCTTGTGCGGCTTTGCGAACTTGAGCTCCGTCGGCATTCAGATTGGCGGCATCGGCGCCCTCGCGCCGGATCGGAAGCACGACCTCGCGCGTCTCGGATTCCGCGCGATGATCGCTGGAACGCTCGCGAACTTTCTTTCGGCGACGCTCGCGGGAATTCTGCTGTAATGGGGAAGGGAGAAGGCGGAAGGGGGACGGGGGGCACGGGAGGGACGGGGGGCGTAGCAGCAGCGACAGATGCAGTGAAGCAGCGCCTGGGCAAGCTTAAACCCCGCGTCGCGATCGTCCTCGGCTCGGGACTCGGGTTTCTCGCCGACGAAGTCGTCAATCCCATTCGCATTCCCTACAACACCATCCCCGGTTTTCCCGAACCCGGCGTGGCCGGGCACAAAGGCCTGCTGGTTGGCGGGACGCTCGAAGAGGTCCCCGTGCTCGTGCAGGCGGGCCGCTTTCATCTTTATGAGGGGCATCCGGCCGGGGTCGCCGGGCTGCCGGCGCGGGTGTTCGCTGAGCTCGGCGTCGAGATTCTGATCGTCACAAACGCCGCGGGCGGCGTCCGCCGCACCTTCCCCGGCGGAACGTTGATGCTGATCGCCGACCATATCAACCTGATGTGGCGTAATCCGCTGATCGGGCAGCCACAGCCGGGCGAACAGCGCTTTCCCATCATGCACGAGTCGTACGACGGAGAGTTGCGGGCACTCGCGCGTACCGTCGCCCGCGAGATGGGGATCCGGCTGGAAGAGGGCGTTTACGTGGGTTTGCTCGGCCCCTCGTACGAGACGCCCGCGGAAGTCCGCATGCTCGAGCGGCTCGGCGCGGATGCCGTCGGGATGTCCACGGTGCCGGAGGTCCTGGTGGCCCGGTCGCGTGGCATCCGCTGCCTGGGCTTTTCGATTATCACGAACCCTGGGGCTGGGATCAGCGGCGAAGCCCTTTCTCACGAGGAAGTCCTAGCGGTGAGTGAGCGGGTCGCGCGTCAGCTATCGGTTCTTCTGAAAGGCGTTCTGCGGCGAATGAGATTGGCCTAGTCCCCTTTTCCAGTCCCCACCTCCCATTAGTTCCTGACGTTCTCTTTGCAACCATTTTTCGTTTCACACTGTCATATGAACCGATAACCGCCGCGCGCTCGCCGTCAGCGTTCGCGACCGGGGTTTCCCGTTCACCTCAGCTCCCGGACGCCTATGACGACGACACTCCAACTGCTCCTCGCATTGGCGGGTAGTCATCCGCCGCTCGTCGTGGTCGATTCGCCACCTCCCGCGCCTCCAGCCCCCCAGCAATTGCGCGCCGTCCGACTCGCCGGCGGCCAGGCTGTCAGCATCGACGGCACGCTCGATGAAGCGCTGTGGCGCACGGCCGAGCGGGTAACCGGCTTTACGCAGCGCGATCCCACGCAGGGGGCGGTGCCCACGGAAAGTACCGTCGTGTACCTCGCGTATGACGACGCCGCGCTGTACATCGGTGCGCGCCTGTACGACGCGCATCCCGATTCGATCGTTGCCCGTCTGGCGCGCCGCGATCAGGGCACGAACTCGGATCGCTTCCAGGTATTCATCGACTCCTATCACGACAAGCGCAGTGGCTTCTACTTCGGCATCAACGCCGCCGGCACGCTCTATGACGGTACGCTCTTCAACGACGACTGGGACGACGACACCTGGGACGGCGTGTGGGAAGGGAAGGTGACGCGGGACGCGCAGGGGTGGACTGCCGAGCTGCGGATTCCCTACTCGCAGCTGCGTTTCGTTCGGCAAAGCCAGTACGTCTGGGGCATCAATTTCCGTCGGGATATCGCGCGCAAGAACGAGTTCGATTACATCGTGTATACGCCGCGGGATGGACGCGGCTTCGTGTCGCGATTCCCCGATCTCGTGGGGATCGAGCGAATCGAGCCGCCGCGGCGCCTCGAAATCCTGCCGTACGCGACGAGCCGCGCCGCATACACGCGCCAACTGCCCGGCAACCCGTTCAATGACGGGTCGAAGTACGAGCCGGGCTTCGGCGCGGACGCGAAGATCGGTCTTGGATCGAATCTCACGCTCAACGCGAGCGTCAATCCCGATTTTGGCCAGGTGGAAGTCGATCCTGCGGTGGTGAACCTGAGCGACCGCGAGACCTTCTTCAACGAAAAGCGGCCGTTCTTCGTGGAAGGGTCATCCATTTTCGAGTTCGGCTTCGGCGGCCAAAGCAACTTCTGGGGCTTCAACTGGTCGGGACCGAGCTTCTTCTACAGCCGGCGCGTCGGCCGCTCGCTCTCTGCGCCGGGGGCACCGGAGAAGGGATACGTCGACGGCCCGGACGGGGCCCACATCCTCGGCGCGGTGAAGCTGACCGGCAAGCTTGCCGGCAGCTGGAACGTGGGCGGGCTGACCGCCGTCACGGCCCGCGAGCGCGCCACGCTCCAGGACAGCCTCGGGGCGCGTTGGGGCCAGGAGATGGAGCCCCTCGCGACGTTCGGCGTGTACCGCGCGCAAAAGGAATTCGCCAAGGGACGGCAGGGGCTTGGATTCATGTCCACGATCGCCGGTCGTTCCTTCGAAGATCCGGCGTTGCGCGACGTGCGCAACAGCAATTCCATGACGGTCGGCACCGACGGTTGGATCTTCCTCGATTCCTCCAAGACCTGGGTGACGACGGCATGGGTTGCCGCCTCGCGCATCGCGGGATCGCCGGCGCGAATGACCGCGGTGCAGCGCAATTCGGTGCACTACTTCCAACGGCCCGATGCGAGCCTGCGGGTGGATAGCAATGCGACATCGCTCACTGGTACCGCGGCGCGGTTCACGCTCGCCAAACAGCGGGGCAATATCTTCGTGAACTCCGCGTTCGGCGTGCTCTCGCCCGGATTCGACGTGAACGATCTCGGGTTCTTGTCGCGCACCGGATACATCAACATGCACTTCGGTGGCGGGCGAACCTGGAGCAAGCCGGGCAAAGTGTTCCGCTATGCCGAGACGGGCGGCGCCGTGTTCCGGAACTACGACTGGGACGGCAACATCAACTGGTCGGGCGCATTCAACTTCGGATACGTCCAGTTCAAGAACTATTACTGGTTCAACTGGAACGTCGCCTACAACCCGTGGACCGTCGACAATCGCCGCACGCGCGGCGGGCCATTGATGTTGTTGCCGCCGGCCTATCAGTTCGGCGTCGACATGGGTTCGGATAGTCGCAAGTCATTGACGTTGAGCATGGGCGCCTTCACGTACTTCCGCTCTTCCCAGGACGTGGAATGGTCAACCTACGTCAACATGCAGTATCGGCCGGCGCCCAACGTCTCGGTCAGCGTGGGGCCAAACCTCTATCAACAGTCCCAGCCTTATCAATACATCACCGCGATCGCCGACACGACGGGCGGCGCGCCGAACACGTACGGCACCCACTATGTTTTCGGCGGACTCCGTCAGACGGAGCTCTCGGCGGCGATCCGCTTGAATTGGACCTACACGCCGAAGCTCTCGCTGCAGCTGTACGCGCAGCCGTTGATCTCGGCGGGGCGCTACGACTATTACCAGGAGTTGGCGCGGTCGCGCAGTGCAGCGTTCACGCGCTACGGCACGGGCAATGGCTCGACCATCACGTACGTGGATTCGACCAAGTCCTACAGCGTCGATCCGGATGGGAGTGGTCCCGCGCAGCCGTTCTCGTTCGGCAAGCCCGACTTCAATTTCAAGTCGCTGCGGGGCAATGCCGTGCTGCGGTGGGAGTACATGCCAGGGTCAACACTGTACTTCGTGTGGACGCAGAGCCGGTCGACCGCGGACGACGACGGCAGCTTCCGCTTCGGCCCGTCGATGCGTGGCATGCTGCGGGCTCCGGCGGAGAACATCTTCATGATCAAGGCGACGTACTGGTGGAACCCGTGATCGACGGATAAACGATTCCATCGGTCTATCGGCATGTTTATGTAGGGGCGCAGCATGCTGCGCCCCTACGTTATTTCATAACCCCTCGGTCGGCGGCCGCGGTGGTGCTGGAACGAAATGATTCAACGGTCCATGCCCGGCACCCAGCCCCGGCGCCGCGGCAATCGCGCGATGCACGAAGTCGAGCGCATCCTCCACAGCCCGCTCGAGTGACCGGCCGAGGGCGAGGCCCGCGGTGATCGCGGCGGAGAGCGTGCAGCCGGTGCCGTGCGTGGATGAGGTGTCGATGCGCGGATGTGTGAATCGGCGCGTTGCGCCATGCTGCACCAACACGTCCACGAGCGTCTCGGTATCCTTCAGATGGCCGCCCTTGACGAGCGCGGCGCGCGCGCCCATCGCGAGCAGCCCGCGCCCCGCTTTCTCCATCTGATCCGGCGTCCGCACGGTTTCTGCGACGAGGATCTCCGCCTCGTTCAGGTTTGGCGTGACGAGCAGCGCGAGTGGCGCCAGGCGGCGCGCGATCAATTGCTCGGCATCCCGCTCGAGCAGCCGGTCGTCGGACGTGGCAACCATCACGGGATCGAGCACGTAGGTCGTGAGCCGGTGCTGGGCAATGCGCTGCGCCACCGCCTCCACGATCTCGCCGGAGCCCAGCATCCCGCTTTTGACGGCGGCGGGCCGCAGGTCGGCGGCGAGGGCGTCGATCTGCTGCGCGACGAGTGCGGCTGGGACCGCTTGCCACGCGGCCACGCCCAGCGTGTTTTGCGCCGTTACGGCCGTAATGGCGGTCGTGCCGAACACGCCGAATTGATGAAACGTCTTGAGGTCGGCCTGAATTCCAGCTGCGCCGCCGGAGTCTGAACCCGCGATCGTGAGCGCGATTCTCATGCGTTCCGCGGTCGTGCCTTGGCGAAACCAACGGGGCAGGCAATTTTACTGGCACCAGTGACCGACACGAGGGAGCGCATCCGGAGTAATCTGCAGTCCACCGTCCGCGATCTCCAACGCCGCAAGGCCCGCGGGCGGCGCGGTCTGGCGGTCGTGGAGGGCGTCCGGCTGGTGGAAGAAGCGCTCGTGGCCGGTCTCGAGTTCAAGGGCGCGCTCGTCTCCCCTGAGCTGGCGCGCACGACGCGCGGCCAGGCGCTCACGGCCGAGCTCGCCAGTCATGCGATCGCGGTCGAAGAGGTCGGTTCACGCGCCTTCGGTGAGCTGGCGGGCACGGACACGCCGCAGGGCATTCTCGCGATCGTGCAGCCGCGCATGTGGGCGCTGACCGACATCGCCGGCGGACCGATGCTCGTTGTAGACGGCGTCCAGGATCCGGGGAACGTCGGCACGTTGATCCGCACCGCGCACGCGCTTGGTGCGTCGGCGAGCCTGCTGCTCCGCGGCACTGCGGATCCGATGAATCCGAAGGCGTTGCGCGCCGCGATGGGGGCGACGTTTCGGCATCCGGTCGTGCAGCTCGACGATGCCCCGTTCATCGCGTGGGCACGAGAGCACGGCGTCACGTTGTGGGCAGCGGCCGCTGATGGCGTGCCGCTGAACCGGGCAATCGATTCCAAAACAGCACGCAAGGAGCTCATTGCGGTGATCGTCGGAAACGAAGGAGCGGGGATCCGGCCGCAGCTCAATGCCGTCGCGGCGCAGCGCGTCGCCATTCCTCTCGCACGCGGGGCGGAATCCCTCAACGTCGCAGTGGCGGCCGGGATACTGCTGTACGAGGTCGTGCGTGGGCGGTGACATCGTGATCGTCCTCGGTGCCGTGCTGCTCGGCCTCTGCGTCGGCAGCTTCCTCAATGTCTGCATCCTGCGGTTGCCGCGTGACCAGTCGTTGGTCCGGCCACGCTCGACCTGCCCCAATTGCAAGCAGCCGATCGCCTGGCGTGACAACGTCCCGCTGTTTTCCTGGCTCTGGCTGCGCGGCAAATGCCGTTGGTGTCACAAGCCGATCTCCAAGCAGTACCCGCTCATCGAAGCGCTCGTCGGCGTGTTGTTCGGAGCGTCGATCCTGGTATACGGCCCCACCCTGCACGCACTGGCCGCCGCCCTGTTTGGGACCATCCTGCTCGGTATCGCGATCACCGACGCGCGGCACTACATCATTCCCGACGAATTCACGTGGGGCGGGCTCGTGATCGGCCTGCTGCTGGCGCTCGGGGGGGGCGTGCAGGGGTTTCTGCAGGCGCTGCTCGGTGCCGCGGTCGGTTTCGTCCTCTTGTGGCTCGTGGGCATGGCGGGCACGTGGGTCTTCAAAGAAGAAGCGATGGGCGGCGGCGACGTGAAGATGATGGCGATGGTCGGCAGCTTCGTCGGGTGGCACGGCGTGCTGCTCACGGTGTTCGCCGGTGCCGCGCTTGGTTCGCTGATCTTTGTCCCGTTGTCGATCAAGAAGAAGCGACTGGTCCCGTTCGGGGTATTCCTCGCGGTGGGCGCCGTGGTGGCCTTCGTGTTCGGCGACGCGATCATTGCCTGGTACGGGCATTTTCTGAAGGGTGACTGACAGCGATGGGTAATCCGTTCGAAGGCTTGTTCGATTCCGGCGACGTGCTGGAGCGCGTCGGCATCGATCTCACGGCGCAGGCGCGCCGCGGCGGTCTCGAGCCGGTGCGCTGCCGCGATGCGGAGATCGCGCGCGTCGTGGACATTCTGCTGCGGCAGGGCAAGAACAACGCCGCCCTGGTGGGGAAGGCCGGCGTGGGCAAGACCGCCATCGTGGAGGGTCTCGCACAACGCATCGCCGCCGGAGACGTCCCGCCTGCGCTCAAGGACGCGCGCATTCTGGGACTGGATCATGTCTCGATGCTGGCGGGCACCTCCTTCCGGGGGCAGTACGAAGACCGGATCCGTCGCCTCGTCCAGGCGCTCCAGGCCGACCGCAATCTCATTCTGTTCGTCGACGAGCTGCACAACCTCATCGGGCAGGGCACGGCGATGGGGGCCGCGATGGATGCCGCGAACATGCTGAAGCCCGCGCTGGTCCGCGGCGACATCCGCGTGATCGGCGCGACGACCGGCGAGGAGTACGCCAAGTGGATCAAGACCGATCCCGCGCTCGAGCGCCGCTTCCAACCGGTCACCATCGAAGAGCTGGACGCGATTCAGACGTGGGAGGTACTCGTCGCCCGCCGGTCCCGGCTCGAGCGCCACCACGCCGTCGCGATCTCGGACGACGCGCTCAAGGCGGCCATCGTGCTGACGGACCGTTTTGTGCCGGACCGCGCGCGGCCCGACAAGGCGATCGACGTGCTGGACGAGGCGTGCGCGCACGCGCAGGCGACTGCCCAGGTGTCCCCCGAGCTCGACAAGCTGATTCGCGATCGGAAGAAGGTCGAGGCGATGATGCGGCGCGGGCTGACCGAGGAAACGGTGCCGGAGGAGCCGATGCCCGACGTCGCGACCGTGCTGGCGCGGTTTGGCGATGAGCTGAATGCGCTGCTGGGCGGCGAACCGCGCAAGGAGACAGAAGAGAAGAAAACGCCGCCGCCCCGGCCCACGGCGAACCTCGAGGAGCAACGCGTGGATCTCGATGGGAGACTGCGCGCCGAGCTCGAGCGGCAGGGCATCGTCGTGACTGGGAAGGAAGTCGCGCGGGTCGTCGCGTCCGCCGTGGGGAAGGGTATCGAGTGGACCGGCTGACGCGACTGGTCGGCGGTGTCGCGCTGCTGACTTCCGTCGTGGCCTGCCGCGAGCGCGCGCAGGCGATCCAGAGCGAAGCGGAGCTGAAAGACATGGTGCATCACATGATGCCCATCGTCGCGCAGACCACGGGATTGCCGTTCAAGCGCGAGCCGCTCGTGTTGCGACGGACGCGCACGCAGGTGCGGGATTACCTCATGCATAAGATCGATCAGGATCTGCCCCCCGCCGAGCTCGCCGGGTTGCAGTCCGCCCTCCGGTTGTTTGGACTGATCCCCGACACGCTCGAGCTGCGGCGAACGCTGATCGACGTGCTCACCGAACAGGTGGCGGGCTACTACGATCCCGATTCGAACGCGCTGTACATCCCCGAAGACGTCGAGCCCCTGCAGCTCCGCGTCGTCGTGTCACACGAGCTCGTGCACGCGCTGCAGGATCAGTACGTCCATCTCGATTCGATCATCGAGCAGCGTCACGCGAATGATCGGCGCTCGGCGGCGCAGGCGGTTCTCGAGGGGCAGGCGACCGTGTCACAGATACCGGTGCTCATGCCGGAGCAGAAACCCGACACGTTCCCGCTCGGCTGGTTCTGGCAGCAGCGTGCCGCGATGGCGGCGCAACAGGCGCAGATGAAGCAGTTCGCCCGGGCACCGCTCTGGCTGCGCGAGGGCCTCATCTTTCCGTACCTCGGGGGGGCCGATTTCATCGTGTGGTTCCGGCACAAGTACTTCGGCCGGTCGGTGCTCGACGCGATGCCGAAGTCGACGGAGCAGATCCTCCATCCGGAGCGGTACGCGGCGCACGATGAGCCGACCGAACTGACGTTCGCGTCGGGCGAGGCAGACACCGTGCAGTGGGAAGACAATCTGGGCGAGTACGAGACGCGGCTGCTCTTTCAGCAGCTGCTGGGGAATGAAGGCGAAGCGACGACGCTCGCGACCGGTTGGGACGGCGACCGCTACCAGGTGCTCGGTCCGAAGAACGACGCCCTGGTCTGGTATACGGTGTGGGATGATGCAGCCGCTGCGACGCGATTCGCGGGTGGGTTACAGCGTGCCTGGGCGAAGCGACGGGCTGGCGTGCAGACGGGCAGACGTGGCGAGGTGCATCAGCTGCTCATTGATGGACGGCCCGTGGTGCGTCTCGTCGATGCGCCCACGGATTGGAAAGGGTGGCGCGCGCTCCCGACGGTACGCCTCAGTGGAGGAAGCGAATAATCGTGTAGATCAGCAGTCCGACCAGCCCGCCGACCAGCGTGCCGTTGATCCGCACAAACTGCAGGTCGCGCCCCACCGCCAGCTCGAAGCGCCGTGACGTCGCCGCGGGGTCCCAGCTCGCCACGGTTTGGGCAATCAGATCGCCGATTTCGTGCCGGTACTTCTCGACCACACTCGCCGTCAGGTCGATGAGCAGGTCGTCGATTTCCACGAGCAAGGTCGGGTTCGACAGCAGGGCGATGCCGAATTCGCTCAAGCCGCTGTCCAGCGGGCTCGGTTTCCCGTCGTTCCCACCGCCGCGTCCATAATTCGCGATCGCCTCGCGAATGCCCTCCCAGAGCCGGCGCGACATGTCGTCGCTCGCCGCGCCCATCAGCCATTCTTCCTTCAGTGCTTCCGCACGTGCGATGACTTCGGGCGAGTGCTGTAGCCGATCGATGAAATCGCGGATGGCTTTGTCGAACGAACCCCGCAGCGGATGGTTCGGATCGCTTACCATATCGTGCAGGAGCCGCTCCACCGCGGCGATGATCTTTTGGTAGATCTTGTCGTCCAGCACCGGCGGCACCCACCACGGCGTTTCCTCGCGCACGCGCTCGCGAATCAACTCGCGGTTGTTGCGCACCGCGTCGGCTGCGAGCCGGACCGCCGCATTGAGCAGCTCTTCCTGGCGGTTGTCCGCCAGCGCGAGCGCCAGCGTCTTGCCGAGCGCCGGCGCCACCCGGATCGACAGGACGCGATTGCGCACGACCTGCGTGATCAGATCCTGCAGCTCGTTGGGTGGAAGCGAGTCGAGTGTCTTCGCGAGTCCACTCGCGAATTGGCGCGAGATCTGGCGGGCGTGCTCGCGATCGGCGAGCCATTGCGCGCCGCGCTCGGCGGGATGCACGCGCCGCAGATTCGCCGCGATCACGTCACGCGATAGGAAGTGATTCTGCACGAAGTTGCCGAGGATCTGCCCGATCCGTTCCTTGCGCGTCGCCACGATCGCGGTGTGGGGGATTGGCAGGCCGAGCGGGTGCCGGAACAGGGCGGTCACGGCAAACCAGTCGGCCAGGCCGCCCACCAGCGACGCCTCCGCGGTGGCCCGCACGTAGCCGAGCCATGCGAACTGCGGCTCGTAAATGCTTGCGGCCACGAACACCAGCAGTGCCACCGCCAGCAATGCGGTCGCCCGCCGCTTCATAGCGTCCAGGCGGGCCTGGCGCTCGGCGTCGTCCGGCCGGGACCATTGCGGGATGACCGGTTGCGGCTGTTGCGTCTGTTGTGCCTCGCGGATCTGGTCAGGCATAGACGGCAAGATAAGACCCCCACTTGGTATACGGGTACTCGCCATTTAGCTTGCTACGCTTATGTTTACGGCCCTTTCCGAGCAGCTGACCGGTGTACTGAACCGGCTCAGAGGTCGCGGGGTGCTCTCGGAAAGCGACGTCACCGACGCCCTGCGCGAGATCCGCCGCCATCTGCTCGAGGCGGACGTGAGCTTCGAGGTCACGCGCGGATTCGTCGAGCGCGTGCGCGAGCGGGCCGTCGGCGCGCTACAGGTCAAGGCGGTCAGCCCCGGCCAGCAAGTCGTCAAGCTGGTGCACGACGAAATGGCACGCATGCTGGGCGCATCGGACGAGGCGTTGGCGTCCGGTGTAGGGGCGCAGCATGCTGCGCCCCTACAGTTTGCGTCCGTAGGCCCAACGGTCATTCTGTTGGTCGGGTTACAGGGATCGGGCAAGACCACCACGGCGGCCAAGCTCGCGCGGCGGCTGAAGCTCGAGCAGAAGGCGCCGGCGCTGGTGGCGGCCGATATCTATCGCCCGGCGGCGGCGGAGCAGTTGCAACAGCTCGGTGCCCAGATCGGGGTCCCGGTTCTCGGGAAACGGGAAACGGGAAACGTGGTGCAGCTGGTGCAGGACGCCTTGCGCGAGGCCGAATCGGCGCGGGCGCGGACGGTGATCGTCGATACCGCCGGTCGCCTGCAGATCGACGCCGAGATGATGGACGAGCTGCGCGCACTGAAGGCCGCCGTGCCGCCGAAGGAAGTGCTGCTCGTCGCCGATGGCATGACGGGGCAGGACGCGGTGAAGATCGCGCGCGGGTTTCACGACGGTGTCGGGCTCACAGGCGTGATTCTGACGAAGCTCGATGGCGATGCGCGCGGCGGCGCGGCGTTATCGATTCACGGCGTCACCGGTGTGCCGATCAAGTACATCGGCGTCGGAGAGAAGACGGACGCACTGGAGCCGTTCGATCCGGTGCGCATGGCGGGACGGATTCTGGGGCAGGGCGACGTCGTCGCGCTGGTCGAGAAAGCCGCGGCGAATGTCGATGCCGACGCCGCCAAGCGTCTCGAGCAAAAAGTGCGGTCCAAGAAGGGCATGGACCTGCAGGATTTCTTGGTGGCGTTGAAGCAGATGCAGAGCATGGGTCCGCTCAAGCAGGTGCTCGGCCTCCTGCCCGGGATCAATGCGAAGGCGCTGCAGGGCGTGTCGATGGATGACAAGCGCCTGAAGCATGTCGAGGCGATCGTGTTATCGATGACGCCGGCAGAGCGCGCCGATCCCGGCGTGTTGAACGGCAATCGCAAGCTGCGGATCGCGAAGGGGGCCGGACGGCCCGTGCAGGAAGTGAATCGGCTGCTGGAACAATTCCAGCAGCTGCGCAAGATGGGCAAGTTCTTGAAAGGGATGTAGGGAACGCTATGGCAACTCGAATTCGGCTGCGCCGCGTCGGACGGAAGGGTCAGGCCTATTTCCGCATCGTCGTCGCGGACTCGAGGTCGCCGCGCGATGGGCGCTTTGTGGCGACGATCGGTAATTACAATCCGCGCGCAAATCCCGCGGTGCTCGACGTGAACGCCGAGCAGGCGCGGGCCTGGCTCGAGAAGGGCGCGATGCCGACCGATACGGTGCGCTCGCTCCTCAAGAAGGCCGGCGTACTAGGCAAATCAGCACCGCCCGCGAAACCCGCCGCGTAGTCGGGCGGGTGTACGTCCTGAACGAAGAACGCAGGGTCTTAGCCGGACCACTGGTGGTGGCGCGGCGCCGGTCCTATCACCGCCAATGGCTGCTCGGTTTCGAAGGCGTGTCGTCACGGGCCGCGGTCGAAGGCTGGCGCGACCAGCTCGTCGCGGTCGATGAATAGCGATGCTGCGGATCAACGTGGTGACGCTGTTTCCCGATTGGTTCACTGCTCCATTCGCGGCGAGCATTCTGGGGCGGGCGGCCAAAGCGGGACTGGTGCAGTATCGCGTCGTGCAGCTGCGCGATTTCACGCACGACAAGCACCAGACCGTCGATGACGCGCCGTACGGCGGGGGCGCGGGCATGGTCTTGAGGGTGGAGCCGTTTGTGGAGGCGGTGGAGGATCTGAAAGCAGGGGCTGGGGGTGGGGACAGGGGCCCGATCGTCCTGCTCTCGGCGCGCGGGAAGCTGTTCACGCACGATACGGCGGTTCGCTATTCAGTGGGCAGTGAGCTGACGTTGCTGTGCGGGCACTACAAGGACGTCGATCAGCGCGTGGCCGATGCGTTGCAGGCGGAGGAAGTATCGATCGGCGACTTTGTGTTGTCGGGTGGGGAGCCGGCGGCGCTCTGCGTGGTGGACGCGGTGGTGCGGTTGCTGCCCGGCGCGCTGGGCGATCACGAATCGGCCTCGAGCGATTCGCACTATGAAGGGTTGCTGGCGCCGCCCAGCTACACGCGACCGCCCAGCTATCGCGGGCTCGACGTCCCGGACGTATTGTTGAGTGGTGATCACGACAAGATTGCGGCATGGCGCGCGGCAGAGGCCGAGCGTCTCACGCGAGAACGCAGACCAGATCTTTGGTTGAAACACGGGGAATAGTTATGGAGAAGCTCAGAGCAGTCGAGCGCGAAGGCCTGAAAACGGACATCCCGGCGTTCGCGCCCGGCGACACGGTGCGCGTCATGGTGCGCGTGCGTGAAGGGGAGAAAGAGCGCCTGCAGGCGTTCGAGGGGATCTGCATCGCCCGCCGCGGGGGCGGGATCAACGAAACCTTCACCGTCCGGAAGATTTCCGCGGGCGTCGGGGTCGAGCGGATTTTTCCGCTGCACGCCCCGTCGATTGCGGAGATCGGATTGATGCGGAAAGGGCGTGTGCGGCGCGCCAAGCTGTACTTCCTGCGGCGCTTGGCCGGGAAGGCTGCCCGGATCCGGGAGAAGCGCGGCGCGGGGGCGAGCCAGGAGATCACCGTTCCCGAGACGCCGGAACCGGAGCAACCGCAGGCGTGAGACACCGCCGCCCGTCGCTGAAACGCGAGGCGGCGTTGTGGAGTGAAGGGTGCAGCATCGTCGCCGGTATCGATGAAGTCGGCCGCGGCCCCCTGGCTGGTCCAGTGGTCGCCGCGGCCGTCGTGTTTCCGCTGGGCGCGAAACCGATCCGCGGGCTCGACGACTCCAAGATGCTCACCGCGCCGCAGCGCGAAAAGTTCGTGGTGAAAATCCGCGAGCGCGCGTTGGCCTGTGCGATCGGCGCGGCCAGCGTGCGCGAGATCGACCGGCTCAACATCCGGCGCGCGTCGATTCTCGCCATGGAGCGCGCGCTCCGGCGCCTCGGCTGCGTGCCCGGTCATATCCTGATCGATGGTCTCCCATGCCCCGAGCTCGGCTGCGCACACGAGGCCATCGTTGACGGCGACGCGCGGTGTCACTCGATCGCCGCGGCATCAGTCATCGCCAAGGTGCTCCGCGACGCGCTCATGGACCGCCTCGCCGCCCGCCATCCCGGCTATTGCTGGGAGTCGAACAAGGGCTATGCGACGCCCGAGCACCTCGACGCGATCCAGCGGCTCGGACCCACGCGGCATCACCGCTACTCCTTCGAGCCGGTCGCCCAAATCGAGCTGTTAACGATTTCGGCTGCGACGTAACCCCTTCAGGAATTCGGGCAGCGGCCGCGTGTTGAGGATGTCGACCGCCGTCAGCCACGCCCGCCGCGCCACGGCGACGGCGAACCGCATGAATCCCAGCTCGCGCGTGTTGTGGGCGTCGGTCGAGAGCACGAACCGCACGCCGTGCGACTTGGCCGCAGCGGCGAGCGTGTCGGGCAGATCGAGCCGCTCGCTGCCGTTGATCTCCAGCAGGCACCCCGCCTGCGCCGCCGCCTTCGCGACCACATCGAAATCGAGCGGATAGGATGGTCGCGACGGCATGATGCGGCCGGTCGGATGGCCGATCGCATCGACCCAAGGGCTCTCGATCGCACGCAGCAGTCGGTCGGTGAGCTGCCGCTCGGTCTGCTTCAGGCCGTAATGAATCGTGGCGACGACGTAATCGGCTTCCGCGAGCAGCTTGTCCGGCAGGTCGAGCTTGCCGCTTTCCAGAATGTCCATCTCGACGCTCTTTAAGACCCGAAGCCCTCGCAATCCTTTGTTGAGCCGATCGATCTCCTTCCACTGGGCGCGAATCTCCGCAGGACTCTGGCCGGCCATCGAGGTGCGCGGCGAGTGGTCGGTGATGGCGATGTACGCGTAGCCGAGCGAGCGCGCCGCCTCGATCATTTCCGTCAACGTGGCCTTGCCGTCGCTCGCGTCTGTGTGCATCTGCAGGTCGCCGCGGATGTCCTCGAGCCTGACGAGCGTGGGGAGCTTGTGCTGCTTCGCGAGCGCGATCTCGCCACGGTTCTCCCGCATCTCCGGCGGGATCCAGTCGAGGCCGAGTGCTGCGTAGACCTCTTCTTCCGTGCGGCCCGAGATGCACTTTGGTCCCCGGAACACCCCGTACTCGTTCAGCTTGAGCTTTTTAGCCTGGGCGATCTTGCGGAGCTCGATGTTGTGCGCCTGCGAGCCGGTGAAGTACTGCATCGCCGCGCCGAAGCAGGACGGCTCGACGACGCGCAGGTCGACCTGGAGCCCGCTCGACAGGCGCACGGTCGAGCGGGTATCGCCTTGCGAGGCGACTTGGGTGACGTCGCCGAACTTGCTGAAGCGCTCGATCACCGCTGGCGCGTTGGCGCAGCTGACGACGATGTCGAGGTCGCCGATCGTCTCTTTGCGCCGGCGAAAGCTGCCGGCGACGTCGATCGCGTCGATCCCCCCCCCGGCGCCGGCCTTCAGGTACTCCACGATCGCGCGGGCATACTGTTCGGCTTCGTGGAGGACGATGCGGCTCTGGGCCGCGGCGGCGCCGCCGGCGACACCTTCGCGAATCTTCTCCAGCAGCTTGGGACCGAAGCCGCCGAGCTTCGCGATTTTGCCCTGGTCCAGCGCGTCCTTGAGATCGGCGACGCTGTTCACCTTCAGGCGGTCGTGGAAGAGCTTCACACGCTTGGGACCGAGTCCCGGAATGCGCAGCAGATCGAGCAGGCCGGGCGGGATCGTCGCCACGAGCTGCTGGCGCTGTGGCAGGGTTCCGGTTTGGACCAGCGCGGTGATTTCCTTGGCGATCCCGTCGCCGATGCCGGGAAGTTCGGTGAGGTCGAACTCGCGGTCGGCGACGAGCTCGGCGACGGGATCCGGATGATCGGCCACCGTGCGCGCCGCATTGCGATACGCGCGAACCTTGAACGGATTGCCTGCGGAGATCTCGAGGAGATCGGCGACGTCACCCAGGAGACGGGCGATCTCGGCGTTCTGCATGCTGAAAACTAGTTCCTTTCCCTTCTTGCGGTCTCTGAGTTGACGTGGTACGCTAGCCGCTCCGGAACATCCTTCCCCAAGTGCGTCGGAGGCTGAAGCATGGTGCGCAAGCTCCTCGGGCCGGTCGTATTGGCTCTCGCGTTCCCCGTTCTCCTCGCTGCCCAATCGCAAGCCACGACTGGTATCATCCGCGGCACCGTCACCGACCCGTCGGGAGCGGCGGTTGCGGGAGCCACGGTCGCCTTGCGCGAAACGCAGACGGGGTTCCAGCGCCAGCTTGCGACGAACGAGCGGGGCGTTTTCATCGCCTCCCTCATGCCGCTCGGCACGTACGATGTGACCGCGCGCGGCGTGGGCTTCGGCGAAACGCGCCGCACGGGCGTCCGGCTGGGCCTCGGCGAGACGGTCGACCTCGCATTGCAGCTCGCGGCGGTGCAGCTCCAGGCGGTGGTGGTCGAGGCGACGCCGTCGGTAGTCGAAGCCACGAAGACGGAGAACTCGACGCGCTTGCCGAGCGCCGCGGTGTCCGGCCTGCCGAACAACGGGCGCAACTACCTGAACCTGACGCTGCTCACCCCGCAGGTGGCGATCGTCCAGGGACCCGACGGCGACGAGCTGACGATCGCCGGGCAGAAGGGCATTCACAACAACGTCGCGGTCGACGGTGCCGACTTCAACAATCCGTTCTTCGGCGAGCAGCGCGGCGGCCAGCGGCCGGCGTTCACCTTCAATCTCGACGCCGTGCAGGAAATCGTGGTGCTGCCCGGCGGCGCCAACGCAGAGTTCGGTCGCTCGTCCGGCGGGTTCGTCAACGTCATCACGAAGTCGGGGACCAATCAGCTGCGGGGCTCGCTGCACTACTTCGGCAAGTCGGATGCGATCTCCGGCACTCCCGCGCACGCCGGTGTGACGTTCGAGCCGGACTTTACTCAGCACCAGTTCGGGTTCACGCTCGGTGGGCCGATCAAGCGCGATAAGGCGTTCTTCTTCCTGGCATACGATCAGCAGATCTATGACGAAGTAAAGCAGCGGTCCCGCCCTCAAAGCGCGGCGTTCGACTCCCTTCGTGCCTGGATGGACACCGCGTACGGCGGTGCGCTGAGCACGGATTTCGGCCCGATCTCTCGCACCAACGATGCCCGGGCGGCACTTGCGAAGTTCGACTTTCACTTGTCCGATCGACATACGCTGTCACTCAAGTACAACTACACTTGGTCGGAACAGGTCAACGGCACATTCGACGTGGATTCGTGGGCGCGGAGCGCGAATGGGCTCGAACGCGACCACTCCAACGCGGTCAACGGCAGCCTGGTATCCTACCTGTCATCGAACACGTCGAACGAGTTGCGCTTCCAATACTCGCGGGAGGATCGGCCGCGCCCCTACGACGGTGCGCGCGCATCTGGCTTGGGCTCGAATCCGTCGGACCCCCCGGCCGCTCGGCCTTTCCCAGATGTGGCAATGGATTTTGCGAACCACTTCCGGTTCGGCATGCCGTTCTTCCTGCCGATCGATTATTACGATACCCGGGTGCAAGTGCTCGACAACGTGTCGCTCGCGAAGGGAAATCACCTCTTCAAGGTCGGCGGCGAATACAATCGTGTGAACTCGGTCCAGACGTTCATCGGGTTCGCCAACTCGCGGTACATCTTTAGCTCCGTGAATGGGTTCTTGAGGTTTCTAGCGAACCCCAACTACAAAGAGTGCTTCCTCGGGGACACGGTGACGACCGGAGCGTGTCCTGGTGCGACAAATTACCAGACTGGTCCCGTCCTACTGTACCTCCAGCAGGCGGGCGTCAATCAGAGCGTCCGCGCCTCTGGCACACAGCAAATCCCGCAGGATGAATTGGCGTTCTACGTGCAGGACACCTGGAAACCGGATTCGCGGTGGACCATTAATTACGGCCTGCGCTGGGAGGCCCAGCTCGAGCCTGATCCGATCACGGCGCCGAGCCAGGTGTTTTTTGCTCCGTTCATCGGTAAGACGGTCACAAACACCACCGGTTCATATGCATTCCCGTCGGACGGCACGATCCCGTCAGATAAGAAGATGTGGCAGCCGCGGCTCGGCGTCGCCTTCGACCCGCAAGGCAACGGTCGACAAGTGTTCCGCCTCAATGCGGGGCTGTACTACGCCAGGATACCTGGTCTCAACCTTGCATCCACGCGGAGCACCAACGGCTCCAACGGGATCACGCAATTCCGCGGCTTGGTTGCAAATCCAGGTTTCTACATCGGTCCGGCGCCGGCATTCGGAACGCTGCTCGCATCCAACGTGCCGTCGAACCAGGTCTTCTTCCCGGACGTGTTCGTGTTCGACAAGAACTTTCAGAATCCGCGCACGCTGAACGTGACCGCCGCCTATGAGCGACAGCTCGGCGCCGACCTCGGTCTGCTGCTGAGCTATACGCACGCGCGGACGGACCATTTGACGCGATTCATCAACCGCAACGACGCCGTTTTCGGCGGCCCCTGGGGTACCGGACTGGACGATTACGCTGGCGGTACGACCAACGGCATTCTGACGTTGACCGCGGTCGAATCGTCGGCGAAATCGCGCTACAACGGCTTTACGATCGGGCTCAAGCGGGTGCTCGATCCCAACTTCCAGTTCCAGCTCAACTACACCCTCTCCTTCGACAAGTCGGACGACGACAATGAACGGGATCCGTTTACCTTTCGGTACGCAGTCGCCAACAATCTCGCTCCGGAATACAACTGGAGTGATCGCGATCAGCGCCATCGCTTCAACGGCTGGGGACTGGTCCGGCTTCCGGGCGACATATTCATGGACAATCGTGTGAGCTACTACTCGGCGCAGCCGATCTCCGAGGCGTGCGGCACGAACAATCAGCCATCGGGTGTGCGCGCGTCCAGCGCAGCCGATCGAATCTGTCGCGACAACGCCGGCAACCCAACCGGCGTCATCCTCAAACGCAACACGTTGCGAAAAGACAACGCGTATTTCTCGTGGGACGTGCGTTTCTCCCGGCCGTTCTCCACCGGGACACGCAGTCAGGTCGAGGCGATCGTCGAGGTGTTCAACCTGACCGGCAACGACAACTTCCGGGATCCGTCCTACGGGAACCTGGTTTTCAACTTTGACGGCACGATTCGCAGCGGCCTCGGCGATCCGCGCCAGCTGCAGGCGGGCGTGAGGTGGGCGTTCTAAAAACCGA
>WNGC01000703.1_pt1 | contig 44996 bp, 48 predicted proteins | sample 5400051 | NCBI WGS metagenome assembly WNGC01 (sample SAMN13153368, study PRJNA577476) | soil metagenome | isolation source: 20 cm soil or saprolite under grassland replicate 2 | place: USA:California | collected 2016-06-15
TCGCGACGCTGACCCGGCTGCTCGCGCCGCTCGAGCTCAAGCCCGACCTGCTGATCGGCCGCCTGAGCGCGGCGGAGAAGGCGGCGGCGCGCGAGCGGATCGCCACGGGCGCGTCGCGGCTGATCGTCGGGACGCACGCGCTGATTCAGGAGTCGGTCAGGTTCCGCCGGCTGGGTCTCGCGGTGATCGACGAGCAGCACCGCTTCGGCGTGGAGCAGCGTGCCGCCCTGGTGGAGAAGGGCGACGCCCCCGACGTGCTGCTGCTCACCGCGACGCCCATCCCGCGCTCCCTCGCGCTCACCTGGTACGGCGACCTGGACGTGACCGAGCTGCGCGAGCGGCCGCCCGGGCGAGGGCTCGTCAAGACCGCGCTCCGCACCGAAGCGGCGCGCCACAAGATCTACGAGTTCATCCGGGCGGAGTGCGCGGCCGGACGCCAGGCCTACGTGCTGTATCCCGTGATCGATGAGTCGGAGAAGGCCGACCTGAAGGCCGCTACGGTGATGGCCGGCCGGATCGCGAAGGTGTTCCCGGAGCTCGTGATCGGCCTGGTGCACGGGCGGCTCAAGCCGGAGGAGCGCGACGTCCCGATGCGCGCGTTCCGGGACAATGCGGTGCACATCCTGGTCGCCACCAGCGTGATCGAGGTCGGGATCGACGTCGCGAACGCGACCGTGATGCTGATCGAGCACGCCGAGCGGTTCGGGCTGGCGCAACTGCACCAGCTGCGTGGCCGGGTGGGCCGGGGGGCGGCGGCGAGCCATTGCATCCTGCTGTCGGACGTGCCGGAGGCGGCGCAGCGGCTCGACGCGTTCGCCCAGACGACCGACGGATTCAAGATCGCCGAGCTCGATCTCGCGGAGCGGGGGATGGGCGAGCTGACCGGGGCGCGCCAGTCGGGGGGCGTGCCGCTGCGCTACGCCAATTTCGCCACCGACCTGCCGCTGCTCGAGGCCGCACGCCGCGCGGCGGCGCAGATCATCGCGCGCGACCCGGCGCTGGCGCGGCCGGAGCACGCGGCGTATCGGGAGCGGATCGTGGCGCGATACGAGCGGGGGTTCGAATTGTTCAGGGTCGGCTGACTGAAGGGTGCGCGGTACGCGGTGCGCGGTTGAATGAAGCGTGCGCGGTGCGCAGTGCGCGGTTGCCTCCGGAGATAACGGCGCACCGCGTACCGCGTACCCATTCCGTTGACATACCCGCGGACCGTCACTAGCGTACCGCCCCCATGCCCAACTTCCATCGCATCGAAGACCTGCCGCCGCTCGCGGGCCAGTCGGTGACCACCCGCGGCTGGGTCATGACGACGCGCTCGTCGGGCAAGATCGGGTTCGTGACTCTGCGCGACGGCACCGGGTACCTGCAGGTCGTGCTGTCGAAGAAAGACGTGCCCGAGGCGGCATGGGAGGCGTTCGGCCGGCTCACCCAGGAGACATCGCTGGAGGTCAGCGGTACGGTGCGGGCCGATGCGCGCGCCCCGGGCGGCGTCGAGCTCACCGCGTCCGACGTGAAGGTGATCGGGCCGAGCGTCGATTTTCCGATCACCCCCAAGGAGCACGGCACCGCCTTCCTGTTCGAGCACCGTCACCTGTGGCTCCGTAGCCGCCGCCAGGTGGCGATCGCGCGCGTGCGCGACGAGGTGGTCCAGGCGATTCGCGATTTTTTCTACGAGCGGCATTTCGTGCTGGTCGACACACCGATTCTCACGGGCGCGATCGGCGAGGCGGCGGGCCACCTGTTCGCCACCGAGTACTTCGACCTGGGCACCGCCTACCTCGCGCAGACGGGACAGCTGTACGTCGAGGCCGCGGCGGCGGCGCTCGGCAAAGTCTATTGCTTCGGACCCACGTTCCGGGCCGAAAAGTCCAAGACCCGTCGCCACTTGACCGAGTTCTGGATGGTGGAGCCCGAGGTGGCGTGGAACGACTCCGACGCGAACATGCAGCTGCAGGAGGAGTTCGTCTGCCACATCGTGTCGCGCTGTCTCGAGCGGCGCCGGGCCGAGCTCGCCGAGCTCGAGCGCGACGTGAAACCGCTCGAGGCGGTGCGGTCTCCGTTCCCCCGCATTTCCTACACGGACGCCGTGGCGAAGCTCACGGCGCTCGGGAGCGCCATCGAGTGGGGACGCGACCTGGGAGGCGAGGACGAGACGCTGCTCGCCAAGCAGTACGACCGCCCGGTGATGGTGTTCAACTACCCCAAGGCGGTGAAGGCCTTCTATATGAAGGAAAACCCCGCGGACCCCCGCACCGTCCTCAACAACGACATGCTCGCGCCCGAAGGGTATGGGGAGATCATCGGTGGCAGCCAGCGCGAGGACGACTATGACAAGCTGCTGGCGCGGATCCGCGCCGAGCAGCTACCCGAGGACGCCTACCGCTGGTATCTCGACCTGCGCAAGTACGGCACGTTCGTGCACGCGGGCTTCGGACTCGGCGTGGAGCGCACGGTGGCGTGGATCTGCGGCATCGCGCACATCCGTGAGGCGATCGCGTTTCCCCGCACGTTGTACAAGCTGTGGCCGTAGGTCAGCGCGCCTTCACCTCGTCCCACAACCGGTCCAGGTCCGCCAGAGCGGCACGTCCGAGATCGAGCCCGCGCTGCTCGGCGAGCCGTTCGACGGCCTCGAAGCGGCGCGTGAACTTGTCGTTCGCGCGCTCGAGCGCGGCGCGCGGGTCGATGGCGAGCTTGCGGGCAAGGTTCACGACCGCAAACAGGAGATCGCCGATCTCGTCTTCGATCGTTTCCCGTTTCCCGTGTCCCGTTTCCCGCTCGACCTCCGCGATCTCCTCTTTCACCTTGTGCATCGGCCCCGTCGCATCCGGCCAGTCGAATCCCACTCCGGCGGCGCGCTCCTGCAGCCGGTACGCCATGAGCAATGGCGGCAACATCGCCGGGATCCCCTCAAGAATGCCACGTTTCCCCTTTCCCGTTCCCACGAGAGCGGCTTGTCCCCGAGTCCGAATAGATGCGGATGCCGCCGCCGCATCTTGTCCTCGAGCGCTCGCGTCACCGTCTCGGCGTCGAATTCGCCACGCTCTTCTCCGATCACGATCTGGAACGCGATGTGCAGCAGCAGATCGCCCAGCTCGTCACGCAACCGGGCGGCGTCGTCCTGCTTGAGGGCCTGATCGAGCTCGAGCGCTTCTTCCACGAGATACGGGCGCAGCGTGTCGCGCGTCTGGACGCGGTCCCAGGGGCAGCGCGCGCGCAGGTCGCGCACCAGCGCGAGCGCGCGGGCGAGGGCGGTGTCACCAGGCATCGGGTCTCCGAAGCAGCCGGGGTGGCGGGGAATCTAGCAGGCGGGTTATCATACGCGCGCCTGTGAACGGGTCTGTCCGGGGGCGCGAGTCCCGCGCGTGGGTCGAGGTCAGCCTCGCCGCCGTCGTCGAGAACGCCCGCGCGGTGGCCCGGGTCGCCGGCACACGGCTCCTCCCGGTGGTGAAGGCGAATGCCTACGGGGTAGGAGCCGTCGCCGTTTCCAAGGCCCTCGAGGCGGTCGACCCGTTGGGGTATTGCGTCGCGACGATCGACGAGGGGGTCGAGCTGCGGGCGGCGGGGATCGCGCGCCCGGTGCTGGTGTTCATGCCGCCCCGGCCGGATCTGTTCGACGCCTACCAGACGCACCGGTTGACGCCGGCGCTCGGTGACCCGGCGAGCATCCGCGCCTGGATCGCGCGGGGATCGCGGGGCGGCGCGTTCCACCTGGAGATTGACACGGGGATGAGTCGCTCGGGCGTGCGCTGGGACGAGATCGAGCCAATCGCGGGCCTGCTCGACACGCCGCACCTCGAAGGCTGCTACACCCATTTTCATTCGGCCGACCGGCGCGACGGCTCGGCCGAAACGCAGCTCGAGCGCTTCCAGACCGCCGTGGGCCGCCTGGCGCGCCGGCCGCCGCTCTTGCACGTGGCGAACAGCGCGGCGGCGCTGCGCGGCAAGGCGTTCGCGCTGGATGCGATCCGCCCCGGGATCTCGCTGTACGGAGCATCGGTCGGCGCGGGGTCGCCGATCGGGAAGCCGGTGATTGCGTTGCGGGCGCGCGTGGTGAGCGTCCGCAAGGTGCGGCGCGGCGAGAGCGTCAGCTATAACGCGTCCTGGACCGCGCCGCGCGACACGACCGTGGCCACGCTGGCGATCGGCTACGCCGACGGGGTGCCCCGCTCGCTCGGGCTCAAGGGCGAAGCGACGGTGCTCCTGAACGGTGCGCGTTGTCCCGTGGTCGGGCTCGTGACGATGGACTTGACCATGGTCGACGTGCAAGACGGACGCGCCGCGGTGGGTGACGTCGCGACCCTGGTCGGTGAGGCGGACGGGCTGGGGAACACACTGGACCAGTTCGCGGCTTGGAGCGGCACCCTGCAGCACGAGCTCTTGGCCGGGCTGGGCCCCCGGCTGCCGCGCATTTACGATTGAAGCGCGCCGCCATCATCGTGCTCGACGGGGTCGGCATCGGGGCGTGTTCCGACCAGGCCGCCTACGGTGACGTCGGGTCGGATACGCTCGGGAACGTGGCGCGAGCGGTGGGGGGGCTGCGGCTGCCGAACCTGGAGCGGCTGGGGTTGGGACGGTGTCGGCCCATCCCCGGGCTCGCGCCCGGCGTCAGTCCGGCGGCCGCCTATGGTGTGGCGTTGCCGGCCTCGGCGGGGAAGGACTCGACCACCGGGCATTGGGAGATCTGCGGCGTGCTGTTGTCCAAGCCGTTCCGGACCTACCCACAAGGCTTCCCGCGGGAGCTGCTGGATCAGTTCGCGCGCCGGACGGGACGGGGGTGGCTGGGGAACAAGGCGGCCTCCGGCACGCAGATCATCGCGGAGCTGGGCGAGGAGCACCAGCGGACCGGCAAGTGGATCGTATATACGTCGGCGGACTCGGTGTTCCAGGTGGCGGCGCACGAGCACACCGTGCCCCCGGAAGAGCTGTATCGTGCTTGCCGCGCGGCACGCGAGCTGCTCGTGGGCGACCGCGCGGTCAGCCGGGTGATCGCCCGACCGTTCACGGGGGACCCGGGAGCGTACCAGCGGACGGCCGGCCGCAGGGATTTCTCGATCGCGCCCGTAGCGGAGACCCTGCTCGACCGGCTCGCCGCGGCCGGCGTGCCGCGGATCGGCATCGGCAAGGTGGACGACTTGTTCGCGGGCCGGAACATCACGAGTGAGCACACGCCGACCAACGGGGACGCGTACCGGCTGGTGGAGCGCGCGCTGGACGAGACCGAGCGGGGATTCATCTTCGTGAACGTGATCGAGTTCGACCAGACGTGGGGGCACCGCAACGACGTCGCGGGGTTTCATGAGGGGCTGCGGGAGCTGGACGCCTGGATTCCCCGACTTGAGGCCCGCGCCACGGGAGACGACGTGATCATCCTGACCGCCGACCACGGGAACGACCCGACGACACCGTCGACCGATCATTCCCGGGAAGCGGTTCCGATCCTGGCGCTGGGGGGTTGCGTGCGGGCGCGCCCGCTGGGCGAGCGGGGCACGTTCGCCGACATCGGTGCGACCGTGGCCGAGTTCTTCGGCGTGACACCGCCGCTCGCGGCCGGGACGTCGTTCCTGGCGGAGATGCGGACGTGAGCGCGGAGCTGGTGCGCCGCGCGCGCGAGGTCCAGCGGCACGCCTATTGTCCCTACAGCAAGTTTCGCGTCGGTGCGGCGCTCGAGACGGCCGACGGCGGCGTGTACGTGGGGACCAACGTCGAAAGCGCGTCGTACGGGCTCACCATCTGCGCCGAGCGCATGGCGATCGGGGCGGCGGTGGCGGGCGGGGGAGGCACGGGGATGCGCGCGTTGCGGCGCATCGTGGTGGCGACCGATGTGGAGCCGCCCGCGTCGCCGTGCGGCGCCTGCCGCCAGCTGCTCGCCGAGTTCGGGCTCGATCTCGAAGTGATCGCCGTGGGGCCCCGGACCGAGCGGCGCTGGGTGCTGCGTGATTTGCTGCCGGACGCATTCGCGAAGACGGCGCTCGCGCCATGATGGTGCGGCGCGCGACGCTGATCGGCGGGGTGCTGCTGGCGGCGGCCTGCGTGGAGCGCGTGTCCGCGCCCGGTCAGTGCCCGTCGTTCTGTCCCTCGGGTCAGATCCAGATCGTCGACACGGTCCTGACGAGCATCATCTCGCGTGACTCATCGTTCCGCGGCTATATAACCGCGCTGCACGCGCCGCAGCTGCTCGCGGCCGATCTCCCCGGCTTCGTGGACGGGCGGGCGATCTTCCGGTTCAACGGGTACGGCCAGCGCTACCTCCTCGCCGCCGCCGATACCGGCACGATCCTGGGCGCGGACTCGGCGCGCCTGCAGCTCACCCTGGCGCGGCGCGACACCGGGGCGCACAATCTGTCGATCGCGTTCTACCGCTTGCCCATCACGATCGATTCCACCACGACCTTCGCCGACCTGGCGGGGCCGTTCACCGACTCGCTCGTCCGACGCGTGAACATCGACACGCTGCTGGCGCGTCCGGGACGCAAGGACACGATCACGGGCGACAGTGCGGTGGTGGATACCCTGAACCATGTCGTGGTGCTGCAGCTCAAGTTCGACACGGCCGCGGCGCGCTACGTGGGAACCGATTCCGGGACGGTCGCGTACGGCATCCGCGTCTCGGCCGACTCGCTCGCCAGCATCGCGATCCCCAGAGCGTCGCTGGTATGGCACTGGTACCTGCGGGTCGACTCGGCCGGCACGCCGGTGGCACGCACACCGGGCCCGCTCACCTTCCCGCCGTTCGCGAGCTTCGTGTCCGACCCGCCGCCCCCGCCCCCCGATTCCACGCTGGCGGTGGGCGGTGTGCCGTCGGCCCGCAGCATCCTGCGCATCGCGTTCCCGCACTTCATCCGCGACTCGTCCCAGATCATCCGCGGGACGCTCACGCTCGTTCCCGTTGCCCCGGTGCAGGGCGCGCCGTCGGATTCGTTCGTGGTCGAGGCGCACACCGTGTTCACGGACGTCGGCGCCAAGTCTCCGATCGTCGTCGATGCGACGCGCACCGATACCGCCGTGATTCGCGCGGGGATGAGTGACACCGTGCAGATCGAAGTGACGAACCTGTTGCAGTTCTGGGCGTCCGACACGACCCGGGCCACGACGCTGGTGCTGCGCGCCAGAGAAGAGGCGACATCCTTCTCCCAGATCCGGTTCTATCCCTCGGCCGCCCAGGCCTTCCGGCCGGCACATTCGTGCGACGCTTCCCGTTCGGACAACCATGACGACGCGCATCGCCTGGGTCCTCGGCGTGGTGCTGGTGGGCCCGGCCCTGACGGGCCGGGCTACGGCCGCCGCCCAGGATTCCCAGTTCGGGATCCGCGGATTGGGCACGCCGGGACGGTGGGAATCGGTGCGGTCCCGCAGCACGGGGGGAGCGTTCGCGCCGTTCGACCCGCTGTCCTCGCTCAGTGAAGCCGGGCTGGCGGACGTGCCGCAGCTCACCGCTACCGCGATGGAGACCGCCTCGTACCGCGACGCCGAAGTCGCCGGGACGACGAGCGCGTTGCGCGCGACGCGATTCCCGCTGCTGAATGTGGCCGGGCGGGTGCACCGGAGGCTTGCGATCGCCGCGGGCTTCACCACCTACCTCGATCGGACCTGGGACGTGACCCTCCGCGACTCGTCTCTGCTGCGGGGTGCGCTCGAGCGCTACACCGACGAGGTCACGAGCGACGGGAGCATCGCCGATCTCCGGTTGGCGGCCGCCAGCCGGCTGTCGCGCCGCATCGCGCTCGGCGCGGGGCTGCATTTGCTCGCGGGCTCGACCCGCGAGACCGCCGAGCGGCGCTTCGACGACACGAGCTTTCACACGGTGCAGCAGCTCGCCGAAGTGCGCTATTCCGGCATCGGCGTGTCGGGGAGCCTGTTGCTGGGCGTCGCCCCCGGACTGAGCGTGACCGGCTGGGTCCGCGCGGACAGCCGGCTGCGCGCCACGGTGGCCGACACGACCAGCGCCGACACCGACCTGCCCCGCATGGCGGGGGGCGGGATGCTGTTTTCGCCGAGCCCGAGCGTGCGGTTCGGAGGGTCGGTGGCGTGGCGCGGCTGGGCGCGCGCCGGTGCCGGTGCGTTTGACACCTGGAGCTGGTCGGCGGGAGCGGAGATCGGTGCGGGACATATGCCGCTCCGGTTCGGAGCGCGCGGCGGTCAGCTGCCCTTCGGCCCCGGTCCGACCGCGCCGACTGAATTCGCCGCGGCAGCGGGGACCGGACGCGCGTTCGCCCAGGGGCGCGCCCTGCTCGACGTGGGTGTGGAGCGACTCGAGCGCCGCGGCGGGGGGCTCACCGAGCGCGTGTGGACGGCGCTCGCGGGCATCACCGTGCGTCCGTGAACGTCTACTTCCATACGTTCGGCTGCAAGGCGAACCAGTACGACACGGCCCGCGTGGAGCAGGCGTTTGCCGACCAGGGGGCGACGGTGGTGGAGGATCCCGCGGCGGCGGATGTCGCGGTGGTGAACTCGTGCACCGTCACGCGCGAGAGCGAGGCAAAGCTGCGGCGCTTCGTGCGCCGCCTGGCACGCCAGGGCGAGCGCCTCGAGACCGTCGTGATGGGTTGCGCCGCGGCCCGCGACGGAGGCGCCATCGCGACGCTGCCGCGCGTACGCGCCGTCGTCGGGGGAGCGGAGCCGGAGCGCGTGCTCGCGGCCGCCGGACTGTCCTCACCTCCTGTCCCCCTCTCCGCCATGCGGAGAGGGGGAACTGGGGGGCGGGCTCGCGGGCTCCTCAAGATCCAGGACGGCTGCGACGAGCACTGCACCTTCTGCGCGACGACGCTCGCGCGGGGCGCGAATCGGTCGCGGGCAATCCCGGAACTGGTTCAGGAAGCACGGGCGCTCGCGGAGCACCACGCGGAGATCGTGCTGACGGGGATACATATCGGCACGTATGGGCAGGATCGGCCTGGGTGGACCGACCCCGGGGCCACGCCCCGGGGTTCACAGGAGGTTTCGGGTCCCGATTACCCCGGGGCACGGCCCCGGGGTTGGTCTACCCTGGGAGACCTCCTCGAAGCGTTGATCACCGCCGTCCCCCAGGTCCGGTTCCGTCTGTCGTCGATCGAAGCGACCGAGGTCGATGACACGATTGCCCGGCTCCTGATCGAGGCCCCCCGCAATCTCGCGGCCCATCTGCATGCCCCGCTGCAGTCTGGATCCAACCGCGTGCTCAAGCGCATGGGCCGCCACTGGTACACGGCCGAGACGTACCGAGCCCGCCTGGAGTGGCTCGCCGCCCGGCTGCCGGTGCTCGGACTCGGGGCGGACATCATCGCCGGCTTCCCGGGCGAGACCGACGACGATCACGCTGCGACCATGGCGCTGGTTGCCGCGCTGCCCTTCACCTATCTGCACGTCTTTCCGTACAGCGAGCGGCCCGGCGCGGCCGCGGCGCGGCTGGGCGTGCCCGTGCCGCCGCGCGTGCTGCACCAGCGGGCGCGCGAGCTGCGCCAGCTGGGAGAGGCCAAGGCCCGGCGTCATCACGCGGCCCGCGTGGGCCAGACCGCCGACGGTGTGGTGAGCGGGCACGGGGCGGGCAAGGTCGAGGTGCTCACGCAAGACTACGTTTCGCTCTATCTTCCCACCCAAGAGTGGAATGGAAGCGCCCGCTTCGAGGTGACAGTTCGATAGCCATGCCGCGCATCTACATCGAGACGTACGGCTGCCAGATGAACGTCGCGGACTCCGAGCTCGTGCTCGGCGTACTCGAGCGGGAGGGCTACGTCGCCGTGGATGATCCTGCCGCGGCGGACGTCGTGCTGGTGAACACCTGCGCGGTGCGTGACCATGCCGAGCAGAAGGTGCTGTCGCGCGTAGGGGAGCTGAAGCGCTGCAAGCGGCCCGGCGGCGTGCTCGGCGTGGTGGGGTGCATGGCGCAGCGGCTCGGCCCCAAGCTGCTCGAGCGCATCCCCCAGGTGGACCTGGTGGTGGGCCCGGACGGCTACCGCGGGCTGCCGGAGCTGATCGCCCGGGTGCGCGCCGGGGGGGGCGAGCGCGCCGCGGACGTGGAGTTCAGGGGCTGGGAGCATTACGAGGATGTGCCGCCGGCGCGGGAAGCCGGCGCCTCTGCGTTCGTGACGGTGCAACGCGGCTGCGATTATCGGTGCACGTTCTGCATCGTTCCGATGACACGTGGGCCGGAGCGGAGCCGCAAGTTGGTGGACGTGGTGCGAGAGGTAGAGCGCCTCGCGGGGACGGGCACCACGGAGGTGACCCTCCTTGGCCAGACGGTCAACAGTTACGACGACGGGACGCACGATTTCGCCGACTTGCTGCGGGCCGTCGGGGCCGTGCCGGGCATCCGCCGGATGCGATTCACGTCTCCCTATCCCACGGATTTCGGGGAGCGCGTCGTGGCGGCCATGGCCGAAACGCCCGCCGTGTGCGAGCACGTACACCTGCCGGTGCAGAGCGGCAGCTCGCGCGTGCTCAGGCGGATGCTGCGGCGCTACGATCGCGACCGCTACCTGGCCGTGGTCGCGGCGTTGCGCGACGCCATGCCCGGCATCGCTCTCACCACCGACATCATCGTCGGGTTCCCCGGCGAGTCCGAGGACGATTTCCGAGAGACCCTGTCGCTCGTCGAGGCGGTGGCGTTCGACGACGCCTTCACGTTCCGCTATTCGCCGCGCGAGGGGACGCCCGCAACACGCCTCAAGGACGTCGTGCCCGACCCCGTCGCCGGGGAGCGGCTCGAGCGGCTGGTCGCGGCCGTCCGGGGGATCGCCCGGCGCAAGAACGTCGCGCTGGTGGGCAGCACGCACGAGGTCCTCGTCGAAGGGTGGGCCAAGCGCGGCGACCTGCTCCAAGGGCGGACCCGCGCCAACAAAGTCGCTCTGTTCCCGGGGCCTGACCACTGGATCGGGTCGTACCGCATGGTGCGCTTCACCGGCACGACCGGCTCGACCTTCGCCGCGCGGACGGTCGGCCAGGAGCTCGCCGTCGTGGGGTAACGAACGTGACGTACGAGGTGGTGCAGCGCGAGTACGCGAAGTTGCGCCCCCAGCTGCCGCGGTTCTGCGGCTGCGACACGTGCCGCGGCGACGTGCTGGTATACGCCCTCAACCGGCTGGCCCCGAGCTACGTGTCCACGCCGCAGGGCGAGGTGCTGGTGGAGCTGCGGCTCGACAGCGACCAGGAGAAAGCCAAGCTCGACGTGGCGCTGCTCGAGGGATTCCGCAAGGTGGGGCTGGCGCCCCGCTGCGGGGCGAGGCCCGTGCAGCTGATGTAGGTCGCTAGGCGGCCCCAGGTGCGGCCGCCGATTCTCTTCCTTACAATAGCGTTCGGGGTCGGGCTGTACGCCGGCCTCGACTTGTTTGCAGTGCGCGGTGCGCTGTACGCGGTTGCGCCCGTGCTGGTTGCAGCCCTTTGGCTCGCACGCCGCGCGCCGCTCGGTGCTGCGGTCGGGATCATGGGAGTCGCCGGGACGCTCTGGGGCGTCGCGGCTGTCCGAGAGCGGGACGTCACGTGCGCGGGGACGTGGGGACGGGAATCGGGAAACGGGAAACGGGAGACGGTGGCCGCCGCCGTCCGCCTGCTCGACCCGGTCTCGTCGCAGGGCGGCGTCGTGGACGCCGACGCAGTTGCCGGCAGGTGCGGCGGCCCCCTGCGGCTACGCTGGCCCGAGGAGCACGCCGCTCGCGGCGGGACGGAGTGGGTGGTCGCGGGCCGATGGAGCGGCGTCGCAGACCGCGGCGTGCTCGTGGTCCGCCGGTTGGTGCGTCTCGACGCCTCACCGCGCGGCCGCGGGGCGATGCGCGACCGGCTCGCGGCGCGGAGCGCCGAGCTGTTCGGTGCGCGGGCACCCATCGTGGACGCGCTGGTGTTCGCTCCCAACGCCGCGCTCGATCCCGACATTCGCGAGCGCTACGTCCGCTCCGGGCTGGCGCATCTGCTCTCCATTTCGGGGCTGCATGTCGGGTTCCTCGCCGCCTGGCTGGCGCTGCTGTTGCGCAAGCTGCGGCTCGCGTCCGGTCCCCGCTTTGCCGCGACGGTCCTGCTGCTCGGCGCCTATCTGTGGCTGCTCGGGTGGCCCCCGCCCGCCGTCCGGGCCGGCGCGATGTTGCTGCTCGCCGAGATCGCTCGCAGACGCCAGCGCGTGGTGGCGCCGCGCGGCATGATCGCCCTCTCGGCGCTGGGCGTGCTGCTGGCGGATCCGTTCGCGTTACGCTCGGTGGGCGCCTGGCTCTCGGTCGCGGGGATCGCCGCGGTGATCTGGGCCGAGCGCGCGTGTGCGCGTGAGGGGCGCGTCGTGCGGCTGGTCGCGCCGGCGCTGGCCGCCACGCTGCTCACCGCGCCCATCAGCGCCTTCACGTTCGGCACCGTCGCGCCGATCGGCGTGCTCGCGAACCTGGTGGCGATCCCGCTGGCCGGGATCGTGGTGCCGGGCCTCGTCCTCGCGCTGGCGCTGTCGGGGGTGATGGCCGGTGCCGCGCATCTGGTGGCCGCGGGAGCCGGGTTGGGACTCGCGCTGCTCGACCTCGCGGCGGGCACGGCGGCGGTGGTGCCGGGCGGGCACGTCGTGATGGTCGCGGGGTGGGAGGCGGCGGCCGTCTGGGCCGGCGTCGCGCTGGTCGCGTGGTGGCTGTGGTACTCGCCGCGGCGGCCCTGGCTGATCGCCGCCCGCGTTGCCTTCGCGACCACGGTCTTCGTCGCGACGACCTTGCGTGACGTCTTTCCCCTCGACGCCTGTCGTTGCTTGACGGTATTCTTTCTCGATGTAGGACAAGGCGATGCAGCTCTGTTGCGAACGCCTCACGGACGGTGGGTCGTGATCGATGCGGGCCCCCGCACGCCCGAGAGCGACGCGGGACGCCGGGTGGTGGTCCCGTTCTTGCGGCGCCAAGGGGCCGGCCGGGTGGCGGTGGCGGTGGCGACGCACGGCGACGCCGATCACCTGGGCGGGATGCCCGCGGTGGTGGAAGCGTTCGATCCCGAGCTGGTGCTCGAGCCGGGGGAGCCGCTGGGGCGGCCGCTGTATCTCGAGTTTCTCGCCAGGGTAGAAGAGTCGGGCGCGCGCTGGCACCCGGCGCGGGCCGGCGACCGGATCGAGCTGGACGGCGTGGCGCTCGAAGTGTTGAGCCCGGACTCGCTCTGGATGACGCTGCCGCTCGATGTGAACGAGCACGGCGTGGTGCTGCGGGTGTCGTACGGCGTCGTACGACTGCTGTTCCAGGCGGACGCGGGACTGCCGGTCGAGGCGCGGCTCGCGGGGCGGGTGGGTCCTGTCGAGCTGCTGAAGGTGGGGCATCACGGCTCGCGGAGCGCGACCTCTGTCGCGTGGCTCGACGAGCTGGCGCCGCACGAGGCGGTCATCAGCGTGGGCCGGCACAACCGCTACGGTCACCCGACGCCCGACGTGCTCGCGCGCCTCGCGGCGCACGGCGTCACGGTGCTCAGAACCGACGAGCGCGGCACCATCACCTTCTCCACGGACGGCCACGGTGCAAGGCTCAGAAGTCATCACGATTGAGCGCTTCATCATGGAGCAGGAGCGGCTGCACCCCGAGGCGACCGGGGAGCTGTCGAACCTGCTGTACGACCTGTGTCTCGCGGCCAAGATCATCTCGCGACACGTGCGGCGCGCCGGCCTGAGCGACATTCTCGGTCCCGCCGGCGCCGTCAACGTCTCGGGCGACTTGCAGCAGAAGCTCGATCTCTTCGCCAACGAGACCGTGCGCCAGAGCGTGCAGTACACGGGCCGCGTGTGCGTCACCGCGTCCGAGGAAGACCCGGCGCCGGTACCGGTCCCGCCGGGCAAGCCGTCCGGGAAGTACGTCGTGTTGTACGATCCGCTGGACGGCTCCGCCAACATCGACGTGAACGTCTCGATCGGCACGATCTTCTCGATTCATAAGCGCCTTAGCAAACGCACCGGCACGGCGGGTCTGTCCGACTGTCTTCAGGTGGGCAAGAAGCAGGTGGCGGCGGGATACATCCTGTACGGCTCGAGCACGATGCTGGTGTACACCACCGGGCAGGGAGTGCACGGGTTCACGCTCGATCCGACCATCGGTGAGTTTCTCCTGTCCCATCCCAACATCACCACGCCACCGGTCGGCCGGTACTACAGCGTGAACGAGAGCAACTGGAACCGCTGGGCGCCGGCGGTGCAGCGCGTGGTGGGCGCGTTCAAGAATGGCGAGGGTGAGGTCCAGCCCAAGAACGCGCGCTACATCGGCTCGCTCGTCGCCGATTTCCATCGCAATCTCATCTCCGGCGGCATCTTTCTCTATCCTGCCGCCACGAATTACCCGCAGGGCAAGCTGCGTCTCTTGTACGAGGCGGCGCCGCTCGCGCTGGTGGTGGAGCAGGCGGGCGGTCGGGCCACCGACGGCTGCCGCTCCATTCTCGACATCGTGCCCGAGGACTTGCACCAGCACACGCCGCTCGTGATCGGCAGCCGGGACGATGTCGCGTTCGCGGCGCGCATCATCGGCGCCGAGGCGGCCGTGTCGGCGCCGTGAGCGAGCGCAAGCCCGTGTACGGTCCGGAAGACTGGACCGGCGATCTGGCGCGCGAGCTCGGCGACGCCGGCGCGTTCCCGTTCACGCGCGGCGTCCACCCGACCATGTATCGCGGTAAGCTCTGGACCATGCGCCAGTACGCGGGCTTCGGGACCGCGGAAGCCACCAATGCGCGGTTCCGCCATCTGCTCGCCGCGGGTCAGACGGGGTTGTCGGTGGCGTTCGATCTACCGACCCAGATGGGGTACGACTCCGACCATCCCATGGCCGCGGGCGAAGTGGGGCGCGCCGGCGTGGCGATCGATACGGTGGACGACCTGGCGCGTCTGTTCGACGGGATTCCCCTGGACCGGGTCTCCACGTCCATGACCATCAACGCGACGGCGGCCGTGCTGCTCGCGATGTACGTCGTGGTCGGGGAGGAGCAGGGCGTGCCGCGGGGCAAGCTGCAGGGCACGGTGCAGAACGACATCCTGAAGGAATTCATCGCGCGCGGCACCTACATCTATCCCATCGAGCCGTCGTTGCGCCTCGTCACCGAGCTGTGCCGCTTCGTGGCCGCGGAGCGGATGAGCTTCAATCCCATTTCGGTGTCGGGATACCACATGCGCGAGGCCGGGGCGACCGCCGTCGAGGAGCTGGCGTTCACGTTTGCGAACGGGCTCGAGTACCTGCGGCGCGCGGTGGCGTCGGGGCTGGACGTGAACCAGCTGGCGCCACGCGTCTCGTTCTTCTTCGCCTCGTTCACCGATCTATTCGAAGAAGTCGCCAAGTTTCGAGCGGCCCGGAGGCTGTGGGCGCGGCTCATGAAGGACCGCTTCCAGGCGGGCGACGCGGCGTGTCGCCTGCGCTTCCACACGCAGACGGGCGGGTCGACCCTCACGGCACAGCAATCCAAGAACAACGTGGTGCGGGTGGCGATCCAGGCGCTGGCGGCGGTGCTGGGCGGCACCCAGTCGCTCCACACCAACGCCTACGACGAAGCCCTGGCGCTCCCCACCGAGCAAAGCGCCACCCTGGCGCTCCGCACCCAGCAGATTCTGGCCCATGAAACCGGCGTGCCCGAGACGGTGGACCCCGTGGGCGGGAGCTGGTACATCGAGGCGCTCACCGAGCGCATGGAGCGCGAGGCCCGCGCGCTGCTCGACGGGGTCGAGCAGGCGGGTGGGGCGGCGAAGGCGGTGGAGCGGGGCGTCTTTCAGGAGGCGATCGCCAAGAGCGCCTTCGCCGCCCAGCGCGCGATCGAGTCGGGCCAGACCGTGGTCGTGGGTGTGAACGAGTACACCGACGAGCAGCCGATTCCGTCGATGTCCGCGCCCGACTACTCGGCGCTGGCGGCCGCGCAGCGGCGACGGCTGGTGGAAATACGCGGGACACGGGACACGGGAAACGTGAAACGCGTGCTGGGCGTGCTCGAGCGCGCGGCCCGCGACCCCGCCACGCCCCTCATGGACCCGATCCTCGACGCGGTGCGTGCTCGGGCTACCGTGGGGGAGATCTCCGACGTGTTGCGGGGCGTGTGGGGCGTGTATCGCCCCTCATGACGTCACGGCGTCGTACACGCGCCGGAACTCGACCGAGCGCCCACGGGGCCGATGCCGCCGGCCAACGCCAGTCCGGTGAGTGCGATTCGCGTGGTCAGGTTCATGGCTCTCCTCCACCGCGTCGTCGTGCCCCGCCTCCAAGGCCGGGGGACTTCAGTGCATCGGGTAGTTTTTTCCATTGCTCCGGGGTGAGCACGGCGCGGGCCTGCTCGAGCGCCTTGCGGATGTTGTCGCGTCCGGCCTGCAACCGCGGCCGCATGCGGGCGAACAGGACCCCCGGGTCGGGGCGGTCACCGGCGCGCTGCACGTCGGCCCGGAGCGAGTCTCGCACCGCGCCGTTCTTGGCGTCGAGCGAGTCGGCGATCGCTGTGAGAGCCGCCATCTGGGAGTCGGCGAGCCGGAGCGTGTCCTTGAGGCCCAGCATCACGCTGATCGGATTCGGCAGGATCTGGGCGAGGCGCGCGGCGAAGCTCGCCACGCTGGCGGAATCACCGCCCAGCAACCCTGTGCCTCCCCCGCGGCCGCCACGCCCGCCGAACGCCGTGCGGATCCGGTCGCGCGTGCGGTCCGGTCCGATGGCGAGGTGGGCCTGGATGCCGATCTGGAACGGCACGGTGACGCCGCCGTTTGCCCCCGCGATGGCGCCGAACCGCTGGTTCACGGCGTAGCGGAAGCTTTCGGACGTTGGATCGAACCCTCTGACGTAGAGCAGCACCGGATCGGGCGCGGCGCTGAACCCCCAGCCGCGCAGGTTCGCCGTGCCGTGCAGCCATTCGTCGAGGCCGCCGAGCAGGTTCACGGTCACCAGGGAAATCGTCAGCCGCCGGTCCAGCCGGAGCCAGTCGGGGCGCCAGTTGAGCTGTAAGTCGAGCGATGGCTGCCACGGGCCGCGGCACGAGTTCCGCGCGGCCACCTGGTCGAGCTGCGTCTCGAGGCAGCTCTGCACGGCGGCGGGAGCGTTCGCGAGCAGCGTGCGCATCGCGTGGGCGACGCTCGTATCGGTCGTGGTGCCGGGATTGAACACGAACGCCCGGTCGTTACGTGCGGCGTCGCCGTTGATGTCCGATCCCACGGTGGGCGTGAATGGCGTCCCCGACGTGAGGCGTCCGATGCCGGTGATCTCGAGCGCGGCGGTGATCGGGTAGGTCAGCGTGCCCAGAAACGAATGGCGCCGCTCGAAGCTCGACGTGGCCCACTCGCGCACGTTGGGGTCCCCGGCGGTGCTCGCGGCCGCGAACCCCTGCGACGACGCGCCCGACGAGAACGACGACTGGTCGCGCGCCCGCGTGTACGTGTACGACAGCTGGAAGCTCATCCCTCGTCCCGTGAACCCGCCGAAGCCGAGCGTCAGCTGTTTGGTGTCCGACCGCAGGTCCGACCCGATCACGAGCACCTGCCCGAACTGCGGGTAGAGCCGGGAATCGGTGGAGCTGAGCGCGCCGGTGGCGGAGACGATCGAATCCGCCGGCACGTACACCGGCCGATTGCCCTCGTTCGCGAGCGTGAACGCAGGCGTGGTGACGAGGTTCAGGTCGCGGAAGCCGTACTGGCTCATGCCGCGAGCGTAGCTCGCGTCGAGCGACACGGTGTGCGTGCCGAAGATGCGGCGCTGCACGCCGAGCGAGGCGCGCCAGGCGCGCGGCGCCGCGAACGCTGGGTCGAACACCGTCACGTTGGGGTGCGGCGTGATCGTCACCGCGCTCGCCGTGTCAGTGCACTGCGACGGGATGGCGGACGGATCCTGCAGGTACGCGGACCAGTCCGGCGTGGGCACGGCGGCGCCGATACAGACGAGCTGCTCCTCCGCCTTGGACAGGCCCGGCGCCGCGAGCGCCGCGCTGTACAGCCCGGTGGGCGTGAGACTGCGGAAGTCCCCCACGCCGCCGCGCACGATGGTGCTCGCGGGCCCGTCCGAGCCGGCCAGCATCCAGGTGAATCCCAGGCGCGGCGAGACGTGCAGCTCGTTGGGGATGTGATCGGTGCGCAGCCCAAACAGCGAATCGACCGTCGGATTGAAGGCCGGCGCGCCGCTGAACCGAGCGGATTCCACGCGAGCGCCATACGTGAGCTGCAATCCACCCCCCGCGCGCCACGTGTCGCCCAGATAGACGGCGGCGTTCCACGCCGTGCCCTGGCGCTCGAGCGGACTGAGCGTCCGTGTGAACGTCGCGGGGCTGTCGGCCGCGAGCGCCGTGAGCGACGGGAAGGTGAACGTCCCCAGCTGGTTCACGGCGAGGTTTTCTTGCAGCTCCGTGCCGTTCAGGTACAAACCCAGCTTGATGCGGTGCGCGGTGCGCCCCGGCAGCCAGGAGAACTCGTCGCTGACCTCGAGGGAGCGATTGTCCGTCGTCTGGGGGAATCCGGCATTGCCGCCGAAGCTCAGGGTGGTGACGCTGAGCGGCGAGGTGACCTGCACGCGACCGGCGGGGAGCGTCACGTACCCGGTGTTGTCGCGCTGGCTGCTCGAGACGTAGCCGCGCGCTTCGTTGATGAAGTTCCCGCCGAAGTACGACGTGAGGGACCCCATGATCCCACCGCCGGTCTGCGACATCGTGCCGCCGGTGGGCGGGAGCGCGAGGGCGCCGAGCCGGGTGGGTTGCTGCGAGTTCCAGCGGCCGTCCAGCCGCAGCATGAGCGTCTGGGCGTCGGACAGGTTCCAGTCCAGCCGCACCAGACCGGTGGTATTGTCCGTGGCGCGGTCGTCGGGGAGACCAGGGACGGTGATCGGCGTGCCGCTCTGCTGAGCGAGGCCGATGAAGCGCGCGACCGAGTCGGGGCTGACGCCCAGCCGCGCCAGGGTCGCGGCGTCGGCGCTCGAGAGCGACGTCAATCCCTGGGCGCGCCAGCGGCCCTGCAGGGCGCCGAACACGAACAGCTTGTTCGCGAAGATCGGCCCTCCCATGCCGCCGCCCACCTGGTTCTGCGTGTACCCCTGCCCGAACGGCGACGCGGTGGTGGAAGCGAGGAGTCCGCCGGAGAACTGTCCCCGCGCCACGTCATAGGTGCTCGTCACCACGCGGGTCGAGCGCACGGCGTCTTGGGGGACGCTGCCCGAGCCGAACGACATACCGTCGAGCGTGATGTCGTTGGCGGTGGTGCGCTGGCCGGCGACCGAGAACGCCGCGTCGGTCGAGTCGGTGCCGGCGATCCCCACGACACCGGGCGCCAGCGTGGCAACCAAGTTCAAATCCGAAGCGTCGATCGGTAGCCGAGCGAGTAATTGCGGCGACAGGTCCCGCTCGGTCGATCCCGGCGTGGGCCGCTCGTTGTCCCGCGGGTTGCGGCGGGCGGTGACGGTGACGGGCTCGAGCGGAACCGCCGCCAGTCCCAGGCGGATATCGGCGACGAGCCGGTCCTCGTCGGCTTGGCGGGCGACGCTGAGCCGCGTGGCGGCCATCCCGATGTAGCGGGCGATGAGCTGGTACTGGCCGCCGCCGTCCGGGAACACGATGGTGAACCGCCCGCGCGCGTCCGTGGTGCGCTGCCGGGAGATCTGGGTCTCGAGCGAGATCGCCTGGACCACGGCCCCGGCGAGCGGCTGGCTGTCGGGGCCCGTGACGGTCCCCGTGATGATGTCGGTCGTGGCGCCGACCTGCGCCGTCGCCCGGCGCGGGGCAACGGCCACCACCAGGAGACTCAGACTCCAGATCAGCGGTCGTCCGGCAGCCACGCGCGCGTATCGCGAGGAGAAGGCATTCTGATATACGCGGGCAGCGGGGTCGATGCTGATGGGCCGGCGCGTCGTCTCCTTGCGCCGTGCGGTGTCTCGCCCGCAGCTTACGGACGTTCCACATGCGCACACTCATTGTGTTCAGCGAAGGCGAATAGGCCGTATGATGCTCGGTCTGCGCACGGTCATCTACCATGTCTCCGACCTGGAGCGCGCCAAGGCCTGGTACAGCAAGGCGTTCGGCGTGGAACCGTACTTCGACGAGTCGTTCTACGTGGGATTCAATGTCGGCGGCTACGAGCTGGGGCTGGATCCGGACACGAAGGGCGTCGCGCCGGGCGCGGGTGGCGCCGTGGCCTACTGGGGTGTCCCGGACGTGAACGCGGCGGTCCGGCACTTTACCGCGGCGGGGGCAACCCTCAAGGCCCCGGTCCAGGACGTCGGTGGCGACATTCGCGTGGCGACCGTCGCCGATCCGTTCGGCAATCTCGTGGGCTTGATCGAGAACCCGCACTTCGCTGCTGCATGACCTGCGGTCACGTAAATTCGCTTGCCTGGTCGCGCCGATTGTGCGTTATTGAAGCCTACGCCATGGCCGTGCCTCATCACCTCCCCCGGTTCAGCACTTCATTCCCGATCTGGAGCAGCTCACGCGCGCCTGCGGCGACAGGCTCGCGTCCGTGAAACCGCTGGTCGAGGCGGCTCTTGGTATCGCGCGCGGCACGCCCGAACAAGCCTGAAGGCGACACCCACTGGGCGCGCTTGAAGACTCCCGTGGACCTGCCGTTACGCCTCGGTGCCTGGTATCGCGTGGTGGCCCCGGTGACCGCCCTCGAAGTCGTGGTCAGCATCCAGGGGACGCGCGTCTCGGTGCCGCGCCCCTACGTGGAGCTGCGTGCCACGCCGCCCGGGGAGTGGACCGTCGTGCGCAACGCGAAGGTCAGGCCCGAGCGCACCCCGCAGGGCCTGCGGCAGGCGTACATCGTGTGCCCCGGCTGCCGGCGACGGGTGGAGCTTCCGGCCACCAGGCTCGCGGAGCAGCTGTGCCCGCACTGCAACGAGACCTTCCCGATCGCCTGGGACGAGCGGCCCCGCAAGAAGCCGTGACGTCGCTCAGCTCTTGATCGTCTTCGAGACCTCGTCCCAGGTGACACCGGTCTTCCGGAAGTACGACTCGTTGGCCATGTGACAGGCGAGCGCGGCGTGGTGGCCGAACACCACGTCCTCCGTCACCGGCTTGCGGGTGCGCACCGCCTCGAAGAACGTCCACAGGTGCGGCCGGACGTCGTCGAAATCGGGTCCGGTGAATGAGATCGTCTCCGGCATCACCACCGGTTGACCCGGCTTCGGATCGTTTTCCTCGTGCCACTTGGCCAGGTACGCCTGGCGCAATGCGCGCGGGTAGCTGCCTGTGTAATAGCTGGGGTACTGATCCTTGCCGGATTGCGGCGTAAACGTCAGGCCCGAGCCGGTGACCTCCAGCAAGCCTTTCGCGCCCTGGATGCGGTACGTCTCGGGCATTTCCGTTCCCAGGTTCAGCCGCATGTATACCGGCAGTCCGTCGTAGTCGTAGACGACGGCGTGCACGTCGGGCATGTTGCGGCCGTCCTTCCAGCGCCGGATGCCCCCCATCGCGCTCGCCTGCTTGGGGGGCGCGTTGATTCCGAGCATGAACATCATCCCGCTCACCAGGTGCACCAACAGGTCGCCGGCCACGCCCGTGCCGTACTCCTTCCAGCAGCGCCACCGCGCAAAGATGAAAGGATCGAACGAGCGTTTGGGCACGGTCCCTTGCCACGTGTCCCAGTCCAGGTTCTTGGGCGACAGATCGGGCGGCGGTGGATACTCCCACGCTCCGGTGGGATCGTTGCGCCCGAGCCAGCCCTCGACGAGCATCAGCTCGCCGAGCGTTCCCTGAGCGATCAGCTCCTTGGCCTTGGCGCAGACTTGAGAGCTCACGCGCTGCGAGCCGATCTGGATGATGCGTCCCGTTCGCTTCCCGGCTTCCACCATGGCCACGCCGTCCGCGGCGCTGTGCGACATCGGCTTTTCGCAGTAGATGTCCTTGCCGGCGCTCACCGCGTCCACCACCACCTGCTTGTGCCAATGATCGGGCACCGCCGCCACGATGCAATCGATGTCCTTGTTGTCGAGCAGCTCCTGATAGCGGCGCGTGACAGGCAGATCGGGCCGCACGATCTCGCGGGCCAGCGTGTGCCGGCCGTCGTACAAGTCGGCGGCGGCGGCGCACTCGACGCCCGGCAGCGTGATGGCATTGCCTAACAGTCCCGAGCCCTGCATGCCGATGCCGACCATGCCGAAGCGGACCCGGTCGCTGGCGGGACTCGGGGGGGGACGCGTGAGGAACCGCTGAGGAATGGGCCCGAGCGTCTGCGCGGCGAGCGATGCGCCGGCCGCCGCCGCACTCGTGCCCACGAATTCGCGACGCGACCAGTCGTTGCGTTTCCCGTTCACGGCATCTCCCTGTCCCGAGGTCGGTCTATTATGCGCCACTTGACCGCGCGGGGGGAGGCCTCCAGACTCGGGACGTGCGCGTGCCCGGCGAGCTCCGTTCCGTCCTTTGCCTGCTCGGCGCGCTTCCCGGCGTGGCACGTGCGCAGCAGCCCCCCTCCCCTTGGGCGTTCGGCCCCTTCCACAAGCCCAGGGCGGTGAATCCGGTGATCGCACCTGATCCCAGCGCCACGTTCCGCTCTCCCACGAACGACAGCCTCGTGCGGTGGGAGGAGCACGCCACGTTCAACCCCGCCGCCGTCGTGAAGGACGGCACGGTCTACGTGCTGTACCGGGCCGAGGACGCGAGCGGCGACCGGGAGATCGGGCATCACACCTCGCGCATCGGCTTGGCGGAGAGCACGGACGGCCTGCGCTTCACGCGCCGCGGCGCGCCGGTGCTGTACCCGGATCGGGACGCGGAGGCCCTTCGCGAGTGGCCGGGGGGTGTCGAGGATCCGCGGGTGGTCGAGTCCGACGACGGCACCTACGTCCTCACGTACACGCAGTGGAACCGCCGCATTCCCCGCCTCGCCGTCGCGACGTCGCGCGACCTGATCCACTGGACCAAGCGCGGTCCCGCGTTCGCCGCCGCGAGCGGCGGGAAGTATCGCGACCTCGAGTCCAAGTCTGGCGCCATCGTGGCACGGGTCGAGGGGAACCGTGTCATCGCGACCAGAGTGAACGGCAAGTACTGGATGTACTTCAACGTGCCCGAGATCCTGATCGCGACCTCGGACGATCTGGTGCAGTGGACACCGGTGGAGGACGCTCAGGGAAAGCCGCTGCGCGTGCTCGCGCCGCGGCCCGGCTATTTCGACTCCTGGCTGGTCGAGGCCGGACCGCCGGCCATCCTCACCGAGCGCGGGATCGTCGTGCTTTACAACGCCGGCAACAGCGGGACGTACGGCGACCCGCGGCTTCCGGCGCGCGTCTACACCGGCGGGCAGGCGCTGTACGACGGCCGAAACCCGCTCAAGCTGACCGCGCGCCTGGACGAGCCGTTCATCCAGCCGGGCGAGGAGTACGAGCGGACCGGACAATACCCCGAGGGCACGACGTTCGTGGAGGGGCTGGTCCCATTCAAGGGGCGCTGGTACTTGTATTACGGCACGGCCGACTCGCGCGTGGGCGTGGCGGTCTGGGACGCGCCGCGCTGACCCGTGGCGCCCTTGCGCCCGCAGCCGGTTCTCGCGCACCTTAAGCGCCCGGCATGAAGAGACCAGCATCGCGGGCACGCGCGGTGGCGCTGGCGATCCTCGCCACCGGGACCTGCGCCACCGCAGGCGAGACGCAGACCGACAGCGGTCGGCCGTACACGGCCGCCGACGTGCACTTCATGGCGGGCATGATTGCGCACCACGCGCAGGCGGTGCTGATCGCCGGCTGGGCACCCACGCACGGCGCCGGCCCGGCGCTGCACGCGCTGTGCGAACGGATCGTCGTCGGGCAGCGCGACGAGATCGCGGCCATGCAACGCTGGCTGCGGGAGCGCCATGAGCCCGTCCCGGACGCCGACGCACCCGGCCACACGATGCCGGGCATGGATCACTCCATGCTCATGCCGGGCATGCTGAGCGACGCGCAGCTGGCGCAGCTCGACAGCGCCCGGGGACCCGACTTCGACCGGCTGTTCCTCACGGACATGATCCAGCACCACCGGGGCGCGCTCACCATGGTGCGCACGCTGATCGACACGCCCCGTGCCGCCCGGGACGGGCTACTGTTTCAGATCGCCTCCGACATCAGTGCCGACCAGACAGCCGAGATCGACCGTATGACGCGCATGCTCGACGCATTGTCACACACCTCTCCACGGAGTCCTCAGTGAGATCCCTGTCCCTGTTGCTCGCGATCGGCACGGTCGCGGCGTGCGCTACCTCCGCGAAGTTCGATATGTCCACCACGGCCCCCAGCCCCGATCGCCGCGTGGGCCTGCGCGCCGGATGGATGAACGCCGCCGAGGCGGCCTGGAACCTGCGCGTGGTGGCCGCGGCGCCGAAGCCGGCGGCGTTCACCAATCCGAGCGATCTGGGCGACTTCGCGTACCTCAATTCGGATCTCGCGTTTACGGGACACTACGTGATCCAGGGCAACTTCCACGGGCTGCAGGTGTGGGACATCGCGCAGCCGAGTCGCCCCACGCTGGTCACGACCTACGTCTGCCCCGACGCGCAGAACGACGTGTCGGTCTACCGCAACCTGCTGTTCACGTCCGGCGAAGACTTCAACGGCCGGCTCGACTGCGGCACGCAGGGCGTGCCGGATTCGGTCAGCAAGGACCGGATGCGCGGCATCCGCATCTTCGACATCACCGATATTGCGCACCCCAAGCCGATCACCAGTGTGCAGACCTGCCGCGGCTCGCACACCCACACCGTGGTGACCGACCCGAAGGACACGGCTAACCTCTACATCTACGTCTCGGGTTCGGCGGGGGTCCGCTCGCCCAACGAGCTGGCGGGCTGCTCGGCGCTCTCGCCCGACCAGGATCCAAACAGCGAGCTGTTCCGCATCGAGGTGATTCAAGTGCCGCTCGCCCATCCCGAGCAGGCGCATGTCGTGAGCAAGCCGGCGATCCTGGCCGACCTGGCCCATCGGGAGGCGCACGGCGAAGCGCCGGAGGACATCGCCGAGGCGGCCAAAGCCGCCGCGGAGGCACGCGCCAAGGGAGGCTTCACGGCGACCGTGCGCGGCGAGGAGATCGTGCTGGGGCCGCGGTTCGTGGCAGCGCAGCTCGACAGCATCGTCAAGGCGCGCGGGGGGACCGGAGCGCCGACGGGCGCCGACAGCGCCACGCTGCGGGGCGCCGCCCAAGGCATCGTGGATCGGCGCTTCAATCCTCCCGCGCCCGCGAACGGGCCCCGTCCCGGGCCCGTCCAGTGCCACGACATCACGGTGTATCCGGCGCTCGGTATCGCAGGCGGGGCGTGCGCCGGCTACGGCCTGATGCTCGACATTCGCGATCCGGTCCAGCCGCGCCGCATCGCCGCCGTGGCCGACTCGAACTTCGCCTTCTGGCATTCGGCGACGTTCAACAACGACGGCACCAAGGTCTTGTTCACCGACCGCGATGACGTTCCGGAGCTATTACAAGGTGCCCGCGCCGCAGACGGTGTTCGAGAACTGCGTGGCGCACAACGGCTCGCTCGTCCCCGTGCCCGGGCGCGACATCATGGTCCAGGGCTGGTACCAGGGCGGCGTTTCCGTGTTCGACTGGACCGATGCGGCGCATCCCAAGGAGATCGCGTACTTCGATCGCGGCCCGATGGATTCGACCAAGCTGGTGGGCGCGGGCTCGTGGTCCGCCTACTGGTACAACGGCTACATCGTGAGCTCCGAAATCGGGCGCGGGCTCGACGTGTTCGAGCTCGAGCCCAGCGGATTGCTGTCGCAGAACGAGATCGACGCGGCCAAGCTGGTGCACTTCGACTACCTGAACGTGCAGGATCAGCCGAAGCTGGTGTGGCCCCCGAGCTTCGTGGTGGCGCGCGCGTACCTGGACCAGCTGGCGCGCTCCGAAGGGTTGGCCTCCGCCAAGGTGGCGGCGGCCCGCAGTGCGCTGGTGCGCGCCGAGCGGCTGTCCGGGCAAGAGCGCCACACTGCCCTGACGCAGCTGGTCGCCCAGCTCACGGGCGATGCGCCGGCTGCCCCAGACCAGGCGAAGGTGCGCACGCTCGCCGGTGTGGTCACGGATCTGGCGAACGGCGGGCGCTGAGGTCCCTGGCGGGCTCCTTGCGGCGCGGCGGCGGCGCCGCAGTTTACAGCGCTATCCGCTCGCAGAGAGACCAGCTATGGCGATCCGTATCGGCGACGAGGCCCCCGACTTCACCGCCGCGACCACCGAAGGCACCATCCGCTTTCACGACTGGGTGGGGGACCAGTGGGCGATCCTGTTCTCGCATCCCAAGGACTTCACCCCGGTGTGCACCACCGAGCTGGGGTATATGGCGCGCCTCAAGCCGGAGTTCGACAAGCGTCACGCGAAAATAATCGGCTTGAGCGCGGACCCCGTGAGCGATCACGAGCGCTGGCTCGGCGACATCAAGGAAACGCAAGGCTACGCGGTCAACTACCCCCTCATCGGCGACCCCGACCTGACCGTCGCCAAGTTGTACGACATGATTCACCCCAACGCGACCGGTGGGAAACGCACCGCGGCGGACAACGCCACCGTGCGCTCGGTGTTCGTGATCGGGCCGGACAAGAAAGTGAAAGCGATGATCGTCTATCCGATGAGCACCGGGCGCAACTTCGACGAGGTGCTGCGGTTGCTCGACTCGGTGCAGCTCACGGCCCGGCACACCGTCGCGACGCCCGTGAATTGGAAGCCGGGCCAAGACGTCATCATCCCGGCCTCGGTCTCGGATGAGGACGCGAAAAAGAAATACCCGCAAGGGTTCAAGACGCACAAACCGTATCTGCGGACGGTGCGACAGCCGCAATAGGTGGAGGTACTCATGACCGGCCTGTTGGCGCTGTGGCTGCCCATCCTGGTGTCGGCGGTGCTGGTGCTCGTCGTCAGTTCCGCCATCCACATGGCGTCGCCCTGGCACAAGAGCGACTACCCCAAGCTGTCGAGCGAAGACCGGGTGATGGACGCGCTCCGCCCGCTCGCCATCGCGCCGGGGGACTACATGATGCCCCGCCCGTCGAGCCGGGCGGAGATGCGCACCCCGCAGTTCGCCGAAAAGTTCAAGCGAGGCCCCGTCGTTATGCTCACCGTGTTCCCCGGTGGCTCGATGGGCATGGGAAAGCAGCTCGTCCAGTGGTTCGTCTACGCCGTGGTCGTCGGAGGCTTCGCCGGCTACGTCGCCGGGCGCGCCCTGCCATCCGCAGCTCCGTTCCGGAGTGTGTTCTGTTTCACCGGGGTTACCGCGTTCGTCGGCTACTCGTTGGCCCTGTGGCAGATGTCGATCTGGTACCGCCGGTCCTGGCTCACGACGACCAAGGCGACGGTGGACGGGTTGATCTACGCGCTGTTGACCGCCGGCACGTTCGGATGGTTGTGGCCGCGTTAGAGCGGCCACACTACCCGCTCGTCCTGCTGGTGGCGGTGCTGGGCGCGCTGCTGCTCTCAGGCCTGGCCCCGTACGATCGCACGACCTGGTGGCTGGAGGTGTTCCCGATCGTCGTCGGCGTGCCGCTGCTCGTCGCGACGGGCCGACGCTTTCCGTTCACCTACCTCGTCTACACGCTGCTGGCGGTGCACGCCCTCATCCTCATGGTGGGTGGTCACTACACCTACGAGCGCGTCCCGCTGGGCGCCTGGGTGCAACAGGTGTTCGGGCTGGCCCGCAACGATTATGATCGGCTCGGCCACTTCGCGCAGGGCTTCGTGCCCGCCATCGTGGCCCGGGAGATCTTGCTGCGGACGTCGCCGTTGCGGCCGGGGCGCTGGTTGTTCGTGCTCGTCACCGCGGTCTGCCTGGCGATCAGCGCCTGCTACGAGTTCATCGAATGGTGGGTCGCCGTGGCCGGCGGCTCCTCCGCTGATGCGTTCCTCGGCACTCAGGGCGACGTGTGGGACACGCAATGGGACATGTTCACGGCCCTGCTCGGAGCGATCACCGCCCAGACGCTGCTGGGCTCGCTCCACGACCGCTCGCTCGCCGCACTCCGCCCGCGCTGACGCCTCGATGACGTCCACCGTGGCCGCGCCGACTGCGGAGCCACCCGACCGTGTACTCCGACTGATTGCCCTGTTCAAGTTCTGCAAGGCGGTGCTGCTCGTCGTGGTGGGTCTGGGCGCGCTCGAGCTGCTCGACCCGGACATGGCGGCTCGGGCCCAGCGCTGGGTGGCGGCACTGTCGTCCAGCAGCGACCGCCACGTCGTGCAGCAGCTCGTCGCCGTCGTCGGCGGGCTCTCTCCCGGCCGGCTGCAGGCGCTCGGTGTGGGCGCCTTCCTTTACGCCGCGCTGTTCACCGTCGAGGGGGTGGGACTGTGGCGGCGGAAGCGATGGGCCGAATACCTGACCGTCATCGCGACGCTGTCGCTCGTGCCGCTCGAGCTGTTCGAGCTGACCCGGGCCGTTACCCCGCCTCGCCTGACGGCCCTGGTCGTGAACCTCGCGGTCGTGGCGTACTTGATCGGACGGCTACGGCGTCGGGCCCGCGCGACGAGCAACGGCGGCCCAGGTCCGGGCACATTCGAAGCGTGACAAGCTTTCGCGACCACTTCGCCTCCGCGGCGCCGGCCTATGCGGCGTTTCGACCGCGCTACCCGTCGGCGCTGTTCGCGGCGCTGGCGGAGCAGGCGCCGGGGCGCCACATGGCGTGGGACTGCGCCACGGGCAGCGGCCAGGCGGCGATCGGGCTGGCCGAGCAGTTCGAGCAGGTCGAGGCGACGGACGCGAGTGCGGCGCAACTGGCGGCCGCGCTCGCTCACCCCCGTGTGCGTTATCGCCAGGCCCCGGCGGACGCGAGCGGGTTGGCGCCGCACTCCGTAGAGCTGGTGACGGTCGCGCAGGCGCTGCACTGGCTCGATCGCCCGGCGTTTTACGCCGAAGCGCGGCGCGTGCTCGCGCCGCGTGGGGTCGTCGCCGTGTGGTGCTACGGCCTGGTCGAGCTCGGCCCCGGTTTGGACGAACCCATCCGCGAGTTCTACGAGCGGACTGTGGGTCCCTACTGGCCGCCGGAGCGCGCGCTCGTCGACTCGGCGTACCGCACGATCGATTTTCCGTTCGCCGAGCTCGCGCTCCCGGCCATCACCATGGAAGCGGAGCTGACGCTGGAGGAGCTGGGCGGGTATCTCGGCACCTGGTCCGCGGTGCTGGGCTACCGCTCCGCGCGGGGCAACGACCCGGTGGCGCCGCTGCTCGATCGCCTCCGTGGCGCGTGGGGCGGCGCGCAGCGGCGCCGCCCGGCCCGCTGGCCGCTGGCGCTGCGGGCCGGCCGGGTCGCGCCCTAACCCTATTGCGTGACGTGGTGTGTCCGCCGCACCTTTCAGACACAACCTCTCTCGAGCCAGGAGCCCGAGCGATGTCCAAAGGGGACGACCGCAAGCTGGCCGCCTTGGCGAAGAAGAACGCCGCCAAGGCCGCCAAAGCGAAGCCCATCAAGCGCCGCCGCTACGACGACACGCTGCCGCCCGAGCGGGAGGAAGATCTCGAGCTGCGCGACTTCTTTTCGGAGATGAAGAAGCGCGAGTTCTAGCCCGCGCCGTCGTCGGGTGCAGGGTCAAGTCGGGGTGGGCGACGGCCGTGCTCGTGACCGGACCAGTCGCTGCACCTCGCGTGCTGGATCGGCAGATCCTCGAGTTGAGCGATGCGTCCGTGCCGACCTCCCGCCAACCATACCACGCCGTCATCGGCGCCCGTCGGGGCGACCGGACGGCGCTCGAGCGCCGGCTGCGAGGCATCGTCCAGCGGGTCACGCGGCGCTCGCTCTCGCAGCTGCTGGCGCGCTATCGCACCCAGGGCCGGACGGTGCGCGCGCTCGCACTCGTCGTGGGGAGTGTCATCGACCCCGCCTCCATCGGCAACGATCACATCCGGGCTCACGCGCTCGAGGGACAGTTGTTTCGAACGGCATTGGAGCGCGCGGCGCAGAGCGCCCGCGTGGCCTGTGCCACGCACGTCGAGCGCGGGCTATATGACGCGGCGGCGGCTCGGCTCAAACGGACGCCCGCCGAGCTCAGGCGCGTCGTCGCGCAGTTGGGGCGGACCCTGGAAGGCCCCTGGCGCGCGGACGAAAAGACGGCCACCCTGGCAGCGTGGATGGTGCTCGCGCGGTCTCATTGACCCGGCCGGGTCACCCGGCTAAGTTGTTGTGCGATGCCGACCTACGAGTACAAGTGCCCGGCGGGGCACAGCTTTGAAAAGTTCTATCCGACGATGAACGACCAGCGGCGGGTGAAGTGTCCCACCTGCGGCAAGATGGCCGATCGTCAGATCTCGGGTGGAGCGGGACTGGTTTTCAAGGGCTCCGGGTTCTACATCACGGATTACAAGCGTGCCGGGGCGGGGAACCCCGAGTCGGCGGACGGATCGAAGCCCGAATCGAAGCCCGAGTCCAAACCCGAGGCGAAGCCCGCGGCCGAGTCGAAGCCCGACAGCACCAAGAAGAAGAAGCCCTCCGGCGACAAGTGAGGGCGCACGAGGCGATCCGCGCGGCGCTGGCGACGGCGGCGACGCGGTTGGGTGCGTCCGTGCCCGCGTCCGCGATCGAGCTGGAGCGCCCGCGCGACCCCGCGCACGGCGATGTCGCGACGAATCTGGCGCTCACACTCGCCAAATCGCTCAAGCAGAAGCCCCGTGCCGTGGCGGAGCGGCTCGTCGCGGCGCTGGAGCTACCGCAGGGGCTGGTGCGTCAGATCGCCGTGGCCGGGCCGGGGTTCATCAATTTCGTCCTCGCCGAGGAGCAGCTCGCTTCCGCCGTCGCCGCGGTGCTCGCGGCGGGCGAACGATATGGGCGCAGCGACGGAGGGGGGGGGCCCGGGAAGCCCGTCAATGTCGAGTTCGTGTCCGCGAATCCGACCGGCCCGCTGCATGTAGGTCACGGTCGGCAGGCGGCCTTGGGCGATGCGATCGCTGCAGTGCTCGAATGGACCGGCTGGCGGGTGACGCGGGAGTTCTATTACAACGATGGCGGCGCCCAGATCGCCAACCTGGCGCGGAGCGTGCAGGCGCGCATCCGGGAGCTGCGCGGGCAGCTCGCCGCGCTGCCGGAAGGCGGCTACCACGGGGAGTACATCCGCGAGATCGCGGAGCGCTATCTCGCCCAGCACCCGGAAGATCCAGAGGGGGCTGACCTCGACGTGGTACGGCGCTTCGCGGTGCAGCAGCTGCGCGAGGAGCAGGACGGCGACCTCCAGGCGCTCGGGGTCCGGTTCGACGTGTACTTCCTCGAGTCGTCGCTGTACGCGACGAGCAAGGTGGAGAAGACGCTCGGCCGGCTGGTGGCGGCCGGGCACACGTACGAGCAGGACGGCGCGCTCTGGCTCAAGACCACCGACTTCGGCGACGACAAGGACCGCGTGATGCGCAAGCGGGCCGAAAAGGGCGGGGACTACACGTACTTCCTGCCGGACGTCGCCTATCACGTCGACAAGTGGGAGCGGGGCTTCTCGCGCGCGATCAACGTGCAGGGCGCGGACCACCACAGCACGGTCACCCGCGTGCGGATTGGCCTGCAGGCGCTGGGGATGGGCATTCCGACCGGCTATCCCGAGTACGTGCTGCACCAGATGGTGACGGTGATGAAGGGTGGTGAGGAGATGCGGCTCTCCAAGCGCGCCGGAAGTTACCTGACCCTGCGCGAGTTGGTGGACGAGGTGGGGCGCGACGCGGTGCGCTACTTCTTCCTGATGCGCCGGGGCGACTCGCACCTGGTGTTCGACGTCGACCTCGCGAAGAGCCAGACCGAGGAAAACCCGGTCTTCTACGTGCAAATGGCGCACGCCCGCATGAGCGGGATCTTCCGCGTCGCCGGCCGCGCGCCCGACGCGGCGGGCCTCCCCGGGCACGCTGACGTAGCGATGCTGGACGAGCCCGAGGAGCTCGCGTTGATGAAGGAGCTGGCCGAGTTTCCCGCGATTGTCGCCGGCGCCGCCCAGGCGTTGGAGCCCCATCGCGTCACCGGCTATCTGGAAGGCCTGGCCCGCATCGCGCACGCGTGGTACCACAAGTATCGCGTGCTGAACGAGCCGGAGGAGGCCGCGCGCCTGGTGCTCGCGGCCGCCGTGCGCCAGGTGCTGGGCAACGGCCTGCGCCTGCTGGGGATCAGCGCCCCGGATCGGATGTGACGTGAGCCTCCTCGTGGTGGGCTCGATCGCGCTCGACTCGGTCGCCACGCCGTTCGGCGAGACGGCGGACGCGCCGGGCGGGTCGGCGGTGTTCTTCGCCGCCGCCGGGGCGATCCTGCACCCGGTGCAGGTGGTGGGCGTCGTGGGGAGCGACTACCCGCTCGCGGCCCTCAAGTCGCTCGAGGCGCGGGGGGTCGACCTTTCCGGTGTGGAGCAAGCCGCCGGCGAATCGTTCCGCTGGAAGGCGAAGTACTCCTACGACCTGTCGAGCCGCGAGACGCTCGACACCCGGCTCGGCGTGTTCGCCCAGTTCCGGCCCAAGCTCCCGGAGAAGTTTCGTCAGGCGCGCCACGTGTTTCTCGGCAACATCGACCCGGAGCTGCAGCTGGGCGTGCTCGACCAGATTCCCAACCCGGCGCTCGTCGCCTGCGACACCATGAATTACTGGATTCACTCGAAGCGGGACCTGCTGCTCGAGCTGCTGCGCCACATCGACATCCTCATGGTGAACGACGCCGAGGCGCGGGAGCTGTCGGGGGACTGGAACATCTACCGCGCCGCGCACTGGGTGCTCGAGCGAGGACCCAAGATGGCCGTGATCAAGCAGGGTGAGCACGGCGCGCTGCTGGTCGATCGCGATACGACCTTCAAGGTGCCGGCGTACCCGCTCCAGGAAGTGTTCGACCCCACGGGCGCGGGTGACGCGTTCGCGGGCGGATTCATGGCGCACCTCGCGGCGACCGACGACCTGACGCCTCCCAACCTGCGGCGTGCCATGGTGTACGGCGCCGCGATGGGCTCGTTCGCCGTGGAAGCGTTCGGCGTGCAGGGGTTTGACCGCGTGACGCTCGCCGACGTCCGGGCCCGCGTGCGCGGCTTCAAGGACCTGGTCCACTTCGAGGTGGACGAAGACCGGGGCCCGTGACGGAGCACTACGCCGCCGCCGGCGTGCGCCTCGACGCAGCGGAGGAGGCCCAGCGCCGCATCGCGGCCCTGGTGCGGACCACGCGCACCCCGCTGGCGCTCGGCGCCATCGGGGCGTTCGGCGGCATGGTGCGCGTGCCGCCCGGGTACGAGCGGCCGGTGCTCGTGCTCTCGACCGACGGCGTCGGCACGAAGGTGCTCGTCGCCGCGCGCGCCGGAGTGCACGACACGGTCGGGGAGGATCTCGTCAACCACTGCGTCAACGACATCCTGGTGCACGGAGCGACGCCCCTCGCCTTTCTCGACTACGTAGCGACGGGGCAGCTCGAGCCGGACGTCGCCGCCGCGATCGTGGCCGGCGTGGCGCGCGGCTGCCGCGCCCACGACATCACCCTCGCCGGTGGCGAGACGGCGCAGCTTCCCGACTTGTACCAGCCGGGGCACTACGACCTCGCCGGCACCATCGTGGGCGTGGTCGAAGAGCGTGCCGCGCTGCACGGCGACCTGGTGCACCCGGGCGACGTGTTGATCGGCTACGCGTCGAACGGACTGCACACCAACGGGTACACACTGGCGCGGCGCATCGTGTTCGACACCCTGCGCCTCGATGTGCTCGACGAGTTTCCCGAGACGGGCCGCAGCGTGGCCCAGGTGTTGCTGGACGTCCACCGCAGCTACGCCACGGCCGTGACGCCCATCATCTCCCGGCTACATGCCCTCGCTCACATTACCGGCGGCGGCATGCCCGGGAATCTGGTGCGGGTGCTGCCGGCCGGCGCGGAGGCGGTAGTGGACGCCGGGGGGTGGCCGTGGCCCGCGCTGTTCCGCGTCCTGATGCGCGCGGGAGATGTTTCGCTCGGCGAGATGCGCCGCGTGTTCAACCTCGGCATCGGGATGATCGCGGTCGCCGGGCGCGACGACGCCGAGGCCGCGATTGCCGCCGCCAAGCGCGCCGGCATCGAGGCGTGGATCATCGGGGAAGTGCGGGCGGGGACCAGGGGAGTGAGGTTCTCTGAACGGTAGGAGGATGCATGCGTCACATCGTGTCACTGCTGACAGTCATGCTGGGCGCGACATCGCTCGTCGCGCAGGAGCCGCAGTGCAACAACATCGCGTTCCCGGGCGCCACGGAGGCCTGCAACACGGCGGTCGACGCGGTGCGGGCATTCTATCCCCTCGCCGGCATGATCGTGACTGGCGGCAATCCAGTGCTCGGCTCCGGCGGCACGCTGGGCGGGTTCGGGCACCTCATGCTCACCGCGCGGGTGAACGGGATCAAGGCGGCACTCCCCGACCCGACGGCCGCCAACCAGTCGCCCGTGCCGACCAGCTTCAACGGGGCCGTCCCCGCGCCGATGGTCGAAGGCGCTCTCGGTGTCTTTAAGGGAATGGGCGGCGGCCTGCTCGCGGTCGACGTCCTGGGCTCCGCCCTGATCCTGCCGACAGGAATCAAGAATCTCAACGTGGACTCGAATGCCACCCACATCAGCGACGCCGCGCTGGGGATCGGCTACGGCGCGCGAGTCGGTGTGCTCAAGGGGGGCTTCCCGATTCCGTCGGTCTCGGTGAGCTGGATGCACCGCTCCATTCCGCGCCTCCGCTACGGCACCCTGGGGCCTGCCCCGGGCACCGGAGATCAGTTCGAATTCACCATGGACCTGAGCAGTGACAGCTATCGCGCGGTGGCAGGGTGGAAGTTCGTCCTCGTGGACCTCGCCGCCGGAGTTGGAGTCGACCGCTATAAGTCGGACAATACGAACATCCGGTTCTACGACGGTCCGACGACGACGCGGACGGTCGTGATCAACCCCACCAACACGCGTGCTCTCGTGTTCGTGAACGGCGGCCTCTCGCTCGCCGTGGTCAAGCTGGTGGGCGAGATTGGCTTGCAGGCGGGCAAGGATCAGAGCTACATCACGCAGTTCTCGGGCTTCGATCCCAAGGCGGCACATGTCTTCGGAGGTGTCGGCGTCCGGTTCGGCTTCTGAAGAGCCGCCCGCCCCTGAGCGGGCGGCGATGCAACGCGCCCTCGACCTCGCACGCCGGGGTTGGGGGCGCGTTGCTCCGAACCCCCTCGTTGGTGCCGTGGTCCTCGCCGGAGGCGGCGCCGTCGGGGAGGGCTACCACGCAGAATATGGAGGGCCGCACGCCGAAGTCGTGGCGCTCGAGGCGGCGGGCGCACGGGCGCGCGGCGCCACACTGGTGGTGAACCTCGAGCCGTGTGCGCACCACGGCAAGACGCCGCCCTGCACCGATGCGATCCTCGCGGCGGGCGTCGCGCGCGTCGTCGCTGCGGTCGCCGACCCCGATCCGCAGGCGCGCGGCGGGGCGGGGATCCTGCGCGCCAAGGGGGTGATCGTCTCCCTCGGCCTGCTCGCCGAGGCGGCGGCGGCGCTCAACGCGCCGTTTCTGTTCGCGCGCGAGCAGGCGGAGCGACCGTTCGTCGCCTTGAAGCTCGCGACGTCGATCGACGGGCGCATCGCCGACGCCGCCGGCAGCTCGCGCTGGGTCTCGGGCGAGGCGGCGCGGGAGTACGTCCACTGGCTGCGCGCCGGATTCGACGCGATCGCGGTCGGCGGCATGACGGCCCTGCACGACAACCCCCAGCTCACCGTGCGCGGTCCCGTGACGCCGCGCCGCCCCCCCGTGCGGGTCGTGTTCGACCGCCGCGCCATGCTCAACCAGACCGCGGACCTGGTGAAGACCGCGCCCGAGGTGCCGACCTGGGTGATGTCGTCCCCCGATGCGCCGCTCGCCAGCGTGTCGCTGCTCGAGCAGAGCGGCGTGCGCGTGTTCCGCCCCGGCTCGCTCGCCGACGGCCTGCGCGCCCTGCGAGCGGCGGGGATCGAGTCGGTGCTGTGCGAAGGGGGCGGCGCGCTGGGCGCCAAGCTGCTGGTCGACGGCCTGGTGGACCGTCTCTACTGGGTGCAAGCGCCGGTGTGGCTCGGCGAGGCCGCCGTTCCGGCCTTTCCCGGCATGGCGGCGGCGCCGCTCGCGGCGGCCCCACGCTGGATCCCCGTGGAGCGCCGCGCCCTGGGCCCCGATACATTATTGGTATTGGACAGGCGGATATGTTTACCGGCATCGTGAGCGCGGTCGGGCGGGTCGCGAAAGCGACGCGGGAAACGGGAAACGGGAAACGGGAAACGGGGCTGAGCCTCACGATCCGTGCCCCATACAAGGGCGTCAAGCGGGGTGAGAGCATCGCGGTGAACGGGGCATGCCTCACGGTCGAGCGTGCGGCACAGGGCGCGTTCACGGTCCACGTGGTGGAGACGACCGAGGGGCGCACGCTGTTGGGGGAATACGCAGTGGGACGCCCGGTGAATCTGGAGCGGGCGCTGCGCGCGACGGATCGTCTGGGCGGTCACATCGTGCAGGGCCACGTGGACGGCGTCGCGCTGGTGGAGCGGGTCACGCAGGGCGGTGACGCCTGGATCTATGACCTGCGCGTGCCGCGCGCGGTGCGAGAGATCTCGATCCCGCACGGCGCCATCACCGTGGACGGCGTGAGCCTGACGATCAACGATCTGCCGGGTCCCGACTCGGTGCAGATCTCGCTCATCCCGTTCACGCGCGCGCATACGACGCTCGGGAAGCTGCGCGTGGGCGACCGCGTTCACGTGGAAGGTGACGTACTCGGGAAGTATGTGAGGCAATTATGTCGCACGGCAACATAACGCAGGCAATCGCGGACGTCCGCGCCGGCAAGCTGGTGATCGTCGCCGACGACGAGACCCGCGAGAACGAGGGCGACCTGGTCGGCGCGGCCGAAACGGTCACGCCCGAGATGATCAACTTCATGGCGACCCACGGCCGTGGGCTCATCTGCCTCACGCTCATGCCCGAGCGCTGCCAGGCCCTGGGGCTCACCCAGATGGCCGAGCACAACACCGAGGCGCACGAGACGGCGTTCACGGTGTCGATCGACGCCGCGGCTCGCTTCGGTGTCACCACCGGTATCTCGGCCGCCGACCGCGCGGCGACCATCCGCGTCGCGATCGATCCCGCCACGGTACCGGCTGACCTGCGGCGTCCGGGGCACGTGTTCCCGCTGCGGGCGCGGCCGGGGGGCGTGCTGCAGCGCGTCGGCCAGACCGAGGCGAGCGTGGACCTGGCGCGCCTCGCGGGCCTCTACCCCGCGGGCGTGATCTGCGAGGTGCTGAACGCGGACGGATCGATGGCGCGGCGGTCCGATTTGGAGCGGGTCGCGGCGCGGCACGGACTCACGTTCATCACGGTGGCGCAGCTCGTGGCGTACCGGCTGGCCCACGAGCGGTTGGTGCATCGCGTGGCCGAGGCGCGTCTGCCCACGCCCTACGGCGAGTACCGTATCCTCGGGTACCGCAACGATGTGGACGCGGCGGAGCACATCGCGCTGGTGTACGGGGACGTGCCGGACCGTCCCAGGGTGCTCGTGCGCATGCACTCCAAGTGCCTCACCGGCGACGTGTTCGGCTCGGGGCGGTGCGACTGCGGCTGGCAGCTGCACTCCGCCATGCGGATGATCGCCGCCGAAGGCAGCGGCGTGGTGGTTTATCTCGATCAGGAGGGGCGGGGGATCGGCCTGCTGAACAAGCTCAAGGCATACGAGCTGCAAGATGCCGGGCACGACACGGTCGAGGCGAACCGCGAGCTCGGGTTCAAGCCCGACCTGCGTAACTACGGCATCGGGGCTCAGATTCTGCTCGATCTGGGGCTCTCCTCCATTCGCGTCCTCACCAACAATCCCATGAAGCTGGTGGGGCTCGAAGGCTACGGCCTCGAAATCGTCGAGCGCATTCCGATCGTGATGACGCCGTCCGACGAGAATCGCTCCTATCTCGACGTCAAACGCGACAAGCTCGGCCACCTGCTCACGCACTGACTGTGGCCGAGATCGAGGGGTCGCCCCGCGCGCCGCGTGAGGTCCGCGTGGCCGTGCTGGTCAGCCGTTACAACGAGGTCGTCACCACCCGCCTGCTCGAGGGGGCGCGGCAGTGTTTGCGGGAGCAGGGTGTGCCGGACGCGCGGGTCGACGTGATCTGGGTGCCCGGTGCGTTCGAGCTGGCGGTGGCGGCGGAAGCGGCGGCGGCGAGCGGGCGCTACGCCGCGCTGGTGGCACTCGGCTGCGTGATCCGTGGCGAGACGCCCCACTTCGAGTACGTCGCCGGCGAGGCGACGCGCGGGCTCGGGAACGTGGCCCTCGCCCATCGGCTCCCGATCGGCTTCGGGGTCCTCACGACGGAGAACCTGGAGCAGGCCCTGGCCCGGGCCGGCGGGGCGGCCGGCAACAAGGGGTACGAGGCCGCGGAGGCCGCGCTCACCACGGCCGACGTGCTGGCCCAGCTCACCCGTGCAGCGCCCCGAGACTAAGGCTCGCGCGCGCGCGCTCCAACTGCTCTACGCCTGGGACCTGTCCGGCCGCCCCTCGATCGAGACGGTGGTCGCCCGCCTGGCGACGAGCTACGGCCGCGCCCCCGCCGGATTCGACCGGGGTGCCGACCTCGCGGCGAAGGCGGTGGCCGGACTTCCCGAGTTCGACATCCGCGTCGGCGCGGCCGCGGAGCACTGGCGCCTCGAGCGCGTCGGCGTGGTGGAGCGCAACATCCTGCGGCTCGCCCTCGCCGAGCTCGACGAGGGCGAGACGCCCCCCCGCGTGGTGATCGACGAGGCCGTGAAACTCGCCCATTGGTTCGCCGGGGCGAAGGCGCCGGCGTTCGTGAACGGCGTGCTGGACGCGGTGGCGCGTGAGTCGGGCGCCCTGTGAGGATCCTGCTCGTCAACTGGAACGACCGGGAGAATCCGCACGCCGGCGGCGCGGAAATCCACCTGCACCAGATCTTCGGCCGCCTGGCGCGCCAGGGGCACGCCATCGATCTGGTCACGAGCGGTTGGTCCGGGGCGGCCCCGCACGCCGAGCTCGACGGCATGCATGTGCGGCGGGTGGGCGGCCGCCACACGTTCGCGCTGCGGGCGCGACCCGCGGTGCGGCGCCTGCTCGCCGCGAACCGGTACGACGTGGTCGTCGAAGACATCAACAAGCTGCCGCTCTTCCTCGCCGGGCTCACCGACCGGCCGTTCTGCGCCCTGGTCCCGCATCTGTTCGGCGCCACCGCGTTTCGGGAAGCGAGTTGGCCCATCGCGGCGGTGGTGTGGGCCGCCGAGCGGCCGATCCCGCGGGCCTATCGACGCGCCTGGTTCCACGCGATTTCCGAGAGCACGCGCGATGACCTGGTGCGGCGGGGCGTCCCGGCGGAGCGGGTCGAGGTCATTTATCCCGGTGTCGATGCCAGCTGGTATGCGCCGGACGCCACGGTCGCTCGAGCGGACGCCCCGACGTTCTTGTACGTGGGGCGCCTCAAGCGTTATAAAGGAGTGGAGATCGCCCTGCGGGCGCTGGCGCTGGCCCGGGCGTCGCGCGCGGACCTGGTGCTCGAGGTGGCGGGCCAGGGCGACGACCGACGGCGGCTCGAGCGCCTGGCGACCTCCCTGGGGATCGGCGCAGGGGTGCGGTTCCTGGGGTTCGTGTCGGAGGAGGAGAAGCGCCGGCGGTTGCGGCGCGCGTGGGCGTTGGTGTTTCCCAGCCCGAAGGAGGGGTGGGGCATCTCCAACATGGAGGCGGCGGCCTGCGGGACGCCCGCGCTCGCGTCCGACAGTCCGGGCCTGCGGGAGTCGGTCCGGGACGGCGAGACCGGGTTCCTCGTGACGCACGGCGACGCGCACGCGCTGGCCCAGCGCATGCTTGCGCTGGCCGCCGATCCGGCGCTCGTAGCGCGGCTCGGCCGCGGGGGGCGCGCCTTCGCGGAACGCCTGTCGTGGGAGCGCGCGGCGCGGGCGACGGAGGCGCATCTGCAACGCGTCATTGCGCAGGGAGGCTGACCATGCGGATCACCATCACGGCACGGCACTGTGAGCTTGCGCCGGAGGTGCGCGCGCGGGCGCGGGCACTGGTCGAGCGTCTCGCGCGCGTCGCGCCGCGCCCGCACGACGCCCGCGTCGTGTTCGACGCCGACCACGGCCGCCCGGCCGTGGAGGTGCGGCTCCATGCCGCCCGCGGCGTCCTGCACGTCGGCACGGCCCGCGGGGCGGACCAGGGCAGCGCGCTGAACCTCGCGGTGGCCAAGGTACGCCGCCAACTGGACAAGTCCCCCGTGCGGCGTCGCCTGTCGTGAAGGCGCCCAAGGTGCGCGACCTGCTCGAGCAGCGGGGCGATCCCCTGCAGCTCGAGGCGCTGACGGGGGACGTCGGGCTGGACCGCGAGATCCCGACGCCCGAAGCCTCGAGCCCCGGCCTGGTGCTCGCCGGCTACACCAAGCGTTTCGCCGCGCATCGCCTGCACATTCTGGGCGAAACGGAAGTCACCTATCTCGCGTCGCTCGATGGCGCGGCGCGCCGCCGCGCGCTCGAGACCCTGTTCTCGTTCGATCTGCCGTGCGTGGTGATCTCCAAGGGCCAGGACCCGCCCCCCGAGCTGGTGGAGCTGGCTCGCGCCAGGGGCACCGCCGTCATTCGCACACGGCTCAAGACCGCCGAGTTCTACCGCCGCCTCAAGCCGTTCCTGGACGAAGTGTTCGCGCCGAGCACGAGCGTGCACGCCTCGCTCGCCGACGTGTTCGGCGTGGGCCTCTTGTTCCTCGGCAAGTCGGGGATCGGCAAGAGCGAATGCGTGCTCGACCTGGTGGAGCGCGGCCACCGCCTGGTCGCGGACGACGTCGTCCACATCACGCGCCGCGGCAACGACCTCCTGATCGGCCGCGGCCACGAGCTGGCGCAGCACTACATGGAGATCCGCGGCATCGGGCTCATCGACATCCGCGCCCTGTTCGGCGTGCGGGCGGTGCGACAGCAGAAGCGGGTCGAGGTGGTCGTGCAGCTCGACGAGTGGGACGCCGGCCGCGAGTATGACCGCACCGGGATCGACGGCCAAACGACGCGCGTGCTCGACGTGACCCTCCCCATGGTCACGGTGCCGCTCAACCCCGGCAAGAACCTGACCGTGATCTGCGAGGTCGTAGCGATGAACCACCTGCTCCGTTACAGCGGCGTGGACTCGGCCCGCGCGTTCAACGACCGGCTGCTCAAGCGCCTCGCAGAGCGCCGCCAGCTGCAGGAGTATCTCGAGGAGGACAATGAGTGAGCCCTTGCGCGGTGTGATCGTATCACACGCGGCCGTGGCCCAGGCGCTGCTCGCCGCCGTCGCTGCGATCACCGGCGTGAACGACGCACTCGTCCCCGTGTCGAACGACGGGTGCGATACCGGAGCGCTCGCCGAGCGCCTCACGCAGGCGATCGGCAACAAGCCGGCCGTGCTGTTCGTGGATCTTCCGGGCGGCTCGTGCCTCACGAGCTCCGTGCGGCTCGCCCGCGGCAAGTCCGACGTGGCGGTGGTGACGGGGGTGAACCTGGCGATGCTGCTCGACTTCGTGTTCCACCGCGATCTCCTGCCGGCCGACGCGGCCCGGCGTGCGGCCGAAGCCGGCAGTCGGGCGATCCGCACGCCGGCCGCATGAGCATCGCCCTGTACCGCATCGACGACCGCCTGATCCACGGCCAGGTCGTGGTCGGCTGGGGGAAGCCGCTCAACGTGGGTTTCATCGTGCTGGTGGATGACGCGGTGCGCGCGAGCACCTGGGAGCAGGAGCTCTATCGGATGGGCGTGCCCCCCGACATCGACGTGGTGTTCGCCTCGACGGCGGAAGGCCTGACGTGTCTCCCCGAGTGGCAGCGCGACGCGCGCGTCGGCCTGCTCGTCACCGGTGATATCGACACGCTCGCCATGCTCGCGAGCGACAGCCGGGGCGTGCCCCGCATCAACATCGGAGGCTTGCACCACCGTCCGGGGCGCTCGCCCCGACTGCGCTACGTCTACCTGAGCGACGCGGAGGCGGCGCAACTCAAAGCGCTCGCCGCCCGCGGGATCGAGGTGACCGCGCAGGACGTGCCCACGACCCCGCCGGTGCCGCTGGAGGATTTCACGTGAGCCCGGAGCTCCTATTGGGGCTGCTCGTCTGGGGGACCTTCGTCGGCCTCGACCTGGTGAGCGTGCCGCAAATGATGATCGCGCGGCCGCTCGTCGCCGGGCCGATCGCCGGTGCGATGCTGGGCGACGTGTGGACCGGTCTGTCGCTGGGCGTGCTGTTCGAGCTGTTTCAGTACGAGGTGATGCCCGTGGGTGCCGTGCGCTACCCGGAATACGGGCCGGCGACGGTCGTGGCCGTGAGCGCGGCGCACGCCGCCGCCGGCACGCTCGGCCTCGGGCTCGGCGCCCTGGTGGGCCTGATCAGCGGGATGGCCGGCGGCATGAGCCTGCACGCGGTGCGCCGGCTAAACGCGCGGGCCGTGCGGCGCGCGACGCCCGCCCTGGAAGCCGGCGACGCCCACGTGCTGGTGCGCCTGCACACCGCGGCCATCGTGCGCGACGCCGTGCGCGCGGCGCTGGTGACCGCGCTCGGGCTGGGCCTGGCGCTGCTGGCCCGCACCTATCTGGCCGGCACGATCAGCGTGCGCGGCGTGCTGCTGCTCGATGTCGCCGCCGTGGGCGGCGCTCTCGCCGCGGGGACGGCCGGCACGCTACGGCTGGTGGGCCGGGGGCCCGACCTGCGCTGGTTTGTCGCCGGCGTGGTGAGCGGCGCCGCGGTGGTGTGGCTCCGGTGAGCGGCGCGCCGCGCGCCCGCCCGGCCTTGGGCCGCAGCCTGCTCCGCCTGTTCACGGTGCAGGGGTCATGGAACTATGAGCGCATGCAGGGGGTCGGCATGGGCGTGGCCGAGGAGCCGTTGCTCCGCGATCTGCGGGTCGCGGGCGACGGCGCGGCCTATCGGTCCGCCGTGGCGCGTGGGGCGCATTTCTTCAATGCGCATCCGTACCTGTGCGGGCTCGCGGTGGGCGCCGCGGCCCGGGCGGAGCACGAGGGCGTGCCGCCCGAGCAGGTCGAGCGGCTGCGCACCGCGTTGTGCGGCCCGCTGGGCTCGCTGGGCGACCGGCTGGTGTGGGCGGGCTGGCTGCCGTTCACCTCGGGGCTGGCCCTCATCGGCGTGGCGCTCGGGCTTGGGCTCTCAGCCATCCTCGGCTTCCTGGTGCTCTTCAACGCCGGTCACGTGGCGCTGCGCTGGTGGGCGCTGCGGGCGGGGTGGACGCACGGCGTGCGCGTGGCCGTGGCACTGCGCCAGCCGCTGCTGCAGCGGGCGACAGCGGTCTCGGGGCCGGCCATGGCGTTCGTGGTGGGCGCGGCGCTGCCGCTCGTGGCGCGGTACCTGAGCAGCGGATTCGCGGGCTGGTGGCGCGTGGCGCTCGCCGCCGTGGCGGCGGGCGGGTTCGCGCTGCTGTGGTCGTTCCGCGCCCGGATTACCGGGGTGCGCCTCGGGCTGGTGCTGCTCGCCCTCGCCACGCTCGCGGGGTGGTTATGGCCGTGATCGAGCGCGAGGCGAAGATCGTGAATCCCCTCGGCATGCACGCGCGGCCGGCGGCGGAGTTCGTCAAGCTGGCCAGCCGCTTCAAGTCCGCGGTCGAGGTCAAGAAGGACGATCTCACGGTCAATGGGAAGAGCATCATGGGCGTCATGATGCTCGCGGCGGAGTGCGGATCGTCCCTGATCATCAGGACCGACGGCGACGATGCGGAGCAGGCGATGGCGGCGCTGCTCGCCCTCGTGGCCGATGGGTTCCACGAGATGCATCTGACGGCGGAGGTACGGGAAGCGGAGATGCGCGAAGCGGAAGAGCGCGAAGACGAGGAGCGGCCGTGAGCGAGCGCCTGCTCAAGGGCATCGGCGTGTCCGCCGGGATCGCCATCGGGCCGGCGGTCGTGGTGCGCTGGACCATGCCCGACGTGCCGCACCGTGTGGTGCCGCGCGCCCGGGTGGAGAAGGAAATACGGCGGCTGCGCGCCGCGGTGCGCGACGTGAAGCGCTACCTGCTGGACCTGAGGGCCAAGGCCGAGGACCGCGCCGGCGTGGACGAGGCGCGCATCTTCGACGCCCAGCTGCTCATGCTCGAGGACAAGGAGTTCCTCTCCGGCGTCGCGGATCTGATCCGCGAGAACCACCTCACCGCGGAAAAGGCGTTCGAGTTCAAGGCGCTCGAAGTGCGCGACGCGTGGACCGCCACCGGCAACCCGCGCGTGAAAGACCGGCTCGCCGACTTCGCGGGCGTGACGATCCGGGTGCTCGAGCACCTCATGCATCGGGGCTCGGATGAGCTGTGGGAAGAGATCACGGATCCCTCGGTCGTGGTGGCGCGCGAGCTCGGTCCGGGCCTCACCGTGCAGCTGGACCGCGAGCACGTGGTCGGGCTCGTGAGCGAGGAGGGCACGCGGACGTCGCATGCGGCGATCCTGGCCCACTCGATCGGCATCCCGGCGGTGTTCGGTGTGACGGGCGCGATGGAGCGCATCGCGCCGGGGACGATGCTCGTGATGGATGGGACGCGCGGCACGGTGCTGCTCGATCCCACGCCCGCCGAGCTCGCCGATGCCCGGGAGCGCGAGCTGCGGCGCCGCGAGCTGGCGACGCAGCTCGACGAAATCACCTCGCGGCCGGCGGTCACCACCGACGGCGCGCGCATCGTGCTGCGGGGCAACGTGGATCTTCCCGACGAGATCAAGGCCGCGCAGGAGCACGGCGCCGAAGGCGTCGGCCTGCTGCGCACCGAGTTCCTGATCACCAGTCATACCACGCTGCCGAGCGAAGACGAGCAGACCGCCTACTTCCGCCGTGTGGGCGAGGCGTTCGCGGGCCATCCGGTGGTGGTCCGCACCTACGACCTGGGTGGCGACAAGCTCCCGGGCCCGTTCCGCCTGATGACGGAGGCCAACCCCCAGCTCGGCTGGCGCGCCATCCGCGTGTGCCTCGACCGCCCGGAGATCTTCCATACCCAGATCCGGGCGGCGCTGCGCGCGGCGGCCCACGGCCAGATTCATCTGATGATCCCGCTGGTGACCCGACTCGACGAAGTGGATCGCACGCGCGAGATCGTCGCGCTGGAAGCGAAGCGGCTCGCCGCCGAAGGAATCGAGGCCGCCGCGTCGCTTCCGGTGGGGGTGATGGTCGAGACGCCGGCCGCCGCCGTGATCGCCGACCGGCTGGCCGAAGCGTCGGATTTCTTGAGCGTCGGCACCAACGACCTCACGCAGTACACGCTCGTCGTGGACCGCGGCAATGCCCGGCTCGCCGACCGCTT
>WNGC01000514.1_pt1 | contig 44808 bp, 38 predicted proteins | sample 5400051 | NCBI WGS metagenome assembly WNGC01 (sample SAMN13153368, study PRJNA577476) | soil metagenome | isolation source: 20 cm soil or saprolite under grassland replicate 2 | place: USA:California | collected 2016-06-15
CGGCTTATCGCGCTTGGCGTGATCGAAAAGTATCGCCGTAGCGGCATTGCCGAAATGCTTGTGTTGCGGATCGTCGAAGACGCGATGATCAAACGTGGATTCACAGGAGAACTCAGTCTCACGCTGGAAGATAATTTTGCGATCAATCGTTTTCTCGAAGCGATCGGAGCGCATCGCTACAAAACTTATCGCATCTACAGCAAGACAGTGAACTAATGAGCAAACCTCAAGACGGTTTTGTTTCACGATTTCTGAATCGGCCGATTTCGCGCCGGATAACGAGTTTTCTGCTCAAGTTTCCGATTCATCCCAACGCGTGGACAATTTCGATTTTTGTTTTGCCGCTGATCGCAGGGGCGTTTCTGGTGCGCGGCGATTACAAGAGTGTCGTCATCGGCGCGGCTGTTTTTCAAGTATTCAGTATTCTCGACGGGTGCGATGGCGAGATTGCGCGCGCCAAAGATTTGGAATCGAAGCTCGGGGAACGCTTGGATTACTTCTGCGATTTCCTCGGAAGCGTTATTTACGTTTTAGCGCTTGGATTTGGGCTTCATCATTCCGCCGAAGGAATCGTCTGCGCCAGTTTGATCATTGGTAACGAATGGCTTCTGCATGGTGGCAACGAAATGAAAATTGTTTCAGCAATGCTACATGAATCGTTTTATGAGAGGCACCACAGAATGATCGGGCATTCCGGTTTGCTGAATTTCGGTGACCGATTTGTGTGGTGGATTTTCCAACTGACCAAGCGGGACATGGCCATGCTTGTTTTTCTCTTGCTCGCCTTGGTCGGCATGGCCCATTGGATTCTTCATCTTTGGACGATCGTTGCTGGCGCAAGCGTGATTCTCACCACGATAGCTACCATCAGATCCACCCTAAGCCACGGGCATGCCGTGACGCACGAGCCGACATCGCAAGGTGGCTATCGGCCCGACTGATGGTCCGCGACGTTATCTCAGAGCGTCCTGCTGCGAAAGCATTCGCGCTTTAGCGATTTCCTTCTCCGCATGGTGCAGCATCGGCGCCGTGTCCACATCCTGCCACCAGCTCTCGCCTATGTCGATAGCCCGAACTTTATCGTCGGCGGCCATCAATCGAATTCCGTCAGCCAGGCTACAATCATTCCGACCGCTCTCCGATTTTGCTCGTTCGAGATACTCGAAAATTTCCAGCGGACAAACGAATAAGCCGGTATCAATGGCATCGAACTCGCGCAGATGTTTCCCAACATCATTGACCCTGTCTTTGCGCGTTTGAACTTTCATGGCGTCATCCAAATCGAAGATCGAATCGAGCTTTCGATCTACTGCGATGTTGAGCAGTGCGGGATCAAAGTTAACTAGCAAGCGGTCGAAAATCGCGCCGTCGAAAAGATGATCGCCCATTGTGAGAAGAAAAGGGGCCCGAATGTATCCGGCGGCAGCTAGAAGCGAGATGCCATTCTTTTTTTGCCATTCGCGATTCTCAATGAAGGATGCGCGCATGCCGGAGGGAATTAGCTGTTCAGCTTGCGAAATCATGCGCTCACTTTCGTAGCCCACCACGAAGTGGACAGCCTTGATCCCTGCGCTCATTAAGTTCTCGAGAGTGTACGAAATCAACGGCCGACCAAGCATTCCGACAAACGGTTTCAGGAAAGTTTTGTCCGCGCCGCGAAGGCGGGAACCTTCGCCGGCTATCAGAATCACCGCTTCGGATAATGCACTCATAAGCTAGCCATTTTGTAGGGGAAGCTGTCAGCTTCCCCTACAGGATCGATGATTCATATCCCGTAATATCTCTTGAGTCCCCAGAGACGAACGCGCTGCGGAAGGAATCTGAAGATCAACGGTGCAATTTTGGATTGGAAAACACCGCCAACTGTGATCCGCGGCGGCGGACACACAGTGTTCATCAGCTTGAGAACATGCCGCGCGACCACATCCGGGCCGGGCGCCTCTTTCATGTTGCGCTCGACTGTTTCCCACGTTTTGACGACCCTGGCGTCGTAGCGTTGGTCCGCGTTCGTGTTGATAACCACGCTCTTGTTAAATTCTGTGGAAATGTCGGCGGGTTGAAGATCGACAATGCGCACCTTGCAATCGCCTAGCTCGAGCTGAATCGACATTGTAAAGGCTGCCAGCGCCGCCTTTGCCGAATTATAAGCCGCCATGAACGGCACTGGAAGCCGGGAAGCTAGCGAAGTAACGTTAATGATCAAACCTTCTCCGCGGGTCTGCATGTGGCGAAGCGCGAGTTGCATCAACTGGATTTGACCGAAGACGAGAATTTGGAACTGGCTGGCGATTGTCTCCATCGAAAGAAGCTCAGCGGGTCCAAAGTGACCGGCCCCGGCGTTGTTAATCAAAACGTCGAAGTAACCAGCTTCGGCCAAGGCGGATTTGAATGCTTCCTGGACGGAAAACCGATCAGCCAGGTCGAGGCGCACCGGATGCCATCGCGGCATTTTTGGGATGCGTTCCAAATTGCGCGATGTTCCCCAAACCTCATGACCCTGCGCCACGAGCAGTTTGGCAATGACCAGACCAATACCCGAACTTGCACCGGTGAGAAAAACTCTCTTCACGATTTCAAAATTTGTTTCGTGTCCCCGCGACGCAGTACCTGCGTTGCAACGGGATTGATTCCTATTTTAACTATCGCTTAGATGCAAGAGTTCCCGCCTGTTTCACAAGCGTTGCGACCCGTACTAACGATCTACTGCAACTTTGAGATGTCGATTTTGTCCAGATGTGGCCGCTAATTTCACTTGTTCTTGTCATTTTGGGTGCGCTTGGTCTTAAGCGCCTGTTTCCTGTCATTAGAAATCTTAGAACGCGTCGGCAACAAGTCCGTTTCATTCGTGAAACTTTGGCAGGCGGGAAGAGATTAAATCATCGCCGAGTCATTGCTTCGCTCACAACGGTACCGGCACGGATCGACAACCTCGAACCGACGATTCATTCCCTTCTGAAGCAGACACGGCCGCCGGATGAGATCGTGCTCACGATTCCGGAGTTTTCGATTCGGGAACAACGACCCTATGACGTGCCAACACATGTTTCGCGTTTGCCGCGACTGCGTATTCTGCATTGTCGGAGAGATTGGGGACCCGCGACAAAGTTTATCCCGGTTATTCGAGAAGAGCTGGCTGCCAGTCGAGGGGATACGTTAGTAATGGTGATGGACGATGATCGCATTTATCCGCTAGACGCGCTGGAAACCTATCTCCATTACAATCAACAACTACCTGAGGCCGCACTTTGTTTTCGCGGTGCAGCAATGCCGCGAACTTTGGATTGGCGTGACGCCAAGATGATCAAGGGTAATGAGCTTCGCGAATCGCAGAGCGTGGCGGTGATCACGGGGTGCGGAAGTTATTTGATTCAGCCAGGGTTCTTTGACGAATCGCTGTGGGATTATTCCAACGCGCCGCAGGCGGCATTTTACATGGACGATATCTGGATCAGCGGATGGCTCGCCCGCCGCGACGTGAAGAGGTATGCGGTACCTGCATCGGCGATGATGCGGAGCGTTTGGCGGCAACGGCGGACCTTATCGCTGCACGATGTTCCTAATGGGCGGCAACATAATAATAACGAGACAATCGCGTTCTTCCGCGATAGCTGGGACGTGTTCGCTTCGCACTAGCGCTGCTTGCCTTTGTGATGAATATGATGCCGCCACCACTGAACACCGAAAACTGCGAGAAAAACTGCAGCGCTTGTGACTTGTCCTATTATTCCGGTTAGAAATGCTCGGCAGATCAGAGCGGGAACAATCGCGATTCCTGCGGCGATCAGCGGAGAGCTGATATCGCTCCACGAATCTCTCCAGTGAAATACCCATCGCAGAGTCGCGTAACGCAGGATCCCTTGAACAACATAGGGCAGGAGAATGCCTACTGCCGCGCCCAATGGTCCAAAGCGTGGAATCAACCAGAACAGCCCGGCAAACGCGACCACGCATGTGATCGACGAATGCAGAAGATTCAAATGCGGACGTTGCACCATGATGACTGTCTCGCCTAATGAAACAAAGGCATTGGTAGCACTGGCCAGCGCAACAATCCCCAGCCAGCGGCCGCCTTGCCAAAACGCCGGACCGTAAATGAGCAGAATGGTGCTGCCCGCGAGCGACAGGACCGCAACGAGCGGCAACAAAATCCAGAGCATCCACTGAGCGAGCCGTGCGTAAGTCGCCGACGCTATGTGGTGGTCGCCCGTAGCAGTCATACCGGCCACGACCGGCGCGAAAATCGGGTTAAACGCTTGGTTTACCTTTCGCAAGCCGTTCGCGGTACCGATCACGGCACTGTAAACGCCAACGGTTGCAAGCGTGACACCGGGCGCACGCCCAACAAAGTAGCCGAGCATGAGGAGGTCCAACCGGGAAATGAACGCGTTAATCAGCTGATAAACGCTAATGGGCGCCGCATACGCGATCAAAGATTTTGCTTCACCAATAGGTGAGACGACAGCCCTGTGCTGGGAGTCACGACGGAACAACGATGAGGCCAGCACAAGTGCGGTAATTCCTGAGACTGCCGTTCCGAGGATTGCAGCTACCTCCGGCGAGGAAGCATTGAAGCCCACAGCAATCGCAAGCAAAAACGCCAGCGTCGTTGCAACCGGCTCGGCGATCCCACGAGAGTAAATGTCGTGTTGCATCACCTTCATCCCGCGCGAGATCGCAGTGCAAATGCGGTAAAGAGCCAGACCGGGCATAGCACAAAGAACCAGTGTGAGCGCGGAAACCATTTGTGGCTGCACGTGGAGCCGGCCATTTAAAAAACGGAGCGCCACGATCACAATGACAGCGGTCAGAACCGACTGGACGACTCCAAGCACCACAGCGACGTGAAAAAGAGACCGGCTTCGCGCCCTGTCTCCTACGGCTTCTGAGCGCGCGATAAATGTTGTAATCGCATTGTCGAGACCGAGAACACCAATCTTGCTAATGATATCCGTCGTGGACCACGCGACGGAGAATATGCCGAGGGCTGCCGGTCCCAGCAGCCGAGCAACGAGAAATGTGAAGATGCCGCGGAAATTCGACGCGAGCATCGCGATCGTGTTCAGGAACGCGCCGCGTTTCAGCTCCACTCCGGTCTCGTCTACCCGCGCTGGCGCATCGACCACCGGTGGTTCGAGCTCAAGCGCAACGTCGGTCGCGTTTACTGGCTCTTTACCAACCCGATTACTAACTTGGGCAATTTCGAGGTTGTGCGGCATGAGAAAGAGCGCAGCGATTCGTCGTTTACCCGAAATGGTCGATGCAGCGGTCGCCTAAACCAACATTCGCGCTCATATCGCTTCGACGCTACAGTCGACTGCTCCGAGCGCCAAAATTTTTTCGCAAAGATTGAATACCTTAGGAAGGAACGGGGAATGGATCTCCCGTTGCGTTTCAATTTGCAACGCATCGACTCAGTGGATTGGCGTACCGCTTCGCTTCACTCTAGTATGCGAATTTTAATTACCGGAGGCGCCGGCTTCATTGGTCGGCATATCACCGAATACTTCCAGGATCGAGCAGAGGTTCGCGTCCTTGATAACATGCGCTCCGGTCAGAAGAGCAATCTGTCCGGCCTGAAATGTCAACTCATCGTCGGATCGATTCTAGATCGTGATCTCGTGAGAGAAGCTGTGAAAGGCGTGGACTTCGTCTTTCATCTCGCGGCTATGGTGAGCGTGCAGGAATCTGTGCAGAAACCGAATGAATGCGCCGAGATCAATGCTGGCGGGACGGCGATTGTTTTGGAAGAGGCGGCGCGGGCGCGAGTGAAAAAGCTGATCTTCAGCAGCTCGGCTGCAATTTACGGTGACAATCCAACCGTTCCAAAAATCGAAAGCATGCCGCTCGATCCGAAAAGTCCGTACGCCACAAGCAAGTACGAAGGGGAACAGCATTGCTGTTCCTTCACGGATAAAGGGCAACTGCCCACTGTTTCCCTTCGCTATTTCAACGTTTTTGGTCCCTACCAAGAACCGAGAAGTGAGTACACGACGGTCGTTCCAGCTTTTATTGAGAAAGCAATCAGAAACGAGCCGATTACGATTTTCGGCGACGGCCGGCAGACGCGAGACTTCATTGATGTAAAGGATGTGGTCGCAGCCAATGTGTTCTTCGCGCTAAAATCGGAGGCAACCGGTGTCTTCAACGTGGCTTGCGGAAGGCAGATCACAATAACCGATCTGGCCCTAAAGATTCACAACCTTACCAAGTCTAGCTCCACGATTGAGTACGCAACTGAGCGGCCGGGGGACGTGAAACATTCAGTCGCAGGCTTGGATAAGGTTCAAAAGGCTGGCTTTAGGCCGGTCTGCGATTTGGCGGGCGGATTGCGCGCAACGATCGAATTCTTTAGGAAAGACTTGGCGGGCATTGAGCACGGCCGTCACGTATGACGCGATGTCAAAGCCGCTGGGTCAACGTGATCATCGTCGCGCTTGTCGTCATCCTACGTTTGCCCACGCTCTTGCCGTCGCTGTACAATAGCGATGAGGGCTATTACGGAATAATCGCGAACGACACTCTGGACGGGGGAACATTCTATCGGACGTCGGTGGATACGAAGCCGCCAGGCATCTATTACATTTACGTCGCCGTTTTCAAAGTGGCTGGGAAGAATAATCTTCTGGCCGTCCATGTCCTTGCCATCCTTGTTGTTGCAGCCACTGCCTTGGTCGTACGGCGCATCAGCGCGCGAGTGGGGGACGATTGGGCGGGGGCATGGAGTGGCATTGGCTATGCCATGTTCGTCCATGCCTACCAGGCGGGTGACACGCTCCCTGCGAACACCGAAATTTTCGCATCCCTGTTTCTCGCGCTGAGCGTTCTCGCCTTCTTCCAAGGCGAAAGAAAAGCGGGCTTCGGTTGGATGTTCCTTAGTGGCGCGCTTGTCGGGTTGGCGACTTTGTTTCGCCAGCCTTCGGCCGTGACTTTGGGGGCATTACTGGCGTCCCTCGCTTATGCATGGCTCATTCGCGGCTACCAATCACTCGGACATGTTTTGGCAGCAGGTAGCAGTGTGATAACTGGGTTCATCGCGGTGATCGCGGGACTGGCCTGGTGTTACTGGTGGCAGGGAAATCTGCATGACGCGTATCTGTGGGCATGGGCTTTTGCAATTCGCTATGTCGAGGCTGAAACAACCATTCCTTACATTCTGAAACGTCTCGTCACTCTTCATCTCGTTGTGATGCTCTGCTGGGGTCTGTTATGGTATTTTGGTATTCGGCAGGTAATTCAGACGCTCAGATCTTTTCGGCGCAGGACAGCTGTGCCCACCGAGCAGGTCCTGCTTATTTTGTGGTTGGTCCTCAGTTATCTGGCGATCTTTATTGGATGGCGATTTCCGGGACATTATCATCTGCCAGTCCTTCTGCCGCTTTCCATTCTCGCAGGCCAGGCGTTCTCCCGCTTTGTCGCGGAACAACGACGTTCTCCTCAGCCACACTGGCCACGGATCCGAGCAGGCATTATTGGTGCGGCGGCCCTGCCAGCGGTAGGCTTTCTCGTCGGGGCCTTCGCAGTGCGAACGCAGACGCTCAATTTTCTTCCGATTGTTCAGCACATCGTTAAGGAGACGACCCCGAACGATCGTATCTTTGTCTGGGGAAGTTCCCCGCAGCTCTACAGTTTTTCCGACCGGCGGATGGCGACGCGTTTCGTGAGCTGCTCACATCTGGTTGGCGCCTACGCCAGCCGGCCTCGTGAGATGACAGACAAAGGGAGGAGTCTGCTTCCGGGGATGTGGGAGATGTTTCAGGCAGATTGGGAAGCGCACCCGCCGCTCCTCATCATCGACACGTCACCGTTGGGCCACTTCTGGGAAGCGCATCCAATGACGCGATATCCCGTGCTTCGCGCGTACCTCGCGGAATATCGCGTCGAGGGCGTGGTCAATGGGGCAATAATCTATCGTCGGCTTTAACCACGGACCCGAACCAGTAGGTACGACGAACTGGAAGCCAAGCGTTTCGGTTGTTTATCCAATGTTCAATGAAGAAGAGAACACCGATCGCGCCGTCCATTTCGCGGAGGCTGTTCCTGACCGACATGACGTCATCCCCATCGTCAACGACGGCGGCACAGATCGACCAGCGGAAATTGCGGAAGCATTGGCCCAATCAACCTTCCTATGTGAAGCTGTTCCATCACGGACGGAATTTGAAACTGGGGGGCGCACTTCGCACAGGCTTTGGGAACGCGACGATTGATCACGGCATGGAGCGGCCGAGTGATGTGAAACATTCAGTCGCAGATATGGACAAGACTCGGAGAGCTGGCTTTAGGCCGGTTTTCGATTTGGTCGGAGGATTGCTCACAACACTCGAATTTTTCAAGGAAGACCTAGGGGCTACTGAGCAGGGCCGTCACGTATGACCCGATATCAAAGCCACTGGGTCAACGTGGTCATCATCGCCTTGGTCGCCATTCTGCGTTCGCCCACGCTGCTGCCGTCGATGTCCCTGACCGATGAAGACTATTACAGCACAATCGCGAGCGACATTTTGGATGGCGGAAAGGTTTACCACACAGCTGTCGATACGAAGCCGCCGGGAATGTATTACATTTTCGCCGGCGTCTTCCGAGTTGCGGGACGTAATAACCTCTTGGCTGTACATCTTCTCGCGATCTTCGTGGTCGCAGCCACTGCCCTAGTCGTACGGCGGATTGGCGCGCGTGTGGCTGACGAATGGGCAGGTGCATGGAGTGGCATCGGATATGCCGTCTTTGTCCATGCCTATCTGCCGGAAGACACGCTCGCCGCCAATACCGAAATTTTCGCGTCTCTTCTTTTATCGCTGAGCATTCTCGCATTCCTGCAAGGTGAAAAGGAGGCGCGCTGGCGTTGGATGTTCCTCAGCGGCACACTCGTTGGAGCGGCAACATTGATCCGGCAGCCTTCCGCCGTAAACGTGGGAGTGATGCTGGTATGTCTGGTCTACGCCTGGCTGATTCCAGGCACTCAGTCACTGAGAAGTGTCGCGCGCGCAGCCAGCGGCATCGTTGCCGGAGTTGTCGTTCCCATTGCGGGACTCGCCTTGTATTACAAGTCGCAGGGGAACCTGTACGACGCGTATCTCTGGGCTTGGGTGTTTGCCTTTCGCTACGTGGAGTCCGAGACCACAATCCCTTATGTCCTGAAGCACCTCGTCACAATCCATCTTAGCGTGCTGCTATCGTGGGGCCTGTTGTGGTACTTTGGCATCCGCCAGGTGATTGTGAGCTTGAAGTCGTTACGACACACGACGACCGGCTCGACCACGGCAGCGCTGCTTGTTTTGTGGCTCGGCGTGACCTATTTGACAATCTTTATTGGGTGGCGGTTTCCGGGGCATTATCATCTGACGGTGCTTCCACCGCTGTCGATTCTCGCCGGACAAGCCTTCTCGCGCTTCGTCGCGCAGCAGCGATCCTCTCCGCAAGCGCACTGGCGATCCTTGCGAGTAGGTATCATCGGCGCTGCCGACGTCCCTATCCTCGTTTTCTTTATCATGGCGTTCGGATTGCGTAAGCCGACGCTCGATCATCGTCCGATTGTCCAAGCGATCATCGAGAAGACCGGCCCGACCGATCGCATTTTTGTCTGGGGAAGTCGTCCGAGACTCTACAGTTTCTCTGGCCGTCGTCTTGCGACGCGCTTTGTTAGTTGCACGCATCTGGTCGGCGCCTATGCCAAACGGCCGCGCGAGGTTAAAGATCGCGGGGAGAGCGTGATTCCCGGAAGTTGGGAGATGTTTCGGTCGGACTGGCAATTGCACCCGCCGGTGCTCATCATCGATACCTCGACTATGGACCCGGAGTCGGAGTGGGTCGCGCATCCCATGACCCGTTATCCTGCACTCCGGGCATACCTTCCGGGATATCGAAAGGAGGCCGTCATCAATGGCGCAACAATCTATCGTCGGCTTTAACGACGGATCCGAAATAGCACCCATGACGACAAGGAGGCCAGGCATCTCGGTTGTTTATCCAATGTTCAATGAAGAAGAGAACATTGAGCGCGCGGTGAATTTCGCTGAATCCGTTCTGACTGATATGGCGTCTGATTACGAGATTCTCATCGTCAATGATGCCAGCACGGACCGATCAGCGGAAATCGCGGAAGCGTTGGCCCAATCAAACCCTTGTGTGAAGGTGTTCCACCACGAACGGAATTTGAAACTGGGAGGCGCGCTTCGTACCGGCTTTAGCAAGGCTACGAAAGAACTGGTCTTCTACTGTGACTCGGATTTGCCGGTCGACTTGACAGAGTTGAACCGGGCGGTGCGCATCATGGAGTTTACACGGTCCGACATCGTTTCGGCCTTTCGGTTCGACCGCACCGCGGAAGGACCTCTCCGCACCGTGTATTCGGCAGGGTACAATTTGCTTATCCGTTTCCTTTTTCCTTTGCGAGTGAAGGACATCAATTTTTCGTTCAAATTGTTCAAGCGGGAAGTCTTGAACAAAGTTGCGTTAGAGTCGGAGGGTTCGTTCATCGACGCGGAACTGCTAATCAAGGGCAAGTTGCACGGATTCAAGATCGTTCAATTTGGCGTAGATTATTTTCCCAGAAATCGCGGCACCTCAACTCTTGCCAGTCCAGACGTGATCTTTAAGATGATTCGGGAACTGGTGGCGTTTCGGATGAAGATGCGACACGAAATCCGAGCGGCACGGTCTTCGCGCCTTGAAACAGTTGATTGTCAACGCGGATGACTTGGGACTCACGCCGGCTGTCAACCGAGGTGTCGTGCGGGCTTTTCGAGACGGAATCGTAACAAGTGCCTCGTTGCTTGTGGTGGGAAATGCATTTGAGGATGCGGTCGCGCTAGCTCGGCAGAACCCGGGACTGGATGTTGGGTTGCATCTGACGCTGGTGGAAGAGCGAGCTGTCCTGGGGTGCGAGGTGTTGCCTACCATGGTTGATGAGACTGGACGGTTTCCCCGCTCGAGTGGTGAATTTCTCAGACGCGCCCTTCTCGGGCGCATCAGATGGGATGAAGTCGAGCGCGAGATTGCAGCGCAGATCGCACGTTTTCAGAAGACAGGACTGCGACTTTCCCATCTTGATAGCCACCAACATCTCCACATGTTCCCGCCTGTCTTCCAAATCGTTAGCCGGCTTACCCGCGGGATGGATAATATCTGGATTCGCAATCCTGCTGGCCCGTGGCGAAAATCGTCGGATGTCCGAATGGGACGCTGGGTGCGCCGGCTTGGTTTAAATCTGACCTGTCTGTCGGCGCGAGGTTTGCATGGCGCGCCCTCGCCTCAAATGCCGGATGGTATCTACGGATTCGAAGTCAGCGGGTGTTTAACTCGCGCTGCGCTCGAACAAATACTTCGGAACATTCCTGATGGCTTGTATGAATTGGTTTGCCATCCCGGCGAAGATGATGTTGTCACGCGGACGCGATACAGTCATTGGGGTTATCAGTGGGCTGAGGAACTGAGGGCTCTGACCGCGCCCGAAACGCAAACGGTTCTAAAGGAACACGGAATTGCGCTGACCTCGTTCGCGCGGGCGTTGGATATAAGAACCACTTAAAATGTGAATAAATTGCGTCGCGGATTACAAACCCTAAACTGAACTTTCCGGTTAGTCGCGAGCTCGGTACAATTGGCGTCTCACTGACCGGTGATGATCCTCACTTTTAAGAATTTGTTAACATCACCTTTCCACACAGATCAGCCTCATGTTCCATGATCGAGGAGCACCACGGATTCGATCGCGTCGTGATTTTAAGTGATGAATCGGCCAATTGGCAGATTGCCGGATTGCGCCAACTAGATCGACTCGTGCTGGGGCTCGACGAATTCGCCAAAGCAATGGGAACAGCAAACAAGATTGAAATCGTCGTTTTCTGGAAACCCGAGATTCCGCTGTCGGAGCGATTGTTGCCGAAGCACCAGCGAATCACGCGTGTTCGGTTAACCGAGGCTTCCGGTTCGGTTGAACCGGAAGCACGCATTCTCGCTACGCGGTTGTTTATCGCGCGAAATGCTTTGTCGAAGTTTTTTTCAACGACGCCCCCGGTGAAGATCGAACAACCAATTGTCGACCTAACGGGAGCGTGGCCACGACTCTTTGAGCAGTTCGAGAGAACTTGCCGAAGCGCGACCCGCGCTGAGGAAGAGTACTGGCGTTTTCTCGCGCAGCCGAGCGAGATTATCGCCAGCGAAAAACAGCTCCTCCGCCACAGCGGCAAATCGCAGGACGGAATGGTTTCAAAGTTTTTGAACCGCCCGATTTCACGCGTAATCACGCGGCTTCTTCTTAAACTGCCGATTACTCCCAACGCCTGTACGATACTAACCTTCGCGCTCGCTCCCGTGGCTTTTGCATTTTTGGTACGCGGTGACTACACCGGGTTCCTGGTTGGGAGTGCGCTTTTCCAATTGATCAATATTTTGGACGGATGCGACGGCGAGATTGCACGCGCCAAGTATCTTGATTCGGAAAGAGGCCGGCGCCTCGACGCCTTCTGCGATTTCGCCGCCAATCTGATTTTTGTTCTCTGCCTGGGCATCGGTCTCTTCCGGCAACCGTCGGTGAGCGCAAACATTCGCTTCGTTTATCTGCTCGAGAGCTTTATCACGTTCTGTATAATGGCGGGCGGGCTTGAGCGTTTCCTCATGCCGCTTCTCGCGCGTGATGACAAGCGCGTAGCCTCGCGCCGGCAGGAAGACTTCAACATGGCAGAGCGTTTTTTCGGTCGCGCGCTGATCGCTTTCATTTATCAAATCACCCAGCGTGACGTGATCTATTTTGTGTTTCTCCTTTTGGCGATCGCCGGTCGCGCGTCATGGATTCTGCACATTTCTTTCAGTTTTTCCGTGATCACGCTGCTCTTCAGGCTGTTCAGGAAGAGTTGGCGGCTGCGCGCAGAAATACACTGATCATGACGGTCGAAAGTAATCGCGTTTACCCTCGAGATGCGCTCGAAACTTGTCTCGATTACAGCAAGCTATCGCTTGAGGCGGCACTCTGTTTTCGAGGTGCGGCAATTCCGCTAGGTCTGGATCGGCGTGACGCCAAGATGCATGCCTAAGCGTTCGAGTAAGCTGCTTCTGGTTTGTACAAACTGACGGAAGAAACCTGTAAGACCCAATATGACGGAACCTTTCCTCCCGCCATTATTGATCGTCGCAGATTTGCCCGAGGCGTTGACGGACCTGTGCGGCATCTCGCTGCTGGAACGAATGCGTCGCATCGCACTGCAGCTCGGGTTTCGCGAGGCGATGATTTTGTCCAACTCTGTGAAGGCGGTGGCTAGGCATGTCGCTAGTGAGTCGTGGCATCGTGCAGATGTATCGCTCACGTTTCGGGAGCGCGCCGGTGCGAAGGTCACGGTTGGCGATATTCTGGATTGCCTCTCTACACTAAAGGTCGCCGCCGACGCGCAAATCCTCATCGTATTCGCCGCTTTTTATTGCGACGAACGCCTGCTGCGCTCGCTCGTCGACGCAAAGACCAACTCCGCTCTTATTGATTCGGAGCCCCCATCGATTGTTGCGCCACTTTTGGAAAATTCAGATACCCATTCTTCCGGTTGGCTTTGGTGTGCGGCTCTGCTCTCGAGCGAGTGGCTTTCGCGGAAAAATCGCGCAGGCATACTCGTGGAAGAGATTACTTCGGATATCATGACGGATCGCATAGCGCGCGTCGATGCTGCCCGACAGCAAGCATACGTTGGAAGCATGCGCAGGAGTGTGCGGCCGATCTTCTTTCCAGCTCCTTCGCCCGAGCGCCGTCCGCTGGCCGAACGTTTGCTGCGTGACGCGACACAAAAAGGTGTGCTTGATTTTCCAGCGCTTGTACATGCACCGATTGAGAAATGGCTGGTTTCACATCTCTGTCGAACGACGATCACTCCGAATCAGATCACGCTTGGAACCGGAGTTCTCGGTCTAGGCGTGACGCTGCTTTATGCCCGCGGGTATCTTTGGGCTGGAGTGTTGCTAGCTTTGGTTATTGGAGTTCTCGATGGCATTGATGGCAAGCTCGCACGTTTGAAAGCGCAAACGACCAAGCTTGGAAAGAAGGAGCACGACCTCGATTATTTTGTTGAAACCTCGTGGTGGATGGCGCTGGCGTATCATTTCCATGCCACCGGTCAAATTCGATACGCTTACGTAATTTTCTTAGCTTTCTTTGCTTTCCATGTACTGGAACGCATGGCCAAAAAAGCCGTTCAGCGACGAATTGGTCGAAACCTGGATGATTTCGCTCCATTTGATCGTCTCGTGCGCATCGTGGCTGGCCGCCGCAACATTTATACTTGGCTGTTCACCTTTTTTCTTGTCATTGGAGCCTCGGCGACTGGCTTCATTTGGCTCTGTTTCTGGGGAATGGCCAGCGCGGTCATCCATATCTTTCGTGCATTGCAAATCGGCTTCGCTGGCCAGGATCAAGTTGCGCCGACGTCAACTTCGTCGTGAAGGAGGCTTGGCTTGCGGTTGTCGATCTAACGCTATTTAAGAAGTCGAACTTCGCGCGCCGCCCGGGTGGCTGGCAATGATCCGGCCGTCTTTCATTTCGTGGATCCAATCGGATGCTTCGGCAATCGCGGGATTATGCGTTGCGAGGAGCAAGGCTTTTCCGCGTTCGTGAACTAGATTCTGCAGCAGTTCAAATGCGCGCTCGGAGTTCGCGGTGTCGAGGTTGCCGGTAGGCTCGTCCGCCAGAATAACGCGCGGGTCGTTGGCCAGCGCCCGCGCGATCGCTACCCGCTGCTGTTCGCCTCCGGAAAGATGCCGGCTCGGTCTGCGCAGTTTGTCGCCTAAACCAACTCCTTCCAGCAGGTCAGCAGCGCGCTGGCGCATCTCGTTATCGGAAAGCTCGCCAAGCTTGCGCATTGGAATCATCACGTTTTCCTGCGTCGTAAAATCCTCCATCAAAAAATGAAACTGAAAAATGAAGCCGATGGACTTGTTCCGCTTCTGCGCCAGTTCGTCATCGTTTAGGTGCGATGCCGGCTCGGAGTCGATCGACACCCGACCAGCATCCGGCAAGTCGAGCAAACCGAGGATGTAGAGCAAGCTGCTCTTGCCGCAGCCCGACGGACCCACGACGGCGTGAACACTGCCGGCCTCGATCTCGAGCGACACACCGCGTAAGGCGTGCACGCGTTCTTCCTCTTCGCCGATGTAACGTTCGATGGCCTCGCAACTGAGACAAATTTCCGAGTTCATCTGGACCCCCGAATAGTCACAACCGGCGGCAACTCAGCAGCCCGTCGTGCGGGCACATAACTCGCGATGAACACCGCCAGAATCGCGAGCAATGTTGCGAAGGCATAATGGCGCCAATCCCATGTGACCAGAAAATGATTCGTGTAGAGCAATCCGCGGAGACGAATGGGAATGTGCGACACGCCCCAGGTCATTAACGCGCCTAGCAAACAGCCGAACAGCGATCCGGCCGCGGCGATCAACGCGCCTTGCCACAGAAAGATCGCGGAAATATCGATCCGGTGGTAACCCATCGAGCGTAAAATTGCGATCTCCTTAACTTTCGCCAGTACCGACATGGTGAGGACATTAAAAATTCCGAAGCCGGCCAATAGGATGATAAGAGAAACCGTAATCGCGACCGACATCCTTAAGGTCAGGAAAAGTTGCAGCGTGCTTTCTTCGCGATCCTGCCAACTGGTCGCGTCGTGCTGGAAGAGTGCTTCGAAATGTTCGGCCAATGCAGGGGCACGATCAGGATCGCGCAATTTGTATATGATCATCGACGCACCAGAAGGTTGTTGCAGCAAAGCCTGAGCGACCCGTGCGTGCGAATAAATCCGCGTTGCGTCGATGGAACCAATCCCTGCGCGCGCGATCGCTGCCACGGTAAATCGCCAGTACTCGCCATTGGGCGCGAGTAATTGCACCGTATCGCCGATGCCCGCCTGAAGAGTTTCTGCGAGGCGCGAGCCGATAATGATCGAGCTGGTGTTGTTGCGAAAGTCGTCAAAGTTCCCCTCGATCAATTGGTGAAGAATATCGGTGGTCTGCGCGTGCAGGGCGGGATCGATCCCGTAAAGATCGACTGTCGCGTTCTCAAATGCCGCGCGAGCATTGGCGTTTCCGCGGAGCACCGGCGAACAGGAAACGACATTCGAAAATTGCCTGCTCACGCGCATAATCTCATTCGGATTACTGACACCTTGAAAATAGAGGCGGCGTCCCACGTTCCCCTCGGAATGTTTTGCAGAAACCATGAGCGGTTCGTAACGCGGCCGAAAACGCGATTTGACTACCAGCGCGCCATTGCTGCCAATCGTTGAGTTAATGAAGTAACTCGAAAATCCCTGGGTTTGGGCCTGCGTGCAGATAAAGATCGCGACGCCGAAAACCACACCGCTCAGGCTTAGAAGCAACGCCCGTTTGCGGTGCGTCAAAAAACGCAGCGCAATGTAGAACGAAGGCGTCACGGTGCCTGGGGTGGTGGCGGTACGCTAACCATTCGCTGCCGCACCGCTTCGCCCGCCCGGAATTTGTCCTGATCAGAAACGATGACGTGGCCGCCTTCCTGAAGTCCGCTGGTCACTTCTGTGAAATCGAGCGTGCGAAATCCAACGCCAACTGTTCGAGAATGCACAATACCGCCGTTAACGATTAGCGCCTGGTCTACAAGAAGCGCTCGTGTCGGCACCAGAAGCGCGTTTTGGTGTGTGCCCGTGATGATGTTCATTTCGCCGGTCATTCCGGCCATCAAATTGTCGGGTGGCTTTTCCATATCCAGGACCACTGTGTAGCGCTGAGTGGTCGGATCGGCCGCGGGTTGAACTGACGTGACGCGCGCTGCAAAAGTTCGGGTCCGGTAAGCATACAGTTGCACCTTTGCTTTCATCCCCGGCTTCACTTCGCCGACGTCTTCCTCATTCACTTCGCCGCGGATGTAATTTTTGCGGGACGAAACTGTGAAAAGCTCGTTGCCATCTGAGACCAATTCGCCGTCGATTGTCTGCACATTCGTAAGCAGGCCATCGATCGGCGAGCGGACTTCCGCGCTCTTCATCTGGGCTTCCAATTTTTTCGTCGTCACCTCGAGCGAATTGAGATTGCGATCGCGCTCGATCCGCTCCGTCTCAACTGCGCCGCGCAACCGGTTTGCTTCGCTTTTTGCCTTTTGATATTCGACTGCGGGCACATTGCCCGACCCGACCACTTTTTCGAGTCGCTGCAGATTGTCTTCTGCCGCCTTGAGCAACTCCGCTGAGGGCAGCGGCAGCGCAGCGCGATCAACGGCCGCCTGCAAATCCGTGCGCGCCTGTTTCAGTTGTCGCGCAGCTTCCTCGTCCGCAATCGTCGCCAGCAACTGATTCTTCTCCACATTCTTGCCGATCGCGCCGCGCCCGGCGGAGAAAGGTTCCGCCAGTTGGATGAAGCCGTCGTTTTGCGCTCGAACCCGCACAACAAATGCCGGCTCGATCCGCACCGTCCCGTAAACGGCTGAGATGGCCGTACCGCGGCGAACGGCGGCCACCTCCGCGACGGGCATTAGAAGGTAGTAGGCTGCCGTAAAAACCAGCACGAGCGCTGCACCGCCAACCCACAAAACCCTTCTTGATTTCGGCAATTTCAATTTGGACAACTAGTGTGATGTCCCTGACGTTTTTTTGCAATAAACCACTGGCTCACCCTGTTGGTGCCGGGTGCAGTTCTCGGCAGATGCTCTAGAGAGCGTTATTCCCAAGACAGCCCGGCAATGGCACGCGTTCGATCTGAAATGCTATAGGCGGCCTGGCCCGAATTCAAATTCTACACACTTGGCGCCAATTCGGCTGGCGTCACCGAGCCCGACTAACAGCTATCGCGACGGCGGAGTATCGTAGGAAAATTGAAAATAGCGGCCCCTGGCACGGTCCCACTCGGCTCTGGCCAAATTGTGTTGGTAAGTGGCATCCAGCAATCCGCTTTTCGTTTCCAGCAATCCGTTTTGCGTGATTCGATATTCTAGCGGAGAAACGAGACCGCTGGCCACATTCTCCTGGACCACACGCGCGCTTTCTTCCGCAGCCGCCGTCGCGGAGGCGAGCGACCTCTCGCGTTCTTCAGTTGTCCTGAGATAGTTTGCAATTCGCGCGAGTTCGCGCGGGATGTTGGCTTCGAGTTTTTGGCACGTCAGCTCGTTTATTTCTCGTGCCGAGCGCGCCTTCAGGACCGCGCCTCCGACTTTACCATTATCAACGACCCGCCAGGTGTATGCTGCCCGCTCGCGGATCTCTGACCCAATAAAATCCTGCGTCCTACTCGTTGATCCCTGACGATGAATGCCTGTGACGGGGACCCACTCGCCGCGAAAGCCCCCAGTCGCTTCGGGATAATAATCGGCCGCTATGATGCGCTCGTCTTCGTTGGCAGCGCGCACAAACAAGCGCGCGAGTTTAACGTCGGCCCTCCTCTCCAACGCCGCCGCCGTTTCGGCATCGAGGGCGACGTGCATTGGGACAAAATCCAGCTCGCCATCGGGGCCGGGCAGTATTTTCCTGGCGGGATCGATGCCCATTGCCTGCGCCAACTGCAATTGTGCATCCAGGTACGCACGCCGGGCCGCCGCAATTTGTGTTTCCAATTCAACGGCCGGGATCGTTGCGCTCGTGAACGCGCTCCGATTGGCCAGCCCGGCTTCGAAACGATTTTTCTGGGTGACCGCGTTTTCTTGCAGCTTTTGCTGTTGCTCTTTGCGGATGGACTCCAGCGAGCGATTGTAAAGTGCTGCGTAAAACGCGAGACGCGCGGCGTGTAGCTGTTCCACGACAGCAACATTCAATTGCTGTTGCGCGATTAAGATCCCGACATCGCCACGTCGCAACGAGTGTGGCACAGCGACATTGAACAGCGTCTGGTCGAGCGCACCGCGACCGACCGCAAATCCTTTGACTCCGCTTTCACCAGCCCGATGACCGTACTGAAGGCCGGCTGGCACGCCTAGTTCGACATGAGGCCAGGCCACGGAACGAAAAACAAGGCGTTGCCCGGCCGCTTGCTCGAGCCCGGCTTTGGCTTCCTGGATGGATGGATTGTTTTCCAGAGTGGTTTGGAGAACACGTTCAAGGCTGATGGCGCCGGTTCGGTGCACAAAACAGATCAGCAGGAAAACGGGCAGGACGAATCTCACCCCACTACCCAGTGCTCGCTTTTGGAAGCGTGCGCTCCCCAAAAAAAGGAAACGTCGTTTCATCGCTGGCCTAATTTCTCCGGCGGCTTAGCTATGTCGGCAGCCTGCGTGCCGCTGTGCTTTTCATTGTTCACATTTTTGAAATCGAGCGCTTCCGCTCGAGTCCCACATGCGTGCGCCAGCCGGGCGAGAGCCACGTTGTGCAGATAGATTGCGCTCAATCTCGTCGTCCTCGTTCGGGTGACATCAGCTGCTGCTTGAAGGGTGTCGAGCTGTGTTCCCAATCCCGCGGCAAAATTGCCCTTGGCCATCTCGAGAGCTTCGTCCGCAGTCTGCACATTTTGCGTCTCGGTTTCGAGGACGCGCTCGGCTTGTTGAAGATCAAAAAATGCGCTGCGCACTTCGGAGGCAACGCTGCGCCGCGCTGCGGCGAGAGCTTCTACCGCTGCCTCGCGCCGGGCGCGGGTCGCCTGCATGCGCCCCTTCGTAGCGAACCCGTCGAAGATATTCCATGTCGCATTTATACCCACTACGCCGCCGTAATTAAATTCCTGGCCTACGGCTGGATCGCGTTCGCTATAAATTTCGTATCCGGAAAAAGCGCGAATCTGCGGACGCATCGCGCTGCGATCCAGGATGTATTGCTTGTCTTCTATCTCGATATCCTTTTGCCGGGCCTTGATGACCGCCCGATTAGCGTCGGCGCGTGCGAGGCAATCGTTGAGGTCCGCGTGATTCGGTTGATACATCAGCTCGCCGGCAACTCCAAATGAAGCCGGGCGGTCTTCGCCGCCGCGCGTGTCTAAACCAAAAAGATCACCAAGCCGGAGATATGAATTTCTCAATTGCGTCTGCGCGTTAAAAAATTCCGGCCTTTCGTTGGCCAGGGCCACTTCAGCCCGTTGCACATTCAATTTTCCGACGATGCCAGCGCCAAAATTTTGCTGCTGACTATTGAGTTCTTCCTCCAGAACATGCACTGAATCCTCCCGCACGCGGACCTTTGCCCGATTTAGAAGTAGCTCGTTAAACGCGATCCGCACCTCCATCGTGACGCGACTGATAATTTCCTGAAGCTCGTAATTTGCCTTGTCGATGTTCAGCTGCGCGATGGCCACCTGGCTGCTTACGGCCCCGCCTGTGTAAACATTCTGTTCGAGCTTCAGAATCGCATTGTAATCCTCCTGCCGGAGTGTCGTCTCGCTCTGGGTCTGTCGTTTGTCGTATAACCCGCTTGAGCTTACCGAGGGAAGAAATCCGGCGCGCGCCTCAATCCAGCTGCCCCGCGCGCCCTGCGCTCTCTTACGCGCAATCAAAATATCTGGGTTGTGCTCTTGGGCTACCGCGACCGCCTGTTCGATCGTATAGACGGGTGCGGCTTTAACCGGCTGGAGGAAAACGAAGAAGCCGGCAGCAATCAACAGGCTGATAGCCGCGGAGTTGAAACGCATTTTGTCTATCTCCTTGCGAGGGCTTTCCTTGCACCAGGAATGCCCCTGACTGTTGCCCTTATATCAGGTCTTGCAAGCTGGCGCGACTTCGCGCACATTCGGCGCTTGTATTTGCAAAGTTTTTAGTGACTAACTGCGGGCGGGAGGCAGCTTGGGAGGCGGCCTAAGTTCTGTCTTGCTTCGAATTATTTAATTCAGATAGGTTTCAAGCTTTAATGATCTAGAAATGAGAAAAATAAGGATCGCCATTGTTGGGGTTGGCAATTGTGCCAGCTCGCTTGTTCAAGGGATAAGTTTCTATGACGGCTCGTCCGGCAATGGTGCCGGCGTGGGGTTGATGCACCGGCAGATCGGTTCGTATCGGCCAGGCGATATCGAAGTTGTCGCGGCTTTTGATATCGACCGGCGTAAAGTCGGTCTCGACGTCAGCAAGGCGATCTTTTCGCCGCCCAATTGCACAAAGGCCTTCTGTGAGAAAATCAAACTTACCGGCGCAATCGTGAAGATGGGCTGCGTTCTGGACGGCTATGCTCCGCATATGAGCGATCAGGATCCTCTACGCACCTTTCTTCCACTGGAGAAAGAATCCACTCGCGAAGAGATCATCGCCGAACTGAAAAACTCCGCGGCGGAACTGATGGTTAATTATCTTCCTGTTGGATCGGAACAGGCGACCCGTTTTTATGCCGGCTGCGCGCTCGAAGCGGGGCTGGGGTTTGTGAACAATATCCCCGTGTTCATCGCGAGCGATTCCAAATGGTCGAAGCGTTTTGCCGACAGAAATCTGCCCCTCATCGGCGACGATATTAAAGCGCAGATGGGCGCCACCATCCTCCATCGGGCGTTGGTTGATCTTTTTCGCAAGCGTGGAGTGAAAGTTGTGCGCACGTACCAATTGAACACTGGCGGTAATACCGATTTCCTGAACATGCTGAATCGCACCCGGCTCGCGTCGAAGAAAACTTCAAAGACCGAAGCCGTCCAATCTGTAGCTGGCGAGCGTCTGGCGGATGAAAATATTCACATCGGCCCGAGTGATTATGTGCCGTGGCAACTCGATAACAAAATTGCTTTCATTCGCGTGGAAGGCCGTCTTTTTGGCGACGTGCCGATGGAAATCGACCTGAAGCTTTCCGTCGAAGATTCGCCGAACTCCGCCGGCGTGGCGATCGATGCAATCCGGTGCTGCAAACTTGCGCTCGATCGCGGCATCGGCGGCGTGTTGCATTCCGCCTCCGCCTATTTTTCAAAGCATCCACCTGTGCAAATGACCGACGACGAAGCCTATCGCTGCGTCGAACAATTCATCCGCGGCGAGCGCGAGAGCTAGTCAGCTCGAACGCAACGAGTTAGCCCAACCCCTTTTGAGGGGTTGTTTCTTCCCGTCAAAAACCATCGGGCGCGACCAGTCGAATCTCATCTTCGAGTCGCCCGGGAGGGAGCTGTTCCAGCCGGTGCCATTCGGTTTGGAGTTCCTCCGCAGAGTAAAGCAGCAGACGGCCCAGCGCGGTCGAAAACAAACCCGCTTCCACTTCAAGGCCTGTAATTTCCCCGACCGCTTTCCAGTAGGCCGCCAACTGCGGGCGGTAACGGGCGCGAAAGATTTCGGCATCGCTTGAGGAAACATCATTCGTTTTCCAATCAAGCAGAAGACACCGGCCAGCTTTGCGGTTAATCATGATCGAGTCGATCAAGCCTTCAAGCACGCTTCGGTCGTTCCTGCGCCACGAAAATGGAAACTCGGCATGAAATAATGTTTCATCGCTCGCAAGAAAATGAGCAATGCTGGCGTCGCTGAACAAATTCCGGCGCGTGGCGTTCCAGTCTTTCACCGTGGCTTTTGCGTCGGGAGACATCGGCAATTGTTTTTCGAATAACTTTTGCGCGGAATCGATTCCGCCTTTCCAATCCAGGCGCTCGAAAAATTTGTGCCACCAACGGCCATAGAGGGTGGCCAGATTATCGAGCCGCGAGCGCGCCCGCACCTCTGCCGTCACTTCCGAATCGAGCGCGCTCGGTGTGATCTTTAACGGCTCGATTTCAGAGCCGTTTTTCTGTAACGCGTGCCGCACGGTCTGGGAAGGTTCGAGTACCTCATCGATCGTGCTGCTGTGTTGATCGAATTCGCCGGAATAAGAATCCTTGTCGCGAATCAGCCGTCGAAGTTGTGCTGTTCTGGGCAGTTTGCCCTCGTTGCTAGTGAAGATTTCCTGATCGAGCACAACCACGAGCGCGTGACGCGCCCGCGTTGTTGCGACATACAGAAGGCGTTCCAGTTCCTGCTGTTGGGCACGCTCGATCGCGTCCTTCAAATCCTTCGATTTGTCTTGTTTGCCGAACGCGATAATCAGCTCGCCATCCACGGGCGATTTCACGAAATGCGGATAAGGCGGCGAGTGCGGCCGCAGCTCGCGTGCGAGGAATGGCACGATCACCGCCTGCCATTCCGAGCCTTTTGCCTTGTGCGAAGTGATGAGTTGGATCGCGTTGTCGTCGGCGGAAAAACGGACGGCGCGCGGCGTTGTGAAATCGTTTCGTAAGTGTTCGGCGAACTCTGCCAGGATCATTCCGTTCGCTTCCGCTTCCGCCGTTTGTGCGAGCAAGGCATCGAGTTCGCGTGCCAGATCGCCGAACTCCGTCGCGGGCAGTAGGAGCAAACGCTGGCGCAATTGTGTTTGCTCGATGATCAACGTAACGGCGTCGAATAACGCCAGGCCCTCTGCGCGTTGGCGAATTTCCGCGAGCGTACGTAAGAGCGAGGAAATTCTTCCGGTCGCCGATAAAATCTCGTCGATGCGAAATCTCGCTTTCTGCCCTTCGGAAAAGACCGCAAGATCGTGATCGGACGCGCCGAAGATCTCGCGTAGGACGCCGACGATTTCGTAAGCATTGAGCGGGTCTGTCATGATCGTGAGGAGCGCGGTCAGCCACGCATAAGCCGGGCTGTCGCCTTTGACATCGTTTTCAGATTGGATCGCCACCGGCAAACCGACGCGGCGTAACGCTGCGGCCGTCGTTTGCAGCCAAGCTTTGCGTGGACAAAGGATCGCCACTTCCCGCCACGAATCGGCCGAAAGTTTTTTCAGTCCTGCGTCCTTGATCCATCGCGCAAGATATTGCGCTTCGATGCGCGCCTTTTGGTAGTCCTTCAGTTTTTTTCCTTCCGGCAACAACTCCTTCGCGACAAGCGGCACGCGAATGACTTTCCCGGGAAGAATTCCCGGGCGCGGTTGCAATTCGACGAAGCGCACCTGTCCATCCTTGTTATTCAAAATCTCACGGAACGTTTCGTTAACGAAATCGAGCTGCTTCTGGTTGAGCCGAAACGTGACGCCAAATTCCAAACTCTCGCCGTGCTTGTCGGCAATGAGCGCTTCATGGACAGCTCTGTAATAATTCAGGTCCGCCCGCTGCCAGTAAATCGATTGCTGGAAATCGCCGACCATGCAGAAGTGGCCGGGCCGCGGACCCAGATGCCGATCTTGCAACCAAAGGCCCCTCGCTTCCGGCTGGCGAGTCGCTTCCAGCAGCACGGAAAATTGCAGCGGCTCGGTGTCCTGCGCCTCGTCGAGAATGACACGAAAGTTTTCTTCACGAATCCTCTGCGCGGCGACCGGATGCTGGAGCAACTCTTGCGCGAGCGCGATTTGATCTGCGTAGGTGACGCGTCCGTGGTCGAGTCGAAAGTCGAGATAATCACGCTGCACCTCCGCGGCGACGCAGGTGGCGGCGTCGCAGATCCATTTTCGCAAAGGCGCAAATTTCTCCCGCCAGAGCTGAGTGAATTTAGCGGTTGCCGCCGTGAAACAAACTGGCCAGCGCAGGTATTCCCAATCGCCGCCGAAACGCCTTTCCCACTCGCGCAATTCCGCCTGCGATTTACTGATGTTGTCGTTTCCCTTTCCCTTATCCGACTGTGAATAAACTTCCGCGAAATCGACAGTCGGACATGACGATGGCTGTGGCACGCGTAACGCAGCTGAGCCTGCGCGTCGAGCCAGCTCCATGAGGTCGCGCGCCTGCACGAAACGCAGAAGCATTGCACGGTCCTTGTCGCCCAAGGAGCGGCCAATTCGAGTTTGGTTTTGTGCAAACTCCTGCCAGAGGTCGTCGTCGTCTTCGACCAACTCGAGCGGGGCAGGCAAACCAAGATAATGACCGAAGTCGGTCAGGAGTTTCATGCAGAACGAATGGATCGTACCGAAGAAGGCGCGATTGAATGCAGTCTGCACTTCCTGTCGCAAATTTTCCTCGAGCAGAGCTTGCCGCGTGCGCTGTTGCATTTCGTCCGCCGCACGATTGGTGAAGGTGACGACTACCAGATAGGGCAGACTGTCCGCGGCGTTCGGCGAACGCGCGATCGACAAAACGCGCTGCGTGATCGCAGTGGTTTTGCCCGAACCGGCCGACGCGACCACGGAAAAATTGCGGTCCAGCTCGCTGGCAAAACGAGCGCGTGCGGATTCGTCGCGCGGCTTCACCATGTTTCCCACTCCTCTTTCTCAAGGACGAGCGCGGGATGCGTCAACGCCCATTTATCTTCCAAAATGTCGTTATCGATCTGCAACGTCGCGAGCGGATAGAACGCGCTGTAACCAAAGGCCGGACGGATTTCACCTTTCATTCCGAAAACCCCGGTACGCTGCATTTCCGCCAGATCGCCAAAGACGTCGGTATGCGCTGCTAGATCGACAACGGACAATTGTGGCGCGACGTTCTTAACCACGAGCGAAATGATGCTCACGCTCACTTCGGCGGCGCGCAGCTCGCGCATGGCTAGCGCGTAAAGACCGAGCTGCAACGTTGTGCCTTTAACCAGATTGTCGTGCAGATCGGAGGCCTTGAGTTCCTTGGTCGAACCGGTTTTGTAATCGACAACCCAAATCTTTTGCCCGGCGAAACTGGGCGCGTCATTTTGCGCTAGCACCAAATCGATTTGGCCATGCAACTCAAGCTCCACGCCACCGGCAATTTTCACCGCACCTTCGCGACCGACGGCCACCTCCGTCGCCATCCATTCCCACCCTTCCGCACTTCCGATTTTGGCGCCGAGGTACCGCGCGAGATAACGCGCGTTCAACCAGCCCGAAGTCCACCAATCAGGGACGACTTTGCCTGACAACTCGCAAAGACGCCGAAGTGCCGCACAGCGTTCGTCCGCGGCAAGCCGGATGCTCTTGTCGATCTTTGTTAAGGCCGGAAACGCCGAGAAAATCCTCCCGTCTCGGGCTTCGATAATATTCGCCAGCCAGTCATGCACCCATTTACCTGTCGTCGCCGTCCACGAATTCGCGGCGTCCTCTGGCGCTTCCACGCCGAGATAACGCTTCATCCAGATAATTGCTGGCGACGAAACCATTCGTTGGAGATCGCTCACACTCAGCGTCGGCACCGGTCGATACGACTCGTTTGGCCGCAATGAGAAATCATATTCACCGGCAGGTTTGGAGGAGTCACGGCGGGTGTTGAACGCTATGAGCGTTTGCTGCACGTCCGTCCCTACCGCAGCAGGCTTTGGCAACAGCGCGGTCGCGCGTTGCAGATTTTTTAACGTCGTTTGGGTGAGCGGCTCACCCCGCGTTTTGAGATAAAGTTCGGTAAAACATTCGCTCGGATTCCAAAAGCGCTCCGGCGCATCTTCCTGCACCAGACTGGCCGCGACCGTCACTCCTTCGCTGGCCGATTCGGGGAGTGCATCGAATTGCCGCAACGCGATCGCGCGTTGCTCGCCCGGCCCGACATAGAGCGAATGGTTTTCGCGCACACTGGTGTGGCCCTCGCCCTGGCTTCCCTGGCGCGCGGCGCGCTTGTTGAGATGTTGCACGCTGCGATTGAAAGCATGAATCTCTTCGGCGCGTGCGAACTCCGCTCCGGCCGGCGGCGGCCATGCCCCTTCGTTCCAACCTGCAAGAATCAAGTGCGACCATTCCTGATTTTGCGCGCGCGCCACCGTGAGCAATTGCACGCGCGCATACGGATGGTCGCCTGCAACAGAGCGGGCGGCAGCGGAGGTCGCAGCCGTTTCCTCCAGCCAGCGCAAAAAAAGCGCGCGTGAAAATTTCACATCGAGACACTGCGACCAATCACGCGCGACGCTGGCAAGTTCGAGCGCGTGTTGCTTCCAGTCGAGATGGGCGAGCGCGGTGTGAGTCTGTTCGAGAAATTGCGCGAGCGTCGCGCGCGGCGTGAGAAACGGCAGCGCCCGCAGAGCTTCAGCGGCCGACTGAGATTTGTCGTCCACGCGCGTGGCACAGAATCCGCGCAGCAGTTCGAGATCGTCCAGCAACACCTCCCTGTAACTTTCGCGCAGAATTTTTTCGAAGACTTGCCGGCTGATTTTGGGCGATACGACCGCCGGGTCGGGCAACGCATTTAGAAAACGCAGAAAGGAAGTGAGTCGTGGTGCGCGTTGCAGTTCGATCCAGGCCTGCCACTCTGCCGATTCGAAAATGCCGGGAACAATGTGGCCGAGCCCGTCATTGTGCGGGATTTCAAGCCGCTCCAGTGAGCTCGCGACCAGCCGCGGCAACGCCCCGCTGCCGGGAAAAATCACGCCGAGCCGCGTGCATTTCTCATCTGCCAAATAACGAACGCATTGCCGCGCGATCGCTTCGGCTTGTTCCGAAAAGTTTGTGCCGATCAGAAAATCAAAGCGCTTCGTCGTTTCCGCGCCTCCGCGCATTTCCATTTCGCTGAAAAGCGAATCGCCGAGCGTGGTGGTCGCTCTCGGCGCGCGTTGGGCTTCGCCACAAACTTCTTCCCAAGAGCCGATCCAGCAAAGATCGATATCGGAAAAGTTTTCTCGCGGTTCTTCGAGCACGACCGTGGCGTTTTCTGCCAGTTCGACCGCGGCGCGCAGGAGAAACCACTCTGCCCAATGGGCTCCGTCGAATCCGGTGATAAGCACGTGAGAAAATTCCCTGACGCGTGCCGCTTGTTGCAAACGCCTTCGATCAGTCTCGCCGTGAAGTACAAACCCGCATTTTCCCAGCAGTTCGTCAAAACGCTGAACCACTGGCGCAAACGATGGCAGTCCGAGTTCTTGGAATTTCCAACCGGCAGTTTCGAGACGATCCAATGCGCGCAGCAATAGCGCGGGCGCACGAGCAACAGCTTTGGCAGCAAGTGCTTCAGATTCGTTAGGCAGATCTTCCATTTCGCTAGCCGCAATTGCGAGCAGCAAACGGAGATGTTCAGGCTCAGCAGCTGGGGTCGCATCATCCAGCGCGAGCAACGCACGTAAACTCGACGGTGTCACAAACCGCAAACCCAGATGCGAACAGCCCTTTGCGATCAAGCGCGCCTTAAGATCGTTGGCCTGCCCTCGCGTGGGAACGACCACTAGCGCAGGCAACTCGCGTTGCCACGTTCCGGGCAAAACCTGGTCGAACCAGGGAGCGATCGCGTTGCCCCAAGCTTCCTGCAGGGATGGTACAACGAGCAGAAGTGGCCCCGATCGCTTCACACGCTAAATGATTCTGCCAAGGATCCTTTTGTCCTCCACGCGTCGCGTAACGCCGTCTCGATCCAGCCGCTCGAGTAAGGGCACCATGATACGCCGCGAACTCTCAAGTGCCTGACGCAGCTCGCTTACGGTAGCCGGTCCATGTTTGGAAATGAATTCGGTGATTCTCGCCTTCATGTGTTCGAAATTATCCCGCAATAAGACTGCATCCGGACTCACTCCGATCACTTCTCCACTGTCAATCAAAAAGCGGAGAACATGCTGCGCGCGTCGATCCGGTTCGATTTCACGGCGTGGCGGAGGATCGAATGGTTTATGCGAGAGCGATTCGCGGATCTTTCTCTCAACTGGTTCGAGGTCGGCCGGCAACACCAGTCGATGAGAAATCCGCGCTATGGCTGAACCTTTGCGAATAAAATCCTTAACGCACAAATCCGCTATCAACGCTTCGAACACATTCGACTCTTGAACGCGCAGCGTCGAACGAAGCTCATTCAAATCAAGACCGGCGCGCTCCGGATTGCACTTGTGCGCTTCATCGATCAAATTGGTTGCCCGCTCTCGCAGCTGCTGCCAAGTCTTGCGATCCGTCACTATTTCGCTGCAGAGCACAATTTCGCCGGCGCGTTGCAGCCGCGCTAAAACTTCGGAGATTTCGCCGTCGCTAAAAGGCGACCTGTTCAACAGAGCCTTTTTCAGCACAAATTCGCGCAGCGCAATCTCAGAACGAACGCAAACATCGATGTCATGCGGTGCGGTCGCACGCGCTCTCAGGAATTGAGTCTGCGCGGCAGACTGGAAACTCGCGCGATCGGCCTCGGGATCGAGCACCGTGCTGCCAGCAATAGTGTTTTGTTCAGAGGAATCGCGCAAAACGAATCGATCGCCGACAAAAGCCAGAATAGGTGACTCCAGCCGCAACTGAGCAATCGCGCTTTGCCCCGCCGCGAGCACAGACCCATTCAAAAACGTGATCTTTGCAGCAACGCGACTTGTTCCAAAATGAACTTGAACGGAACTGCCGTTCTTGATTGGGCGGGCTGCAGGAGAAATTCGGTTCACGCGCGGGGACCTTTCGATAAGCACGTCGATTGTGGCGTGCGGACTGCCGCCTTCCCGGAGCGTGATGACGTCGCCACGTTGTATTCCGTTCTCGCCAACCGAGAGATCAGGCAGATTCATCGCTATGCGCATTCCCGGCTGCGCGATCTCGATATCGCGGCCGTGGTTTTGAATGGAACGAATCCGAGCTGAAAGATTTCGCGGTTGAACGACAACATCCTGGTCCCCTCGAATTGAACCGCCGCTCAAGGTGCCCGTGACGACTGTCCCGATCCCACGAAGCCTGAATGCACGATCGACAAAAAGCCTCGGTTTTCCGATGTCGCGCGGCGGCCTTAATCGGGCCAGCTCGTTCGCTAGCGAACTTTTCAAATTTGAGATTCCCTCGCCAGTACGGACCGAAGTCGGAATGATTTGGCTATTTGTGAATGGAGTTCGTTCCAACTCCGCACGGATTTGAGCAGTGACGCGATCGATTTTTCCTAAGTCGGATTTCGTCAGCGCGACGATGATTCGCTGAATGCCGAGATAGATCAGGATCTGCAGATGTTCTTCTGTTTGCGGCATCCAACCGTCATCCGCCGCGACAACCAGCAGCGCGAGATCAATTGAGCCGACGCCCGCAATCATGTTTCGCACAAAATCCTCGTGACCCGGAACATCGACAATCCCGACGTGGAATTGCTCGCCGTTGGGTCCGGTGAGATTCAGCTTGGCAAAACCGAGATCGATGGTGATGCCGCGCGATTTCTCTTCGGGTAAGCGGTCGGGATCCGTTCCGGTCAGCCCTTTCACCAGCGCGCTCTTGCCGTGATCGACGTGACCGGCTGTGGCGATGATGAAATGGCGAGTGGTCACTTCATGCATGCTGCGCGAATGGCGGCGACGACCAGATCGTCCTGTTCCGGAAAGATTGTGCGCACATCGAGCTTGAAGCAGTCGTTCGCAACGTAACCGATGACCGGAGGCGTTGCGCTACGCAGGCGGGAGGCGAATTCGAGTGGTGAACAATTCCCCGGGACGATTTTGATGACGACGGACGGCATCTTGGATTTTGGCAACGTGCCGCCGCCGACTTTGGCGACGCTGCTGCCGACTGCGACTTGCAGATTGCAGCTCTGTTGGGAGAGCTGATCACAGATTGATTTAGCTCGAGCGCGTAATTCGTCTTCTGAGATTTGCAACAGCCCAAGCGTCGGGATTACACCGGGCTGCTGGTTGAGATGAAGATCGACTGTCGCTTGCAGCGCCGCGAGACAAAGCTTATCGCAGCGCAGCGCGCGAAAAAATGGCTCGCGTCTCAGCGCGCCGATGAACCGCTTTTTGCCGGCAATGATTCCCGCCTGCGGGCCGCCGAATAACTTGTCACCGCTGAAGCAGACAAGATCGACGCCGCTTTTCAACACATCGGCAGGCGTCGGCTCGTGGTGGTCGATTCCGAATTCTTCGGTTGCCGCAACGGCCCCGCTTCCCAAATCTTCGACGAACGGAATCCGTTTTCTTCTCGCGAGCTCGCTGATCTTGTCGGAAGAAGGTGATTCGACAAAGCCGCTCATGAAAAAATTGCTGCGGTGGACCTTCAGAATCATTGCTGTGTTCTGACCGATGGCATCTGCGTAATCGTCGACGGTTGTCTTATTAGTGGCGCCGACTTCCCGCAGCTCCGCCCCCGTTGCCTCAATTATTTCACTGATCCGAAATCCACCACCGATCTGGACCAATTCGCCACGAGAAATGACCACGTCGGTTTTCGTTTTTGTGAAATGTCGAACAATCAGCACCAATGCGGCTGCGCAGTTGTTTACCACGGTTGCTGCTTCTGCTTTACAAAGCAGCGCGAGCGCATTCTCAATGTAACTGCCACGCTGGCCGCGTGCGCCTGTTGTAAGATCGTATTCAAGAGTCGAATAACCTGGTCCGATTTCCTTCAGTGCACGGATGGCTTCGCTTGCCAGCGGCGCGCGCCCAAAATTTGTATGAATCAGGATTCCGGTACCGTTGATGATGGGCTGAAGCCTGCTGGCACTGAGTTCCTCAAGTGAGCGACGGACAAGAGCCACAATCGATTCAAAGTCCGGCACCTTTTTCGTTACGCGAATCCCCGCCAGTTTGCGACGGATAACATCGACAACGACCGGCCGCGGCAGATCACAACGGCCTAACGCGTCAAGAATCCTGTCAACAGCGGGGATTTGTCGCCGCCCGTGTGCATTTAGCCTGTCATGCATATCAAAGGACCACGGCGCCGGGATGGTACGATTTTTCCGATTACCGCAGTGGAGGGCGAGCCGGCTTTTCGCAGCACGCTCAGTACTTTCTCCAGATTCGTTTCGGTGACGCAAAGCAATAATCCACCGCTCGTCTGCGCGTCTGTTAGGAGAACTCTGCGCGTTTCATCCGTTTTGCCCCAATCCGCGATTACGGTCGTGGCGTGAAGATTTTGACGACTCCCTTCAGGTAGGCAGCCCAGCTCGATCAGCTCACCGATCTCATCGCTGATCATCGGCACGTCGCGAGCGTTAATGTCGGCGGAGACGCGACTAGCGCGGCACAAAGAAACGAGGTGCCCGATCAATCCGTAGCCCGTGATATCCGTGGCGGCGCGGACAAGGCGACGCTCGGCAAGTTCAGCGCCAGCGATGTTGATCTTCGACATCAGGGCGACCACTTTTTTCTGAAGGGCGCGCGAAGCGATTCCACGTTTGATCGCGGTGGTGGCGATGCCGGTGCCGAGTGGTTTCGTTAGGACAAGCAAGTCGCCGGGATGCGCATTCGCATTCGTGGTAACATGCCGAACATCGACGACGCCCGTTACAGCAAGCCCATAAATCGGCTCAGGATTACGAATGGAATGGCCGCCGATGATGACGCATCCCACCTCAGCTGCCTTGGCGAGACCGCCGCGCAAAATGGACGAAATCACTTTTGGCCTAATGAGATCCGTTGGAAACCCGATAATATTTAGCGCGGTCAATGGGCGACCGCCCATGGCGAAAATGTCCGAAAGCGAGTTGGCTGCGGCGATTTGCCCATAAGAAAATGGGTCGTCGACGATTGGCGTAAAAAAATCGACTGTTTGCACAAGAGCCCGATGACGGTCCAGGCGATACACACCGGCATCGTCAAAAGTGTTCGAGCTTACGAGCACGTTGCGGTCTAGTGACATGGGAAGCTGCGGCAAAACTTGTCGCAGGGCTTGTTGGCCTAACTTCGAGGCTCACCCGGCACACGATGAAAGCGAAGTCAGTTTTCGGATTTGCTCACGCGACATGTGGTTCACCTCCTTTCAAATTGTGGATTGCGGATTGTAATCCGCAGTCGATTAAGGCGGAGAGGATAGGAATCGAACCTATCTCGTCCCGCCAGGCGGGACGACGGCGGTTTTGAAGACCGCGAGGGCCACCAGGCACCCTTCACTCTCCAAGAAGAAGAAAACGTCCAAGGCCCAACATCGAACATCCAACGCTGAATCTTTCGCGCGCGAAGCGCGTTTTGGAGTGCGGCGGCTTGACGCCGCTCTTGAAAGCTTCGCCAGCCAGCAGAAAACGAAGTGCGCAGCTGACTATTTTGCCTTCTTAATCGCCTTGACGATATCGTCGAAGTCCGGCCAATCGCCGGTGTCGAGTTTGGAATGGAGCAGTTTGCCATTGGCGCGAATCTCGAAAGCGCCGCCGCTCGAGGGAATCAGCGTGAGCGACTTGATGCGCTCGCCGAGCTCAAGAATCTTGGCCGCCAAACTGACGGCCTTCGGCGTGTAGTTTCAAACGACGCAGTATTCGATCGAGACTTCGGTTTTCACCGACAAACTCCTTTCCGAGAACGAAGTTATCGATGCGGCGATTGGCGGTCAAGACATGCGCAAGAATAGTGGCTCTTGTGCCAGACGCGCATTGCAAAGAAGTAGGCGCTCGCCGCGGCGAGCGTCTTTGCAACTCAAAAGTGTAGCCGCAGCCCGCTCCACTCGGGCTGCGGCATCTCCACTTCAGCAAACCGCGGAAACAGCCGCGGCTTTCAGTCCTGAAGGCGTGAACCCCCAGAGATTGTTAGAAGGCGAAATTCAAGCCGCTACGGAACATTCCGAAGTTATTTCTCGGCCCGTCGATTACGCCGAAGCTCAAATCGTTAGTCCAACCAAAGTGACGGGCGATTCGGAATTCGAGACCGGCTCCGAATTGGCCGAGCAGTTTGGTTTCACTCCCGAAGTGATCCGTTTGGGCATGGACCTCAAACGCGTCGGGCGGCCCCTGCGTGTGAAGGACGTCTCTTTCGCCACCGCCGAAAATCGCACCGACGCCAGCCCAAGCGTAAGGCGCAAGACGCGTGCACGCGATTGGATAACGCAATGTGAGAGTGCCTAATACAGAGCCAACGACATGGTCATGATTGATTCGCGTACGCGTAAAAATCGGGATGGTTGGATCCTCGAAGATATCGTAGCCGCTTTTCCTGGCGTCCAGAGCAAATCCTTCAACACCGACGCCGACGTAACGGCAGAAGAAATATTTTATGTCGCCGCCGCCGCCCCAGGCGTGATCGCCGCCAATGTAATGATCGTACGTGCCAAGCACAGGGTGGCCTTCACTGGTACTTTGCACGATGTCCACCAGCCAAAGATTAGGATTGTATTCCGTGTTGGTGAAAGCATAAGTGCCCCAGAGATTCACGTTCCATTCGCGATCGCCGTACCACTGCGGGCAGGGCGGCACATACGCGACCTGCTTCATTTCTTTTCCGGAATCTTTTCCTGAACGGCTATAAGACGCGTCGGAGTAGTACCGGAAACGCGAGGACACCGGCGCTTCGGCTTCGGCGCGCTCACCACCGAACAACCAGGAAAAAGCAACGAACACATCAGCAACTGGCGAATCGTGTGTGCAGCCGAACAAAGGTGAGACGTCGAGGCGAGTTTGCGCCGTCGGTTTCCAAGCGAGCGTAGGACCGATGACGAAGCTGTTCAGGGGATCGCCGCGAGTGTCTTTGGTTGTGACGTTCTTGTATTCCATTTCGATGCCGACCTTCAGACGTTCGTTAGGCAAGAGAACCGGCGTCATCGCAGCCTGCGAGAAACCCCACTCGCGCCCACGGTCCCCGGTGTTTTCTTTTTCAAAGAACCAGTTCATCGCCCACTCGATGCGCCCGAAGAACTCCTGGGCAAGAAGTAGCCGGACTTCGTACGCGTCGGGGACCTTGGGCGGTCCACCCTCTTCCTCCTCTTCCTGTCCTCCTCCTGCAGGAGGCGGTGGAACTTCTTCGTGTCGAATGGTGCCGACGCCAAATTTGTATTCAGCGAAGATTGTGGGGTTGAGCGGAATCTTGTTCCAATCAGCAAGTGCCCATCGCGCTTCCAGACTCACTGTCTGCGCGCCGCCGCCGCCATTAAACCGCTCGAACTGTGCTTCGGCAGCTACGTTGAAACGATACGGCAAACCCATTTCAATCTCTTGAGTGAAAAGATGATCAGGCGGCCCGTGGCGGAACCCTTGGCCCTCGTAAAGCTCGCCGAAGAAAAATGACCATGGCGGCAGTACGTAAGCATTCACTACGTTGGAAAAACGGCTTCGGGAAAGTCCCGGAGGCGCACCGTAAGCGCTGGGCACTTCTTCGGCTGTGACAACGACTCCCTCCTCGGTGGAAATCTGCGCGTGGACTGAATGGTTCAAGGCAGGACTAACAAACCATATGCCTGCTGTCACCAGAGTGAGGTGCCAAAGAATTGGCCGGAAAAAATGCGTCTGAAGCATACGAATTCAGGTTAATGGTTGATGAATAATTTCGATCTCGCGCAGATCATTACAAAATCGTAATGATTAGCAAGACAAATTTTCGACAAAACCGGCCCGCCTCTGGGTTACGCAGTGCGCCCTATGTCACCGCCTAAGGCTCAGCGCTAATTAAGGAAATGAATGAAGCAAGTGATTCGCGCTGCGTCTGCTGCGAGCGTGCTTCAAAGCGGAACGTTACTAATAACGGCGGCGGTCCAACGTAGAGCTCAGACTTTAGTTTACCACCCCGGGTTAACGTTCGCGATGATAAACGTCGATGCAGGCTGAGGGCTGTAATTTTCGGGGTAATACCATTCACACCCGAAGCGAATGTCCAGAACTGCCTGGTTGGTGGGCATGTTCGGAACGGTCCAATTGAAAAATCTCACCGTTGGCGGAAGTTGCGGCGTGATGCAGTAAGTGAAGTTCCTTCCGCCATCCAGCGACAGAAAGATCTCCATCTCGCACCCACCAGCGTTTACCTTCGGAATTGTTGCTTGCCACTGTATCTGGACTTGCTGCCCCGGGTAGAGAACTTGTCCAGCCGTCGGCGAAATCAGCTGGGCAGAATATCCTCCCCCTGACGCGGCCCTTGAAGTGTTAACAAGTTGCGCAGACAAACTAAGTGCCAGTGCGATGACGATTACAATGAATCCGCGAGTTTTCATTTTTTGATTCCTCCGTTGGTCAGAAGCTTCCGGACACAGTCGAAACTCTGTCAAAGAATTTTGTCATTACTTTTTTGTCATCTGTCCCGACTCCGACAATGGCATGCTGCGGCGACTTCTATTTCTGCGGAAGCGGGAATATCAGTGTGACCGTTGTACCTTGACCAACCTCACTCTGAATCGTGGCGGATCCCCCGTGGAGATCGACAATCGATTTTACCAAGGCCAGGCCGAGGCCTGCGCCATCGGAGCTGCGGGATGATTCTGCACGGTAAAATCGATCAAAAACCTGCGGTAGATGTTCGGGAGCGATTCCGCAACCATTGTCATTGACCGCGACTTCGAAGTGGGTGTCGTTTTTGGAAAGCGCGATACGAATTACACCGTGCTCGGGAGTGAATCGCAGCGCGTTATCCAGTAGATTTCCCACGGCGCGCTCGAACAGGTCGGGGTCGGCATGAATTTGTCCGTTCCCGCTGCATGTGATTGTCACATGATGATCCTCTGCAATCGTTTGATAGAACTCTGCGATTTTTTCGACTGCCGCGCGCGCGTCGAAGCGCTTGCACGCGATTGGTTCGCGCGCTGCATCCACGCGTGCGACAAAAAGCAAATTATCGACGATTCTGGAGAGTCGTTCGCATTCGGCGATTGTGGATTCGATGGTCTCTCGGTACTCGGGGGCTGTGCGGTCGCGCGTCAGAGTCACCTGCGCCTCGCCCAGCATATTGGCGATGGGCGTTCGCAGCTCGTGCGCAAGGTCGGCGGAAAATTGAGAGAGCCGAGTGAAGGAATCGTCGAGCCGCTTGAGCATGTCGTCGAAGGCGTGCGCCAGAGGTTGAAGCTCGCGCGGCCAGCTAACAGGTGCGACTCGCTCCTTTAGGTGCGTCGGTCCCATGCGCGCAACTGATCGGGTCATTTCTCTCAGCGGTCGCAATCCGCGTTTCGTAACGATGATGGCAATGAAAGCCGAGGCCAGGCCACTACTCGCGAGCACGATGACGAACAACAGCGCGAACTCCCTTTCAACTCGCTCATCGCTTGAGCGATCCTGGGCCAGTTGAACCGTGTAAACCTCGCTGCCAGACGCTTCGTTAAATGCGATCAACGAAAATAGTTTTGGCCCCCGGTGATAGTCCTTTCGGCCGCCAACAGCCAAGCTTGATTGTTGCGCCAGGGGGAAAATCTCAGGCGGAAGCGATTGATCCATTCCTGGCGTCTCCGCGTACGTGCGCCCTCCCGAATCTAGCATTCTGATCCAATAAGTCGGATGCTCGCCTGCGCGTCGACTTTTCAATTCTTCGGCGAAGAGATTGGGACCGCTCTCGCGCAGATCTGCCCTTAAAGCCGAGATTTTATCGGCCAGAATGGCGTTGTCTTCTGCGAATGCATGCCGGACAGCGAGCCAATAAAACGCGCCAAGTCCGCAGGCGAGCAAGAGCGATGTCGCCAGCGTAAAAAGGAGAATAAGCTGGGAAGCGATGGAGCGGGGTTTACTTGCGTGGGCTGTCATGTTGAGCGAAGCGAAACATCTCTGGCTATTTTCCTCGAGAGTCGGGCCACGAAAATGATTAGAGATTCTTCGCTCCCCTCAGAATGACATTACAGGATTGCTTTACGTTATACGCCATTTACCGCTGTTTAAGCACATAGCCGACACCGCGGATGGTGTGGATGAGCTTGATTTTGAATGGGTCGTCCACTTTCGAGCGTAACCTGCGCACAACGACGTCAACCACGTTGGTGGAAGTTTTGAATCCGATTTCCCACACGTGTTCTGCAATCTCAGCGCGCGACACGACTTCGCCAGTCGAGCGAACCAGATGTGAAAGCAGGAGAAATTCCTTCGGTGTAAGATTGAGTGCTACACCGGAGCGCGCTGCCTTGTAGTGTCGCATATCCATGTCTAAATCGGCGATGCGCAAATGTTCCGTTTGCCGCTCTGGAGCGCGCCGCAATACCGAACGCACACGGGCAAGCAATTCCGAGAACGCGAACGGCTTGACCAGATAATCGTCCGCGCCTAGCTCGAGTCCCTTCACGCGATCGCGCACACTGTCGCGGGCGGTAAGAAAAAGAATAGGCGTGCGAACCCCATCGCGGCGGAGTTCCACCACCACTTCCCAGCCGTCCTTGTTTGGCAGCATGATATCGACAATAAGAAGATCAAATTTGGTGGCGCGCGCTTTCTCCAAACCGGTCTCGCCATCGCGCGCAATCTCAACCGCAAAACCAGCTTCCCGGAGCCCTTTCGCAAGAAAACCCGCCGTTTTCTTTTCGTCCTCAATAACGAGAATCCGCATATGTTTGATAAACTTTCCAGAAGGCAAACGAAGGAAACAAAGGCCGGTGATTAACTAACGAAACCCTGTTATCTTTGTTTCCTTCTGTTAAGTCTTAGGGATAGATGTGTCCCCTGGCGGCAAGGCAATCATTAAGCCAGAAAGCAAGAAGGTGATTGCCGCTGAGAATAAACAGTACTGGCAGTACGCGTGCAGCACGAAGGCCTGCACATACAAAAACCAAAGCGTTGCCAGAAACATGGCGCCGATAATCGGAATCAGAAATATCCGCGCGCGCGCATAACCGAACGCGGCGAAGGTCGTGAAGGCAAATACGGTAAAGTAGGCGAGCGCGCCAAGCAGGGCTACTGGGATGCCGCCCACCTTCGCATACGAGCTGCCCAATACACGAAAACAATCCGGCGATCCGCCGCAACTGAGCGTCTCACCAGTAAATGCCTGCACGCTCAGATAAGTTGCATCCGCTAAGCCGGCTAGCGCAACGATCGCGGCGACGATATAAAGAATCGTGCGGAATCGCGATACGGTCATGATTGAAATGACGAATGAGGAATGATGAATGACGAATGAAGCTCAAATGACGAATGACACAACGAGACCCAACGTTGGAGCGATGAAGGAGCGTCGCGCACTTCTTTGGGCATTCGGATTTTTGTCATTACCTCGTCATTAGACATTCGGCATTAAAGCATTCTCTTTTTGTCGGGGGAGCCGCGTTATTCGCGACCAGACTCCTCATGTCTGCGATTTTCCCACCAGCGCTGCGTTGATTGCCGCGCGAACACCCTCCGGGCTTTTATCTCTTCCCTCCACTGGTTGGTTATTGATGTACAACGTTGGAGTCATCGTTATTCCGAGGGATTCGCCGCGCGCGTGATCGGAATCGACTCGTTCTTTGGCCTTTTCGCTGTCGATGTCCTTTTTGAACTGATCAAGATTGAGCCCGATTGTTCCCGCATAGGACTCGAATAATTCGCGCGGATTCGGCGCTTTGCTCCAGACTGCTTGTTCCCGATAAAGCACGTCGTGCATCTCCCAGAACTTTCCTTGGAAACCAGCGGCTTCTGCCGCGACCGCGGCCTCGCGAGCATGCTCATGAGCCGGAAGCGGAAAATTACGAAACACAATGCGCAGCCGTGAATCATATTCTTTCAGCAGCTCTTCACCAAAGGCGGCGAAAATGCCGCAGGGTGGGCATTGAAAATCGGCAAATTCTTCCAGGGTCACCGGAGCATCGGGATTGCCGCGAATGTGCACTGATTCGGTGTCGCTTTTTCCAGCGACGCTGTTGCTTGCGGGAATAGCTTGGAGCTGCGGTAACTTTGCCCGATAGAGTATCGCTCCGCTTCCAAGCGCGGCTAATGCAACCCCGGCGACAATTACAAAAGGCAAATATCGTTTCATCGAATGGCAGAAGAGCGAAAAACTTCCGCGCAACGAGTAAATCGTCAAGTCAGCTGCTGGCGTCATTCGCGACCAGCGAGTTTTCAGCTAGATTTTGGATCATGAAGCTTGCAACCGCCTTAGCAGCTTTGATGCTGCTAATCATGGATGTTTCCTTCTTTGCCGCAGCCCAAACTCCGTCCGGAACAGAAACTGGGATCGAAGGAGTGATTACGATCAGTCCGACTCAACCTGGTCCGGTCAGAGTTGACGCTCCTGCTTCCGAACCGCTCGCGAACACGGCTTTTGTAGTTGAAAAGGAGAACGCCGCAGTGGCATCATTTACGACCGACGATCACGGGCGCTTTCGCATTCACTTGCCGCCGGGTCACTACAAGGTTTCCATCAAGGGGAGGAAAACAACGATTGGCCATTTTGGCCCATTTGAAGCAGACGTGGTCGCGGACAAGATGACAAGCATCCGATGGAAATGCGACAGCGGGATACGGTAATTCGTTAAAGGTTAAATCGTTGACTCAATTCGCGAATTCACACGAATTGGAGAAACTACTCTTTAGGCGCGAACGGCTTTGAACTTGCCGTGTTTCGATGGGCCATCTCCCACCGAGGGAGAGAAATCCACTTCGCCGGTGATTAGATCAGGTGTCTCAAATTTTCCTTTGCACGTTAACGTCCCCGCATCGCGTCCGACATTGCCGAGTAGAAACTCCATCGCGCCGGAAAATGTGACGGCATTTCCTTCGCCTTGAGACCATTTTGCCTCTGAAGACTTTGCGGCTCCCCAGACCTTCGCTTGGGGGTCCGTTAGCAGCAACGTTCCTTTTCCGCCAGTTTGCGCCTCAAAGCGCAACGAATGGCGCGCGCCATCGCCAAACGTAAGCTCAATGTTCCAGTTCCCCGTCATGTTGGGAGATTCTGCCTCGGCCATGGCGGAGCAGAAGGTGTTCACTGCAAATACCAGAATGAATGCGCATGATGCTTTCACATCTTTTTCTAATCTTGATTCAGGTTCCAGGCAAGGTGTGCTTCGGTGAGTGGCGCAGGACGCATTTTAGCGTAAATTCGCCAACTCTGTGAAAAGTGGTTGCGTCAGCCCGGAATTGAGGTCAGCGGGTTTGCCTTCCCGGCGGGCGACTGCCGGGGTCGCCGACGCCGGCTACAGCAATGCCCCCGGGTACACGAAAACCGGTATTCGCAAATCAAAAACCAGTCGGTGGCGCGGGGCGGCGCTGATCACTCTCAATCTGTTCATGATCGCGCACATCATTCAGTGGCGCTTCATGGGCAAGACGGTTTCGCCCATTGAGCCTTCGGAGACGATGCACACCTTGCAAAAGGGATTCGTTAACGCAGGGTTTATTTTCTTCACGCTGGCGATTTTAGCGACGCTGATCTTGGGACGGTTTGTTTGCGGGTGGGGCTGTCACATTCTCGCTCTGCAAGATTTGTGTGGCTGGCTGCTGAAGAAAATAGGGCTTCATCCGAAGCCATTTCGATCGCGCTTGCTCGTATATGTCCCGCTCATTGGCGCACTGTACATGTTTGTGTGGCCTACCGCGTATCGAATGTTTCATAACCCCGAGAACGCGCCGCTCATTCCCCAATTCACCAACCATCTGGTAACCACTAATTTTTGGCAGACTTTCCCGTCGGTTGCAGTTGCAATCCCGTTTCTTTTCATCTGCGGTTTCGTGACCGTTTATTTTCTAGGACAAAAAGGGTTTTGTACCTACGCCTGTCCTTACGGCGGATTCTTTGGGCTGGCCGACAAATTTTCGCCTGGAAAAATCCGTGTCACACCCGCGTGCAATCAATGTGGCCATTGCACTGCGACTTGCACGTCAAACGTATTGGTGCACGCCGAGGTGAAACAGTACGGGATGGTGGTGGATCCGGGTTGCATGAAATGCATGGATTGCGTGAGCGTTTGTCCCAACGACGCTCTCTATTTCGGTTTCGGGAAACCGACAATCCTGGTTCCGAAGTCGAACGCAATCCGCAAAAGTTATTCCCTGACGTGGCCTGAAGAAATCGTTGGCGCGTTGGTGTTTCCTCGGGTAAAATTCGAAAAGCGGGCTGGGCATTTGCAGCATTCGCGTGTGCCTGGATTGGATTGAACGCCCACTGCGGCTGGGTCCGCTACCACGAGTTTCTCGGCAACCGCGCTTTCCAGAAAATCAAATTGCCCGATGAGCTTGCCTTGGCGCAGTCCAATCCCGCTCGTTGGCTAAGTCCGGCAGACCGGGAAAACATCGTCGGTGGGAAAGAACATTATCGAGCCGCTTCGAACGTTGGGCTGTTTGCAAATAGCGAGGCACTGCCAAAGCTGGCTTGGTTTGAATATTTGCTGGGAGACGCAAAACAATCGGTGCAAACGCTCGGCGACGCTGCCACTCACCAATCAGGTGAAAGCAAAGCATTGAGCCTTTATTATCGCGGCGCCATTCTGAATCGTCTCGGACGTTATGAAGAAGCGCAAGCAAGTCTCGACGAAGCGCTGGCGGAAAGAGACGATTTAATTCTCGCGCGCCAGGAAAAAGGCGAATCGCTCTGGCAGCTCGGTCGCAGAGAGGAAGCCGTTTCGGTTTGGACTGACGCTGTGGGACGCAACGAGCGTTTGGTTTTAGTGAATAACGAGCTTGCGGGTGCGAAACGCTTATCAGGTAAATTCGAAGAAGCTGCCGCTCACGAGAAACAAGCCGACCAATTCACCCCTAACGATCCCTTTTATCACTGGATCCTCGCCCGCCGGCTACAGGACCTTGGGATGGCCGAACTGGCTGCGAAGCATTTCGAGCAAGCAGGCGAGATTGACAAAGGCCAGACACCAGGCGGTTGAGGGTAGCTTGCCAACACGCCAGACGCGTGCGCTACCCTATGATCTGCTTTTGGTTTTCAATGCAGATCGTACACTTCCACTAGAGCAACTCCGGTCGTGCTGTTTATACCACGCACAATGGCCGTGTAGTTGCCTGCCGGAAGCTCTGCGATAATCGCCGATTCCCTTCCATCACCCGGTGCGTAACCGCTGTCTTGGATTTCCTGCACCTGGTCATGGGTGATAACCCCGCCGATGATCGTGGTCTGCCAATTATCATTGCGGCCAATCAAGGCGCCCGTACCATCGTGCAGTTCCAAGGTCGGATCCTGCAATGGATCGGGAACCCCAAACTGACCGAGCTCCGGGCCAATGGCGCGGATGATCACCCTCTTGGGTTGCGTGCCTTGGACAATGAATCCTCCAATCATCACGTTGTCGCCCGTCTGCACAAAGGAGCGGGTACTGATGTTGCCAAGCAGTGAATTAGTGCTGGGGATCAACTTAGCTTGGGGATTGAGATCGTACACTTCCACTAGAGCAACTCCCATGGTGCTGTTTACACCACGCAAGATGGCCGTGTAGTTGCCCGCTGGCAGGTCTGCGATAATCGCAGATTCCCTTCCGTCACCCGGAGCGTAACCGCTGTCTTGAATTTCCTGCACCTGATCGTGTGTGATGATCCCGCCGATGATGGTCGTCTGCCAGTTATCGTTAGTGCCAATCAAAGCGCCAGTGCCATCGTGCAATTCCAAGATGGGATCCTGCAATGGATCGGGAACGCCAAACTGACCTAGCTCAGGGCCAATGGCGCGGATAATCACTCTCTTTGGTTCGGTCCCTTGCACAATAAATCCACCAATCATCACGTTATTGCCCGTCTGCACAAACGCGCGTGTGGAGATGTTACCAAGCCGCGCCACAGGAGTAGGCGTAGGAGTGGGTGTTGGAGTTACGGTTGCCGTAGGTGTAGGTGTACGGGTCGCCGTCGGAGTTGCTGTTGCGGTCGCCGTAGCCGTAGCAGTCGCGGTGGCTGTAGGTGTCGCAGTGGCTGTGGCTGTAGGACTAACTGTCGGACTTGGACTCGGAGTCGGTGCCGTGTATACGATGGTCAGTACGGGTGGACTAGCGCTCTCTCGAGTATCGAATCGTTTCGCAGTCGGGCTCGTCGACTCATCCCCGAGCACGAGCCAGCCGAAATTGCCGGCTGGGTTGTCCAGCCACGATTGCACGTCGGCAATCATCTGCGCCGAACTCCACACATATTGCCCAACGAGGCCAACCGACTGGCTTGCACTAAAGGTGGGGGAAAAGTCGCCGCCTTGCGTAGTCCAAAGGATCGTGTCGTAGAAACGGTGCCGCCACGTCGCGTCGTTGGGAGTAGCCGACGCTCCGCCGCCCTCCCCTCCAGACGCGTGGGATGTCCCTTCGCCCCAGTCGGCAAGCAGCTTGTGCAGCTCGGTGGTTCGCCCTGTGCCGTCAATCGTTAGGGACATGTTCATGCTGAGACTTACGCCTGTGATAGTTGAGCCGGGCGGAATGTTTCCGGCGATGTCGAAGGCGATTACACCTCGGCGGATCAGATCTCCGGCAGTGGTGCCGGTGAAAAAGTGAAAACCGGCGCCATTGCTACGGTCACCGTCTGCAGGAACGTACTCGTAGAGAGTGTTATCTTTGCTGGGATTAATGCTGATCATTGCCGCATCAGCCAACCCGGGACCGATACAGGCAAGCGCGAGCGCGATTAGAAGCGCACTGTATGATTTGAGCGGTTGCGCGGCCTTCATTAGTCGTCCCTCGTTACCATCGCAGTCTCTTACAGAGGCCGCGGTCCCGGAGTCGGGCGAACCCGTGGACCGGGGCTAGGCCTTGCTGTTGGAGTCGGTCTCGGAGTAGTCGTCGGCGTTGAAGTCGCTGTCGCAGTGGCGGTTGCTGTCGCTGTTGCCGTAGCCGTTGCAGTTGCTGTTGCTGTTGCTGTAGCTGTAGCGGTAGCTGTTGCCGTAGGCGTAGGTGTAGGTGTCCGCGTCGCAGTGGCTGTTGCTGTTGCAGTTGGTGTTGCAGTAGGCGTAATTGCGACAGTTGCTGTTGGCGTTGGTGTCCCTGATGAACTTAAAGTCCATCCGCCAGTAGCCGGACCACCTGAGCCGTTGCAGAAGTACTGAGCAAAGCACGTATTATTCGTCTGCACCCCTGCTGTCGCGCTGGTGTTGCCGTTGTCCACCGTGCCGTAGATCACATCGAAGCGGTTTGTTTGCCCCTCGTACAACCTGATCTCGTGGTTGGCATGCTGCGCAGTGTTGGCGAAATAAACGGTGCGCCATTCAATGTTGAAGATACGATTGGGCGCAGTGCCCGACACCGAGGTGTAAATGCCGCACGTCCCGCCAGGGAAACCTGTGCAGCCAGCCCACCCCAGATTATCGGTGCGCTGGTCGTCCCAGTACGAGAAGATGGTGCAGTTGTGGTCGAGCCAGGGCAGACACACGTTGGTAAAGTCGGTGCCTGTAGTCGTAAACTGGGCATTGCCATTGGACGACACATTTATGCTTGTGTAAGTCGTGCCACAGGCCGCATACGAGAAAGGCAGCACGACGTTGGTTACTACATCATCCCCGTGATTGCCCGAGTCCGTTGTGCCTGGCACGATACTGCCGCCTATCTGAGTTATGTTAAGGCCGGCGCAGGCTGTCGGCGTTGGGGTTGGTGTAGGAGTAGGCGTTGAAGTTGAACTGGGAGTAGGCGTCGGAGAGGCGGTCGGAGTCGGGGTAGGCGTTGGACT
>WNGC01000082.1_pt1 | contig 44532 bp, 45 predicted proteins | sample 5400051 | NCBI WGS metagenome assembly WNGC01 (sample SAMN13153368, study PRJNA577476) | soil metagenome | isolation source: 20 cm soil or saprolite under grassland replicate 2 | place: USA:California | collected 2016-06-15
CCGCTTGTGCGCATGTGAATGACAACTAGTTCGCACATTCATCGAAACCGCGTCTGAGGCCAAGAGCGGGGAGTACGCTGCTCTAGCCAGGGAACCCCTCGCGGGACCCACTCCCAGGTTCGTGTCACTCGAGGACAACGCGCAGGCTCATTGTGGGCGGGCTGCCGTGCGCCGTTGATCCATGGGGAAGGTCAGGTTTGTGATTCGCAAAATCGTGAAGGGCACTGGCATCCTTTTCGTGGCGCTGCTCGCCGTTATCGTGGTCGGCGTCGGCGCCAGCGGCGTTGCCCGCGTGCAGGCTCGTCAACTCGCGGAGCCGACCGGCTCTTCCGCTGTGGGCCGTGTCGAGCTAGCTCTGACGGACGCGGCACGGGTCGATCCCTTCGCGAGCGACGGTCGACCGCGTGAAGTTGCGGTCTGGATCTGGTACCCGACCGCGAAAGGAAGCTCGGCGGTAACCGCTCCATACCTGCCGAGGACGTGGGCGGACGCGGCTAACAACGTCAACGGTCCCGCGAGCGTTCTCTTCCAGGACAACAACGCGGTGCGTACCAACTCGATCGAAGGCGCGGCGCTCCAGGGCAAGAGCCCACCGGTCGTGGTCCTGTTGCCCGGCCTCGGCCCTTCGATCGCCGAGTACTCCGCACTCGCTGAGGATCTCGCGAGCCACGGCTACGCCGTCGTGGGTATCAACCCGAGCGAATCATCCCAGGTCGTGGGCTTTCCGGATGGTCACCTCGTTTACGGGACCCCGCAGGGCAGCATCGCGGAAACCAACATAGACGCTTGGTACGCGACTGCGAGTCGGGTCGTCGGCGTCTGGGTCGACGACGCATCGTTCGTCGTATCGACTCTCGCGAAGAATCCACCGGCCTTGGGCGCGTTGGACTTCAGTCACGTCGCGTACGTGGGTCACTCGCTCGGAGGCAATGCGTCGTTCGAGGTCTGCGCGCGTGACCCGCGATGTAGCGCCGCGATCGATCTGGACGGGACTATCTTCAGCCAGGTCCGCAGTACCGGCTTGAAGGTTCCCGGGCTGATCTTGCAGGCCAACGACAAAGCATCGTGCGACGGGTTCTGCCAGCGAAGGAAGGACGACTTCAAGGCATTAACGTCGTCGGGACCCGTCCGGGATCTTGCCGTCAATGGCGCAGAGCACCTCAACTTCACAGATAACAGCGTGCTGTATATGCCGGTGCTTCACCCCGTTGGCCAGCTCGGATCGATTGACGGCGCAAGGGGCATCGTCATCACGCGAGACCTGGTTCGGGCATTTCTCGACCACGGGGTTCGCGGCACCCCTTCAGCGACCTTCGAAGCGACCGTCGGGCGATACGGAGAACTCCACGCACCTTGACGCGGCTACTTCCATGACGAGAAAGGAAGGTATCGCGTCCTCGCCAAACGCCCTCGCGCGAATCGCCGGCGTCTTCTACCTTCTCGTCGGCATCTTTGGTGGCTTTGCCGAGGGATTTGTGGATCCCAAGATGTACGTCGCCGGCGATGCGGCGGCCACGACTGCGAACGTTCTCGCGAACTCCGTACTGGTCCGCATGGGTGTCCTCGCCCACCTGGCGGATGGGGCGTTCTTCGCTTTGACGGCCTTAACGCTGTACGTCCTTCTGAAACACGTGCACCAAAGCGTGGCGAGGGCGATGCTCGTCTTCGTCGTCATCGCGGTCGGCATGATCAGCCTCAACGCGGTCTTCCAGTTCGAAGGCTTGCAGGTCGCGACTAACGGTTCCTACGCGACCGCGTTCGGCGCCGCGGGGTCGAGTGCCATCGTCATGATCCTGATCGAGATCCAACACTTTGGGACCCTCGCCGCACAGGTCTTCTTTGGCCTGTGGCTCGCGCCGCTCGGGTATCTCGCCTTCAAGTCGGGGCTCTTCCCCAGAGCGCTCGGCGTCGTCCTCGTAGCTGCCACAGTGAGCTACCTGGTGGATCTCCTCGCGGCGTTCTCGTCCCCCGATCTCGCCAAGCAGATCCACCCATTCCTGATCATCGCTCCAGCTATCGGTGAGGTGTGGATGGTCGTGTACCTGCTCGTCTGGGGCGTGAGGACCCCGCACGTGCCTGATCGCGCGCCCATCGCAGGACCGGCTTCCATCGAGCGATAGGCGACGGCCAGTGATTTTGGGATCTGACGGCGGCACGTGACCGCGCCACTGGTCGCGCGGAAGGCTTATCGCTCGAGACGGGCGACTACGTAGACAAAGGTGCCCGCCGGCATTGCGAGCATGAGGATCAGAGCAACCCGGTAGAGCGGCAGCGCGCCAGTGATCGCGGTGCCGAGAAACAACAGCAGTCCGAGAATGGTGACTGTCGTGAACGTCGCGCGCACGCGCGTCGGAAGGGTCGTGCCGTGCCCACCCCTGATGTCGCTGAGCACGTTGCCGATCCCCAGGCTGGAGGACGCGATCAGCATCAACACGCCCAGCCACTGCAGTCCCTCCCGCTGCCCGAATAGCTCTACGAACGGGATTGTCGAAAGCGACCCGAAGAGCGTCGTGATCGCATACGCGACGATGATGCGCAGCTGATAGAGCTCGATCAGTGCCCACGACTCACTGCGACGACGAAGCGCGTTCATGAGCCCGGCGAAGCCCGCGAAGCTCATCGCGATGCCGGCGACCGTGAGGAAGAACGCCTCGTCGATCACGTGGGCGAGCGTAACCCGTCGTCGCGACAGGTTGATCACATTCGTTTTGACTCGGGCTCCTCAACGTGGGTAGTCCGTGTGCGAGGTCTGGCTGGCGGGAGTACGAGTGGCGGAACTACGACTGATCGCAGGCCGCGCTCGCCGACGCGATGGCAAGCGACCGACCGTAGCGGCGTGGCATGGAGTTGGATGGGCGCGCGCGATCCTCGTCGCCGGGGCCGGCACGCAGTGGGATCCCGGCTATACAGAGGTCTTTTTTGTCGCGGGTTGCGGGGGCGGCTGCACATCAGTGGTCGAGGCAAGTAGCTCGGCGAATCGTTTTCCGGTCCGGCCGCGAGCTTCTCTCAGGAATGGTTGAATTGGCTCCATGCGGGCTGCCTTCCTCATCGGCTCCTTGATCCTCGCCGGCATGTCGTTGGGTCAGGCGACGCCCGCCGCCGCGTCGACACCTGCTGCGGCATGCGCATCCAGCGTCGGACCGGGGATCCCACCGCCCACCAGCGTGCCCTTGGGCATCCCGGGATTCCATGCCGCGTGGTACGGGCAATCGGGATATCCAACCCTGTGCCCGGGCGAGAGATCGACCGCGACGGTCGCGTACTACAACTCAGGCTCGTTCGGCTGGGTCCGCGGCCGCGCGGGCGAGACGGCCTACCTCGGCACCACCAACCCGGTCCCGGGCCACGATCAGCCGAGCCAACTCGGTGGGGACGGACAGCTGGGATCGCCCGCGACTGGATGGCCGCGATACAACCGTCCCGCTGTGCAGCCAGCCGACTATGTCGGACCGGGCCAGGTCGCCTGGTTCCAGTTCACGGTCCAGGCGCCAACCGAACCCGGAAACTACGTCCTATACATCCGCCCGGTCATCGAAGGGGCGACATGGCTGGAGGATTACGGCGTGTACTGGCTAGTAAGCGTCAAGGGCGCGAACACCGGGGAGCTGATCACCGTGATGCCTACAAGCGAGGGCGACGCCCAATTCGGAACGACCCGCGAGTACAACGCGACCATCAACGGCGCGCCTAGCTGTATCGACCTCGCGTTCGTCGACGCGCCGGGCCTCAACTTCGAGGGCAGACTCCTATCGGACTCGAACGGCGACGCCGTGCTGTCCACCGCTGCGACCTTCGTCACCGTGGGCGGTGCAACCGCATCAGGCAGCTATGTCGATTGCGCCGCGCTGTCCGCGAACGAAATCCGCTTCCAGGTGACATCCAGCAATGCGAACTCGTACGTTGACCCGATCGTGTTCCAAGATCTGAACGGCAACAACAAGCTTGACGGCAGCGAGCCATGGGGAATTGGTGGACCTGTGCGCTTCGTGCCGCCGGAGGCCGCCACCGGAAGCCGCAGCGTCACCGTCGGGGCGGCGAGCACCGCACGCGATTATTTCACCGACAGCGGCGCGACCGCGACGTACCGCTACGACAGCAACGACATCTTCCAGCGCTCGGCCGCCGCGATCAGCCTCTCGCAGTTCGAGCAGCTCATCTCGCGCGGTGACACACTTTCGGTGAGCTACCAAGCCGACGACGCCCAAGCTTCGACGTTCAACGTCACGAAGGACCTCGGACGCGAGGCGCCGTCCGTGGATGCCCGTGTTGACAGCTGGGACCGCGGTCCGACCCAGAATGACGTGGGCGTCCGGTTCACCGAGCCGCCGACGAATGTGGACGACGTCGTGTACACCATCCAGCGCTCATCGACCGGGACTAGCCCGACCTGTGACGCGTCTTCCGGCGCGTATGCCGAGCTGACGCAGACGGTAATAGGCCGCGGGAGCGACTCCGAGATTTATGTCGACCGCAACCTCTCGGTCGGCGCGTACTGCTATCGAGTCGGGGCGATGGACCCAACGACCGGGGCGACCGCGTTCGGGTACAGCCAGCGTGTGGTCGTCAATAACCCGCCGACGCCGGTCGCACCCCCGCGATCTTTGGACGCCCGAGTGACGACGAGCGCCGGGTCGCCTGCGGTCATCGACAAGGGCGACGTGATCAAGATCGCCTTCGACAAGGAGATGCAAACACCCGGCGGCAGCCAGATGCGCGTGCACGACGCCGATGGCACGAGCGCCGACATCCGCTGCCTGTTTTATGAACAAGCCTGCACGCTGAACCCGGGACCCGAAACCTTGGGGGGCATCGTCTACCCGGCCAACACGGTGGTCACGATCGCGATGCGCACCGAGGCCCGTGGCGTCACCGCGGGTGCAACGGCCGGGCTTCAGCTCAATGTGACGGTGACGAGCGGGGACTTTGTCGACTCCGCGGGGAACCCGTGGGACGTCAACGGGTCAGATGACGTCACGCTCGGCGCGCCCGACTAGCAGCCGTCCTTCGCGCGACCGAGCTCCGAGATGCCCTCGTCGCCAACCACGATCTGCCCGGCGGACTCGGCAAGGAGCGTCGAGTCCCGAAGAGGTAGCCGAGAACGGCGACCCCACGGTCGACAGCACCGCCGAGTCGCTGCGCGTCCGGGCTAACGCCGCACCCCGACGATCAGGAGCCACAGGAGAAGCACGAGCTCCCCGACCCCGCCGAGCAGGGCTGCAGGCGCGAGCGCCGCGGGCACGAATGGCAGCAAGAAGACGCACGACGCCGCGCCTCCGACGATGAGCACTACGCCGATCGCTCGTGGGACTCGCGCCGAGCGCACGACGAGGAAGCCGAGAGAGACGAGGAAGAGCCCGAAGAAGACCAGCGCGAGCACATACGCGCCGTGACCCAGGCCGAGCGCGTAGTACAGCGATTGGAGGACGCAGCCGACGACCACGCTGACCATGGCGAGGACGCCGGTGCCGCGGGTGGGGTCGCCGAAAAGGCGACAGAGGAGCAAGGCGACGATCGCGTACCAGATCGTGCCGCCGACCTCGAGGGCGACGGCAAGGGCCGATGCGGGATCCCGCAGCGCGAGCGCCTGACCGATGCCGGCGATGACGAAGTACGCGAGATAAAAGACGCTTGTCATGCGCGCGCTCGGCCGTGCCACTGCGACGGTCACGGCCGGCACTATAAGCAGGCCGTCGAAAATGCACCGCTTCGATCCGCCACGACGACGTGCTACGACGCCGCAATAGGCCCTTGTGCTGCTGAGAATCGGGAGTAGACCTAGGACGTTCCTCCGGACCCGCAGCACCGTCCGTGCCGAGTGCCGGCGAGGTGCTCCACAGGCCCCCCGCGAACAGTCTCGTCTCCGCAAAAGGGGTTGTCATGTCTAGCGAACAGAACCGGGCTTGTCCCGGGCCCTCGTCGATGAGGGCTTGAACAAGGAGAAACCTGAGGCGAGGGAGGGGAGCCTCCCATCCAGGAGGGGAAAGTCACATGGCGATCGCACAGCAACAGAAACCAACGGACAAAGCCACCTCGAACGCGAACGACTTCAGAGCGGCAATGTCGGCCGCAAGCGCGCGCGACCACGACCGCTTCGAGGCACACCTGAGAGACGACGTGACGTTCATTAACCCGATGGTCGGGACCGTGGACAAAGCCGGCTTCCGCGCATTCCACACCGCGCTGTGGACGGGATTGCCCGACATCAACTACAAAGTCGAGCGGACCGTCTCGGAGGGCGACACCGTGGTCGGCGAGTGCACGGTGACTGGGACTCAGCGGGGCGAACTCGCAGGCGTTCCTGCCACGAACAAGTCCGTGACCGTGCCGGTGGCCTTCATTGTCGATTACGAAAATGGAAAGGCGAAGCGGTGGAGCTCGTATCTCGACACGGCGACGCTTCTTCGTCAGATCGGCGCGATGAAGTAACGGACTCAAGGGCTCGACGGCTTCGGCCGTCGAGCCCTCTGCGACTATTCGAATTCGGGGAGATACAACCTAGATGTCCGTAGACATGAGCCTCGATCGTGCCGGGGTGATCGCCGCACTCGAGCAGACGACGGCCGAGATCTCACATCTGCTGCAGTCGGTGGCGGATGATCAGGACTGGCGACCGAACGACGAGCACTGGTCGTTCCGCCACATCGCGGCACATCTCGAAGCGTGCCAGACCGAGTGCGTGCTTGTTCGTGTGCGGCAGATTGCCGCTGGGGCCAAACCCACCTTCGAGTTCTATGACAACGATGGCTGGGACTTCAGCGACCGGGACCTTCGTCATTCAATTCATGAATGGCGTGAGAGCCGCGATCGGATCTTCGCCTTCGTGCAGTCCTTATCGCCGGACCGGCTCTCGCGGACGGGGAGCCACCGCACCTTTGGCGAGATCACCGTCCTCGACTACCTGAGGATTGACCTCGGCCACGACCGCGAGCATCTTGCCGACCTCAACGAAATGCTCGGGGGACGAGCGCGCACCGCGGCTCGAACCCGCAAGCCGTAACGCTCTCATGGCTCGCCTCTTCTAAAGAGTTTCTGGTCTCGGGGCTCGCCGGTCTGCGCAGAATCTCGGCGGCCGCGCCCGATCCTGATCTCCCCGAGATGCACTCCGAGCAGATCCAAATGGATGACCCGGTCGTCCCGCCGCTCGCGAGCCCGATGCGCACGCCTGGTGGCCGAGTCGGGCGCGGATCTCTCCGTGAGGGATTGCTCCTCCGGCTCGAGAAGGCCCTTACGTAATCCGATAGCGACCGCTTCCGCTCGGCTGGCGGCTCCGAGCTCCACAAGGATGTTCGAGATGTGCCACTCGGCGGTGCTCTCTGCAATGTTCAGCGCGGCGGCCAGCTCTTTCGTGGTGTGTCCTGCCGCGACGTAGCGAAGGATCTCCCTCTTGCGTGGTGAGAGATGCACGGCCCGAACTGGTGCAGAAGGACTGCCACACGAGAGCCCCGTATTTTCCCGGGCTACCCGTGATTTCATGGATACCGCCGACACTCCTTGACGCGCACGCTCTGGCCATGAAATGGATGTCAGCTATCTGTCCTCACGATGTCGCCGTCAGAGCGAGTGAGCGAGGGCCGGAGTGGTTCTGCCGCGAGTGCGGGTGGGCCTTGCCGCTCTTTCGTGACCGCTGCGGCGCCATGCGTGCCGTCAATACAGCCCTCGTTCGGGCGACTCGATTTGCACGCCGTGATTAATAGGACGGTCACGCACGAGTACGCGGATGTGCTCGAGAGTCTTGTCGCAAAGCGATATCGCGCGAGGGCCGTCGGACGCGTCCGTTCGGATGGGATGTGGGAGGGCTGGATCGAGTTCGTCGCTCTCGCCGGAGAGGAGCGACTTCGGACCGGCATCGAGACGATGCAGTCCAACGAGCACGCTTTCCTGTACTGGGCCGCCGGTGTCGGCGCGGCCTATCTCGAGGGTGCCTTCACGCGCGCGCGGTCGCGCGCGGGCGACGGATCAACGCGCCTCGCCCCGTCGCTCTCGCCCGTGCCCGACCGGGCGGTTCTCGATCCATTTGAGGTCGACGCGCAGGGCGAGGGCTTCCTCGCGGCTCAGCTACGGGCGCTCGATCTGGATCGCATACGCGACATCGCGCTGGCCTACGAGCTCGTCCCGCCCCGCACGGCAGCATTCGCCACGCGTGCGGAGCTCATCGTTGAGATCCTCGCCACCGTAGCGAGCGCCCGACGCGAGCCGGCCGAGCGCTAGGGGGGTCTCCGATTCGACGGCCAGGCCGGCGCGGACCAGATCGCGCGGCCTTGAGGGCGGGTTCTCTCTAGCCGGAGCAGTCCGTCGCGCTCGGAGCCATCAAAGTGATGGGCTTCGCGAGATTGATCTGCGTCTCATGCTCCGTGACCACCCAGCGCCAGACCACCGGGACCCGATCCCAACCGATTCCGGTCCCCGCCCCCCAATGGGTACACGCGTAGGCCACATCGGCCGTTGTCAGGAATTCCACACCGACCAACCGTTCCTCGAGCGGCGCCAGGACGACCGGCTCCAGAGCGGTCGCGTGCATCACCCCGATGGTCCCTCGATAAGGATCGCCGCCGTCGAGCGCCGCAACCGGTCTGAGCAGCATTTCCGAGGCAAACTGCTCGAACCATCGTCGGGGCAAACCATCGAATGTCAGCGGCACACGGCTTTCGTTTCGCACGGAGAACCAGACCGTGAGCTTCTGGCCGGGGGCGTAGGCAAATCGCGCAGCGCACGGACCGGCGAACGGAGCTCCACACGGCGGCTGCGGCGGTAGAAGCTCAAGGCCCTCGGCGATTGGCGCGCCTGAGTACGAGCCGTGACCGATAGTGGCGAATGGCATGGTCAGGTCAGCGACCGCGGCGGCGAGAGCACCCGCAACCGCGAGCACAAGACCGACCGCAAGAATACGCATCTGCCACGGAGAGTATCCGCCCGCCTGCGACTGGGCAGCCGCTCCGATAATCCGCTAATCCGCGACGAATGATCGCAAGGGAGGCACGAGGTGCGGCTCGAACCCATCTGCGAAATGCAGCTCAGCTACCAGGGCGGCTTCTCGCTCGTAAAGCCGTACGGCGGCGAAGAGGGATCTGGTTATGGACACGGGGATGGACGCGCCGACGGTCCCAGGCTCACAGGAGCCGTTCAGTGGACGAACCATCCGCGACGACGCAGCGACGGACGGATGTTGCCCAACGCCGGGGGTCTTGTGACAACGCAGGATGGGGCAAAGATTACGTTTCTCATGCAGGGGCGAACGGTGTTCGGCAAGAACGCCAACGGGGAGAGCGTCGGAGGGCAGAACATCGTCATATGGTTCGAGGCCGATGATGAGCGCTACAAGTGGCTCAACGACACGATGTGCGTCGTCGAGGGAGTCATAGCCGGCCTGGGTGCGATCCGTTTCCGCGTGTTCGAGTGTGTGAACGAATTCATCGCGGAATCCTGAGGCGGGGCAGGGTTCGGCAGGCTTTCTGAACTGACGACTGCTCGCTCTCGCTCGGCATAAACGTTCTCAGACGTGGCTCTAGACTCCCGGCCGCATGGTCGCGCCTACCGCTACACCGGTCGAAGACAGCGGGGCTTTCGGGAATTCGGCTCGCGTCTGGCTTGGCTGCGTCGCGTTCCTCGTCGTCGGTGAGCTGTACATCCTCCTCATCGGCGGGGGCCTGGAGAAGGACCCGCGCATCGGGCTCTTTGCGCCGCCCTCCATCGCCGCCTTCGGAGTCGCGGGGCTCGTGGGGATCTGGTTCTCGCACCGCACGGGATTCCCCGCGGCATGGGACTCGCGGATCAGCAATCGGCACCGTGTCTTCTATCCGATCCTGTGGGGCATAGGGCTTGGTGTGGCGCTCGTCGCTCACGACCTCGTCTTCCACTGGACCGCTGCGTACAAGGAGATCATCGGGGCGCCGTCGTTCAACGCGCTTGCGCCGTTCCCCGGCCCCCTTCTCTTCTACAGCGGTGGCGCGATCATCGTCGAAGTCTTCTACCGGCTGCTCCCGATCCCGCTCCTCCTCTGGCTCGTGTCGAACCTCGCTCTGCGCGGTCGGTACAGGGCGTCGGTCTTCTGGATGCTGGCAGCCCTCACATCGCTGATCGAGCCCGCGACGCAAGATCTCGCCGCCCTCCAGCGGCCTGGCCTCGAGGCAGCCGCCGCCACCGTGTTCGGCATCGACTACGTGTTGAACTTGGTGCAAGCCGTGATGTTCCGGAGATACGGGTTCCTCGCGGCGATCGTGGTGCGCATCTCCACGTATGTCGTTTGGCACGTGATCTATGGCAACTACGTCTGCGCGTGCTGAGGCCTCGAATCCGACCGCGTGCTCGTCGCGCCGTTTGCTGTCCGCCCCATCAGTCCTCTAGACGGATGCGGTTCCTCGCCGTCCTGACACGCCTTTCGCCGACTCGATCATGCCCAGGTGGCGATTGGCGTGAACGAGAATGCTGACGGTCCACGATCCGATCGTCGCATCCTTGATTTCATTCGTCTCGCCACTCTTCAGAAGTGTGCCGGACGTTTCTTCGTCGAGCCCGGCAATCGATGCGTCTAGGGCGCTGAAGCTCCCCCGGGCATAACGCTCGATCTCGCTTTTTGGTGGTAGCTCAAGCTGCGCTGAGACGCCCTCGTCCATGCCCATCCCAGTCTGCGAGGCGCCAAGTTTTGCCGAGTCCCATCCCCAGCGGTCGGCTAGGCCTTCGCGCTCCCATATGGATCGCTGGTCCTCGCCGTGGGTCCTAGCGATTTGTGCCTGTAGCCAGTCGGCCCAGCGAGCGATGTGCCATAGGTTGAAGCCAACCGAATTGGCCCGGCCGCTACGCGCGCGAAGAGCTGCGTCGTCGATGTCCTCGATCACATGGAGCACTCGCTTGTGGGTCAACGCGGAGTACTCCGCGACCGCCTGAGCTGTCGACCGATTGACCACGGAGCTCACGGCGATCGGGACTCCATCGATTGCGCACGAGTCATTGTTCCCTGCAGCATCGATTCCGGGTCGACCCTCGCGATTCCCATGCGACCCGGACTCTACGCCGTCACAATCGGCCGGCCCAGCGAAGTACCCGCAGCGCGCGCAGGGTGTTCCAGCGGCTGGGCCGGCCTTCGCGCTCGTCCATGTCGAACTCGAGATCGCGGAGGCGGGCGTTGACCATTTCGCTCTGGTGTGGGTTCTCGAGCGGCAATCGGCCTTCGGCGTCACCCTTGGAGCGGACCACGTCGATCGCCTCGGCCAGGCGCGGATCGGGCGTCACGCCCGCGGCGCGCAGGTAGTCGAGCCCGCGCAACGCGTCGTAGTGCCAGCCCGTCGGAAACGAAAACAGCGTGAAGGCCGGATCGATCGGCTCGCCGCTCGACAGTCGGCGCAGCAGTCGGCGCTCCAGCAGGTATTCCTGCCCTCGCTCACGTGCGGCGGTCACCCCGGGCGAGCCGCCCGTTGCGCGCTCGTGCTCCAGAAGACCCTCGAGGACGTTGATCGTCGTGTGGAACGATCCGCGCGTCGAGCCGTTCTCCTGCTCGCAATTCCACCCGCCATCGGCCATCTGCTCGCCGAGGAGCCGCTCGACGATTCCTGTCACGTCCTGGCCGAAGTACGCGCCGAGCGTCACGACGCGTCCGTTGATGCACGGCTCGACCTCGCCCGCGAACACGGGTGTGCCGTGCCATGGGCCGCGGGAATGCCACGTCGCGTTGTTCGCCACGAGGGCTATCGCTGTCCGCGCCTCCTCGCTCGAAGCATCGAGGCCCATGTCGCGGAGCATCAATAGGGCGAGAAGAGAGGGCCACTCGGAATCTGACTTGTCGGTGTCCCAGAGCCCATCCTTCCGGCGGAGAGACAGCAGCCGCGCGCCCCAGCCTTCAGTGGCAACGCAGGCACGCTCCGCGGCGACCTGATCTGGCGGCGCATCGGTCAGATCGCGCATCGCCTGCCAGCGAATCGCCGGGTCCGAGTCGAGCAGCCAGTCGATGACCGACACGATCTTCCTCCCCGCGAACCGGTGTCTTGATGAGGGCGCCACACTAGCCGAGCCACGCGACCGCTCGATGATCTCTGTGTCGGTCCATCCGATGACGTACGAGGTAACTCGCGCTACCGTTCCAGCATGTCCGTGCGACTCACGCCGCGGGGTACGCGTGGAACCAAATTCTTCTCGAGCATCCCGGCCTGGTTGCTGCCCGTCTTCAGAGCCGGCAACGTCGGCTTCTACCGACTCATCGGCCGCCGGATACGCACGCCGGGCCGACGGCTCCTCCTCCTCACGACTACCGGGGCGAGGACAGGAAAGCGAAGGCAGACCACCCTCGGCTGGTTCGACGATGAACCGGCCCGCGCAGATGCCTGGCTCATCGTTGCGTCCGCGGGCGGTTCGGCGGCGCATCCGGCGTGGTACGTCAACCTCGCACGCCACCCTCGTGACGCACTCATCGATGTCGGCGGCCGAGAGGTGGCGGTCGAGGCGAAGTCACTGAGTGGCCCTGATCGCGAGCGCGCGTGGGCCCAGATCGTCGCGGTCGCGCCGGGTTATGGCAAGTACGCGGTACAGACTGATCGCGAGATCCCGGTCGTGCGGTTGACTCCGCGGTCCTGACAGTTGGTGCCCTGAAGCACGACGCCGACCCAGGTCACAGCGGCGACACCTACCAGCGCTGCCCCGGCGAGATCGTGCCTAGTTCGCCCCTGGGGCGAAGAGAAATGCCGAGCTGAACTAGTGCGCTGTCGTGGCCGGTCGGAAGGCAAGGACCTCGCTTAGGCCGACATAGCCCAGCCTCCTCAGCTCGCCATGAGACACGTCGCGCGCTTCGGATCCTCCGTCCCTCTCGCCACGCGCCGCCGTCGCGACGGCTCCGGCGAGTGCGCTGCCGCGCGCGGCGGCGCGATCGAGCCGAACAAGCGAGGACTCGAGCTCGCTCCAGCGCTCTTGAGTCACGAGCGCGAGTGGCAACCTCAGTCCGAGCGGATCGATGTTCTCACGGTCCCAGACCGCATCCGGACTCTCGAATGCGGTCGTAGATAGGGCACGGCAATCGCGGCCGGCCATGGCCATCGGCAGGACGAGGATGCCATCGCGCACGGCGGCCGACTCCGGGACCATCAGCAGGACAAGGTCGTCGATCTGCAGTGGTGATCGACGGCCGCGCACCGAATCGGCGACGGCCGCGTACCCCACCGCACCGCCGGCCGCCAAACAGAACTGAGTGGTGGGATTCGCCTTGACAAGCTCGGCGATCTCCTGGCCGAGAGCAGCCAGACCCTCCCAGTCGCCGCGCGCGAGGCGCACGTGCGCCACGAGAGCGAGCGCATGACTGCGCAGGTGCGCGCTTCGACGTGCCGCGAGCTGGGTCAGACGATCACTCATGCGTTCGACCTCGCCCAAATCACCGGCCAGATAGCACGTGAGGCCCCGCCACCACAAGACTTCGACCTCGTTTACCCAGGCGCCCTGCGCGACGAGCTCATCGACGCGACGGTAGACGTCCTGGGCGCCCGCGATATCGCCCGACCACATCTTCACGATCGCAAGGCGTTGCAGCGCGTCGGCGTGGACACGAGGATCCTTCGAGAGGCGGACGATTTCGAGCGCCTCTTGGACCGACTCGGCATCACCGACGAGTTGACCGTGCTGCACCAGGAGACGCGCGAGTGAAACGACATCGCCGATCCGGCGTGCCGCGCTCAGTCCTTCATTGAGGAGCCGCCGAACGATCTCTATGTCCGGAAGAGATCGGAAGTATCCGTACTGGAACATCGTGAGCTCGATCGCGTCCGCGTAGAGCGGGGCGGGTGCGACCTCGCCGGATTGTTTGTACGCGTCGATCGCCCGCAGCCGGTGCGTCCAGGCCTCGTCACCGATCGAATACCGCCAGTACGCGCTCGCGAGCGCGTGCTCGGCCCGGCCCCTGTCCGTCGGCAGCTCGGCGAGCGCAATGGCGCGATCCAGGAACTCGATTGCGCGCTCGTGCGAGTCTTGCTCGGCGAACCGCTGACCTGCGGCGATGTGCGCATCGAGCGCCTCGCGACGCATGTCGCCCACCGCCGGAGCATCCTTCCAGACCCAGTCCGCATCCGATGGCCGCAACGCCTCCCACCAGTGGTGTGCCCGGGCGGCTACGTCCGCAGGGTCGACTCCGTCGCGGGCGAACCGCGCGTGAAGGCGCATGCGTTCGGTCAGGGTCAGCCGGTGGTACGCCACCTCATGCACGAGTGGGTGATGAAAACGGAAGCCCGACTCAACCGACCGGAGATAGCGCAGTTGGGTCAGGCGGCGCAGCGACGTCGCAACATCGGACGGCTCTCGCGCGACGAGCAGGGCGGCGCCGCGCACGTCGAACATCTCGCCCGCGACCGCGGCGCGCTGGAGCAGGTCGCGGTCGGCGGCCGAGAGCTCGTCAAGCCGCGCGCCGATCGCTGCTTGGACCGTGACCGGGATGCTGTCGGGCTCGGTCGTATGGGACCGCGCGAGCTCGATGACGAAGAGCGGGTTCCCTTCGGCGCGAAGCGTCGCGCGCTCATCCGGTGCTCCGGCGCTTACGGCGAGCGACGCCGCATCAATCGGATCGAGCGGCCCGATGTCGATGTGCATCCGATCCTGACCCGGTCGTAGGCCGGCACTCGCGAACTCGGGACGCGCGGCAGCGATCACGAGCGCTGATATCCCCGAGCCCGACGTGATTCGATCGAGGAGACGAACGAGCTGAGGGTCGGCCCAATGGAGGTCATCGATCCACAACACGACCGGGCGATCCGCTCCGAGCCCGCCGAGGTATCGCCGCCAGGCGCTCGCGAGCGCCTCGAGCCGCTCGGCAGGACTGAGGCTCATCAAACGCTGATCGACGAGGATGCCGGCGCTATGCGCGAGCGCCGCGACAGTATCGGCCGTGTGCGCCGCGTCAGTCATCAATTCCGCGACGCGGCGCTCGATCAGCCGCATCGTTGGCTGTCCGAGATCGCTTGTCAGAATCTGATGGAGCGGTGTCTGCGCTCCGAGCTCAGCGCCGGGACGGCAGCGCGCCCGAAGCACGTGCGCAGCGCCTTCGGTCGCGGTGAGAAACTCCTCTGCGGTTCGCGTCTTCCCCTGGCCGGGCGGCGCGATCAGCAGAGCGAAGACGGACTCGCGCGCGCGCGCGCGGTCGAGCGCCGATCGCAGCAGCTTGAGCTCCCGCCGTCTGCCCACAAACGGCGGGCGCGCGGCAAGTCCCGTCTCGGCCCGGGCGAGCGCCGCGATCCTCCTCAGCCCGATCCCTTCGAGGTCGCGTTCGCCACGACTAGTGAACTCGGCGGTTGCCGACGTCGCCTCCTGGCAGATCGGTCCGACGAGGACCTCGCCGGGTGCAGCGTCGTTGCGCAATCGTCCCGCGAGACTGATGCAGCTGCCAAACGCCATGCCGTCGCCGGTCGTGGCGATCGCGTCCAGGTCGACCAGCACCTCGCCTGTCTCGACGCCGATGCGCACAGACGTGTCCGGGTGGTCGCTTCCCCAACGAATCGCGCTCTCGGCCGCTCGGAGCGCGCGCGTCGGGTCGTCTGCGTGCGTGACCGGAGCACCGAACATCGCGAAATACGCACCGCCGGCTGACTTTTCGACGACCGCCCCTTCTGCCGTCGCGATCGCGCTCAGCTCGCGGAGAGCCCGGTCGATCACCGTCTTGGTGCGCTCGGCCCCGAGCCGGGCCGCCACATCGGTGGACGGAACGACGTCGGCGAACAGACACGTGACGACACGATGCTCGGATCCGCGTTGAACGGACTCCGCCGGCAGCGCGTTGAACGGACCGGAGAGCATCGTGTCTTTTCGGACGTCAAGCTCGCCTCCCGTGACCGTCCACGTCGCAACCTGAGCGCGAGACCGCACGCCGAGCTTGTTACGGATGTGTTCGACGTGCGTCTCAACGGTCCGATCGGAGATGACCAGTCGGTCGGCGATGTCGCGGTTCGTCATACCCTCAGCGACGAAGGCCGCTACCTCTCGCTCGCGTTTGGTGAGACCGGTGACCTGCACCTAGACATTCTCGTCTGGGAGGTGCTATTTGCCGGAATATCGGTAGTTTTCCGGATGTGCCGCTCCAGGGAAGGCCCGAGTGTTGCCTCAGGACTTGAGGAGGACTGAATGAACGCTCTGCGCAAACTCCGCGTGCCTTTCCTGACGTTGTCGATCGCTGCCGCCCTGGTGGTGAGCGCCTGTGGCGGTGCGGCAACGCCGACAAACACGACGACGGCCTCGACCGCCGCATCACCGGTGGCCGCGACCGCTGCGCCGGCAAAGGCGTACACGCCCGCGAACTCTGTGCCGCAGGAGTTCCAATGGGCCAAGGCTCCTGCCGCCTACCCGGCGGGCGCTGAGATCGTCGTCATCGAAGGCGACACGAGCAAGGCTCTACCGTTCACGCTGCGGTTCAGATTCCCCGACGGCTATGCGCTGCCGCCGCACCAGCATCCGATCGATGAGCACGTCACGGTGATCCAGGGAACGTTCATCGTCGGCATGGGCACGAGTGGCAGCCGAGAGACGGCCGTCGAGATGCCGGCCGGCTCGTTCATCCTGATCCCCGCCATGACGAAGCACTACGTATTCACAAGGGGCGTGACGATCACTCAGGTGCACGGCATTGGACCAAGCGGCATCGCGTACGTGAACCCCGCCGACGATCCGCGGAAGTAACGACTCAGTCCCGACGACCGCGCCGCGAGGCGCGGTCGTCGCTTCCGCGTACGGCCTACCCGCAGTGCGGTTCGCCCATGGTCAGACCGTTGTTGACCGGCGTTCGGTAGGATGGGCCGCTCGCAAGCTTCGGGGGAGAGGTCGCATGTTGAATCGTTCGGGTGGTCCATCTCGCTATGTGTTTCCCGTGGTGCTCGGACTCCTGCTCGCGGTCTGCGGCGGGACGACCACAACAGGAACGGGCGGCAAGTTCACCGGCACCATCAACATCGCGTCATCGACATGGACCGGCTACGCGATCATTTACATCGCGAACGCCAAGGAGACTTGGAAGAGCCATGGCCTCGACGTCAAGTTTCAGGACGTCGAAGACCCCAACGATCGCTTGATCGCGCTGACGGCCGGACGGCTCGAGGGGATGGCCTCGACGGTGGATGCCTTCGCCCGGGCTCAGTCGAACGGTGTCCCGGCGGTGGAAGTGTTTCCCATCGACGCCTCGGTCGGTGGTGACGGGATCCTGGCCAAGAACACCGTGAAGTCGGTGCAGGATCTCAAAGGCCAAAAGGTCGCGGTGAACCAGGGCTCGGTCTCGGAATGGTTCCTCGCCCAGGTGCTCCAGAAGAACGGCCTCTCTCTGTCGGACGTGAGCGAGCAGAACATGAAGTCCGGGGAAGCCGGCGCGGCTTTTGTGGCCGGGCAGGTCGATGTCGCGGTGACGTGGGAGCCGTGGCTGAGCAAGGCCAAGGCGCGTACCGATGGACGCGTCCTCGTCTCTTCCAAGGAGTATCCAGACCTGATCATGGACAGCTTTGCTTTCCGGAAGGACTTCGTGGAGAAGTACCCGGCCACGGTCACGGAGTTCATGAAGGCCTACTACGACGCTTTTGACTGGTTCCAAAAGAACACAGCGGAAGGACTCGGCATCGTAGCCAAGGCCACCAGCGAAACCGCGGACGACGTGAAGGCGGACCTCGACACGCTCACGCTGTTCGATCTGAAGACGGGAAAGACGATCATGGGCACCAAGAGCGCGCCGGGGAAGATCAACGACAATGTCAAGGCCGCCGGTGATTTTTGGAAAGCCCAAGGAAAGATCGATAGTCCGGTGAAGCCCATGGACGCGGTGAATCCCGACTTCATCAGCTCGTTGTAGAGGAGCGCAATTGAGCCGGGTCCCTGCGGCCCGAATAGCTCCGGCGCCGCGAGCGGCCCGTCCGCGGCGGAGCCGGGGCCTCGTCCGTACCTACCTCACTCCGAAGCAGGCCATTCCAGGGCGGGCCCGGGCGATCCTGGCGGTGGGCAGCTTCGTCTTCGTCGTTGGCGTCTGGACGCTGCTGGCGGCATCGGTGCAGAACCCACTCTTCGTCCCCAGCCCGTACCAGGTGGTGCTGACGTGGTGGGACATGATGGTGAACCTCGCCTTTTACAACGACGTGGGCTGGAGCACCTTCCGGATCGTCGCCGGGTTTCTGCTCGCGGCCGTGGTGGCGGTGCCCCTCGGTCTCTTGATGGGGTCGTTCGAAGTCGTCCGCTCGTTCTTCAACCCGCCGATCAACGCCATTCGCTATATGCCGGCCTCCGCCTTCATTCCGCTTCTGATCCTGCTGCAAGGCCTCGGGGAAGACGAGAAGATCACGATCATCTGGATCGGCGTGTTCTTCCAATTGGTCTTGATGGTGATGGACATCGCGCATCGGGTGCCTGACGAGATGCTGAGCGTGGCGTACACCCTCGGCGCGTCCCGCTGGACGGTCTTCTACAAGGTGTTCCTGCCGGCGACGTTTCCCGAAGTCGTCGATGCGCTTCGCATCACCATGGGATGGGCTTGGACGTATCTCATCGTCGCCGAGCTCGTGGCGGCCGAACATGGCATCGGAAGCTTCATCCTGATCGCCGAGCGCTACCTGCGCGCCGACCGGATCATCGCCGCGATCATCACGATCGGCGTGCTGGGTCTCATCACCGACACGCTGTTCGCCGTGATCCATCGTCTGGCATTCCCGTATGTGCAGAAGGTGCGCACGTGAGCGAGATCCAAATCGCCGACGTCGCGATGCGCTTTCGCACCCGGCACGGTGAGGTGAAGGCTCTGGAGCGGATCTCGTTGACGGTCCCGGATGGCCAGTTCGCCTGCATCGTCGGGCCCTCGGGCTGCGGCAAGTCGACGCTCCTCATGATCGCGGCCGGGCTGGTGACTCCCACGGAAGGTGAGGTGCTCGTGAATGGCAAGCTCACCCTGGAACCTGGGTCGGACCGCGGCATGGTGTTCCAGTCGTACTCCCTTTACCCCTGGCTTTCGGTACGGCGCAATATCGAGTTCGGGCCGGAGATCAAGAAGGTCCCCTCGGCGGAGCGTCGCAAAACATCTAGCGAGCTGATCCACCTGATGAAGCTCGACGGCTTCGCCGACGCATATCCGAAAGTGCTCTCGGGAGGCATGAAACAGCGGGCCGCGATCGCGCGGGCGCTCGCCAACGATCCTGAAGTGCTGCTGATGGACGAGCCCTTCGGTGCGTTGGACGCGCAGACGAGGCAGATCATGCAAGAGCTCCTGACCGATATCTGGCAGCGCTATCGCAAGACCGTGCTATTCGTCACCCATGACATCGAGGAGGCGATCTTCCTCGGAGACGTCATCTACGTGATGACCAGCCGGCCGGGTCGTATCCGGACGACTCTCAAGGTGGACATCCCTCGGCCTCGCACGTTCGATACCCTCACGGGCCCACGACTCGCCGAGCTGCGCAACCAGGTCGTGGGCATCATCCACGAGGAGAGCCTGAAAGCCGTCGAGTCCGAGCTCGCTCGTGCCTGAAATCTCCGGGCGCGCTGGAACGAAGCGCTACCGGCCCGTGGACGCCATGCGGGCCGCGAGATTCACCGGCATCGGCACATTCATGCGGCTTCCCAACGTCGCGGACATGACCGGTGTGGACGCGGCGTTCATCGGGATCCCGTTCGACACCGCGGTGAGCTACCGGATCGGCGGGAGATTCGGCCCGGCTGCGATCCGAGAGGCATCTCGGCTGCTCCGCCCGTACAACGTCGAGCAGGGGATCGAAATCTTCGAATACGTCTCTGCCGTAGACGCCGGAGACCTCTCGGTCATACCCGGGAACGTGCAGGCCTCGTACGGCGTGATCGAAGAGGGGCTCACGCCCATCCTGGATGCGGGCGTGATTCCGCTCGCTCTTGGCGGAGACCACTCCATCACCTTGGGGGAGCTGCGGGCGGTCTTCCGGCGGCATGGCCCGGTCGGCCTGATCGATTTCGACTCGCACACGGACACCTGGGACAACTACTGGGGAGAGCGTTACACCCACGGCACGTGGTGTCGCCGGGCCATCGAGGAGGGGTTGATCGATACCGCGAGGGCGGTGCAGCTCGGCATCAGGGGCTCCCTGTACGGGCCCGAGGATCGAAACGGTGCGCGGGCGCTCGGCATTCACTTGATTCCGACGGAGATGCTTTTGGAACGAGGCGTCGATGCGGTGTTGCCGGAGGTGGTCGAGCGCGCCGGGAAAGGCCCGGTCTTTCTCAGCTTCGATATCGATTTCGTCGACCCCGGCTTCGCGCCGGGGACAGGCACGCCGGAGGTTGGTGGACCGAGCAGCCGGGACGCGCTGCGGCTGGTGCGCGGTCTACGGGGCCTGGACCTCGTCGGCTTCGACCTCGTCGAGGTTCAGCCCCAGTACGACCACGGCGAAGTCACCTCGCTGCTGGCTGGCACGCTGCTTCACGAATTCCTCACCCTGATCGCCCTGAATCGTCGAGGCTAGGTTCCATCGGATCCGACTTTTGTGTCGCTCAGGGGATCACGCCCTCCTGAAGATTGGACCCCAGTCCGGATTCCAGAGTCGGACGCGCTCGATGAGATTCAGCACCCGCGGCCCCAGAACGAACGCGACTCCGGCGTACAGGGCACCCAGGATCACATCGATGGCGTAGTGCTCGCCGAGGTAGATCACGGCCAGCCAGGCCGCGAGCACGTAGAGTCCGACGACGATCCCACGACGGCCGAAGAACCGCAGCGCGAAGAGCAGAACGAGGAACGGATAGGCCGCATGCAGCGACGGAATGGCAGCGACCGCGTTCGGATTCAATTGGCGGTAGATCGACGGCAGATCCAGACGGTCCGGTAGGAAGTTGATCGTCTGCCCGAGGACTCGGGTAACACCGCCGAGATAACCGTTCTGCGCCGCCAGCCACGGCGGCGCTGAGGGAAACACGAGGTAGGTGAGCCAGGCCGCGTACGACAGGATCGTCAGGCTTGCCGCGAATTCGGTGAATTGGCTCCGACTGCGAAGCCACAGCAGCATCGCGAATCCCAGCGGCAGGACGAAATGCAGGAAATACAAGAGCGTCGCCGCGTAGTCGTACCACTGGAGAGAGCTCGAGTTGAAGAAGGTCCGTTGCAGGAACGCCGTCGGCACGATGCCGAATATCGCGGTGTCGACTTGCATCGGCAGGACGAATTCCGCGCGACCGGCGAGGTCATCCGCGAATCCGCGGAGAAAGTCGTACGAGATGAGCAATCCGATGAACGGGGACCAATCGACGATGAACCGCCGGCCCCGGCCGAGGATGATCGCTCCCACAAGCATCGCGACGGCATAACGATCCGGAAGGACCTCGATCCCTTGCGACAGCATGACGACGACCAGGAGCGCCAGATAGAAGCCGAACGCGACGGCGGCGATCGGGCCTGGGCCGCCGCGTCCGTCTTCCTTCAGAAAATCTCAGCCCTGGTCAGGCGCTGCGGCGACCCGCGCTGGCTCGTCCCCTCGCCATGTCGCAGACCGCGCGATGACCGAGGTGTTCTCCCCGGCGTGGCCGAGCGTCGTGTTGCTCAGTCGGCCGACGGCGAAAGCGAGGACGACGCTCGGCAGGTAAAGGAAGGTCACCACGCAGACGCCGATCGAGAGAGTCGTGAGATCGAGCAGGTGGGTCAGCGTGTGACGTGACTCAACCTGCGCGTGCATCTTCCGCCGACGCTAGGCAGGCTGTGCGGTGTGAACATGAAATTGCTCTAAGAATCAAAAGGACCAGGCTTGACCGTCGGTCCTTGTAGGTCGGCGTAGAGTCCTTCAATGATCCGTTGGCTGCGTTGTGCATCGACAGCGTCGGCGGCAGTGCTCGTGCTCGTTCTCAGTGCCTGCTCGCGCGAGGGCAGTTCGCCTGGACAGACCTCGAGCGCTATCCCAGATCCGGCTGCGACGAAGACGGCGAGCGTTACATCGTCGCCGGTCGCCGCATCCCCTGCGGGCCGACGCGCACCCAGCGCGTTGCGGATAGTCCGACCATCCGATCTTGTCGTGCGGATCGACTGGCTCGGAGAGCTTTGCTGTCCGGCCCCGGTTTTGGTCGCGACGGCCGATGGTCGCTTGGTGACACGGGCCGCCGACGGCACGCTCGTCGAGCGCAGGCTGACGATCGGAGGGGTGCAGCGGCTACGGGACGAGGTGTTCGGTACCGGCCTCTTCGACAGCAACCGGCAGGTCCGTCTCGAGTTCGCTCCGGGGGTGTCACCGGTTCCGCATGTGATCAGCGCGCGCACGTTCAGAGCCTGGAACGGCACCCGCACGGTGATCGTGTCGTCGCCGATCCTGGAGCCGTCCGAGGAAACGCTCTACAAGCCGTCGGCGGCGCGGACCCAGCTGGACGCGCTCGCGGCACGTCTCACCGCGCCGGAGTCCTGGCTCCCTCTGACCGCCTGGGCCGTGGAGGCGCCGCGGGCCTACGTCGCCGACGGCTTTCGGGTCGTGAGCTCAGCGGAGCCGGTGGGCGGGTCGCCGCCGGACGTCGATGCGATCGACTGGCCATTCACTACGTCCATCGCTGACTTCGGCGAGCCACTCGCTGCGACGAGTCAAGTCTTCGCGCCGATCGGCCCGGGGACCCGGCCGCTCCGGTGCGCGGCGCTCGACGCGAATGCCGCTCGGGCGGCCCGGGAGGCTCTGGAGCGAGCGGGCGCGAAGGTGAACGATTTTCCGGACGGCGCGTTCAACACGGGACTCGCGTGGGGAGCAGCCGGTAGCGGGATCGTGCTCTTTGCCCAGGCGCTTATGCCAGATCAATTCTCCTGCGGGGACGCGTACTAGCGCGCTGCCGCTACCGCTAGGGTTCGCCGGATCTATCCACCACCACCGATATCGCAGGTCGGCGGCGTGCCAGCCCCGCGCACTCCGGTCGCGTGGTTCGAGTCGAAGCCGCGATTCACCACGAGGTTCGCGTGAGCGCACGCTGTGCCCGGGGAGAAGGCATCGGTCGCCGGCGGCGGCGAGGGCACTTGGCCTGGGTCGGCCGCCGCGGGAACTCCTGTCGTGAGGGTCAGCGCGATTACCGCGATGCTGAACGAAAGAAGCTTTCTCAAGTCGAGTACCTCCACGCTCTGCCGGCTAGTTCCCTTCTAACGGCGGGTGGGCACCCGCGTTAGGGCTTCGCCGCCGGCCGTCGCGCGCGAGCCTGGGCGGCAACACGTTTGCTGCCGGTCTTGGCACCAAGCCGCTCCGCATATGCGCGGCTGATCGCGAGGTACGGTTTCAGCTCGGCGGTGCGAGCGAGCAGTGCGGCCGGGACCGCGACGAAATCCTTCTGCACGATGCCGTAAGAGACCGCGAGCTTCGCCCGGTATTTCTTCATGAACGTCTCGCGCTCCTTGTCGGGCAGCCGGATCCGCAGCTCGCCCGTCGGCGAGAGGAACGTGAACATCTTCCCGTTGGTCGACGTGTACGGCACGGTCGCGCCCTTTCGCTCGACGGTCGGATCCGTCGCGATGAGCCGCTCGTAGAGAGCAAGCTTCGCGGCGGGGATCGTGCTCGCGGGCTTCTTCTTCGCGCTCACTGATCGATTTCGTCGACAGCCTATCCCGGCTACCCTCCCGCGGGTGGCTGCGAAGATCACCTGGAAGCAGGCACTCGCGTGGCGAATGCGGCGACAGCTCCTCGATCCGGTAGCCGACGAGTCGGCGGTGGGAGTCGTCCGCCGGCTGTGCGCCGTACAGGCCCAGGTCTCGTCCTTCGCGGAGCTCTGCGTCCGGGTCCGGCGCACCAGATCGAAGCCCGGCGACGTCGGGCGCGCGCTCAGCGACGGCCGGCTCATCAAGACCTGGGCGATGCGCGGCACGCTCCACTTGCTCACGCCCGAAGACGCGGGCGCGTTCCTCTCGCTGATCGCGTCCGGACGACCGTGGGACAGGCCGAGCTGGCAACAATATTTCGGTGTCACGCCGAAGCAGCTCGACGCACTTCGCGAGGTGATCCGCGACGCGCTCCAAGGCAAGGTTCTCACGAGAGAGGAGCTGATCGCGGCGGTGATCGTGAGGCGCGGCTACGGTCACCTGGGCGACGCGCTCCGTTCGGGATGGGGCACGCTCCTCAAGCCCTACGCGTGGCAGGGTGATCTTTGCTTCGGCCCGAACCGAGGGAATCGTGTGACTTTCGTCCGTCCGGAGGACGCGAGTCCGCGTTGGGCTCGCCTCCCCGAGCCCGATGAAGCCGCGGCGATCGCGATCGTTGCGTACCTCCGCGCGTACGGGCCGGCGACCGCGGAGAACTTCCACAACTGGCTCTCGCGCGGCAGGGTGAGCACCCGACAGGTGCGGACGTGGTTCGGCGCGGTCGCCGATCGGCTGCGCGACGTCGAGGTTGGCGGCGAACGCCGGTACGTTCTCGCCGAGGATCTGGACGAGCTCCAGTCAACGAAACCCACAAAGGCGGTGCGTTTGCTGCCTGGGTTCGACCAGTATGTCCTCGGTCCCGGCACCGACGATCCTCACGTCCTCTCGCCGGCTCGGCGGCGCGTGGTGAGCCAACAGAGCGGCTGGATCGCACCGATCGTCGTCTCGGGCGGCGTCGTCACGGGCACGTGGAAGATCGTCGGGGAGAACCTCCAGGTCGCATGGTTCTCCGAGGCCGGCGCCGTGCCGCGATCGGCGTTGCGTGCGGAGGTCGAGCGCCTCTCGACGATCGTCGAGCGGGAGCTCAGCCTCGTGATCAGCTAGGGCGATCCCCGCGGCGCGGCAAGACTCTGCGCCGCACCGCGGTCACCGGCGGGATCCGGCCGATCACCGTGAGCGGGTTCGGTCGGCGCTCACTGTGTTCGTCGGCATACTCGCTGATGAGCTCCTTGAGCTCGGTGCCCTCCGGGAGCGCCGCCTGATGCAGGTACCAGTGGTGCTCTGTGATCCAGAGATACAGGTCCGCCTCGGAGCGGTGCGGAAAATCTCGGAGCGCGCCGGTCGCCCGCACGGCCTCGACCGTCGGCAGGTAGATGCGGTCGTACCAGCTTGCGACGGCTTCGCGGTAGGAGACCTCGCGTTTTTCCTCGATGCCGAGATACCACTGGTGCGTCGCGATGTGCTCGAGCAGCTTCTCATACTGACCCGGAAGCGTGAGCTCGACGCGCGCGCCCGGTCGCAGCTCGCTGATATGCGTCTTCTCGTAAAACGCCAGAGCGTCCTGATCGCGGATGAAGTCGAGCAGGTCCTCGACAGAGTCGACCGGCGCCGGCGAGGCGACCTCGATGACATGCGCGTCAATGAAGGACTGTCCCCGCTCGCGTGCGACGGAGACGCGGTGGTTGCCGTCCTTGACGAAATACGTCTCGCCGATCTTGTACAGGTCGATCGGCGGAAGCTCCGTGTGGTCGAGATACGCGCGGTCGACGCTCTCCCAACGGTCCTGCGTCTGGACCTGTCGAGGCAGGAATGCGCGGTCGAAGTCGCGGTACCGGCCGACGCTCCCGACGATCTGGTCGATCTCGACTTCGCGCAAGCCACCGTCGCGCTGGGCCTGCGCGTGAATGCCTCGGCGGACCTCGTCGAACGCGAGGAGCGCGTTGTCCGCGCGCCGGAACCAGCTCAGGACGCCACGCATGAAAGCCCTCCGCCGCGCGCGCCGGTAGTCGGCTCGAGCGATGTCCGAGCGGATCACAGCTCGATGGTCCTCGCGCCGTAGACGTTGACGACGGTCGTCGCGCCGAGCTGCGTCTGCGTGACCGTGCGTGCGTCGTACACGTGCGTGTGACCGTGGAGGTGGTACCGGGGTCGGAACCATCGCAAGAACGTGCGGAATGCGACGAAGCCGTGATGCGCCGGATCCAGACGGTCGTGGATCCCGCGCGGCGGCGCGTGTGTGACGAGCACATCGATGAATCGGCCGCGCCGGATCCGGTTCACGACGAGGGCGGGCAGCATCCTGAGGATCGCGAGCCACATGTCGAGCTCCGTGGACTGGAACGGTCCCTTGTTGTATCGGGGCGATCCCTCGAGGCCACCGACGAGCAGCCCGTCGATAGACACGACGCGGCCATGAAGGTCAATTCCGTCCCACCACACGCCGATCTCCCGGTTGTCCAGAGTCTCCGGCGGAACGTCATGGTTCCCGTGAACGGCACGAAGCGGCGCGGCGACGGCGGTCGCTACGAAGTCGAGGTACTCGTACGTCAGGTCGCCGCAGCCGAGGACGAGATCGATGCTCCCGGCCCGCGCGGGCAACGATGCGGTGACCGCCTCGTCTTCGACGTCACTGACGGCGAGGATGCGCATTGCTCCAGTGTGAGCCGGTTGTCACGCTCTCGGCTGTGGAACACTGACCAGCGTGTCTGTGAGCGTCGCGTGGATTCATGTCGCGCCGATCAAGGCGCTCGCGATCCAGGAGCTCGACTCGGTGGAGCTCGGTCCGCGTGGCGTCGAGAACGACCGTCGGTTTTGCATCGTCGATCCGGAGGGCCGGATGTTGAACGCCAAGCGCGTGCACCGCTTCGTCGGGATAAAGCCGCGCTTCGACGCCGGCTTCCGTCACCTCGTCCTCGAGATGCCCGGTGGCTTGGCGGTGGAGGGCCCGGCCGATCCCGGACGCGCGACGGCGGTCACGATCTACGGCAGAACCGTCCCGGCGCACGTGGTCGACGGACCCTGGTCCGAGGCTCTGTCCGCCGTTGCCGAGCGACCGGTCGAGCTCGTCCGCTTCGACGAGCCAGGCGAGGGCGTCGACCGGGCCGACGAGGCAGCCGGCGCGTCACTCCTCTCGGAGGGGTCACTCCGCGCGATCGGGAAGGCCGCCGGAGTCACCGCGCCCGTCGATCCTCGGCGCTTTCGGATGCTCTTCGGCATCGCGGGCGTCCACGCGCACGCCGAGGACACCTGGATCGGGCGTCGCGTCCATATCGGCGCGGCGGTGGTCGAGCCCGGCGGGAACGTCGGGCGCTGCGCGGTGACGACCCTCGATCCAGACACCGGCGTCTCCGATCTCGATACCCTCGCCGCGATCGGGAAGTACCGCCGCGAAGAGGTGACTACAGAGCCCCTGGCGTTCGGCGTGTGGGCGCGCGTCCTGAAAGGCGGGACGGTTCGAGTGGGGGACGCGGTCCACGTCGGCTGACGCGATCGCGCGCGCCGATCCGGGGCTCCAGCGCGCGTACGCGTATCTCCTGAAGGCTGTCCAAACGTTCGGTCCGGTGACCGAGGAGCGTGGCGAGCGTTCGACACTGCTCCGTAGCCGCGGTGGCTTCCTCGGCGTCCACCCGAAGCGCGGTGCCCTCGATCTGCAGATCGTGACCGACCACGTCATACGCGCCGACCGAGTCACCAAGGTCGACCGCGTTTCGGCCCGGCGATTTCACGTCCACGTTCGTGTCGCCACCGCGAACGACATTGACAAGCAGCTGCTGGGGTGGCTGCGCGAGGCCTACGACCTCATGGCGTGAGTCTCTGGTGGTGGCGACCGCGCATGGCTCGGATCGATGAAGCGTCTTCATCAGAACGCCTGGCTGGGAGTCCTGCAAGCCTGTGCTAGCCTGCCGCACCGGGAGGCGGGCAATGGTCCGTGAATCCACGCTCATTGGTCCGGCGAAGGGTCGCGAATGGCGCGATACAGCCGCGACAGAAGTCGACCCGCTGCGCGCGAGCAGCTACACGATCTACGTCGATCTGCCCAACGAGCCCGACGCGATGCTCCTGGTACATGGCTACAGCGGCGCCTACGACAAAGTCAGCCGGCGAGTCGCGACATACGTGCGATCACTCGAAGTTGGCAAACCTCCGCGGCCGCTCTTCGGAACCTGGTCCCCGGAGGCGCCGATCGATGGCGAGGTCATCCGCCCGAGTGACGAGGCGATCGAGACCCTCAAACGCCGCGGCTATCTGACGACGCTGACCGTCGAGGCCGAGGAGCAGCTGCTCGGCCGAGTCGCAGAGGACCTTCATCGAAAGACCGCGCGGCTGCCGTCGTACATCTTCATGCCAACGTACAACTGCAACCTTCGCTGCTTCTACTGCTTCCAGGACCACATGCGGACCGACCCGCGCTTCAAGCCGCTCCTTCGCACGATGGATGCGGCGATGATCGATCGCATCTTCGGCGCTATGCCGGCGATCGAGGCCCGGCACGGGATCGCGCCGGACGAGGCGATCTCGCGGACGATCGGATTCTTCGGCGGAGAGCCGCTGCTGGCGTCGTCGCGCCCGGCCGTCGAGCGGATCATCGAGCGGGCCCGCGAGCTCGGACCCGCGACCTTCTGGGCGGTGACGAACGGCACCGAGCTTCACGCGTATCGCGACCTGCTCAACCCGTCCACGATCCGAATGATCCAGATCACGCTGGATGGGCCACCACGCGAGCACGACCTCCGCCGGATCTATCCCGACGGCCGTGGCTCCTTCGCGTTGATCGCGGAGAGCATCGGCATGGCTCTCGCTGCGGGCGTTTCGGTTCAGGTTCGATTGAACGTCGATCGCAACAACATCGAGCAGCTACCCGAGCTTGCGGACACGATCATCGCTCAGGGCTGGCATCAACAACGGGGCTTCGTCGCATACACCGCGCCGATCCAGCCGGCGAATGACAAGACCGACGCGAAGACCACGTTCAGCTCCTGGGAGCTCGACAAGTCGCTGAACGACCTGCGCGAGCGTTATCCGCAGATGCGGATCATCGATCGTCCCGACGATCGTCTGAAGCAGCAGGCGCGCCGAATTTTTGGCGAGCATGTCGAGCCCCAGCTCAAGTCGACGTTCTGCGGAGCACACAACGGTATGTACATCTTCGACGCTTTCGGCGACATCTACGCGTGCTGGGAACGCACCGGTGACCCGCAGATCCGCATCGGCCGCGTCCTCGAGGACGGAAACGTCGAGCTCGGTGGACGGCTGGCCGAGCTGTGGCGAAGCCGAAACGTGACGACAAATCCGATCTGCCTTAAGTGCCGGTACAACCTCTACTGCGGTGGCGGGTGCGCCGTCCTCGCGGAGAGCCAGCATGGCGGCCAGATGATGACGAACTACTGCGACGGCTTCGCCGCGCGCTTCCGCGCGATGGTGGCGGAGGCGTACGTCGAACACGCGCAGGGTGCTCCTATTGAGGTCAAGGACGAACGGGTCTGCGACCTGTGAGTCTCCAAAGTGAGGCCGGCCAGAAAGGGGGTGGTGCGTAGATGACCAAAGAAGTGGAGAGCCTCAACGCGAACAAGCTGGACGTCGCGGAACTCGAGCAGCGACTCGAGCTTGCCTCAGCGCTTCCGACGGCGGATTGCTGGGCGAACATCTGCGGGATCAACTTCGGGTAAGCGCACACGCGGCGGTTGAGAGGAGGTGATGCGATGGCGAAAGAGGTCGAAAGCCTGAACGCAGCGACCCTCGATGTGGAGGAGCTGGAGCATCGACTCGAGCTGGCTTCCGCCCTTCCCACCGCGGACTGCTGGGCGAACATCTGCGGGATCAACATAGGCTAGGGATCGGGCCTCACCGGGCGGTCGGGGGTCACCCGACCGCCCGTACCTATCGAGAATGAGGAGGGGAGACGCCGGAAGATGAGCGATGCCGTCGAGCTGTTTGGACCGGCGATCGAGGAAGAGGCGAGGACGATCGCCGCGCTGGCCGAGGAGATCCAGGGCGGCTGGAGTCATGACGCCGATCTGCGGGTCAACGTCAAGGGATGGATCTACGACCTGCACCCATACCTCTTTACGACCGCTTTTCCGGAGGTGCCCCGCCCGGCGCTGCGGCGGCTGGCCCTGGCCGGACGCTTTTTGGCGAACGCGGTCGTGCTCATGGACATGCAGATCGACGAGCCGGTGGATGCCGCGACGGCGGCCGGTTGGGCGCTGCGCGGCACAGCCTTGCAGTTCGAGGCCTACCGGCTGCTGCAGGGACTGTTTCCGCCGACCAGCGAATTCTGGCCGGCGTTCCGCGGGAGCATCTCGGACTTCATCACCGCATACGCGATGGAGCAGGAGTTTGCCTCCGGAAAGCGGGCCTGGCAGACGTTCGGGACAACAGCGGGGATCGTCATCGCGACCGGCAAGACGGCGATGGCGAAAGGGAGCGTGTTCGGACTCGCCGAGCTCGCCGGGGAAACAGCGCCCGTCGCTGCGCTCGCGCGCTCGATCGACGAATACAACATCGCTCGGCAGATATTCGATGACGTTCATGACTGGAAGGCCGATCTCCGGGATGGGCGACCCTCGGTCGTCCTTCGCGAGATCTTGCCGCAGGAGCTGCCCGGTCCAAAGGAACGCACCTCGCCCGCGCTGCTGCAGGATCTCGCACGGCGGTTGTATTACGACGACGTGCTCGACACGATGATGGACCGTGTCCTGCTCCATGTAGGCCGCGCGCTCGACGAGATCGCTGCGTGGCCGGACCTTCCATGGCGGAAAGCGATGCGAATGCTCGAACGCGGTGCCCACGACCTGCAGGCCGACACCCGGCGCATCACCGCCGAGAACCGGGCTCGGCTGCGTGCCGCGCCCGATGTTGCCGTGACCGTTCCGACCGCGACCGATCGTTGGCAAGAAGTTGTCCTCCCAGGGATCGCTTTTCTCGTCGATCAATGGCGCAGCGGATTCGGTGAGGCGCGCGCTCTCGGTTACTTCTCACATTCGGGTGGGTTCACATCGGACGAGTACCAGTCGGGAGACGTCTTTCAGCGGGCTCTCATCACGGATGCCCTGCTCGATGCCGATCCGCTCCTGCACGGTCAGCTGCAGCCGATCATTGATTCTGAGGCGGGATACCTGCTGTCGCGGCGATCGGCCGACGGGCTCGGGTGGTCGTTCTATCCTCGACTCCCGGAGCTACCCAATGACGCCGACGACGTTGCTCAGGTCATGCAGGTGCTTCTTCGGGCCGATCGCCGAGCGGATGTGGTCGAGCATTGCGAGCGCGCCATCGCGGTGGTCCTCGATGGCGGCCACGGGGACGGCTCGTTCGAAACATGGATCGTCCCGGCGCCTCCGCCACATGACGCGATTCACGACCGTCAACTCGAATTCATCGCGAAGGCGTGGGGGACCGGCCCGGATCCCGACGTCATCGCGAACTTCCTCTATGCGTTGGCTCTCTACGACCGCGAGCGCTTCAGCGACCAGATCGACCGGGGTGTCGAGTGGCTGAGCCGGCGTCAGAGCGCGGACGGTAGCTGGTCGAGTACGTGGTACGAGGGACCCTTCTATGGGATCTATGTGAACGCGCGACTGCTCGACCGTATCGGTGCTCGCTCCCCGCTCCGCCGCGCCGAGGCGTTCCTCCGCGGCTCTCAACGTCCCGACGGAGGGTGGTCGGTGGTGAAGGACGCGAGCGATCCTCTCTCGACCGCGCTCGCGACGCTTGCGCTCGGATTCTCCGGGGTCGTCGCGGATGATCCAGCGTTGCGACGCGCTCGCGAGTTCATCGCGGCAAGCCAGGCGGTTGATGGAGGGTGGCGGTCGGTACCCTTCATAAAGATGGACATGGAGCGCGCGTCGAATGCGGCGCCGCGGCTGATCTACTACGGAAGCCGCACGCTGACGACGGCCTTCGTGTGTAAGGCTGGTCTCGCCGCGGCATCCTCGCAGCTGGAGGGGCGCACGCTGGTCGCCCAGCGATGATCGAGCTGCGCGGCGTAGGCAAGACCTACCGAAGCGCGAGTACGTCCACCGCAGCGCTCCATGGCGTGAACCTGCGCATCCTCCGCGGGGCCTTCGCGACGATCAGCGGACCGTCCGGTAGCGGCAAGAGCACGCTCCTTAGCATCATCGGAGGGATCGAGCGCGCCGACACCGGAACGGTCACTGTCGGAGGTCGTCCGATCAGCGGATTGACGGAGCGCGACCTTGCGGATTACCGACTGCGGTCGGTCGGCTTCATCTTCCAGGCATTCCACCTCATTCCGAACCTGACCGCTGAGAACAACGTCGCCCTGCCCATGCTGCTTGCCGGAAAAGACGACGCATCGGCCCGCAGTAGAGCACGTGAGCTCCTGCGCAACGTCGGCCTCGGTGCGCAGGGGACGAAATTGCCGCACGAGCTGTCGGGTGGCGAGCAGCAGCGAGTCGCGATCGCGCGCGCTCTCGGCAACGCACCGCCGTTGCTCCTCGCGGACGAGCCGACCGGCAACCTGGACTCAGCGACCGGTGCCGCGATTTTCGAGCTGCTGCTGCAAGCGCACAGGGGCGGGGCGACCTTGATCGTCGTGACCCACGAGCAAGAGCTCGCGGCGCGGGGCTCGGTCCGCATCGAGATGCTGGACGGCATCGTTGCCCGGGTCGGCGACGACCGTTCGGACCGCTCGCAGACGGCATGAGCCGGCGCCAGGCTCATCTATTGAAGGCGAGGGCCGATGCCCGCTCGCACTGGCCGGCCATGCTCCTGGTGTTCGCGGCGGCGGCAGTGGCGAGCGCTCTCGCCGCGGGCGGACTCCTCGCCGTGACCAGTGTCGAGAGCTCGTTTGCGAGCACGACCAAGGCCCTGGGGACCCCGCAGCTCTGGGTTCAGGGCCGCTATGGCACGCTGACCGAAACGCGCGGAGCCATCGAGCGCGTTCCCGGAGTCGCTTCGACCACCTTCATTCCTCAGGCGCGAGGAGCGCTGCGGGCGGGCGGCTCCGAGCTTCCCGGCGGGCTCCGTTTCCTGGAGCTCCCCCGGCCGGCCGCCGAACATCTCGCCCTCGTGGCGGGAGAGTGGCCTGACGCGAGCTCCACAGCAGTGATCCTCGAGCGGGGCGCGGCGCGAGCACTCGGGATCCAGGCCCTACCAGCATCGGTGGTCGTCGCCGGGCCGCGCGGTCAGCGCGAGCTCTCCGTGGCCGCGATCGGCCGCGACGTCTCGCAGGCGGCGTACCCCCTTTCAACTCCGGCACTGGCGTACCTGCCGTCGGCCGTGTGGACCGAGCTGGTCGCGAATGGTGGCGAGGTCGCGATGCTCGGGGTCTCCGTGGTGCCCGGTCGCGAGCTCCGGCCGGTGGCCGCGGCGATCTCCGACGCACTGCCGAAGGACGCGGAGCGAGCGATCTACGCATCGCGTTGGGTCGTGGATGGGCTCACTCCGGTGACGATCGCTCTCGCCGGTTTCATGGTGCTCTTCGGCGTCGTCGCGATGATCGCCACCCTCTTGTACCTCGTCGGCGCCACAAGCGCGGACGTCCTCCAGCGTTCGCGTGAGCTGGGAATTCTTCAGGCGACGGGCTGGTCACGCGCGGATCTCGCGACCGTCCTGCGGCTGCCGCGGATCGTGAGCGTGACCGCGGGCTCGATCGTGGGAGTGCTCATCGGCGTCGGCATCGCGACGTGGACCACGGCCCAGCTCGTCGACGAGATGGGGCTGACGCCGCATCTGGATGGTTGGATCTGGTTACCCGTGATCGTGCTTGTCATGTACCTGACAGCGCGGCTGGGGATCGCGCTCGGCTTGCGACAGGCGATCGCGCCGACACCGGGACTGGCACTCGCCGGCGGGGTGCGAGCGCTGCCGGGTGGGCTCGCGCGACGCCTGCAGCGGATCCCGCTCCCACTATCGGCGCGGCTGGGCGCGACCCTGCTGCTCTCACGGCCGCGTGTCCTCGTGGTCAGTGCCGTGGTGCTCGTGCTCGGTCTCGCCACCACCTTATTTGCGGGCATCGCGGTCGCGACCGTGGAACGGTTCAGCAGCGACCCGGCGGTGTGGGGCTACAACTATGACTGGGAGGTGCGTCCGCTCGATCCCACCGACCCGGCGGTCGGCTCCGCCCTCTCGGATCTGGTCGGGCCGTCCCGCGTCGAAGCCGTCTACATCAGCAAGCTGCTCCTGGTCGGCGCGGGGACTCGTGTCGACGTCAAGTTCATCTCGCCGACGTCGGAGGCGATCCGCGCCGGGCTGCTCGCGGGCACGGCACCGACTTCGGATACGGAGGTTCTCGTGGGCGCGGGCGCCGCGAGTGCGTATGACCTTCATCCGGGCACCGCCGTGGATGGACGGATCGAAGGAAAGGATGTGCATCTCCGCGTCAGCGGGGTCTATCGGGAGCTGGACAACCTCGGACTGTGGGTGCTCGGTCGCGAGGGCTTGTATCGCGAGATCCACCCGAACCCGCCGGTCGCGTACTACGTCGTGCGCCTACCGGATCAAGCAGCCGCCGCGAGCGTCCGCACCGATCTCACGGCTCGGACCGGCGGACGCGCGGTGATCACCGACGTGAAGTCGGCGATCGATTTTCCGTTCCGTGATCCCCTGCGGCGCGTCCTCTTCGGACTCGCCGGCAGTCTGCTGATCCTCGCCGCGGTGCTGCTGCTCTCGAGCCTGCTCGTCGTCGCGGCCGAGCACGCGTACGCCATCGCCATCATGCGCGCGATCGGCGCGAGTCTCCGTGAGATCGTCGGCGTCGTCCTCGCCGGCGCGGCGGTGTTGATCGTGCCGGCCGTCCTGCTCGGAACCCTCATCGGCGTGCTCGGTTCGGTCAAGCTTCTGAGCGCGCTCAGCGGTCAGATCGGGGGCATCGAGGTGGTCGTATCCCCGGCGCTCCTGGGCATTCTTCTGGTCACCGCACTTGTGCCACCGCTACTTGGTTTCCTCGCGCCGCCGCTCCTGGCTCTCCGGAGGGCGCCGCTCGCCGGTCTCCACGCCGAGCACTGATGTGACACGCCTCGTCCTCTGCTTCCTCGGTCCGCTGCTTCTCGCGGCGATGGTGGGACTGCTCGCGACCGTTCTCGGTCTCGGCGGAACAGCGGTCTCGATCGCGATCTATCTCGCCGAGCTTGTTGGCGCGCTGGTGCTCATTCGCGCGTGGGTGCCCGGCGCCGCCGGTTTGACCGCGATCGGGACGATCGCCGCTCTTGCCCTCGCGGTCGGGTTGGGTCTGGCACGGGGCCTCAGCTGGCTCGTCGTCATTCCGGTCGAGCGCATCGACGTCGGCGCGGCGGCATTGGTCGGTCTTGGCTACGCGACCGTCGTCGCGGTGGCGGAGGAGGTGCACTTCCGCGGGCTGGTGCTCGGCGCCCTGAGCTCTCGGTTCGGCACCGGCCGCGCCCTGATGCTGAGCGCCGCGCTCTTCGCGGTCCCTCACGCATTCCTGAACGGGGTGCTGTGGATCCCACTCTTCGTCGCCGATGGACTTCTCTTCGGCGCCCTGCGGCTTCGGACCGGTAGCGTCGTGCCGCCGATCGTCGCGCACCTGCTCGGCAACTTTCTCACCGGAGCGGTGCTCGTCGCCCCCCGGATCGTCGACGATCGGATCGCCGTGACCTACCTGGTGCTGGCGCTCGCCGTCGATGCGTCCGCGGTCCTGCTGCTCCTGCGCCCGCCGCGCCTGCCGCAACGAGTTCCGGCGTGAGGGCGCTCTTCTGCTCGCTCGACGCGCGCGGATTTCTCTACCCGCAGATCGGCATCGCTCTGGAGCTCGCCCGCTCCGGGCACGAGGTCGCCTTTGTGACGAACCTCAGCTTCGCCGAGGAGCTGACGCGCCTCGGTCTGCCGCGCGTCACGCGTTCGCAGCCGGACGGCGAGAGCTTCCACATACAGCTCTGGGGCCACCCCGTCTCGATCGCGATCCAGAGGGAACACGCCGCGCGCGCGATCCTCGAATTCCGGCCTGACGTCATTGTCACGAGCGAGCTCGCGATCGGGCCGCTGCTCGCAGCCCAGCGGTTCGCGCTGCCGGTCGTCGTCCTTGGCCTCGCCACGTTGCCATGGCCGACGGCCGACGAGCTCGCGACGACCGCCGTCTCGCCGCGGTCTCGCAGGGCGCGCTGGCGTCGCGGGGAGCTGGACAAGATGATCGCGGCCGTGCCGGGCGTTGACCGAGTGGCGGCCGACCTCGGTTCGCCACTCGACCTCGCGACCCTCTATCTCCTTCAGTCCTGTCCCGCGCTCACGCGGCACGCGGGCGTCGCGCTGCCCTCGCACGTGCGCTTGGTGGGCGATTGCGGGTGGGAGCCGGAATGGTCCGACGATGATCTCGACGCGTGGCTCGAATCGGAGCGAGAGACGTCCGTGCCGCTGATCTACGGGAGCCAGGGGACCACATTCGGAAGGTCTCAGTTCTGGAATCCGCTGATGAGCGCGGCGAGCGGCGGGGCCTTCACGCTTTGCGGGTCGTACGGACGCGCGAAAGAGATCAGCGACGCGCGGACCTCGTACGGTTTCGCGCGCCGCCACGTCCCGCAGCGTCGCGTGCTCGCGGCGGCGAGCGCGGTCGTCTCGAGTGCCACCTCGACAGCCGTGCTGGCTGCGCTGGTCGCCGATCTGCCCCTCGTGCTGGTCCCTGCGGGCGGTGAACAGGAGGATCTGGCCGAGCTGTGCCGCGAGCTCGAGGGTGTCTCAATCATCCCGCCCGAGGAAGCCACGTTGGCCCGGCTGACCGAAACGATCGATTTGGTACGCACCCGGCCCGGCCGATCGTGGCTCCGCGACGAGATCCGTGCTGCCGGTGGTGCGCGGGCCGCGGCCGCCGCGATCGCGGCGGTTCACGCACGACCGGTCGCGCTCGCCGGAGGTCCGAGCTGATCGATCCGGAAACGCGCCGACAGCTCCTCGACGGTCTGCGTCTCGACGTCGTCGATGGCGAAGAGAGCTACGTGCTCGTCGGCCCACGCGGCGTGCCCATGCGTCTATCACGGCAGGCCCATCTGATCCTGAGTGGTGTGGCGGAAGGGAGGACGACGGAAGAGATCGCCCTCTCGCTGACGGGATCGGGAGTTCCGGCGACCGCGACCGCGGTCGAGCGCCGCGCGACCGAGCTCCTCACACGAATCGAGGAGATCGAGGCGCACCCGCGGCGGCAAGTGGGCTTCTGGCTGAAGCGTCAGATCCTCGGACCGCGCGCCGTCGGTCGCGTCGCGCGAGCAACTGCGTGGTGCTTCGATCCTCGCGTCAGCGCCGCCGGCCTGGCACTTGCCGCGGTCGGCGGATCGGTCGCGCTGTCTCGCGAGTTCACCTCTACGACCGCGGCCACGCCGCTCTGGGGATACGCGATCTTCCTTCTCTCGCTCGTCGCCCACGAATTCGGTCACGCGGCCGCGAGCGCACGTTTCGGCGTTGCTCCGAGCGGCATCGGACTCGTCATGTATCTCATCTATCCCGCCTTCTTCAGCGACGTGACCCAGACCTGGCGCCTGCCCCGGCGCCGGAGAGTTCTTGTCGATCTCGGCGGTCTGTATTTCCAGAGCCTGTTCGCCGCCGGTCTCTGTCTTTTGGCCGCGGTCTGGCCGTCGCCGCCGATCGCCTTCGGCCTCGCGCTCATTGGGCTCAGCCTGCTGTCGTCGCTGAATCCATTCCTGCGCTTCGATGGCTACTGGATCTTCATCGACGCGCTGGGCCTGAGCAGCGCCTCTTCAGCGCGCGGCTCGCTGCTGGCGGCCCTCGCCGCGCGCCTTCGCGGCCGGCGGGTCGACACGCGGTGGCCGCTCTCGACGGTGATCGTATTCGCGGCGTATCTGGCGCTCCTGCCGTTCGCGTGGGCGTACCTCATCGTGGCGATCGCGCCTGTCCTCGTCGCGCAGCTTCTCGGCTATCCCGCCGCACTCACCGTGGTGGTCGGCGCATTGCTGGAGGGGAGAGCACAGGTCGGTCAGGTGGAGCAGCTATTCGTCGCGACCTTCATCGCGTTCGGCGCGCTTGTGCTCGCCTACCGCGTCGTCCTCATTTTGCTGACCGCCCTTCAGCGCTTTCTCAGGCCCCGGGCCAAGCCCCTGGTCGTGGCTTGAAGTCCGCGAGGAAGTTGTCGATGCCACTCGCGACGCGGGGATCGAGGCCCAAGGTACCGAGCTCGGATCTCGCTCGCGCGAGACGCTCCTGCGCGTAGGTCCAGAGCCTGCGTTCGGCCCCGCATCGTTCGACGAGCTCGCGCACGCGGTCGACGTCCGGCGGACTCAGCGCGCCGTCGCCGGCCCACAGCGTCCGCAGCTCCTGAGCCTCGCGCGTCTCTGCCGCGAGAGCGAAGACGATCGGAAGAGTGATCTTTCGCTGGACCAGATCGGCGCGTCCGGCCTTGCCGGTCTCGGCGGCGTCGCCCCACATTCCCTTCCAGTCGTCGAATGCTTGAAATGCGATGCCGAGCTCCGCACCGAATCGCGCGGCAGCGAACGTCACCCGTCCGCTGGTGTCGGCGAGGGCCGCGGCGAGCGTGCTGCTCGCCTCGATCAACGCTCCCGTCTTGCGAGCCGCCATGAAACGGTACGCGCGCAGCGTCGGATGGGCGCGCGTCGTTCCCGCGAGGTCGAGATACTGACCCTCGGCGATGCGCACGGCGATCCGCGTGAGGAGCTGACTGATCCGAAGCCGGACGCGTGGTGAATGCAGCGCCGGCTGCAGCTTGCGCAACGCGTCATGGGACAGCGAGTGGAGGGCGTCGCCGACGTTGATCCCTTGAGGGACGCCGCACAGCGTCCAGACCGCGGGCCGGGATCGCCGCAGCGGGTCGCCGTCTTCAATATCGTCATGGACCAGCGTGAAGCTGTGCATGAGCTCGATCGCAGCCGCGAGCGGAAGGGCCGGCCGATAGTCTCCGGTCAAGCCCTCGTACAGGAGGAGGCACAGCAACGGGCGGAAACGCTTGCCACCGCTCACCCCGCCGGTCCCGACGTGATAACGCATAAGGTCGTAGAAGGAATCGAAGACCGGATGCTGGTTCGCCAGTGAGCGCTCGAGCTCGCGCTCAAGCGCTTCTACGCGCGGGCCGAGGAACGCTGACGTCGCGACGTTTACCCGCTCGAGCGCCTGGGGTGCCGCCGTGCGGACGGTCACTCGGCGAATCTTAGCCATGGGACCGGAACCGCGTACACCGCGATGATCTGATCGCAATGAGAACGCTGGAGACCGAGCGTCTGCTGATCCGTCCGTTCGTCTACGCCGACGCAACGGAATTCAAGCGCCTTCTCGATGAGGCTTTCGGCGGCGACGGTTACGGTTCCCAGGACGCGGTGCGCCTGCTGCTGGACTACAACGTGATCGCCGACAAAGCGCACGATGCCCTCCACCAACCGCCGTACGAAGACCGCGCGATCGTTTTGAAAACCGCGGGCACGCTCGTCGGGTCCGTGGGTCTCGCTCCCTGCCTTGCGCCGTTCGGAGCACTTCCTTCGTTCGGCGGCACCGCGCACCGGACGCCGGAGGTGGGGCTTTTCTGGGCTCTGTTTCCGGCGCAATGGGGAAGGGGCTACGCGACGGAGGCCGCTCGCGCGATGGTCTCCTACGCGTTCGAGGACCTCGATCTGCGCCGGATCGTCGCCACGACCGAGCACTCCAATCGCCGGTCTATCGCGGTCATGCGACGTTTGGGTATGACGATCGAGCGCAATCCGCGATCCGAACCTCATTGGTTCCAAACGGTGGGCGTATTGGTGAATCCAGGCCGCTAGTCGTCGCTCGGATTCAGGCCTCCTGGAGGTCGTCCTTCGACGGCGACGCCGGCAGGCTGAACTCCGCGAAGCGCTGCTTGGTGAGCTGCTCAGCCTCGTCCCACCACTTGGCAAGGCGCTCTTCCTGCTCGCGAAGGCGCTCGCCCAGCTGGTGCTCGAACTCGACGAGCTCCGTCATGAGCTGCGCGTGGAATTTCTCCCGTTCCTCGACGAGCTGGCGCTCGGCGCGCTTGCGCTCCCCCTGCTTCCACTCCTCGAGGCGCCCGAGCTCCGTGTCGCGCTGCTCTTTGAGGGAAGCCACCATCGCGTCGATGCCCAGCGCAAGCCGGCGGCGCTGATCGGCCATCCACTTGTCGACGCGCTCCGCGGTCTGCTCGATCGCGCGCTGGAGCTCCTCACTCGCCGCGGCGCGGAGCGGATCCTTCGCGTCGACCGGCTCGGCCACTTCCGCGGCGGGCTCAGGTGTTTGGTCCGGCGCCTCGATCGGCGCATCCACGTCTTCGGCGACATCGAAGCCGTCGGCCTCTTCGAAGGCGGGCGGGAGCGGCAGGTCCGATCGGGGACCGAGGCGCAGGCGCAGGGGGGTGGGCTCGGGCTCGGGCATCCAGCTCATGTCATTCGCCTCCGACGTGTTGCGAAAAGCCTCCTACGCCGGCGCCCACCTTCATATAGTCCGAATGGGGGAGTTCCCTTGGGCCCCGCACCCATCGGGGGCCGCCGCTAATGGGCCGCGATGAAACGAATGCTGATCATCGTGCGGCAGCGCGGACAGCTCATGGTCGCGAGGGAGGACTCGGTCTGCCCGAGGGCAGGCACGAATCTGAGACCGTCGGCTTCCGCCACGCTCCGCTTGCACTCGGGGCAACGAAGCTCGCCACGATCGAGCTCGGCGTGCGTCGCCTGCAGGTCGGCGAAGCCAATTCGCTTCTTTCGTCCCACCTAGGTTTGCCCCCTTGGCCGTCTCGGCCATCTTCGAGTGTGCGCCATCCGCCGGCGCGGCGCTGTCGGCGATCCGGTGTTCGCCTGCCCGAGCGCCGGAGTAGCCGCGAAGCTGAGCCGCTCGCGGCGGAATGGCACCTTGGCGAGGCGGCGGATGTCCTCGAAGTCCTTGCGCTGGGTCTCGTTGACGAACGTGTAGGCGATGCCCCGCCGCCCGGCCCGTCCGGTCCGTCCCACGCGGTGGACGTAGGTATCGGCGTTCTCGGGCAGGTCGTAGTTCACAACGTGACCGATGTCGTCGACGTGAATCCCCCGCGCCGCGAGGTTCGTCGCGACGAGCGTCGGAAAGGTGCCCCGGCGAAACCCCTCGAGCACGCGCTCGCGCTCACGCTGGCCGACGTTGCCGTGAAGGGCTCGCGCCGGACGGCCGAGACGGTCGAGAGCCTTGACGAGCTTGTCCGCGCCGTACTTCGTTCTACGGAACACGAGCGTCCGCTCGACCCCCGATCGGCCGAGGAGCTCGTGAAGCGCGCTCACTTTGTCGGCCTCCCGCACCTCGATCCACGCCTGGTCGATCGCATCGACGGTGGGCGTCTCCGGTTGGACCGCGACGGTCGCGGGGTTCTTGGTGTAGCGCTGGGCGATGGCGCGCACCTCAGCGGTGAGGGTCGCCGAGAAGAGCGCCGTCTGGCGAGGCCCCGAGAGGAGCGCCACGATCCTCGCGATGTCGGGCGCGAACCCAAGGTCGAGGAGCCGGTCGGCTTCGTCGAGGATGAGCACGCGGACCTTGCTGAGGTCGCAGGTCCGCCGGGCCACGAGGTCCAGCAATCGGCCCGGTGTCGCGACCGCGACGTGGGCGCCGCGACGCAGAGCGACCTCCTGATCGCGATACCCAACCCCGCCGTAGAGCGCGACGACGCGCGCCGAACGATGTCGGCCGAGGGCCTGGAACTCAGCCGCGACCTGGGCGCAGAGCTCGCGCGTGGGCACGATGACGAGCGCGAACGGCGCACCGGCGCGACCCTCGATCCTCTCGAGGATCGGAAGTGCGAAGGCGCCCGTCTTTCCGGTGCCGGTCTGCGCCTGCGCGAAGAGATCGCGCCCGGCGCGTAGGTGTGGGATAGCGAGGTCCTGGACCGGCGTGAGGCTCGTCCAACCGAGGTCACCCGTCGCGCGATCGAGGTCCGGAGCAAGCGTGATCAAGTAATCGATGTCCTTCCCATGGGGGTCCCATCAGGGGCCTTGCCCCTGCCGCAAAAAAACGGGCCGCGAGGCGGCCCGGTTACGTCTCTTCTGGGGGCCCGATGTGTTGACGTAATCATCTCATAGGTTTCGATCGCTGGCGGCCTTCTCATCTGCTACTCGCAATGTCGCGCATTGGCTGTACGCTGATGTCTACGCGGGCCGCTCGTCGGCCAGAAAGGTGGCCCGCATGAGATCAGGCGGATTCCCTTGCAGGTTCGCCGGGTGCCGCGAATGTTTTGTCGTGAGTACCCAGGGCTCGATGCCGGCCCTCACCGCTGCGAGCTTGCTCCGCACCCAGCACGAAGTCAGCGTCCACAACTACCAGCACGTCCGTCTCGAGGAGCACCCGCGCGGTCTGCAGACCGCAGTGCGTTTCGTCCCAAAGCGCTCCACCCCCTAGCAAACCCTGGTCGCCTGCCCGGCAGGCGAGTCCGGCGTCGGTCTCCAGCCTGCTGGCACGGGGCGTGCGCGGTGCCGCATCATGCGAGGCGGATTGCTTCATCGTCACGCCGTCGTTGCGCGTGCGCTCGCGCTCGCGACCGTGGTCCTCGTGGCCTGCACCGCCTCGACCCCACCGGCCCCCGCGCCCGGTGATCAAGCGCAGGCCTCTCCGACACCAACCCCGACCCCCATTCCACCCCTGAAACCGGCCCATTCCGTGAGTCCGGTCGGCTCCGGCGTCGCCGCGAGCGGCGATTTCAGAGGCAACGGCAAATCGCAGATCGCGCTCCTCGAAACGGCGGCCGGAGACGCGAGCCTTCAGATCGCAGTGCGCGAGCCGAACGCCGACGGCGAATCCTTCGCGGAGTCGGTCTGGCTGACCACAGAGCCGAACACCTTCCGGTTCAGCCGCGCGAAATTCGCGGTCGCAGACGTCACGGCGGACGGCAAGGATGATCTCGTCGCGCTGTACGACGAGAGCGAGAACAAGTCCGGACTGCTCGTCTTCCGCTCGACAGGCTCCAGCTTCACGGGACCCGAGAAGTGGTGGGAGGGCGAGAACTACACGTGGAACCGAGCGCGAAGCATCGTCGCCGGGAACTTCGGAGGTAACGGCCACGAGGCGGTGCTCGTGGCGTACCAGTACGACAACTTCCAGATGCGCATCCATTATTTCGAGTCGACGGGTTCGGCCTTCACCTTCGGCGGCACGCAGGGGGCCTACGACTCCGGTCCGGCCCAGTTCGACGCGTCGCTCGCGCGGTTTGCCGTCGGTCACTTCACGCGCACCGGCGGCGCCCAACAGCTCGCGGCGCTCTATCAATCGCCCAACGCGAAGGCGAAGCTGCTCCTGTTCGATCCGACCCCGAGCGGCCTCGTCCTGATGAACAACGTGTACGAGACCAATGAGGGCGAGTACGACCTGAGCCGCGCGTCGATCGGAGCGGCCGACGTGACCGGGGACGGTAAGGATGACCTCGTCGCCGTGTACGGCGACGCCGATGGGAGCGCGAAGGTCCAGGTCTTCGACTCGGGCAGCTCGTTCCAACCGGCTGGGGGTTTCGGAGGCTGGGCCTCGCTACCGGCGGGCTCCGCGTGCGCGGGGGCGACGGCCGTTCTTCTCGGCGATTGGAACGGCGATCGCAAGGTCGACGTGGACGCGGTCGCGCCGGCGGACGGCATTCAAGTGCGCAGCAACGTTCTGCGCAACATGGGCGGCGGGTTCAAAGTCACATCGACGTCCGAGGAAACCGTGTGCCCTCGTTGGCCGCTCACCGGGATGCCGCTGGCCGGCGGCTCGGCCTCGAAACGACCGCTCTATGTGAAGATCGACAACAACCCCCACGCGCGTCCCCACTACGGCATCACCAAGGCGGATCAGGTGTACGAGTGGCTCGTCGAGGGTCTCACCACGCGGCTCGCCGCGGTGTTCCAGTCGAAGGACCCTGACGTCATCGGATCGGTCCGGAGTGCTCGGATGACCGACACGCCGGTCATCCCGAGCCTCGACGCGGCCTTCGTCTACTCGGGTGGCGGACCTGAGGAGCTCATGAAGATCCACTACGACGCCTCCGTCGTCGATCGCTACATCGACCTCGCCCCGGGCTATGGCTGGGGCTATCGCGTCGGCTTCCGCGATGCGCCCTACAACTACTTCACGACCTACCGGAACCTGCGCGACGCCCTCGCCGGGGCGCCGGACGGAGATCAGCCGGTGAGCGTCCCGTCGTGGAATTTCCTGCCGGCGCCTGCGACCGACTCGGTCGTCGGTGGGATGACCGGAAGCGTGGACGCGACGTCGGTCACGATCCCGTACCGCGACTTGTTCACGGTGGGTTACCGGTATGACGCGGCGTCCCACACGTACGCGCGTTACGACGACGGCGTGCGAGACGTCGACGGCGCGACCGGTGCCGCGGTCGCCGCGAACAACATCGTCGTCATCCAGACCGAGGTCCACTTCACGACCGACTTCGGGCTGGACCCAGCCGGCAATCCCAAGCTCGACATGACGCTCGTCGGAACGGGCAACGGGTCCGTGTTCCGCGACGGCAAGCGCCAGGATGTGACCTGGACACGACCCGACATCTTCGACGTCTTCACGCTCCGCAACGCGAGCGGCGACGCGGTCCGGCTCGATCCGGGTCAGACGTGGATCCACATCGTTCCGAAGGACTGGATCATCCCGAGCCAGTAGGCGTTCCCCGCGTCTGCGGGTGCCATCGAGAGCAGCAGCGCCGGGGTCTTCTTCGCTCGGCCCCTCGTGGGATCGCGATGGACCGCACGCCAGGGGCCGCTCGCTCAGAAGACCCCGACGCTGCCCACTGGGCTACTCGCTCCCGAGGACCCCGGCGCTGCCGGCAGCCAGCGGCAGAGCGTTCACCACTCCCACCGCTGACGTCGGACGAAGAGCGCCCATCCCGCGAGGATCCAGAGCGCGATCGGCACGAGCGCCCCCGCGGTTGTGAGGGCACCGAGACCGAGCAGCGCCGTCCGGTCGTTGCCGGCGTAGTCGCCCGACGCCGCGAGCATCTCGATCCCGTCAAGAAGCGCGAGCAGTCCGAGCCCGAGCGTGAAGACCGATATGACGCCAAAAAGCGCGACGCGGCGCAGGATCGTCACCGCGACATCGTCGCACGGAGCGACGGCTTTCGCCGCCGCTCCGGCGCGTGCCTTACGGGATCGAGAGGATCG